>OLVZ01000378.1_pt1 | contig 44670 bp, 40 predicted proteins | sample 1673341 | NCBI WGS metagenome assembly OLVZ01 (sample SAMEA3178944, study PRJEB25190) | human gut metagenome | biome: human gut; feature: human-associated habitat; material: faeces | place: Austria | collected 2013 | reverse complement strand
AGTGATAGCTGTACGCATTCCTTACACCTCTCTTAAAAATAGTCACAAGCCTAGTGTTACGTAAGACTGCCTTTATAATGTATCACAACAGTCCCCTCTAAGTCAAGGAAATTTTTCTGTAACTTAAAAAAGCCAGGCGTTGGTGAACGCCTAACTTCGATTATTCTAACATGTAACGACCGTCCTGTCAAGAGATTTCCCATAATTCCATAGCGGGCCGCCCAGCCACAGCTGTCCGTTCTGGCAACCGTCCTGCGCCTTCCGTAGGTCGGCACCTGACGGGCCAGAAAGGCGCGGGACGGCCCCTACGCACAAGGCCGCTGGCCGTGCATTTTTTTGTGACTTGTGGCCTGCGTCTATCGCGGCGCATCCGCATCTGAATCGTACAACGCCGCCAGGGCGTCCTGGTATGTTCCCAAGATGCGCCCCACCTGTGCTTCTATGGCGTCGTGGCTGCCGTGGCGGTCGCGGAGCATGGCCAGCCATATGTCTTCATCGACGAAGAGGTATTGTTCATAGGCCGCGGCGATGAGTTCCTTGGCGGAGCCCATGGCAGCCATGCCCTGGCCGTCCCGCTTCAGGGCTTCGCGAAAGGCCATCAAGCCCAAATCAAAGGCTTCCTGGAAGATGTGGACGATGCCATGGCAGACGAAGGGGTTCGTCAAATCCGCTTCCCGAGCCTGCTGCAAAAGCTGTATATGTTCTTGGAAATTATCCTGCCAATCCATAGCTGCCTCCCCAAACATCAAATATCAAACATCAAACCTATTATAATGGATTTCCGGCAAAAAAAGAAGCAGCCCTGCTGTCAGGAGGAGACAGGGCTGCTTCACGATAAATGGCTTGGGAATTTAGCCAGAGATTTTCTGTTGTGCCAGATAGGTTTCTTCCAGGACCTGTTTGCCTGCAATACCCGGCTGGGTCATTTCCTGCGGCGACAGGATGATGTCCATCTGTTCTTTCGTCAGATAGCCGTGTTCGAGGATGATTTCCCGGATCGGGCGGCCTGTGGCATAGGCTTCCTTGGCCAGCATGGACGACCGTTCATAGCCGATGTGCGGCAAGAGGGCCGTGACGATGCCGACGCTGTGGTCGACCCAGGACTGGCAGGCTTTTTTGTTGGCCTTGACGCCTTTGAGCAGGTATTTGACGAAGGCGTGGATAGCGTTGGTCAAATACTGCATGGAGTGGAAGAGGTTGAAGGCCATGACCGGTTCCATGACGTTCAATTCGAACTGGCCGTTTTCGACGCCCAGGCTGATGGCCATGTCATTGCCGATGATCTGGTAGCACGTCTGGTCGAGGACTTCAGCCATGACCGGATTGACTTTGCCCGGCATGATGGAAGAACCGGGCTGACGGGCCGGCAGCTTCAATTCGTTGAGGCCGCAGCGCGGACCGGAAGCCATGAGGCGGAAGTCGTTGGCCATCTTGATGAGCATGAGAGCCGTAGCTTTCATATTGCCCGATACTTCGGCAAAGATATCCGTGTTATTGGTCATATCGATGAGGTTGCGGGCCGTGACGAAGATATCACCGGTCAGCATGGAAAGTTTCGTGGCGACGGCTTTGATGTAAGCCGGTTCGGCGTTGAGGCCCGTGCCGACGGCCGTACCGCCCATGTTGATGACGTGGACGCCTTCGAGGGACCGGGAAATGCGTTTGCGGCCGCGGGCGACAGCCGAAGCATAGGCGCCCATTTCCTGGCCGAGCGTAATGGGAACGGCATCCTGCAAGTGGGTACGGCCCATCTTGATGACATCTTTGAATTCATCGGCTTTGACATCCAGTTCCGTTTCCAGTTCCTTCAGTGCTTCTGTCAGCTTCTTGCCTTTCATGCTCAGGGAGACTTTGATGCTCGTCGGGAAGACGTCGTTCGTCGACTGAGCCATGTTGGCGTGATTGTTCGGCGAGATGATGTCGTAACGGCCTTTTTCTTTGCCTATGATTTCTAAGGCCCGGTTGCACAATACTTCGTTCATATTCATGTTTACGGAAGTACCGGCACCGCCCTGGATCGGATCAACAGGGAACTGGTCCAGCCACTGGCCGTCGATGATTTCACTGGCAGCCTGTACCAGGGCATTGCCGATTTTCTTGTCGAGCCGTCCCGTTTCCATGTTGGCGAGAGCAGCTGCTTTTTTGACAATGGCCATGGCCTGGATGAAGTCCGGATCCAGATGTTCACCTGTAATATGGAAGTTTTCCATAGCCCGCATGGTCTGTACGCCATAATAAACATTGTCCGGTACATTCATTTCACCTAAAAAGTCATGTTCTGTTCTCATAATATCCTCCCCAATACCAAATCTTGCAATAGATGCATTAAATATTTTGTATACAGTATTCAAGTAATAATTATAGCAATACTGTCGTAATTAAATTCATACCCCTCCGGCGTCCCCACGCCGTTACATACACAAAAGGCGCTGTTGAAACTGCTTTCAACAGCGCCTTTGCCGTACGTACTATGAATTTACCTATATCATAGTGCATAGATGGGCAGATGTCAATATTTATTCCGCCACTTTATGTTTTATTTAGACTTCTTGCAGCCTTAGGCTTCTTCGATGGCCCCAGCCGGACAGGAGTTCATGGCTTCCTGAGCAGCATCGTTGTTAGCTTCCGTCGATTCAGCATAGGCTTCAGCCATACCCGTATCATCGTTCATACGGAACACTTCCGGGCAAGTCCCAGCACACATACCACAGGCAATACACGTATCGTTTACTTTATATTTCATAATGAGTCACTCCTTTGTCCGGACCGTCTATCCGGAAAACTTAGTCCAGTAAGTCATTCCTTACTGTGCCTATAGTATACCCTGTTTTCGGCCAAAGGGTCGTTGTATTTACAACGCTTTAGCAAATTAGCGATACGATGCCTGATAAATAGCAACGCAGTCTTCTTCACTCATGGGCATGCGGTCGGCCATGAATAATCCCGCCATGGCCGTCTTGGCATTATGGGCCATTTTATGGAATTCATCGGGACTGATGCCGTAGTCGGACATCTTGAGGTTGGCGACGCCGCATTTTTCCTGCAATTCTTTCAAGGCGTCGAGGAAGTCTTCCGGTTTGGCCGCATCCGGACGCCCCATATGGCGGGCCAGGATGATGAAACGGTCGTCACAGACGTGGATGTCGATCATGTGCGAGAAATAAGCCAGGCTGATCATAATCAGGCCGGCGCCGTGGGGCAAGGCCTGGTGATAGGCGCTGAGGGCATGTTCCAGCGAGTGTTCACTCATGTTGGAGCTGAGGCACATTTCCAAGCCGCCGAGATAGTTGCCGAAAGCCACGCGTTCCCGGGCCTTCATGTCGATGCCATTCTGGACGGCTGTCGGCAAGTAGGCGCTAATCTGGGAGATGGCTTCCAAGGCGACCATTTCGCTCATGAGATTGGCCTTATTGGCCAGATAGCCTTCGATATTGTGGAACAAGGCATCGAAACCCTGGTAGGCCGTGAACTTCGGTGGTACCGTCGCCATGAGTTCCGGGTCGATGATGGCCAGGACCGGGAAGAGGGATGGTCCTTTGACGGGCGTCTTTTCATTCGTGTCTTCATTGGTGATGACGCCGCCGGCATCGGTTTCCGAGCCGGTCCCGGCCGTCGTCGTAATGGCGACGATAGGCAGGGGCTTGATGGCAATGGGTTTGCCCTTGCCCGTGCCCTGGGTGATGTAGTCCCACAAATCGCCGTCATTGGTGGCGACGACGGCAATCCCCTTGGCTGCATCGATGCAGCTGCCGCCGCCTAAGGCGACGATGAAGTCACACTGATTTTCTCTGGCCATGGCGCCGCCGCGCATGACAGTCGATTTCAAGGGATTCGCTTCGACTTGGTCGAAGAGGACCGTTTCGACGCCGGCTGTATGCAGTTCCTTTTCCGTCCGGTCCAAATAGCCATTGACTTTCGTCGATTTCCCGTTGGAAATGACCAGCAGGGCTTTCTTGCCGGGAAGGGCCTGTTCATGCAAATGATTGAGCTGACCGGCACCAAATAACGCTTTCGTAGGGACAAACATCTGAAAAGACACGATAACACCACTCCTATACTGGGAATAAAAAAGAGTCTTATCCACTTGCGGGTAAGACTCCATCGTCATGAATAAATTTAATTTACAAGCCGATTATACTATAATATTTTATTTTTATCAACTGACTATTTTATATTTTAATTTTTCTTTGGCTGCAAGGAAATTTCCGTTACGCCATAGCCAGCATTGACAACGGTTTTTAACAACGTGTCATCGCTCACGGAATCAGCGACGACGACTTCTGCCTGGCCGCGCATCAAGTCAACTTTGACCTTGCCCACGCCGTCGACGGCTTTAAGGGCTTCAGTCACGTGCTTAGAGCAGTTCTGGCAAACCATGCCGGTAATGTAGATATATTTTTTCGTCCCCTGAATATCATCGTGATGGAAGAGATTGCTGAAAAATCCCATAAGTCACGCCCCCTCTGTTTCATTTTATTATGAATTCTCATCATCAATATTATAGCGTATCTTGCCGATATTGCAAGATTGGTGATAAAGGATACTGTATACACAAATCTATATTTATAAAACATATTGACGATACTTACTGTATCATAGTACACTGTATTTAACAAAAAGTTTATACAATTTAACTTTTTCATTGTTTTTATTAAAAAAAGGGAGTGTGTTTTATGTCGTTTTTCCATACGAAATCCGTTGCCCAGCTTCAGAGCGATGCAGAAAACTCAAAGCTGAGCAAAAACCTCAGCGTCTTTGACCTGACATTCCTCGGCGTCGGTGGTATCATCGGGGCCGGTGTCTTCGTCCTGACCGGGATTGCCGCCGCCCGCTATGCCGGCCCGGGCGTAGCCTTATCCTTTGTCATTGCCGGTATCCTCTGTATCCTCGTCGGCCTGACGTACAGTGAATTTTCCTCCTTCATCCCGGCTTCGGGCAGTGTCTATTCCTACACCTTTGCCTCCCTCGGCGAAGGCATGGCCTTCCTCTGTGGCTGGTCCCTGCTCCTGGCCTATACGGTCACAGCCAGTGCCGTCGCTGTCGGTTTCTCAGGCTACCTGTCGGGGATGACGGCCTCTTTAGGTCTGGTAATCCCGGATTATCTCCTCAAGACGCCGGCTGAAGGCGGCCTGGTCAATCTGCCGTCCATCATCATTATCCTTTTATTGTGCTTAGTCCTCATCCGCGGCACCAAACAGAGTGCGAAATTGAATTTTGCCCTTATCCTCGTCGCCCTGGCCGCTATCATCGCCTTCGTCGTCATCGCAGCGCCTCACGCCCAGGCAGCTAACTTATCGCCCTTCATGCCCTTCGGCGTCCGCGGCGTCTGCAGCGGGGCGGCTATCGTCTTCTTCTCGTACATGGGCTTCGACGCCGTCGCAACGTCAGCCGAAGAATGTAAGTGCCCGTCACGTGACCTGCCAATCGGCATCATCTCCTCCATCGTCATCTGTATGACCTTGTACATTGCCGTATCCCTGTCGCTGACAGCTGCCATCAATTACACCCAGCTCGATACACCGGAACCGGTTGCCTATGCCCTGCGTCTCCTCGGCTGGCCCGGCATGGCTAACCTCATCGCCGTCGGCGTCCTGGCCGGTATCATCACGACGCTCATCGTCTATCTCTTCGGTCAGTCCCGCATCTTCTTTGCCGTATCCCGCGACGGCATGCTGCCGCAGAAGCTCTGCAAGATCCATCCGACCTTCCACACACCGTATTTGATCACCATTTGGGGCTCCATCCTCATCGCCGTCATTTCCGGCTTCGTCCCGCTCATGCACATCGTCGAATTGTCCAATACAGGGACCTTGGCCGTCTTCCTGGTCAACTTCATCGGCATCGTCGTCATGCGCCGCAAACACCCTGAAATCCCGCGGAAATTCCATTGCCCCCTGCTCTACCTCATCGCTCCCGTCGGCATCATCGTCTGCTTCTACCTCATCTATGAACTGTCGACACTGACCCACATCCTGTTCGCAGGCTGGATTCTCTTAGGCCTCATCGTCTACTACGCCTACAGCCGTAAACACAGCATTGTAAGAGAATAATAAAAAAGGGCTTGTCGCACATGCGACAAGCCCTTTTAAGTTGTTAGTGTCTAGCAGTTAGTGGTTCGCAAAACCATGCCTCATTGACCCGTTACGTATATCACCATGAAAAAAAGCCGTAGCTCGTGGCTCATGGTTCGTGGCTCGTAAAAGCTCACCATCATTCTGAATAGGCTGTGGTCAAATATCACAGCAGGCCGCCCAAGGCTCCCTTTATAGGGGAGCTGACCGCCAAATGCGGTCTGAGAGGTTAAAGATCGGCCCCTACGCAGGCCCCGGTCGGGGCATTTTTTTACGAGCTGAGGGGTACTCGAAGCGATGTTATCAGTTTGAGATTGTCGCCGCACAACCGCATCCGTAGGAGCAAGCCCAGCGGGCGGCCCGCTACGCGCTGAGGGTTTCCCGAAGCGTCGTTGTCAGTTTGAATCTGTCGCGGCGCAGCCGCATCTGAATCCGAGCGAACCGCGGCCTGCGAACTGCGTCTCATCTATATTTTAATGGTGGAAGTCCGTGCGATATGTCGTTTCTACGTGATCAGCAAAGGATGTTTCTTTTTCCTGTTTGGCGAAGCCCTTCAGCATCCAGGCCATGTTGCGGCCGATGTTGCGCATGGTCTGCAGGCCTTCCAGGTCTTTGCGTACTTCGTCCGGCGTCATGCCATGGACCATGTTCCAATACGTCGACGGGACGATGGGCATGCTGGCGATGCCGAAGTATTTATTCAGAGCATCAATGGATGCCGTCGTGCCGCCGCGGCGGGCCGAAACGACAGCTGCGCCGGGTTTGCCGGCAAAGACGGGATAAAGTTCACCGACGGCCGACGAATAGAAAACGCGGTCCAGGAAAGACAGAATCTGTCCGCTGGGATGAGCGAAGTAAACGGGAGACCCAAAGACGAAGCCGTCGGCTTCTTTGGCTTTTTCCAAGAAGCGGTTGACGGCATCGTCGTTGTCGTCTTTGAAAATACAGCCATTGCCCTGGCATTTATTACAGCCGATACAGTCGCGGACCGGGCGAGCGCCTAACTGGAAAATTTCATAATCGATACCACATCCTTTTGAAAGAAATGGAAGCCGACGGCATTCTCTATAGAAAAGAATATCCCCAGGTACCGCCAAAGGTCGAATATGGACTGACGGAACTGGGGAAATCTTTGATGCCTATTCTACATGAAGTTTGTACGTGGGGACAGGATCACTACGTTCAGCGCTGAATCCCGAAAGCCTGGAAGCCGGGATAGATGCCCTGGCCGCACAATTCGTCTTCAATCTGCAAGAGACGGTTGTATTTCGCTACGCGTTCGCTGCGGTTCGGCGCACCGCTCTTGATCTGAGCCGTATTCAAGGCGACGGCCAGGTCGGCAATGGATGTATCTTCTGTTTCACCGGAACGGTGAGAAACGATAGCCCGATAGCCGGCACGGTGCGCCATCTTGATGGCTTCCAGCGTTTCCGATACGGAGCCAATCTGATTGAGCTTGATGAGGATGGCATTGCCGCAGCCCTGGGCAATCCCTTTGGCCAAACGCTTCGTGTTGGTTACGAATAAATCGTCGCCCACGAGCTGTACGCGCTGGCCCAAGGCTTTCGTCAAGGCCGTCCAGCCATCCCAGTCTTCTTCATCCAAGCCGTCTTCGATGGAATAAATGGGATAAGCCTGGGACAATTTCTGCCAGTGGGCGATGAGTTCGTCCGTCGTAAAGGACTGGCCACTCTTGGGCAGAACGTAAACGCCCGGTTTGGGCCCCTTCCATTCGCTGGCAGCGGCATCGAGGGCCAGGACGAAATCCTTGCCCGGTTCATAGCCGGCTTTTTCAATGGCCTGAAGGATATATTGGATAGCTTCTTCGTCGCTGGCCAAATCAGGAGCAAAGCCGCCTTCGTCACCGACGGAAGTAGCCAGCCCCTTGGCTTTCAAGAGACCGGCCAGGGCATGATAGACTTCGGAGCACCAGCGCAGGCCTTCCCGGAAGGAAGGAGCGCCTGCCGGCATGATCATGAATTCCTGGACATCGACGGTATTGGCAGCATGAGCCCCGCCGTTGAGGATATTCATCATCGGGACGGGCAGATAATTACCATTGACGCCGCCGAGGAAACGATAGAGGGGAATCCCCAGGGACGCAGCTGCCGCACGGGCGCAGGCCAGCGATACGGCTAAGATGGCATTGGCACCGAGCCGCGATTTATCTTCCGTCCCATCGGCACGAATCATCAGGTTGTCGATACCGTAAGTATCAAAAGGATTCTGCCCTCTCAAGATATCCTGTAAAACTGTATTGACATGATTGACGGCCTGGCTAACGCCTTTGCCGCCAAAGCGCTGAGCATCGCCATCGCGCAATTCCAGGGCTTCAAACTGCCCCGTCGAAGCGCCGCTGGGAGCCGCGCTGCGGCCCAAAGTCCCATCGGATAACAACACATCGGCCTGTACCGTAGGATTACCCCGCGAATCAAGGATTTCCCGGCCAACGACTTGTTCAATACGGATATCTTTCATAGTAAAACCTCCCCTGTCGAAAGTAATATATAGCGAATACCATAATTTCAGTATCTTTACAGCTATATTATACAATATTAGTCTCCTTTCGCATAATGCTTTATGAGAATCGCTGTTATTATAATTGAGTATGTTCGCAGGCCGCCGGTCGCAGTTCGCAAAACCATGCCTCATTGACCAGTTACATATATTGGCTGACTGTTCGCGGCGGGACGCCCTTTGGGCGTCCCCTACGTAGCCCCAGTCGGGGCATTTTTAACATAGAAAAAGGCTGTCACAGAGTGATAGCCTTTTTCTGTATTGGTATTGGGTTGGAAAGCGGATTAATGGTTAGCCGGATGGCCTTCGTGGACGCCTTGTTCAGCCGGTGCAGCAGTACCCGGAATGGGAGCGGCACCGAGTTGTCCGCGGCGTGCCTGGGAGATGATGCTGTGGTTGTAGCCATAGCCGAAATAGATGGCCAGGCCTAACAGAAGCCATACGACGAAGCGGATCTGCGTAACCAGGGGCAGCATGTAGATGAGGACACCGCAGAAGGCGATAGCCAGGAGCGGAACCAGGGGAACGAGCGGACATTTGAAGGCGCGTACCTGGTTCGGGTTCTTCTTGCGAAGGACAATGACAGCAGCCGAAACGATGATGAAGGCACAGAGTGTACCGATATTGGTCATTTCAGCGACGATGTTGATTGGCAGGAACCCTGCCGTAATAGCCGTAACCACGCAAACCAGCATGGAGCTGCGGGCCGGAGTCTTATATTTCGGATGGACGTGGCCGAAGAATTTCGGCAGCAGGCCATCGCGGGACATGACGAAGAGTACGCGGCTCTGGCCAAAGCTCATGACCAGGAGGACCGAAGTCAGGCCGCAGATGGCGCCGACAGAGATAGCCGCAGCACCCCAGTGATAGCCGACGGCCTGGAGGGCAAAGGCAACCGGAGCTGCTGTCGTCTTGAATTCGAGGTACGGAACCATGCCGGTGAGGACGGCCGATACGGCGATGTACAGGACCGTACAGATGATGAGCGATAAGATAATGCCGCGGGGCAGATCTTTCTGCGGATTTTTGACTTCTTCAGCTGCTGTGGAAACGGCATCGAAGCCGATATAAGCGAAGAAGATGATGGACGCGCCGGCGAAGACACCCGACCAGCCATAGGGCATGAAGGGAACCCAGTTGGCAGCATCGACGTGGCTGAAGCCTAAAGCCAGGAACAAGGCGACGACGGCCAATTTGATGCCGACGATGATGTTGTTGACAGTTGCACTCTGGCGGACGCCGTGGATGTTGATGAAGGCGATGACGCAGAGGATGAGGACGGCCGGCAGATTGACGATGCCGCCGTTATATGGAGCCAGTGTCAAGGCTTTCGGCAGGACGAGGCCCAAGTTGGTGAGGATATTATTGAAGTACCCGGACCAGCCAATAGCGACGGCCGATACGGCAAAGGCGTACTCTAGTATCAAGTCCCAGCCGATGACCCAGGCCCAAAATTCACCGAGGGCGACGTAGCCGTAAGTATAGGCACTGCCGGCAACGGGAACCATGGCGGCAAATTCAGCATAACACAGGGCGGCACAGCCGCAAGCCAAAGCTGCGATGATGAAAGAAATGATAAGTGCAGGACCGGAATAATTGGCAGCGGCAACGCCGGTCAGAACAAAGATACCTGTACCGACGATAGCGCCGATACCGAGCATGGTCAGGCCAAAAGTACCGAGGACGCGGTTCATGCCGCCGTCTTGTTTCGTTTCCGAAATAAATTCACTGATACTTTTGGTTCTAAAGATGTGTTTCGTCATAGAACCTCTCCCCTTATGATTGTAAAGTATCGTTGACTCCCCTATGGATTGACCGGATAGTCAATCGTTCAACTGCCTTTTATTATACTCGTACATTTTAATTTGTAAATGTTTTATCCTAAATTAATTATATTTTTATATTTAAAATTAAAAATAGCAAAAATATGTTCAATCAAAAAGTTGAGGTAAACTATAATATTAATACGCTTAAATCATAATCTATTTATCCAGTGTTTTATTTAAAAAGATTAAATCATCCTGGTAATCTATATCAAATAATTCACCTTTTCTTTTGGGATAATAGACCCAGGTCTGAGGACGCTTCAGAAACTGCCGGCCTCCCGTATCGCCGCGCAGGGTCAGGAGTCCCGGTCCATAAGGGCGGCGGAAAACGGCAGGGCTGCAGCGCCGCTCGCCGTTATGCATACAGCCTACAGCTGCGCCAGAGGCCAGGAACTGCCGCAGGAAGTCGGCAATCGTTTCTGCCGTCAGCAAGGGCTGGTCTGCCGGAAAAAAAGCCCAGGCGTCGGCTTCACTATGAGCCTGGACGGCGCAGCGCAAAGACGCAGCCATACCTTCTCCCGCCTGACCGTTCCATATGACGTCAATGCCCTGAGCCTGGCAGGCTGAGGCAATGGCATCATGAGCCGTCACGACCGTCACCTGACAGTCGATACCGGAAGATGGCAAAAAAGCCTGTGCCGCCTGGCACAGGCTTTTCATTCCATACGTATATAAAGGGCGTCCATGAACGAACACTTCCAATTTATGGCTGCCAAAACGGCGGCCGAAGCCGGACGCCATCAAGACTAACTGTATTTTCATTTCGCTTCCCTCATTTCCACTGGATACGTCGTCACTATTCCTGGCCGGGACAGGCCGCTCAAAATCCGTTTCCCCGCCTGCTGCCGCCGTTCATCGTCGGCCTGGTTGAGGACGACGGTCGTCCTGTCTTTCCAGGACCCGATGCGGGCCAGGCAGCCGGCTTCTACAATATAGGCCAGGAGGCGTTCGGTCACGACGGCTTCCGGATTGAGATGCAATAACTCCCAGCGGAAACAGACGTCCTTCACGATCCGTCCCACGGCCGACAGGCCGGCCAGGCAGTATACATCACGGCTGTTGGCCGGGATGACCGGTTCATGGGGGCCCATGACCTTCAAGGGCAGGCGCCGTGAGCCATCGCCTTCGACGAGGACGACGTCGGCAGCCGCACATAAACGCAGGTAAACATCCTCGCCGGGCCAGGTGATTTTCCCGTTCAGCCCTTCCTGGCCGACGACGATGATGCCGTCGCGCCGCCATTGGCCCTGCCAGCCTGCCGGCAAAGCGGCCGGTACGAACCATCGGCTGGGGTGCTTCATATGGGTCGTCGTCACGACGGCCACGCGGCGCCCGGCAGCCCGTTCCTGCCGGGCCCGGGCAAAGATACTGGTCGTCTTGCCGCCGGCACCGATATAGGTGTATACCTCGGCCGTCATGGTTTACGGTAGCGGCTCTTTTCCCGCCCTTCCCGCTTGGCCCGGACGGCAATGAGTTCGGCGGCGATGCTGATGGCGATTTCTGCCGGCGTCACGGCCGAAATGGCCAGGCCGATGGGCGCGTGGTAGGCATCGATTTCGGCAGCTGAAAAACCGTCGGCCAGGAGTTTCTCTTTGACAAAGGCCAATTTGCGGCGGCTGCCGATGACGCCGAGGTAATACGGTTTGATGACCAGCATCTGGCGCTGGACATCGTAGTCGCCGACGTGGCCGCGGGTCATGATGCAGACATAGTCATCCTGCGTTACGCCGAGGTCCGCCGGAAGGGCTTCATAATCAGCTTTATAGACGGCATCTGCCTGGGGGAACAGAGCCGGATCGGCAAATTCCGCCCGGTCATCGACGACGATGCAGGAAAAGCCGATACTGGCCAGGACCGGGACCAGGGCCTGAGACACGTGGCCGCCGCCAAAGACGAAGACCCGTCCCGGATAAGTCAGGGGTTCGCTGTACCAGCGCCGCTGGCCATCCGCAGCAAGGCCGGCTACATTCTGACGGCACCAAGCCGCATCGACGGCCTGCAAAGCCGCCATCTGGCCGCAGCCCTGCACCTGGCCTTCCCGGACCAGGGCCATGCCCCAATGGGCTTCATCGCTGACATCCAGGGCCAGCCACGACGCCGTCTTCTGGCGCAGGGCCTGGATGATAGCGGCCAGTACATCCAGCAGGCCCGGCAGGGCCGGGTCGAGGTATTGGCAGAAGACGGTCAATTCCCCGCCACAGGCAGCGTTGATATCTTCTTCGTCATTGGGGTGGAGGATGAGCCGGCGAAAAGCCGACTGGCGGCTCTCCAGGCATTGCCGGCCGGCCTGGATGGCCAGATATTCCTGATAACCGCCACCGACAGTACCGGCCGTCGTCCCATCGGCAAAGACGGCCTGATGGCTGCCGATGCCGCGGGGCGTCGAGCCCTGGCTGGCGACGACGGTCAGGAGGACAGCCGGCTGGCCGGACTGCAAAGTTTCATATAATCGGGTATAGAAAGCTTCCATGATATCACCTATATAAGAGTAAAATAGCCTGCCCATCGACAGTGAGGCAGTCCGGCAGGACAGCCGGCCGGTCGGGCTTGGCGAAACGCCACCAGATATCCGGCGTCCCGCCTTCCTGATGGGCATAGCGGAACTTGACGATCCATTCAAAGGGCTGCTCGATTTCCTCGGTCACGACGATGGGCCTGGCATTTTCGCCGTCGCCACCGCAAAAGGCGTGGCCGCGGATGCCGATGGCACAGAGGTCGTCGCCGACAGGCCGTCCCGTCTGCAGCGTAATCTGCCACGACGGGATGAAGACGGCTGTCGGTCCGGCCTTGCGGGCCGCTACGATATTCTTGCAGCCCGTCAGGACCGCTGCCGCCCGGGACTGGGGATCGGCAAAGAGTTCCTTTGTCGGCGCACAGGCCGACACGCGGCCGTCGTCTAGGACGGCGATGGACTGACAGAGTTGATAGGCTTCGTCGCGGCTGTGTGTCACCAAGACGACGTCTTTCGGGAATTGACGCAGCAAGTCCTTGAGTTCTGTCATGACCTTTTCTTTTAAATAACTGTCCAGAGCGCTGAAGGGTTCGTCCAGGAGCAGGATGTCCGGCTCATTGACCAGGATGCGGGCCAGGGCCACGCGCTGCTGCTGGCCGCCGGACAATTCGGCCGGTTTCTGTTTCTCCAGGCCTGTCAAATTCAGGCGTTCCATCATGGAACGGACCTGCCGGCGGGCGTCAGCCTTGGACGAAGCCGAGCGGACGCCGCAGCGGATGTTGTCTTCGACGGTCATGTTGGGGAACAGGGCATAGTGCTGGAACAGATAGCCTACGCGCCGCTGCGGGACGGGGAGATTGATATGGCGCCCGCTGTCGAACAAGGTCCGCGCCCCGACGACGACTTTGCCTGCATCAGGCTTTTCAATACCGGCAATGCACTGCAGAGTCTTGCTCTTGCCACAGCCCGAAGCGCCGAGCAGGCCGAGGATGCCGCTCTCATGATGGAGCTTCACATCCAGCGTAAAAGAGCCCCAGTCCTTATGGACATCGATATCGATCATGCCAGGCGCCTCCTTTCACGGCTGCGCTTTTCAAAGAGATTGACTGTCAGCAGGACGACGGCGCTGATGGCGATGTTGACCAGGACCCAGATGAAGGCGCTGTATTCGTCATTGGTCCGCCACAACTGGTAGACCGTCGTCGAAATGGTCGCCGTATTCTTGGGGATATAGCCGATGAGCATACTCGTCGCCCCGTATTCGCCCAGGGCCCGGGCAAAGGCCAGGACCGTCCCGGCGATGATGCCCTGCTTGCAGTAAGGCATGCGGATATGCCAGAAGATGAACGTATCCGACAGGCCCAGGGTCTTGCCACTCCAGGCCAGGGTTTCGTCGAAACTCTCAAAGGCCCCGCGGGCCGTGCGGTACATGAGGGGAAAAGCGACGACAGCCGACGCCAGGACGCCGCCATACCAGGTCATGACGAAGCGGATGCCCACGTCATTGAGAAAGATGCCGACAGGGTGCTTCAAGCCGAAGACCAGGAGCAGCAGCCAGCCGCAGACCGTCGGCGGCAGGACCAGGGGCAGTGTCAGGACGACATCGAGGAGCCCTTTGAGGACCCGCGGCAGGCGGGCGACATAATAAGCCAGGGCAATGCCGCTAAAGAAGACGAGGACACAGGAAATAGCGGCAATGCGCAGGCTGTTCCAAAGGGGATACCAGTCCATAAGCAGCTATCCTTAGCCGACAGGGCTGAAGCCGACGCCCTGGAAAATCTTCATGGCTTCTTGGCCCTTGAGGTAATTGAGGAAATCCTGAGCTTCCTGCGGGTGCTTGCTGTTCTTCATGACAGCCGCCGGATAAATGACCTGGCCGCACATATCTTTCGTCGCTTCGTCGACAGGTTTCAACTTGGCACTGAAGGCATCGGTCGCATAGATGACGCCGCAGTCGGCACTGCCCTCGCGGACCTGGGTCGTCACTTCTTTGACGTTCGAGCCATAGGTAATGTGGCCGGCCTGAGCGATGGCCTGTTCATCGAGGTTGTAGAATTTCAGGATTTTCTGTGTATACTGGCCGACAGGAACGTCGCTGTTGCCCATGACCAGGCGGATGGAGCCGTCCTTCAATTTCGCCGCCATATCATTGAAATTCTGGACGCCCTTGGGGTTGCCTTCGGGCGTCACCAGGACAACCTTGTTTTCCAACAGGTCTATGCGGCTGCCGCTCTTGACGAAGTCCAGCTTATCCGGATTGGCTTTGGCGTCTTTTGAGGCGTCGAGCTGGTTCATCTGCTTCTGGGCTGCCGAAATGAAGAGGTCACAGTCGGCACCGTTCTGGATCTGCGTCTTCAGCGTGCCCGACGAATCGAAGTTAAAGGAAATTTCCACGTCCGGATGTTCTTTCTGATACTGGGCGGCAATCTGGTTCATCGTTTCCGTCATGCTGGCCGCAGCAAAGACGGTCAGGTGGACTTTATCGCCGTCCCCGGCGGCTTTGTCCTCTTTCTTGTCCGACCCGCATCCGGCCAGGGCAAAAGCCAGCGTCGCCGCCAAGACCGATGCGACTACTTTTTTCCACGTCATCACCGTACATCTCCTTTTTGTAAATCCATTTATATGCATTTACTTGCGGCCACAATCCCGGACTTCGCCGCGCAGTAAGTCGAGGCCATGGGGAATCGTATCCAGGAAGACATCCATACATTCCTGACAGGCCTTGGGACTGCCGGGCAGGTTGATGATCAAGGTCTTCTTGCGGATGACGCTGACCGCCCGGGACAGCATGGCCCGCGGCGTAATCTGCATGGAAGCGGCCCGGATGGCTTCGGCAATGCCCGGCGCCTGACGGTCGGCAACGGCCAGGGTCGCTTCGGGCGTGACGTCGCGAGGGCCAAACCCGGTACCGCCTGTCGTCAAGATGAGGTCAGCCTGGCGCTGGTCGGCCAGCCGGCAGAGCTGTTGTTCCAAGGGGCCCTTGCCATCGGGCAGGAGCAGCTGTTCCATGACTTCAAACCCAGCCCGTTCCAGCCGCTGGACAATGACGGGGCCGCTGGCATCTTCCCGCAGGCCTTTGCTTCCCTTATCCGACAAGGTGATGATCGCCGCCTGATAAGGCCGTTTCCCTTGCCGCGGGACTTCGGTCATGACATCGCCCGGGCGGATGACGCCGCCTTCAAGGACGCGGGCAAATACGCCTTCCCTGGGCATGATGCAATCGCCGACGGCTTCATAGACGGCACAATGGTTGTGACATTCCTTGCCGATCTGGGTCATTTCCAGCAGGACGTCGCCACAGCGCAGCAGCGTCCCTACAGGCAGGGCCGAGAAATTGAAGCCGTCGACGACGAGATTTTCGCCGAAAGCGCCGAATTCCACCTGACCGCCGCGGCGGCGGAAAGCTTCGATGCTTTCCAGGCCCAGCAGGCTGACCTGGCGGTGCCAGTGTTCGGCATGAGCGTCGCCTTCAATGCCCCAGTTGACTATGAAATTCCCTTCCGGTACGGCCTGTTTAGCCACGCCGCGGATGGTGCTGATGCAAACAGCATGTACTTTCCCCATTTTTTATCCTCCGATCTGATTCATCGTCTTATGTTCACTGATATGGTTCTGTTCGGCGAAGCAATGCTTGGCCGGCTTGTCATAAACCGCCCTGGCCATGGCGCGCTGCAGCTCCTGACAGATAGTTTCCTCCTCTTGGCCGCTGCGGACGATGGCCCGCAAATCGACGCCATCGTCATAGCAGAGACAGGGCTTCAAAAAGCCCGTACTCGTCAGGCGCAGGCGGTTACAGGACGAGCAGAAGCCATGGGTATTGGCAGCGATGAAGCCAATACGACCTTGCAGCTGGCCGCTCCGGTAATACGAAGCCGGTCCGTTTCCCCGCCGTTCTTCTGTGGCAGCCAAATCCGGATAGGCCCGGCGCAGGACGGCCAGGGCCGCTTCTTCCGTAAGGCCTTTCAGCGTCGTCCCGTAGCCGATGGGCATGAGTTCGATGAAGCGCACATCGACGGGAAACCGGCCGGCCAAGCGGGCCAGCGGCAGGATCTGGTCCTGCGTTTCTTCCAGTAATACGGCGTTTACTTTGACGTTTACCCGAGCAGCCGCGGCCCGTTCCAAGGCTTCCAGGACGACGGACAGCTGGCCGCCTCCGGTCAGCCCGGCATACTGCCCGGCATCGAGGCTGTCCAGGCTGATGTTGATGCCGTTGATGCCCATACGGACCAAGTCCGGCAGGGCGTCGGACAACAGCAGGCCGTTCGTCGTCAAGGTCACAGAACGGACGCCTTTCATGGCTTTGAGGGATTCCATGAAGGCCACGGCCCCTTTGCGCACCAGCGGCTCGCCGCCGGTAATCTTGAAGCGGTCGATGCCCAGGGACAGAGCAGCCCGACAGATGAGCTGCATTTCTTCATAGCGCAGGACAGCTTCGTGGCCGACGCTGGTCAGGGCTTCAGGCATACAGTAGCGGCAGCGCAGGTTGCAGCGGTCCGTCAGGGACAGGCGCAGGTAGCCGATGGTCCGTCCCCATTTATCCTTCATGGTGCTCCCCTCCGTCATATTGGAAATGGCCGCTCTTGCCGCCGATTTTTTCGACGAGGTGGATATCCTTGAGACACATGCGCTTATCGACGGCCTTGCACATATCGTAGACCGTCAGCAAAGCCACGGATACGCCCGTCAGGGCTTCCATTTCGACGCCGGTCTTGCCGTTGCACTTGACAGTACAGCGGCCTTCGAGTTCACAAGTATCGTCGTGGAAGATGAATTCGACGCCGCATTTGGTCAAATTGAGGATATGGCAGAGCGGGATGAGGTCGCTCGTCCGCTTGGCTCCCATGATGCCGGCAATGCGGGCCACGCCGAGGACATCGCCTTTTTTCACGGCACCGGCCCTGACGGCTTCATAGCACTCGCGGCTCATGGAAATACGGCCGCAGGCCACAGCCGTCCGGGCCGTCACGGCTTTACCGCTGACGTCGACCATGACGGCGTCACCGTTGTTGTCAATGTGTGTAAACGGGTTCACCAGGATCACCTACTTTCCAAAGCCACAGTTCGGGAAGGTACAGACAGGACAGCCCAGGCATAAGCCGCCTTCGCCGAGACCGGCCAGGTCATCGGCCGTCACGGGGACATCGGCCATGAGCGACGGCAGGACGAGATCAAAGATCGTCCGCTTGGCATACATGACACAGCCCGGCAGACCGACGATGGGGCGATCGTCCCCGCTATAAGCCAGAAGGAACATGGCCCCTGGCAGGACCGGAGCACCATACGATACGATGCGGGCTCCCGTATTCTTGATGGCCAGCGGCGTCTGGTCATCGGGGTCGACACTCATGCCACCCGTACAGAAAACCATATCCATGCCCTTATCCAGCATATCCTGGATAGCCGCCGTAATGGCAGCCGGGTCATCGGCCAGGGTCGTATGCATGGCCATGACGGCGCCGTATTCAGCCAGCTTGCTTTCGATGACCGGCGTAAACGTATCTTCGATACGGCCATGGAAGACTTCATTCCCCGTCGTGACGACGCCGGCTTTCTTCTGGCCGAAGGGATGGACGTCGAGGAGCGGTGCCGGACCGGCTGCTTCCTGGGCAGCGGCCATCTTATCCTTCTTGATGACCAAGGGAATGATGCGCGTACCGGCCAGTTTATCGCCCTTGCGGACCGGGAAGCCGCCGTGGCGGGTGGCGATCATCATTTCGCCCAGGGAATTGACGGCTTTCAAGCCATCCCGACGGATAGTCAGGACGCCGTCGCAGTCGGCGATGAGTTCGATTTTCCCTTCTTTCGGCGCACTGCCGTGCATATGGGCTCCCATGCAGATGTCGCGCAGGATGGCAGCGGCTTCATCTTCATGGAACAGGGTGTCATCTTTTTCCCAAATATAGACGTGGTCCTTGCCGACCGACAAGAGGACCGGAATATCTTCTTGGGTAATGACATGGCCCTTGCGGAAGACCGGGCCTTTGGTGACGCCGCGGATGATCTGCGTAATATCATGGCAGAGGACATGGCCGACAGCGTCTTCGGTTTTCATCATTTTCATACTTATCTATCCTTCCATTTTTTGTAATTTATGGAGTTCTTCATCATTGAACCATTGCCGGAACTGGCGGTCTGCCACGTCGTGCAGGGCCTCGTTCATCTCTTCATACCGTTCCAGGATGATTTCAGCCTGCTTGGTCAGGACGGACCGGCCGCCGTCTTTGCCGCCGACATAGCGGCGGATGAGGGGAAAGCCCCAGATTTCTTCGGCGTTGCGCATGACTGTCCAGGCCTTGGAGTACGACATGCCCATATCCCGGGCTGCGCCCTGCAGGGAACCATGACGGCGGACACCTTCCAGCAGTTCGGCCACGCCGGGCCCGAAGGCCCGCTTATCGCCCATGAGGCACAGGGTCACTTTGCAATGTAGTTTCTCTTCTGCCATGGAGCCACCTCCTTCAAGCGTTATTCGCGCTTACAAATAACGAATCTACTAAGCTCATTATACATGAAAATCTGTTAGCTGGCCATACTTTTTTTGTAACCCGTAGTGAAATCATCATCGCTTATGCAAATTATGATATAATACACGCATAACATACAAAAGGATGTGATAGGATGACAAAAATACTTCGCCCTTTATCGCTGGGACTAATTATCCTGGCCGGCGGCCGCAGTACCCGCATGGGCCGCGATAAAACGGCCCTCCCCTGGCGCGATACGGACCTGCTGACGGATCTGCTTCTGCGCAGCCAGGCTTATCCCTTTACAGAGCGCTTGCTTTCCATCAACCGTCCTTATGAATCGTCCCATTTACCCGCCAAATTAGCCCGCACAGTCCGCCTGGTCATAGACAATTATCCTGACTGCGGCCCCTTGGGCGGGATGGAGGCCGCCCTGTACAGCGGCCAGTGCGACTTCTATCTGGTCTTATCTGTCGACCTTCCCTTCTATGATTTTGCCCCCGCCCCGGATTTGGTCAAATTACTCCGGCGCCAGCCCACCCTGCAGGCCATCATACCCAGGACGGAAAACGGCCAGGACCAGCCCCTGGCCGCCTTATACAGCCGTCAGCTCCTGCCAGCCATTACGGACCATCTGCAGAAGGGCAATTACCGCCTGCGCCATCTGTATCAAGACGTGCCGGCAGCCTATGTCGATGAAACCTTCCGTTCGGCCTTATATTTCAATATCAATACGCCTGAAGCCTATGAGGCTGCCAAAGGCCGCGACACCAACAGCCGCCGCCAGGTACCCGTCGTCACCCTGACGGCACCGAAATCAGGCGATGGCAAGACGACAGCCGCTGCGGCAGCCATTACGGAACTGACGCACCGCGGCTATCAGGTCGCCTATATCAAGAGCAGCCATCACACCGTGGCCCGCCGCAAGACCGGCTCCGATACGGACCGGGCCCGCAAAGCCGGTGCCGTTTCCGTCTGTCTCTGCGGTCCGGCAGATTATCCCATGGGAACGCGGAAAGAAGATTACATCCTGGCCCTGTCCCAGCAACAGCTGGCCGACCTGGTCCTCGTCGAAAGCCGCAGTCACGGTCCCTTTCCACAAATCGACGTGACCCAGGCCGATGACAACCAGCTGGTCAACAATATCTTATTCCTCACTGGCTACCGCTCGTCGGTGATATAAGCAGTTTGTTCTTTTCTGTCTTGCACCCTGCTAAAATAAGTCCTACACTGAGACTAGTAAAGCGTACCCCGTCCGTGGTATACTAAAAATCTCCAGTTTATGTAAAAGTGAGGTGTTCCTATGTGTGCCTATAAGAAAATCGACACGGTCTGTCCCTATTGTGGCACAGGCTGCGTCATCACCTGCACGGTCGACACGGAAAAAAACCAGGTCATCGAAGCCAAGGGCTCGCCGCGCGGTGTCAACAATGAAGGCCGGCTCTGTCTGAAAGGGCTGTACGGCTGGGACTATCTGAATGACCCTCAGATCCTGACCAAGCGTATCCGCCAGCCGATGATCCGCAAAAACGGCAAGGGCACGCCCCTCGTCGAAGTATCGTGGCAGGAAGCCATCGAATACGCAGCGGCCCGCCTCAAAGCCATCATCAAGGAATACGGCCCGGATGCCGTCATGGGCGCCGGTTCGGCCCGCGGTCCCGGCAATGAGGCCGCTTACATTACGCAAAAATTCATGCGCGCCGTCGTCGGCACGAACAACGTCGACCACTGCGCCCGCATTTGACACGCTCCATCGGTTACCGGACTCGGTGAGTCCGTCGGTGAAGGTGCCATGTCTTTCAGCGTTCCCGAACTCGAAGACGCAGAAGTCATCTTCGATATCGGTTATAACGCGCCGGTCTCGCATCCCCTCGTCGCCCGCCATATCGTCCGGGCCAAGAAGAAGGGCTGCAAGATCATCTGTGTCGATCCGCGCCTGACAGAAACGGGCCGCATCGCCACCATTTACCTGCCTATCAAGGGCGGCACGAACATGCTCTTCCTCAACGCCATGGCCCACGTCATGGTCACGGAGGACCTGGTCGACCACGATTTCATCGAAAAGCATACGACAGGCTTTGCCGACTATGCCAAAGAAGTGGCCCAGGATAAATACGCGCCCGAAGCCGTCGCCGCAGCGACCCACCTCGATCCCGACGATATCCACCGGGCAGCGCGCCTGTTCGCTTCGTCCAAACATACCATGACCCTCTGGGGCATGGGCATCACCCAGTTCTCACAGGGCGTCGAATGCGTCATCGCCTGCTCCAACTTGAGTCTCATGACCGGCAACTACGGCCATTACGCCACCGGCGTCGGCCCGGTCCGCGGCCAGAACAACGTCCAGGGGACCTGTGACATGGGCGTCCTGCCCAACCAGTATCCTGGCTATCAGGACGTCATGGACGATGAAATCCGCCATAAATTTGAAAAGGCCTGGGGCGTTTCCCTGCCATCCCACGTCGGCCTGCCCCTGACCTATGTGCCGGACAAAGTCCTGCGCGAACCGGACCCGAAGAAGCGGATCCACGCCTATTACATCATCGGCGAAGACCCGGCCCAGTCCGATCCGGACCTGCCGGAAATCCGCCGCACCCTGTCGGCTATCGACCTGGTCATCGTCCAGGACATCTTCTTCAACAAGACCTGCGAATATGCCGATGTCATCTTCCCGGCTACGGCCTGGGGCGAACACAATGCCGTATATACCTCCTGCGACCGCCGCTTCCAGCGCGTCCGCAAGCTCATCGAACCCCAGCCGGGCTGCAAGACGGACTGGGAAATCCTCTGCCTCATGGCAACGGCCATGGGCTATCCCATGCATTACGACAATACCGAACAGATTTGGGACGAAATGCGCTCCCTGTGCCCGAAATTCGCCGGTGCCAGCTATGAAAAGATGGTCGAGAACCACGGCGTCCAATGGCCCTGCACGGAAGACAGCCCGGATGATACGGGGACACAGTATCTCCACAAGGGCGCTCATTTTGCTACGGCCGACGGCAAAGGCCATTTCTACTACTACCCCTGGACGCCGGCCAAAGAGCTGGAAAGTCCCGAATACCCCCTGTCCCTGTCGACAGTCCGCGAAGTCGGCCACTATTCGGTCCGTACCATGACCGGCAACTGCCGCCTCCTGGCCGACCTGGCCGATGAACCGGGCTATATCCAGATGAATCCCGAAGACTGCCAGGAACTGGGCATTGCCAACGGCGACCTGGTCCGCGTCGTCTCCAAGCGGGGCCATACCATCACCCGCTGCCAGGAAACAGACCGCGTATCCAAAGGGGCGACGTACATGACCTATCAGTGGTGGGTCGGCGCCTGCAACGAATTGACGTCGGCCGCCCTGGACCCCAAGAGCCATACGCCGGAATTCAAATACTGTGCCTGCCGCGTCGAAAAAATCGACGACCAGAAACAGGCCGAACGCGATGTAAAAGCCCAGTATACCGCTATCCGCAGCCGCATGGGCATCGAAGTAAAGGAGGTGTAAACGATGTTTAAACACGTCAAGACGGACCCGGAACTCTGCATCGGCTGCAAGACCTGCATGGCCGCCTGTGTGGCCAGCCATACAGGCAAGGCCCTGTTTGCCCTCAAGCCCAAGAGCTTCGATTTCACGCCGCGGGTCCACGTCGTTTACACGTCGAAAGTCACCAAGGCCGTCCAATGCCAGCAGTGCCCGAAGCCGCGCTGTATGGAGGCCTGTCCGTTCCACTGCATTTCCCTGGGTCCCGACTCGGTCGTCATCGATGAAGAGGCCTGCCGGGGCTGCGGAAAATGTTCCCGCGCCTGTCCTTTCCAGGCCATCAACATGACCAAGATCTACCACGGCGATACCAAAGGCCGGCCCTTCCGCATCGTCGCCTACAAATGCGACCTCTGTGCCAATACGGAAACGGGGGAACCAGCCTGTATCCCGGCCTGCCCAACGGAAGCCCTGAGTCTCTTCGACCCGGCCGTCGTCGCGGCTCAGCGGGCTAAACTGAAAGCCCAAAAAGAAGCGGCCAAAACACAGGCAGCTTATGAAAAAGCATTGAAAAAAGGAAAGCCATAACTATGGAAATCGTCACAATTACCGAAGCAAGGCGCCGTCTCGACGGCGCCTTGCCTTCCTATGAAGCGAAAATAGAATATGTCACACCAAACCAGGCCCTGGGCCGCATCACAGCCCGGGACATTACGGCAGCCTGCGACTATCCGCCGTACCGTAAATCGCCCTTCGACGGCTATGCTATCCATAGCCATGACGGAAATGCCTATGAAGTCGTGGCGACCATCGGCGCCGGCATCGTCTATGACGGCCCTGTTGCAGCCGGCCAGGCCGTACGCCTCATGACGGGCTGCGCCGTCCCGGATGATTGCGATACCGTCGTCCCCCAGGAATACGTCGAACGCCAGGGAAATCATATACGAGTTACAGAAAGCATCCCGCCGGGCAGCAACATCATCCCCAAAGGCGAAGAGTGCCGTTCCGGCGCCGTCATCATCCCGGCCGGGACGAAGCTCACAGCCGGTGCCCTGTCCGTCGCCGTCGGCCTGGGAAATGAACGCCTTCCCGTTTACGCCAAAGCGAAGGTCCTCTTCCTGACGTCAGGACGGGAACTGGTCCTGCCCGGAGAAGTGCGGCACCATGGCCAGATTTACAACTCCAACGCCTATCTCTTCCAGCCCTTATTGGAACAGTACGGCGCAGAAGTCACCTTCTATCACGTATCGGACGGACCGGACCAGTTGGCTGATGAAATGGCAGCCGTCCGCTGCCTGGCCCGGGACAAGGACCTCATCGTCAGCACGGGCGGCGTCTCCGTCGGCCTCTATGATACGATGCCCCAGATTTACCAATCCCTCGGTGCCGTCCAACTTTACGACCGCATCACTATGCGGCCCGGTTCGGCTTCCTATGGCGGCGTCATTGAAACAGACGGCCGCCGGACGCTCATCCTCGGCCTGTCCGGCAATCCTTCGGCGTCGTTCAATGCCTTCCATCTCCTGGCCGTCCCCATCCTGCGCCGCCTCAACGGCGAAAGAAACAGCGAATTTCCCGTCGTCACCTGCCATTTAGGCGACGCGATCTATAAGAAAAATCCTGTCGACCGCTTCGTCCAGGGCCGCCTGACCTACGAACAGGGCCAGCCCATATTCACACCCAATACGACACTGACGTCCAGTGCCCTGCTGGGCCTTGCCCACACCAACGCCCTGGCGTATATAAAAAAAGGAACGCCCCCGTTGCCAAAGGGCGCTCCCATTGAAGTAATATTCCTATAAAAAGGGCGACAAGCCCTTGTTTGCACTGTAGGGGTCGCCACGTGGGCGACCCGTTAGAAATTGGGACGATTTTTTAGCAACCACTTCGGGAAATCATACATATCCCGAAGCGGGCTCGCCACGTGCGAGCCCTACATAAAAAAGCTGTCACACGAAGCCAAAATGCCTTCATGTGACACTTTTTTTATATTATAATAAAATCCGTTCTGGATGAGCAAATATTTTGAAAGAATCAGGCCGCAAGCCGCAGGCCAGGGTAATCTGGTACTGCTCCGCCAGGGACACGCCCAGACTCGTCGGCAAGGCCCGCGATGCCAGGAAGCGAACGCCCAGGCCATGGATCTTTTTGATGACCGATTGGGGAACGCGGCCGCTGAAGACCAGGACGGCCTGACTGACGTCGATGTGCTGTAATTCGACGAAGCCCCGCAGGCGGTCGAGGACATTGTGGCGGCCGATATCTTCCGTATAGACGAGGACTTCATCGCCTTGGACCAAGGCCCCTTCGTGGACGCCGTGCGAGGCGTGATGTGCCGTCGATAAGCTGTCCAAGAGACCTCCATAGGAACAGAGCTTCTCTGCCGTAATCGGCACAAAAGGCGGCTTTTCTACTGCCCGTGCCGTCCCGGTTTCCGTCGTGACCCAGGCCGCCCCATCGTGCAGGCAGACACCAGCCAGCTTGCGGCCAGCCGGTATTTTCTCTTCGGCCAGACAGTAACCCACAGCCAGGACATCGATATCTTCCGGCGAAGAAATGAGCGTACTGATGCGCTGCCCATCGAGATAGAGCGGCGTCATCACTTCGACGGCAATGGACTGCTTCTTAGCTGCTGCGCCTTGGTAATAGTCGATATAGGGCAGCTCCCGGCACGACGAAAAATGTAAGTCATTCTGATTCATCTTCACGAAAATTCCCCCTTCCCCATCCAGAGCAGGGCCGTCAGGACGGCGCCGCCGAGGCTGCGGGCCTTGTCAGAAATCGTAAAGCAATTCTCCCGTTCATCATCCCGCGGGTCGATGTCGGCTATCTTGAAGCCTTGCGGTACCTGATAGCCGTCACGGATCAGTCCCCGGACGAATCCCGTCAGCGACGCCAGAATCGGCGTCCCCATACATTCCGTCACGGCCATTCCAAAAGGGATGGGCTCTTCTGTCAGGACAGCCATGGGCTGTCCTTTTTTTACTTTATCGCCGATGTGGACCAATCCGTATACGAACCCGGCCTGCTGACTGTGGATGACGCGCTCTTTGCCGTAGCCGGCAATCAATCCGGGAATCCCCGTATTGGCGATAGCCGTGCCCTGCCAAATGATACGCCCCAGCTGGTGGCCCCGCTTGGTTTCAATGACGGCATCGACATCGACCCCGGCCGTAAATCCCGGCCCCAGGGCCACGGTATGACGTGCCATACGCCGGTTCGTCCCCAAGTTCTTCTTAGCCAGGATGGCATCGACGACGGCCCAGGGCTTCAGCGCCGCAATCGACGCCCCTTCCGGGTCCACCAGCAAGGGAATGGCCTCGCCTTCCCAGGCCTTCCGGACCTCGGCCAAAGACCGACAGCGGCAGCAAGTCAGATTCTCGACGGCAGCCGTCCCATCGTAGACGGCTTCACAGAGGGCCACCTGACGCCGGATAGCCGACGGCTTCTCCACTTCCAGCAGCAGCAGGCGGAACCCAGCCTCATACAAAGACTGGGCCACGCCCGTCGCCAGGTCCCCAGCCCCGCGGATAATGACCAATTTATCTTCCATAAGACCACCTTTCCACATCGAAACATCAAACATCCCTATTATAAGAGTGCTTGTCGCAAGACGTCAAGCACTCTTTAGTTGTTAGTGGCTAGCAGACGGCTTTAAATTTAAGGCCCTCTTCTACAAACTACAAACTCTGTACTACAAACTTTTATTTCTTTTTCTTCCGGCTATACGGCGTCCCTTCTAAGGGCAATGTTGTCTGGAACTGGCCGTTCCATTTATAGTAGGCTCCGGCTACGGCAGGTGCCGTCGGGATGGAGGTGATTTCGCCGACGCCGATGGCTCCGTAGGCTACGTCGACGCCTTCTTTTTCGATGGGAATGGCTTCGACGTCAGGGGCTTTATCGGCCCGGAACAGGCCCAGGGTCCCGAATTTGGCCGTCGGTTTACAGTGGTCCAACGGATATTGTTCCGTCAGAGCATAACCGCAGCCCATGACGGTGCCGCCTTCGATCTGGCCTTCCAGGCTCTTGCGGTTGACGACGCGGCCGACGTCGTGGGCGGCGACCATTTTGCGGATGGTACCGTCGTCATTGAGGATGCAGACGTGTGTGGCATAGCCGTAGGCGACGTGTGATACGGGATGAGGGACGTCAGCGCCCATCTTGTCGGTCTTGCCCAGGTATTCGCCGATGTATTCCCGACCGTTGAGGACATCTAAGTCGCTACGGTTGAAGCGGACGGCGGCCGTAGCGGGCGATTCTTTTTCTACCGTTACGCCTTCCAGGTAGTTGCTGGCATGGCTCGTTTCTTCATAAGGCAGGCCCTTGGCGGCAAAGAGGTCGCGCCGCAGCTGGACGGCGGCTCGCCGGGCCGCTTCCCCGGTCAACGTCGTCTGCCGCGAACCCGACGTCGTACCGGCATCGGGTGAGGTCGCCGTATTGGGCATATGCCATTTGATATCTTCAATGGGAAGACCTGCAGCCTGGGATACCATCTGGACCAGGACCGTGCCGACGCCCTGGCCGATGCAGGATGCCGACGAGTAAATGTGTACCCTGTCGTCTTTGACGACCAGACGGCAGCGGCCATAGTCGGGCAGGCCGACGCCGACGCCGGAATTCTTCAAGGCACAGGCAATGCCGACATAAGGCCCGCTGTGATAGTACGCCTCTTTGACGGCATCCAGCGTTTCGGCCAAGCCTGTCGACGGGTCGGCAATCTGGCCATTGGGCAGGATGTCACCGGGCCGGATGGCATTGCGATATCGGATTTCCCACGGGTCGATGCCGACCAGTTCAGCCAGTTTATTTAAGTTTAATTCCGTGGCAAAAATGGTCTGAGTGACGCCAAATCCGCGGAAGGCTCCGGCTGGTGGATTGTTAGTGTAAACGGCTGTCCCGTCGATGTCGATGGTCTGGTAGTTATAAGGCCCTGCCGCATGGGTACAGGCGCGCTGGAGAACGGGTCCGCCCAGGGAGGCATAGGCCCCGTTGTCGGTGACGGCGACGAGCTTCATAGCCGTCAGTTTCCCAGTTTCATCGCAGGCCGTCGTCATGTCCATGCTGAACTGATGGCGCTTGGGATGGATGAGGATGCTTTCCTGGCGCGTCAACTTCACTTTACATATCCGTTTACATACATAGGCGACGAGGGCAGCCAAATGCTGGACCGTCACGTCTTCCCGGCCGCCGAAGCCGCCGCCGACGAAGCAGTTCTCGACGATGACTTTTTCTTCCGGCAGGCCCAGCATGAGTGCCGTTTCCCGGCGCGTATCATAAATGCCCTGGTCCGACGAATAAACGAAGACGCCGTCATCAAAGGGCATGGCGACGGCACATTCCGGTTCCAGGAAGGCGTGTTCCGTCCATGGCGTTTCAAAGTGGTGCGTCACCTTATACTTCGAGGCGGCAATGACGGCATCAGCGTCGCCGCGGACCAGGTGTTCATGGGCCAGGACGTTCGTACCAGCCGACGGGTGTACCAGCGGCGCCCCTTCTTTCAGGGCGTCGGCTGCACAGGTCAGGGCCGGCAGTTCTTCATATTCGATATCGACGAGCTTCTTAGCCTGTTCCAGGATTTCCGGCGTTTCCGCAGCCACCAGGGCGATGGCGTCGCCCAGGAAGTGCGTCGTCGAGCCGACGGGGATGAGCGTATCCCAATCGGTCTTCAAATGGCCGACTTTGACGGACCCGGGGATATCGTCTGCCGTCAGGACGCAGACGACACCGGGCAGGGCCTTGGCCTTTTCCGCATGGATGGCCTTGACGACAGCCCGCGGATAAGCGCTGCGGATGGCACTGCCGTAACACATGCCGGGCAGGTCGACGGCGTCCAAATCATCTGTATATCTGCCGACGCCCAGGACTTTGGCCTTGACGTTGACGCGCTGGCAGGGAGCGCCGACGCCGCGGTAGCCGCCGCGGACGGGAAGAGGCTGGTCCGTGCGCAGCAAATCTGCTGCCATAGCGATGGCGTCGATGATTTTCTTATAACCCGTACAACGGCAGATATTATTACGGATGGCCGCGGCGATTTCCAGCCGCGACGGCGCCGGGTTGGCGTCGATGAGGGCCTTGCCGCACATGACCATGCCGGGGATGCAGAAGCCGCACTGGACGGCGCCGGCTTCGCCAAAGGCGTAGACGAAGACGTCTTTTTCCCGCTTGGACAGCCCTTCGACGGTCAACACGTGTTTACCAGCCATGCGGCTGACCTTTTGGACACATGTCTTGGTCGCCTTGCCGTCGATGACGACCGTACAGGTTCCGCAGGCCCCTTCACTGCAGCCATCCTTGACGGATTTCAGGCGCAGGTCATTGCGCAGGACGTCGATGAGCTTGCGTTCTCCATCGGCTTCTATTTCACGGCCGTTTACCCATAGTTTACATAATTCACTCATAATGCCACCTTCCTATAATCAAGATTATCTTTTATCGCGGAATCGATACAACAAGGTTCCATAGCCGCGTTTTCCACAGAATTGATTGTCTTTGGCGATGATTTCGCCGCGGAGCATGGTCAGGCGGATCGTCGCCTGGACCGTCATGCCTTCATAGGGCGAATAGCCGCAGGTCGTGTGCAGGTTCTCCCTGGCAAAGGTCCGCGTCCCTTTCGGATCGATGAGGACGATGTCGGCATCGCTGCCGGGCAGCAGCGTCCCTTTGCGCGGATAGAGGCCAAAGATTTTGGCCACATTGGCACTGGTCACCTGGACGAAGCGCTCCAGGGTCAGCCGGCCTTTCAGGACGCCTTCACTGAACAGCAGGGGCATCCGTTCTTCGACGCCGGATACGCCGCCGGGACAGTTCCGGAAATCGCTGACATTCTCCTGTTTTTCAGCTATCGTAAAGGGGCAGTGGTCCGTCGCTACGGTCTGGATCGTCCCGTCGGACAGGGCCTGCCACAGGGCCTGGTTGTCTTCGGCTTTCCGCAGCGGCGGCGCCAGCATGTATTTAATGCCTTCCATAGGGCCGCCGTGACGGAATTTCTCTTCTGTCAGCAATAAGTATTGCGGACACGTTTCACTGTAAATATGACGCTGGCCTTGGCGCCGGGCCAGGCGCAGCTGGTCCAGGCTCTCATGGGCCGACGTGTGGACGATATAGACCGGCGCATCGCCACAAGCCCGGGCTGCCGCCAGGACACGGCTCACGGCTGCGGCTTCGGCCACGTTGGGCCGCGTCTTCGCCTGGCCGATGGGCTGCAGGTCCTGCGGTCCCAGGGCATCCCGCAGGGCGTTGGTAATGCCGTCGCTTTCGGCATGGACCGTGAGCAGGCCGCCATGCTTCTTGATGACCGGCAGGAGCTGCATCAGTTTCTTCTCGCCGACGGGATAGCCATACGTCGTATAGGCTTTGAAACTGGGAAAACCTTCGTCGATGAGCTGGCCCAATTCCTGCAGGACCTGGTCGTCGACATGCTGGATGACGCCATGGAAGCTGTAGTCGACCGGGCAGGGCACGGCCAGTTTCCGGTACCGTTCAAAGGGATAGCGCAGGGAACAGCCGGCCGGGCCAAAGGCCATATGATCCAGGATGGTCGTCGTGCCGCCGCAGGCCGCTGCCACGCCACCGCTGTAAAAGTCATCGCACGCGCGGTACTGCGGCGACTGCTGCAGGTCCATATGGGTGTGGGCATCGATGCCGCCAGGGCAGACATAGAGGCCGTCGGCGTCGATGACCTGTTCATGACCGCTGTGCACAGCCTGTCCCAAGGCCTGGATTTTTCCCTCACGGACGGTAACGTCGGCCCGGAAATGTTCCCTTTCCAGGCAGACCGTCCCGTTTTTGATGACGTAATCCATGGTTTTCCCTTCTTTCTCTATTCAATCAGCAGGTAATCGTAATCGCGGCAGACCGTTTCCATGAAGGTCCGCAGGTCTTCCGGGATTGCTTCATCAGCCGTCCCTAAAGTCGTCGTCCGGATTTCTCCATCCAGGCGGACTTTGCAGAAGCCGCTGGCCTTGTCGAGGACGGCAAAGCCCGAATTATCGCTGTGGTCTAAATCGTCTTCATTAGCGAAGAGTGTAAACTTATCTACATACGGCGCACCGCCCCAGGGACAGAAGGTCCGGCAGTTGCCACATTCGTTACACATGTAGTCAATATGCAGGATCTGAGCCTGCATATGGCCCGGTACCTGGATGGCTGTATTGGCCCGATTGGGGCAGACTTCCGTACAGACTTCGCAGACGCTGTCACAATGGAGGCAGCGGCCGTCACAGCCTGTTTCCGGTGCCGTCTCCAGAATACCCCGCTTCGAGTAAACGTCGTTTACATCAGCTGGAATCAGGGTATCGACACTGGCCATCTGGCCTAAAATGCCTTCCGCCGCCCGCTTGCCGTCGGCAATACATTCGACGACGGATGTCGTCTTGCCGTAATGGCCATCGCCGATGACGGTCAGGCCTTCGATGGCGCCGGCCAGGGTGTCACCGATTTTCCCTTTGACGCCGCAGGCCGCCAGGATGATGTCATAGCCCTGCAATTCGTCGAGCGAGGCGATGGCCCTGCCGACGACGAGATGGACACCCATCTTTTCGATGAGGGCTACATCCTTGTCGATGGCTTCTGGTGAAATCTGCCCTTTCTTTTCACACAAGAAGGTCCGCACCAGGCCGCCAGGTTCGTCGTTCTTATCGAAGACGGTCACATCCAGGCCGCCGCGGGCCAGGAAATAAGCCGCCGACAGTCCGGCCGGACCGGCGCCGATGACAGCCGCTTTTCTCCCATTGGACGGCGTGGCCTGCAAAGTCGTCATGACGCTGGCATAGCCTTTTTCAGCAGCTATCAGCTTATTGCGCCGGATTTCAACAGGGGCATCACAGAAATTGCGCGTACAGCTGTTCATACAGGTATGGTAGCAGACGGTCCCCGTCGTAAAGGGCAGGGGATTCTTTTCCAGAATAATCTGCAGGGCCTGGTCATATTTCCCGGCGGCGACGAGGTCCATATAGGCCGGGATATCCTGATGGATGGGGCAAGTCTGGCTGCACGGTGCCATGAAGCAGTCCATCAAGGGCAGTGCCTGGTCGTTCTTGCGCTGCTGGGCCTTCGGGTCCAGACGGGCATAGTGGGCATCATCTTGAGCCTTAGCCAGCAAGTCATCCAGGGCCTTGACGTTTACACGAGTAAACGCCTGTCCACGCTGACCTTCAAAACACTGTGCCAGCTGGGCAAAGCGTTCATAGCCACCGGGCTTGAGCAGCGTCGTCGCCACCGTGACCGGCCAGATGCCGGCCCGGACGATATTCTTGATGTTGTGGGCATCGGCACCGCCGCTGTAAGAAATACGCAGGCTGCCGTCAAAGGCTTCACTCAGCTTCTTGGCCACATTCATGGACAGGAAAAAGAGGGGCTTGCCGGACATATACATTTCCGTCCCCGGCAATTCATGGCGCGTAATGTCGACGGGGAAGGTATTGGTCAGTTTGACGCCGAACAACAGGCCTTCCTCTTTACCCGCTTCCTGCAGCCCCTTGAGCATGGGTACGGCATCACGGTACTGTAAATCCGCCTTGAAATGGCTGTCATCGAAGACCATATGGCCATAGCCCAGGTCATCCATGCATTTCCGGACGAAGTCATAGCCCAGTAAGGTCGGGTTGTATTTGACGAAGGTATTGAGGTGTTTTTCTTTCAGTAAATAGCGGGCAATCCGTTCGATTTCATCGGGCGGACAGCCGTGCATGGTCGAGACCGTGACAGAGTTGCAGATTTCTGCCGGAATGGCTTCGATGTCTTCCCGACGGAGTTTCTGGAACCGGTCCAGATGGGCCAGGAGCCAGGCTTTGCACTCGGCAAAGATAGCCGTATGGGATGCGTCTTTCAGATTTTCGATGAACGAATCGATTTTTGCCGTCTGTATCCCTGCCAGGTCGTAGCCGACGGACATGTTGAACTGCATCCCGTCCGGACTTCCTAAGCCGTATTCGACGGCCATGACGTGGACCAGGAACCAGGCCTTGACGTATTCTTCCAGGGCCTTGGGGACGGTCAGTTCCGTCGACCATTCGACATTGTAACATTCATCGTTGGCCTTGATGCAGGGTTTGGGAACGGGCAGGTCTTCGCCGTCGATTTTCTGGACCGTCTTCAGTTCAAAGAAGCGCGCTCCCGCCGCATAGCCGGCAGCGATATTCTGGGCCAGCTGGGTATGGGGACCGGCAGCCGGGCCAAAGGGCATTTCCAGCGGTCTGTCAAAGATAGTATATGTCCGATTCGGGTCGGCCTGTAGGCGATGGTGGACGCCAAAGATCGTCCCTGACGGCGCTTCGGTCAGGACCCAGTTCATCAATTTTCCAAAGGGAATGGATGTCATGCGATCACTCATGATAGATTCCTCCTTATAAGTATCCATTAATGCGTCCGGCCAGGGTCGCTGCGCCTTCGCGGATTTTAGCCATCAGGGCTTCTTCATCGACACCGGTGAGCTGGCGGTTTTCCATGAGGACTTTGCCATTGGCAATAGTCGTGACGACATCGTGGCCGCTCATGCCGAATAAGATGTGACTGTTGATGTTTTCTTCATTCATCGGCGTCGGAGCAATGTAATCCATGACGATGACGTCGGCTGCAGCCCCTTCTGCCAGTACGCCTAAGGGCTTCTTGAAATAGCGGTTGGCCATGGCTGCGTTGTTATAGAACAGCATCTGCGGTACTTCAGCCCAGGCGGCTGTAGCGTCGCAGAGATGGTGTTTGTGCAGGATATTGGCGACTTTATAGGACTCAATCATATCGTGCGTATAGCCATCGGTCCCCAAGCCGGTCAGGATACCGCGGTGGACCATGTCCATCGTCGGCGGGCAGCCACAGGCATTGCCCATGTTCGATTCCGGATTGTGGACGACCATGGTATCTGTCGCCTTGATGAGGTCCATTTCGTGGGGATTGACGTGGATGCAGTGGCCGAGCAGGGTCTTGGGCCCTAAGATATTCCAGTCATAAAGGCGGTCGATAATGCGTTTACCGTGTTTCTTCAGACAATCCTGCAAGTCTTCGATGCCTTCGGCGACGTGGATGTGGTAACCCACGCCGTCCGGTTTATGTTCGGCTGCCAGGGCCATCGTTTTGTCGCTGATGGTAAATTGGGCATGCATGCCCATCATGCCGGCAATCATGTCCGTCGTGTCGGCCTGAGCGTGGCGGATCCAGGCTTCATTTTCCAGGACTGCCTGGCAAGCTTTATCCTGACCGTCGCGGTCGGAGACTTCGTAGCACAGACACGAGCGGACGCCCAGTTCCTGCGCTGCCTGGCCGATGGCAAAGAGGCTGTCCTTGATTTCACCAAAACTGGCGTGATGGTCGAAGACTGTCGTCACGCCGTTCTTGATACATTCGACATACGTTTCCATGGCGCTCAAATAAGTCAGGTCGTTGGTCAAGTGACGGTCGATGTTCCACCACAGGCCGTCGAGGATGTCCAGGAAGCCCTTGGGCGCATAGCCGTCGATATTCATACCCCTGGCCATGGCGCTGTAAATATGTTCGTGAACGTTGATGAAAGCCGGCATGATGACACCGCCTTTGGCATCGATAAAAGCGGCGTCTGGATAGGCTCGGCGGATTTCTGCCGTCTGGCCGACGCGGCAGATTGTCGTGCCGTCTATGGCTACGGCGCCATCAGGGAAATATTGATTCTTCGCGTCGCGGGTAACGACGTGACCGTTTCCGACGATTAACATAAGTATACCTCCTCTATGCTATACAAATCATAAATCATAAGATTTCTTGCAGTTAATGCATGTTATTTGTGTCATTCTCGTATCTATCTTAATAGTAACCCGTTCCGCCTTACCTGTCAATTTTTTTTTAGTCTAAAAATTTTTTATTATCTTTTTGTTATAGCCTGTAATGGAAAGATGTTTTTTCGACATACCTTTTTTCACCAAGGGCGTTGATTTATCCCGAAAATATGCTATAGTAACAGTACCTAAAAAATTTTTAGCAGATAAGCTAATAATCTGTTTTTGATATGAGAAAGAGGTGCCCCTTATGTTAGACGACGTCGTCCTCAACTTCTTGCGTCACTTAGCCAAAGGCCTGGCAGACCAATTCGGCCCGAACTGTGAAATCGTCATCCACGACTTGAGCGATAATTATAAGGAAAATTCCATCGTCGCCATCGAAAATGGCCACGTCACCAACCGCAAAGTAGGCGATGGCCCGTCTATGGCCGTCCTCGACGCCCTGCGCAGCGATCCCGACAAGCTCCAGGACCATACGAGTTACCTGACCAAGACCAAAGACGGCCGCATCCTCAAGTCGACGACCATTTACATCCGCAATGAACAGCAAAAAGTCATCGGCATCTTCTCCATCAACTATGACATTACCGAACTGATGATGGTCGAAAATGCCATCAAGCCGCTCATCTCGGTCACGTCCAAGGAAGATAAGGTCAGCCGCATCCCGCAGAATGTCACGGACCTCCTCAACGACCTCATCGACGAATCGACGCGTCAGGTCGGCAAACCCGTCCCCCTCATGACACGGGAAGACAAGATCAAAGCCATCAAATTCCTCAACGACCGCGGGGCCCTGCTGATCACCAAGGCCGGCGACAAAATCTCCAAACACTTCGGCATCTCCAAATATACCCTGTACAGCTACATCGACAGCGGAGAAGAGTGAGATTAAGGGGCTATCGCACGAAGGCTTCTATCATCATGCAAGATTCCTTTCTCTTTATCGTTTATAGTACGGAGTTTGTAGTTTGTAGAAGCTGACTTTAAATTTAAAAGCCTTCACTAAAAACTACAAACTGCAAACTTAATACTCAAAAAAGGGCTTGTTGCACATGCGACAAGCCCTTTTTCTATGCCCAAATGTAACAGTTCTCTTTCTGTCATTGCAAAAAAAGTGTAGATACCTAACAAATTTTTAGCTCTTTTCTATTGCAAATCTGTAAGGTCATGTTATACTCTAGGTATACAAAAACTTTTAGATTTACTAAAATATTTTTTTCAGTTTATCTTTAGGAGGTACGGATATGAAGAAAGATATGAAATGGGCTATGAACCATCTGCCCAAATCAGATGATAAAAATTTGCCGATCATGTCCCTCAGCGAAGTCGCCAAGGCCCGGACATTCCACCAGAGTTTCCCGCAATATAGCGAAACGCCGCTGACCCGGCTCACGCAGATGGCCCGCTACCTGGGCGTCGGTTCGATTTTCGTCAAAGATGAATCGTACCGCTTCGGCCTCAATGCCTTCAAAGTCCTGGGCGGTTCCTATTCCATGGCCAAGTACATCGCCAAGGAAACGCACCGCGATGTATCGGACATGCCTTATGACGTCCTGACGTCAGATGAGCTCCGCCAGGAATTCGGCCAGGCAACCTTCTTCACGGCAACCGACGGCAACCACGGCCGCGGCGTCGCCTGGGCCGCCCAGAAGCTGGGCCAGAAAGCCGTCGTCCACATGCCGAAAGGCACGACCCAGACGCGGCTGGAAAACATCAAGAAACTCGGCGCCGACGTCGACATCCTCGACCTCAATTACGACGATTGCGTCCGCCAGGCAGCCAAAGAAGCCGCCGCTACGCCGCACGGCGTCATGGTCCAGGACACGGCCTGGGACGGCTATGAAGAAATCCCGTCGTGGATCATGCAGGGCTACGGCACGATGGCCATGGAAGCTGGCGAACAGCTGAAGGCCCGGGGCATCGAACGGCCGACGCACATCTTCGTCCAGGCCGGTGTCGGGTCCCTGGCCGGTGCCGTCGTCGGTTACTTCGCCAACCTCTATAAAGACAATCCGCCGAAATTCATCGTCGTCGAAGCATCGGCCGCAGCCTGTCTGTATAAAGGTGCCGCAGCCGGTGACGGCAAGCCCCGCATGGTCGGCGGTGACCTGGATACCATCATGGCCGGCCTGGCCTGCGGCGAACCGAACACGATTTCCTGGGACATCCTCAAGAACCATGTGACGACCTTCATCGCAGCCGATGACCCCATCACGGTCCGCGGTATGCGTATGCTGGCAGCGCCCCTCAAAGGAGATGCGCCCATCGTATCCGGTGAATCCGGTGCCGTCCCCTTCGGCACCCTGGCTACAATCATGTTATCCGATGAATGTAAGGACCTGCGCGCTGAACTCGGCCTCGACGACCATTCACAGGTCCTGGTCTTCTCGACAGAAGGCGACACGGACCCGGAACGCTATAAGAATATCGTCTGGCGCGGTTTGAATAAGTAAAACATTATATAAGATATAGGAGTGATTTTCATGACAGTACCGTACGAAAAAATCAAAGAAGCCGCCAAAGGCTATGAACAGGATATGACCCGTTTCCTGCGGGACATCGTTAAATTCCCCGGTGAAAGCTGCGGCGAAAAGGAACATATCGACCGCATTGCCGAAGAAATGCGCAAACTCGATTTCGATAAAGTGGAAATCGACCCCATGGGCAACGTCCTGGGCTACATGGGCACCGGCAAGACCCTCATCGGCTTCGACGCCCACATCGACACCGTCGGCATCGGCAACAAGGCCAACTGGGATTTCGATCCCTACGAAGGCTTTGAATCGGAAACGGAAATCGGCGGCCGCGGCACGTCGGATCAGCTCGGCGGCATCGTTTCTGCCGTCTACGGCGCCCGCATCATGAAGGACCTGGGCCTCCTATCCGACAAGTACACCGTCCTGGTCACCGGTACGGTCCAGGAAGAAGACTGCGACGGCCTCTGCTGGCAGTACATCATCAACGAAGACAAGGTTCGCCCGGACTTCGTCGTCTCGACGGAACCGACCGATGGCGGCATCTACCGCGGTCAGCGCGGACGCATGGAAATCCGCGTCGACGTCCAAGGCGTTTCCTGCCACGGTTCTGCACCGGAACGCGGTGACAACGCCATTTACAAGATGGCTGACATCATCCAGGATATCCGTGCCCTCAATGAAAATGACGCCGCTGACACGACGGAAATCAAGGGACTCGTAAAAATGCTCGACAAGAAATATAACCCGGAATGGGAAGAAGCCAACTTCCTCGGCCGCGGCACCGTTACCTGCTCACAGATTTTCTACACCTCCCCCAGCCGCTGTGCCGTTGCCGACTCCTGCTCCATTTCCCTCGACCGCCGCATGACAGCCGGCGAAACGTGGGAAAGTTGTCTCGACGAAATCCGCGCCTTGCCGAGTGTTAAAAAGTACGGCAAAGACGTCAAAGTCAGCTTATACGACTACGCCCGCCCGAGCTATACCGGCCTGACATACCCCATTGAATGCTACTTCCCGACCTGGGTCATCCCCAAGGATCACAAAGTTACGACAGCCTTAGAAGAAGCCTATACGGGCCTCTTCGGAAATAGCCGCATCGGTTCGGCTGAAACGGAAAAAATGCGAAAAGCCCTGCCCCTTACGGATAAATGGACCTTCTCGACGAACGGTGTTTCCATCATGGGCCGTAACGGCATCCCCGTCATCGGTTTCGGTCCCGGCGCGGAAGCCCAGGCCCATGCTCCGAATGAAAAGACTTGGAAACAGGATTTAGTGACCTGCGCCGCCGTTTACGCTGCCTTACCATCCGTTTACACCAGCAAATAAGTTTAATTCACCTAAAAGGAGAGACACTCTGATGAAAACATTACAGGATTATATCGATAAATTAAAGGCCCTCAACTTCAAAGAAATGTATGAAAACGATTTTTTCCTCACCTGGGATAAGACCGACGACGAATTGGAAGCCATCTGGGTTTTAGCCGACGCGCTTCGTTTCATGCGGGAACATAACATTTCTACCAAACTCTTTGAAAGCGGTCTCGGCATTTCCATCTTCCGTGACAACTCGACGCGTACCCGCTTTTCCTTTGCCTCGGCCTGCAATCTCTTAGGACTCCAGGTTCAGGACCTCGATGAAAAGAAGAGCCAGATTGCCCACGGCGAAACAGTCCGCGAAACGGCTAACATGATTTCCTTCATGGCCGACGTCATTGGTATCCGCGACGACATGTATATCGGCAAAGGCCATGCTTACCAAAAAGAAGTCGTCGACGCTGTTACCCAGGGCTATAAAGACGGTATTCTCGAACAGAAACCGACCTTAGTCAACCTCCAATGCGACATCGACCATCCGACCCAATGTATGGCCGACGCAGCTCATATCATCCACGAAATGGGCGGCCTGGAAAACCTGAAAGGCAAAAAAATCGCCATGACCTGGGCCTACTCTCCGTCATACGGCAAACCCTTGTCCGTCCCTCAAGGCGTCATCGGCCTCATGACCCGTCTCGGCATGGACGTCGTCTTAGCCCATCCGGAAGGTTACGAAGTCATGCCCGACGTCGTCGACGTCGCCAAAAAGAATGCTCAGCAGTCTGGAGGATCCTTCCGCATCACCAACGACATGGCCGATGCCTTCAAAGACGCTGACGTCGTCTATCCCAAAAGCTGGGCTCCCTTTGCCGCCATGGAAAAGAGAACCAATCTCTACGCCGCCGGTGACCAGGCCGGTATCGATGCCTTAGAACAAGAGCTGCTGGCGCAAAATGCCCAGCATAAAGACTGGTGCTGTACGGAAGACATGATGAAGACGACAAAAGACGGCAAAGCCATGTACCTTCACTGCCTGCCGGCCGATATCAACGGCGTCAGCTGTGAAGACGGCGAAGTCGAAGCCTCCGTATTCGATCGTTACCGCGATTCCCTCTACAAAGAGGCCAGCTATAAACCCTATGTCATCGCCGCCATGATTATGCTGGCGAAATGTGAAGACCCGGCAACTACCTTAAAAGCATTAGAAGAAAAAGGTACTGTCCGTAAACTGAAATAAACCTGCAGCCGTGAAAGGGGCCGGTCCTCTGGGCCGGCCCCTCTTTTCATAAAAGGAGCATTATTATGACTCAAAAAAAGAAGCGCATCGTCATCGCCCTCGGAGGAAACGCCTTGGGCAACACTCTCCCCGAACAGATGATGGCCGTCAAAACGACGGCAAAAGCTATTGTCGATCTCATCCAAGAAGGTTGTGAAGTCATCGTTTCTCATGGAAACGGCCCGCAAGTAGGCATGATTAATCACGCCATGGCCGCTTTGAGCCGGGAAGATGCCAATCAGCCCAATACGCCCTTATCGGTCTGTGTCGCCATGAGCCAGGCCTACATCGGCTATGATTTGCAGAACGCATTACGTGAAGAAATGCACAATCGTGACATCTTCGATATCCCTGTCGCCACCATGGTTACCCAGGTCCGTGTCGATCCGGAAGACCCGGCCTTTAAGAGCCCGACCAAACCCATCGGCCATTTTATGACCAAGGAACAAGCCGAACACGCCGCCAAAGAATACGGCTACATCGTCAAAGAAGACGCCGGCCGCGGTTGGCGCCGTGTCGTCGCTTCCCCCCTTCCCCGTGAAATCATCGAAATCGGTGCCATTAAAACCCTCGTCGATTCAGGACAGCTGGTCATCGCCTGTGGCGGCGGCGGCATCCCCGTCATCCATCAGGGCAATCACTTGAGAGGCGCCAGCGCCGTCATCGACAAGGACTTTGTAAGTGAACTCTTGGCCGAAGACCTCCACGCCGACTACTTGATTATCCTGACAGCCGTCGAAAACGTCGCCATCCGCTTCGGGACACCGGAAGAACAGGCCTTGCACGATATCACGCCGGAAGAAGCCCGGACCTATATGGAACAAGGCCACTTCGCTCCCGGTTCGATGCTGCCCAAAGTCCAGGCAGCCGTCAAATTTGCCGAGTCCCGTCCGGGACGCACGGCCCTCATTACGTTACTGCAAAAGGCAAAAGAAGGCATCCTTGGAAAAACAGGTACCCGCATTCACCAGCCTTAAAGGAGGTGCACCATTGTGGAAAAGCTACCGATTTCAAACACCCGCAGCGCCTCACTCTTTGCCATGGACGGCATTCCCCATTTCTTTGAAGCCCTGCCCTTAGCCTTACAGCACGTCGTGGCCATGATTGTCGGCTGCGTCACACCGGCCATCATCGTCGCCGGTGCAGCCGGACTCTCCCAGCCTGACCGAGTCGTACTCATTCAGGCCTCCCTTATCGCAGCTGCCATCGGCACGATTCTTCAGCTCTATCCCCTGGGGAAACGCACGGGACTTCACTTCGGCGCCGGCCTTCCGGTCATCTTCGGCGTCAGCTTTGCCTACGTTCCGACCATGCAGTCTCTCGCCGGTGAATACGGAATCGCCGCCATCTTAGGTGCTGAAATTTTCGGCGGAATCTGCGCCATCCTGGTAGGGCTCAGCATCCATCGCATCCGGAAATTCTTTCCGCCCCTCGTTGCCGGGACCGTCATCTTTACTATCGGTCTCTCCCTCTATCCCATTGCCATAAACTATATGGCCGGCGGCGTCGGAACCCCGACCTACGGCAGCTGGCAGAACTGGGTCGTCGCCTTATTTACCATAGTTGTTGTGATATTTTTCACTCATTTTGCCAGCGGTCTCCTGCGCCTGGCCTCCATCCTGGTCGGCATCGTAGCCGGATATCTACTGGCCTTGGCCATGGGCATGGTACAATTTGACAATGTCATGAACGCCGGGTATTTTGAAATGCCGCGGATACTGCACTTCGGATTAGAATTCGATCCTGCCGCCTGTATCGCCATTTCGATCCTATTCGTCATCAATTCCATCCAGGCCATCGGCGATTTTTCGGCCACTACATCAGGCGCCATGAACCGCCAACCCACGTCAGACGAACTCCACGGAGCCATCTTAGGCTTAGGAGCTACCAGCATCTTGGGATCCGTCCTGGGCTTTTTACCGACAGCCTCATTCAGCCAGAATGTCGGCATCGTCACGACGACAAAAGTCATCAACCGGGCCACCTTGGCGCTGGCAGCCATCATCATCCTCATCGCCGGCATCGTTCCCAAGTTTTCCGGCCTCTTGACGACGATTCCCTATGCCGTTCTCGGCGGAGCCACCATCCCGGTCTTTGCCTCCATTGCCATGACCGGCATCAAACTGGCCCTGTCTGACGGTGCTACACCGCGCAACATGGCTATCGTCGGACTGGCCGTCGCCATGGGCATGGGTCTTTCGGCAGCCCCGGAATCACTCTATCTCTTCCCGGCCTGGGTCACGACGATATTCGGCAAAGCCCCCGTCGTTTTGGCCTCTATGATTGCCATCAGCCTCAACCTCATCTTACCCAAAAGACACGGTTCTCCTAGTGAGTCGTCATCGGCAGCCGCATCTGACTGATGCCGTCCTTGACGTATTTTATGAATTTTTTGACAGCGGGAGCCGCCATATCCCGACTGGGAATGGCAATGCCGATGGTAATCGTATGGACCGGATCCATCGGTAAAATAGCCACCTTCCCCTGCCATTGAGCCGTCATAAGGCGATTATTCATGCTGACCCCCAAACCGGCTTCTACCATGCGGTACGTCGTGTAATTATCAATCGCCGTATAACGAACCTTGCAGGAAATATTCTCAGCTTTCAAGAGCAAGGCCGAATCCGTATCCTGTTGGGGCAGCGATTCAATAAAGGATTCATTCGCTAACTCCTTCAAGGGATAGGCTTTAGCCTTGGCCAAGGGATGATTTTCCGGCAGCCACATAACCATTTCATCTTCACACAAAGGAATCCAATCTCCCGAAAAAGGGCGCTTCGTCGTAATGCAACAGTCGAAGCGCCCTTCTTCGAGCCCTTCATACATCGACTTATTGGCACATTCTTCAATATGGACGTGAACGGAAGGATAGGTCTGTTGAAAGGCCTGAATGATTTGGGGGAGCCAGTTCGCAGCGACGCTGAAATAAGAACCGATATAAATGTCACCCGCCGTCAGACCGCGAAGCTGGGCACTGTATTGAAGTATCGTCTCTTCATCGCGAATGAGTTGCCGCAAGAACGGCAAGACAGCCGTCCCTTCACGTGTCAGATAGACGCCTTGGGCCGTTCTCCCTAAAAGAGGAAAGCCAATTTCCTTTTCAAGGGACGTAACGGCACGCATGACCCCGGACGGAGTATAACCCAGCCGTTCCGCTGCCGCAGAAAAACTACCGGCTCGGACGACTTGCAAGAGAAGTCTGCATTTTTCCGTATTCATAAAAATCACCTTTGCTTTTTTATCAATTCCTCATATATTATTTTGCTATTCTCTCCATGCTGATTATAGCGTATCATAAAAGTAAGAAAAAAGTAAGGAGGTTTTTGTATGAAACAGGGAACTGCTGAATTATTACTCCTCACAGTTATCGTCTCACGAAGCATTTCTTATCTATTATCAAAAATCGGCCTCCATGGGGTGCCTCCCTTAGAATTACTGGCTATCCGCTTTTTCCTGACTACCATCATTTTACTGATTATTTTTCATAAGCGGCTGCCAAATATCACACCGGCCCTTTTCAAGGCCGCCGGCTTGTTAGGAACGCTGCTCTTCGCTTGTATGGCCTGTGAACTGATCAGCTTAACGACAATTCCGTCTTCAACGGTTGCATTCTTGGAAAATACGTCTGTCGTCTGGGTCCTCCTGCTCATGGCCATCCTCAATCGCCAGTGGCCGGGAAAACAAGTATTGTTGGCAACGACACTGCTCTTTATCGGCATCGCCTGTCTCACTCTCCAAGGGGCGGCCCTCAGTCTGGAACCAGGTGAAATCATCTGCCTGACCGGGGCTCTCTTCTATACCGTATGGATCTGCCTGACAGCCCGCCTGGCTCGAGAGCATGATCCTTTATTGCTGGGAATCCTCCAGATGGGATTTCTCGCCGTTTACAGTACCACTGCCAGCCTGCTGTTTGAAGTGACCGTCATCCCCACCGATACGACAACGTGGTTGGCAATCATCACCTTAGTCCTCATCTGCTCCGTCTTCGGATTTACCTTCCAGCCCGTAGCTCAAAAATATACCAGTGCTGAAAAAGCCGGCTTATTTACGGCCTTGAATCCCTTAATCGCATCCGTTCTCGGTGCATTTTTCCTCAATGAAATGTTTACAACGACTCAATTAATCGGAGCCATCTTCATCATCACAGGAATCATCCTCGTTCAATTACCGAATAAAATTCTCTGTAAACTACATTCCTATCCAAACTAATACCCTTAAGTAAAAATCAACGAATTATGAAGGAGCTATACCCATGAAAAAATATATTGTCCTCTTAATGCTGGCGTTAGCCCTTCCCGTTTTGACGACGCCCCCTGCCTTTGCTGACCAGGCGACTGCCATACAGGAATCTTCCGTGTTTTCTGATTTATACGGCCTGCGCCGCACTCAGGAAATGACGGTAATCAGTCCCGATGACGCTGTCAGCCATTCCTTTTACGGCCTAAAAATCGGCGATAAAAAAAGTGACGTCATAAAGACGCTTCGTCCGGCCTTTACCCTTATGTACGAATTAAAAGCCATTGGGCCTGCTTATTTATTGAGTGATGTCGTCTATCCCGACTACTATCTGACTGTATCCTTTGATGACAAGGACCGGGTGTCCATGATCCTCTATCAGGAAAATAAGAAGTACCACATTAGACTGATAGTTTAAATTCCTAGGCGCTATTCCGTTTGATAGCCATCTCGTCGGATCATTAAATTTGTCTCCCATTTTTATCTCCTTTTTATTCGCTCTGCTTAATAATTACAACAGAGCATATATATGAAAAGAAGCACTGACGTCAGTCGGTGCTTCTTTTGCGTTGTTAAGATATATGGTTTTGAGAAGGGCCGTCTCGTCGTCTTCGACATCCATCGTAAGTGATGCTTCATAGGTAAGATTACTTCGGTCTGGTCGCCTCCAGCTTCCTGCTAAAGAGATGCCGCATAGTTCCGGCATCGGCCTTCTAGTCGTCTTGCGACATCCATCCGGTCACATCGCCACACCAACGGCAGTCCGGTCGTCTTCGACATCCGTCAAAAAAAGCTGCTTCGAGACTCCCCCACCCACTCCG
>OLVZ01000366.1_pt1 | contig 45585 bp, 71 predicted proteins | sample 1673341 | NCBI WGS metagenome assembly OLVZ01 (sample SAMEA3178944, study PRJEB25190) | human gut metagenome | biome: human gut; feature: human-associated habitat; material: faeces | place: Austria | collected 2013 | reverse complement strand
AAAAATATGAAACGCCATCCGATTATGGAATATGTGATTCCAGCAATTGTAGCAAGTGTGGCAACAGTTTTAATCCGTTTAGTGCTAGGGTGGTAAGAATCGAAACAATAATCGGAATAGCCACATCTTTCAATAGTAACTTTTTAAATTCATGTTTTCTTTCAGCAATATAAGATTTTCCCTGTTCGGAAATCGTAATAGAAAGAGTTTTTCCTTTTGCATATCTGACCTGACCGTCTTGATTGATTTTAGGAAAAGATTCTCTATTAACAGAAATCAATTTTTCTTCTTCGAGAAAATTTGAAATTTTGATTTCATTTTCCGATAGAGAAGAATATTCAATTTTTTCTTTGCTTGAAAGATATTTCAAGAAATTAAATTGTTCTTTATTGAGATACACAATATCACCTCCCGTCTACTGGGAGTATATCACAAGAAAGGAGTGAGTACATGTCTGAAAAAGAAAAAAGAATCATTGAAAAGCTGAAAAACGCGATTCCTAATATGTCAGAATTTGACAAGGGATACATTCTTGGTAAGACGGAAAGTTTTTCTGAGAAGAAAGACGATTCCGATCAGAAAGAAAGTAAGAAAGGAGCATAGATGGACGCATTACAATTTAACAAAGCCGTCAGCCAACACTGCAAAGAATCTGGTGGAGACTGTTGCAAATGTGACCTACGGCTTTACTGTTACCTATCGCCAAGTGAGCGACCGGATGAGTTAGTGAGCCTGGTTATTGATTTTTTGCATAACCACATTGAAAACCATGATCATTATACCCATCACAGTGCGGCTTCATTTCCGTGTATTGATGATATGGACATGAGCACCGCAATAGGCGGCGGCTGTTATCAGAAACCTCATACTCTTCATAAACAGTCACGTGTTTGTGAATCTTGTGACAATGATACAGTCGTGTAATTGTTTCAACCATATAATTCCCCTTTCGTTATACTCGGCATGTCGGTGCCTGTAAATGCATTATAGGTAGAGGGGAAAGGAAATACAATAGGTTGAATAAAAATCGTATTAAGAGATAAAAGCAAAGTAAGGAGGTAAAAAATATGAAACGCCATCCGATTATGGAATATGTGATTCCAGCAATTGTAGCAAGTGTGGCAACAGTTTTAATCCGTTTAGTGCTAGGGTGGTAAGAATTGAAGCAATAATGAAAGGAGTAAATATATGAGCGAAGTTGATGCTTACATCAAGGAAAATACAAGGAGGAAAACCAATCAATGAAAAAATTCGAACTGACAGCAGAGTCAAAAATCAACATCTTTGGAAAGAAGCTTTTCCGTATCAAGGCGCTTATATCATTTGGAGATGTAGAAGAGGGAGAAACTGGTGGGTGGATTGAGAAAGAGGAAAACCTTGAACAGTCCTCCGGCGATGCATGGGTCTACGGCGATGCAGAGGTCTCCGGCAATGCATGGGTCTCCGGCAATGCAAGGGTCTCCGGCAATGCAAGGGTCTCCGGCAATGCAAGGGTCTCCGGCAATGCATGGGTCTCCGGCAATGCAAGGGTCTCCGGCAATGCAAGGGTCTCCGGCAATGCATGGGTCTCCGGCAATGCAAGGGTCTCCGGCAATGCAGAGGTCTCCGGCGATGCATGGGTCTACGGCAATGCAGAGGTCTATGGCAATGCAGACTATACAACCATTCATGGTTTCGGCACTCAGTTCCGTACAACTACATTCTTTCAGTGCGAAGATAAGCAGATCAGAGTATCTTGCGGTTGTTTCTTAGGAACAATTCCAGAGTTCCGCGAACAGGTAAAAAATACCAGAGAGGGCAAAATTGCGGAAGAGTACCTTATGATTGCCGACCTGATGGAAAAGCATTTTGTAAAAGAAAAAGAAAGTGGTGAATAATTATGACCCCAGAAGAAGTAAATCTTTACGTCAAAGAAAATGCAGAAGTTCATCAGTTCGCTGCAGAGGTTGCAAGAATCATATCAGGCATTCCACAGATGCCGGAATTCTCGTCAGAAATTCTGACCGTAGCCGACGCGAGCCAATTGATCGGACTTCCTGTTACAGCAATCCGGGCAGGGATTGTGTATGGATGGTTGCCAATTGGTGTGGCTGTGCAGAATAACAAGCCAGCAAAAAACCTTTCCGGTGGACGAATCACATACATCATAAGCCCTAGGAAAGTTTATGAAGTGACCGGCCATGTCTGGAAAGGCAAGGCTGCTCTTAATAAGTGAGTGCCCCGGAGGGAGCCGAAACCTCCACCCCGGAGCTTTGCACCACTAAAACACCTTAGTGGATAGATACATTATAGTTCTCTATCTGCTAATTGTAAAGACAAATAAGAAAAAATAAGGAGAAATTAGCTAGATATGAGCGAAATTAGAAACGAAAATCAGCCAACACGGGCTGACATCGAAGTAGCACTTGCGACTGAAATTGTCGAAGAAAGCAAGAAAAAGTCAAAAAGATGGTTCACTGCATGGATTGTGACAGTCGCCGCACTGGTGGCAAGTAACCTTGTGTGGATTGCAGGAGAAATGAAATGAAAGAATATATGCTAATTGCTGTTTGTATGCTTGCCGGGAAATATGTGGATGTACCTATCTGGCTAAACATCTTTTTCGGTATCTCGGCAGCATGGGCAGTGCGCCAGATGGAAGCAGACTGGCAGTAGGAAATAAGGAGGATAAGAAGATGTTCGAGAAAGAGATTGATGAAATTTACGAACTCTGTAAAAGAGTTGTGAACGAAGTTCCGGCAGTAAGTGTCGAATTCAGTTATTCAATTTATGGCATGAGAGTATGTGGGCTTAAAAGAAAAGAAGATGCTTGCCTTCCAAAAGACGTGTTCAAGTGGGATTTGTACCAAAACGTATCTTTCAACCCATTTTATGAGAATGCAAGCCGCGAAAGTCTCAGAATAATCAAAGCTTTCTTGTTAGAACTTCTGATAGATGGGAAGTGTCCAAATGAGTAAGCAGATAGCAATCATGAAGCTTCTTCCCAGTCTGGAGATAGCAGGATGTATTAATGAACTGCTCAGAGAGCTTCAATCCAGAGGGGATTACGTTCTGGATTACGAGAACTGTGATATGTCTCTGGACCATGTGGAATACCACAAGGCTGAAGATATCGACGGAGAGAAGTTCGGGGACGCTTCGGATAATCTGTACTGCTTTTTCAAGGCGGTGTGAACATGGACGAGAGAATTAATGAGGTTCTGAGACTAATCGACATACAGCTTGCCATAGTCCCAGATAACCCCATTGAAGAATCATACAAGGCAAGAACATTAGCGAGCTACGTACAGGCCTTAAATGGGCTTTTAACGGCTCAGAAATCATATAAGGAGGAAAGTATCGGTGAGTGAATTTGAAATCCGTATTCCGGCAAGGAAGAAACAGCCTGCAACCGATAAGGATAACCCGGTTGTGAAAGTATCAACAGGTGCTTACAACGCACTGGTTGAAATCTATAACGAATCAACCTTATCAATGAAAGACATTGCAAGCTTGCTGATTATTGAGGGCAGTAAACATGTGGTTTATGACAAGGAGGAATAGAAGTGAATATATATGAGAAGTTAGGGATTATTCAGTCAAAACTGAAAGCCCCTAAAGGGCAGTACAATTCCTTCGGAAAATACAAATATAGAAGTTGCGAGGATATTTTGGAGGCTGTAAAACCACTTCTGGCAGAAACAAAGACTGTGTTAAGCGTCACAGATCGGATGGAAGTTGTTGGAGACAGAATATATGTCAGAGCAGAAGCTCATCTGAACGACTGCGAAGATACCGGCGAGATTGCAACTGTTGCTTATGCAAGGGAAGAAGAGTCTAAGAAAGGCATGGATTCTTCACAGGTGACAGGTGCAGCTTCATCTTATGCCAGAAAATACGCTTTGAATGGACTGTTCTGCATTGATGATAACAAAGACAGTGATTCTACTAATACAGGAGATAAAGAAAAAACGTCCGGCAGAAAAGCGGAGCCGGCAAAAGAAACCGAGATGATTAGTTCCGAGACTACTATGTCAATTAAAAATATCATTGATAAGTACCCGGAAGCCAAGCTTTTAGAACAGATCAAGGCTCGTTTCAAGGTAAATGACATTAAGTCACTTACAAAAGAGAAAGGGCATAAATGTCTCAAAATGTTAATTGACTATGACAAACAGCATGTAGAAAAGGAGTAACAGCATGAATAAAGTAATTCTTACAGGAAGATTTACACGTGATCCAGAAATCAAGTATACCAACGATGGAACATCTATTGCAAGATTTTCTATTGCGGTAAACAGAAGATTCGTGAAAGAGGGTTCTGACCAGAAAGCAGATTTTTTGAATTGTATCGCTTTCGGAAAGTCGGCAGAATTTATCGAGGAATATTTTTCTAAAGGAATGAAAGCGGATTTATCCGGGAGAATCCAGACTGGCAGCTACACTAATCGTGATGGACAGAAGGTATACACAACAGATATTGTTGTGGAAGAGATTGAGTTTGGTGAAAGCAAAGGTTCTAACCAGAGTCAGCAGAAGTCATGGACACCACGTCCAAAAACAGACCCGGACGGATTTATGAATATCCCAGATGGAATTGACGAGGAGTTTCCGTTTGCATGATACAAATTGACAGTAGGGAACATCAAAAAATTATTGATGGCATTAAGAAAGCATTTGATGCAGCAGGAGAAAAATGGTTCGTGTCAAAGCTTTACGTCGGAGATTACATGAATTATGACAACCCTCGACTGGTTGTTGACCGGAAACAAAATCTTTCTGAATTATGCGGTAATGTATGCCAACAACATGAAAGATTCCGTGCTGAGATTATCCGGGCAAACGAAGCAGGAATAAAACTTGTGTTCCTGTGTGAACACGGAAAAGGGATTGAGAAGCTGGATGATGTTCTCTGGTGGGAGAATCCCCGGGCAAAGAAAAGAGTTAAAAAGAATGGCATCTGGGTAGAACAGGAACAGAAAGTTATACATGGAGATGTCTTATATAAGATTCTTTGCACGATGCAACGCAAGTATGGTGTCGAATTTCTGTTTTGCGACAAGAAAGACACTGGCAAAAGGATTTTGGAGATTCTGTCGAATGGATAAAGAAACAATTAAACAACAGAATAGCATGAGGGACGTTCTGAGCAGATATGGCATGGTTCCAAACAGAGCAGGATTTATAAAGTGTCCCTTTCATCCGAAAGACCGTACTGCATCCATGAAAATCTACAAAGACAGCTATTATTGCTTTGGCTGTGGTGCAACAGGTGACATATTTACATTCGTTCAGAACATGGATAATTGCGATTTTAAGACAGCTTTTACCATACTTGGGGGAACTTACCAGAAACCAGATTTTTCTTCCAGAATGGCAATATATCACCATCAGAAGCAGATGGAAATGTGGCAAAAGGAAGAACAAAAGAAAAAGGTTGAACTACAGGAATGTTTGTCTGATATAGATTTCTACAGGACTATCCTTGACAGGGTTAAACCATTGTCTGACGGATGGTGTGAAACGTGGAACAGGTTGCAACTTGCACTATATCATCATGGATTCATAACGGGACTGGAAGAAGGTGATTAAAAGTGGAAATGATAAACAAGCTCACGAAGGATTCTATTCTGGGCGAAGAAGTGTTTGACGAAATATTCAGTCAGGAAGACGAGATATACAAGGCGCGTCTTACATTGACTCTTCTGGACAGAGCCAAGGAGCTTGGCGTAAAGAAAAAATTTGAGGATTTGCTTAAAGCCTACACGAAAGTACAGAAGCAGATGATTGAAAAAGAGAAAAACAATAGGACGTTATCTATGCTGGACCAGTGGACTAATTTCTCTGATTGTGAATATGATCGGATGAAATGTCTTAACTGGATAGCAGACGATGATGGAATCAGAATTTCAAATACTAATCCAGGATCGCCGGATATTATAGCCTGTTATCACCCTATACTTCCAATAGAGCGAATGAAGAATCTGGAGACCGGAGAAGAACAGATAAAGCTAATCTATAAGAGGAATAATAAATGGTCTGAGGTTATTGTGCCGAAAACCATGGTTGCATCATCTACTAAAATCGTTGGATTATCTGCGCTTGGGATTTCAGTGACATCTGAGAATGCGAAGTTTCTTGTACGGTATCTGTCAGACGTTGAGAATGCAAATGACGACTATATCAATATTCAGTATTCATCAAGCAAAATCGGGTGGATCAGGGACTATTTTCTTCCTTACGACAAGGACATTGTATTTGATGGAGATATGAGGTTCCGACAACTGTATGAAAGTATTAGTGTAGGTGGCAGCAGAACAGAATGGTATGAACACGTGAAGAAGGTTCGTGCTACTGGAAGAATAGAGCCCAAAATCATGTTAGCTGCAAGCTTCGCCAGTATTCTGATTAAGCTTGTTGGTGCCCTTCCATTTTTTGTGGACCTATGGGGAGAAACTGAGGGCGGTAAGACCGTGACACTTATGTTAGGGGCTTCCGTCTGGGCAAATCCGGGTGAATCTAGGTATATAGGAGATTTCAAGACAACAGATGTAGCTCTGGAAGCAAAATCTGACATGCTCAACAATCTTCCACTAATTCTGGATGATACTTCCAAGGTATCTGCCAAGATCAGGGATAACTTCGAGGGCGTTGTGTACGACCTGTGTTCCGGCAAAGGAAAGAGCCGTTCTAACAAGGAACTGGGTGTTAATCGGGAGAACCGATGGCAGAACTGCATTCTGACCAATGGTGAGCGTCCACTTGCCGGATATGTCAGCCAAGGCGGAGCAATTAACCGAATTATTGAGGTCGAGTGTTCCGAAAAGATATTTGACGATCCACAACTTACCGCAGACACCCTTAAAAAGAACTACGGATATGCAGGAATCGACTTTGTGAACGCAGTCAAGGAAATGTCCATTGATGATATAAAAGCCCTGCAAAAACACTATCAGGGGCTTATACAGGATGATGATAAGATGCAAAAGCAAAGTATATCTATGAGTATCATTCTGGTAGCAGATAAGATTGCAACAGATCAGCTATTCCATGATGGTCAGTACATCGACATTGAGGCAGCAAAGAACCTCCTGACAGAGAAAGAAATGGTGTCTGAAAATGAACGTGCTTACTGGTTCGTAGTTGACAAAATCGCTATGAACGGAATTAAGTTCGATGATAACCCGGATGTTAAGACAGAAAGATGGGGAGTTATTGACAATGATCCGGTAGAGGAAACGTCAACCGCAATAATCTATAGCGCAGCGTTTGATGATCTGTGCAAAATTGGAAAATTCTCCAGAAAGGCATTCTTGTCATGGGCTATCAAGAAGGGGCTTGTGGAAACCGACAGCAGAGGTTATCCAACCAAGGCGAAGAAGTTGGACGGAATTGTCACTAAATGCGTGTTCTTGAAAATTGTAGACGAAATTCCAAAAGGATTCGTGAATTGCAATGATAATTTTGAAATTACGGACGATATTGTGTTTGATTGATGAACAATTCGTCCAAAAGGTAACCGGGTAACCTAGGTAACCTTTGATTCTGCATATATATATACGAGTATTTATATGTGCATATTGAGTATAAAAGTTTCCCTATATGAGAAAGCCAGGGTTACTCGGTTACTCGGTTACCCGCCTGTAAAATCAATGGTTTACACGAATTAGTACGGTTACATCTCGGTTACTGTGGGTTACTTATATTATACACCTATTATATATAATATAAATAATTTTTAAAAATTAATAGAGCGTATACAGTGTACAGTATATTGTATACAAAAGGATGTGAGGAATTGAAAGTAGAAGCTAAGGATATTCCAATTATACAAAGGTTTATGACAGAATTCTGGAAGACTATAAAAGAATTCTATCACGTAGAACTTACGGACGAGTATTCTAAACAGGCTTGTGACAAATGTATGGATCTAGGAGAGTTGGCAGGAACATGTCCTGATCAAAATGATAAAAGGTTTATGTTGGACTGCATAAATGCCTATTATAAACTTCTTGATTCTAAACAGAAGGGACTGATAAAGGATGTACAACACAAAGAATAGATATGAACAGGGACAGGCTCTCAGAAAAGAAATTTATATGTATATCGTCAGTTATATCAAACTGGTTGGATATGCACCGTCGATTACAGAGATTTCTGAAAGGGTGGATGCCGGGAGAGCTACGGTCTGGAAACATATTAACCAGTTGATTGATGATGACCTGCTCAGGACAAACCACCATAGTACCGACAGGGCATATACTCCGGTTGGGTACGGAATAAGAAAGACAAGCAAGGAGATAAAATGAAACTTTATGACATTGTTGCAGCAGACGGTGAATTTGTAGAGTCCTTGACACAAAGAGAAATCATGAATAAATTCGGACTTACAAAATGCAGATTCCGTACATTCTTGGATAACAGCTATCTGATTGACGGCAAATATTGGATAGATGACTCCGCTGAAGATATGCAGGTGACTAGAAACGGATGCCGGAAGATGTTAAAACAGTTTGATGCTTTAACAGAAAACATAAGGAGGTTTGTTGGATGGGAAGCCTAAAAATCAAGCAGAAAAAGAAAGCATTCATTCCATATACAAATAAACAATCTCATATGTTCGCACAATCTATCCAGAACTGCCAGAAAGAGTTAAAAGAGATGGAGTTAAAAGCCTTTGATGATGGGTTCGAGGATGGAAAGAACTGGTCTGACGTGCTGAATTTTGTGATTTTGTTCTATGTAATGCACGAATTACATGGATGGGGATGGAAACGTTACATGAAGTCCGTAAAAAGAATTAATAACTACATCAATGATATCAATTCTGGAAAAACATCATTGTCTGAAATGGTTGATGATTTGGAAAAGAAGCATCACATTCAGATTTGTGATGATTATAAGGAGCTGATTGAGAGATATGGAGCGTAAAGCTGCACCGATGATTTATATACAGAATAACGGACAGGTAGCATTTGGGTAAATGAAAGTAGGACGAGAAATGAATATTAAGTTAAAAGAAATCAGCAGAGACGATTTAAAGGTAGGAGATACCGTCGGAATTGCCAGAACGGTGAATTGCGGGTGGTTATCGACGTTCCGACATAGAAAAATTATTCCGGTTAAGATTACAAGAATCACTCCAAAAAGAACCAAGATCGAAACAGATATATATGAAGAACATGGAAAAGGCGAAAAGTTTTACGAATACGATGAAAATGCCAGAAAAGAAAATGAACTTCTGGCTGAAGCTATGGGAAAAGCACTTATAAACAAAATGATCTTTCAAATGCCAGAGGATAGCGAGGTGGAAGCATGAGCGATAAACATAAAATATACGATTACATAAAAAGGACAATAAATCCTTATGGAAGACCTTTCGAGGGAACAGCTTACGAGTTGGGACTTAAAATCATGGATTATATCGAAAATATGGATAACGAGAAAGAAAATGGGTGGATTCCGGTCAGTGAGAGACTTCCGAAGGAAGACGGAAGGTATCTGGTGACGTTTAAGAATGGAATAAAAGTTTGTATGGTAGGATATGGCTCTTGTAAGAGAACTGTACTAGGATATCCAATTGGACATGGCTGGTATAGCTTGGAAGAAGCGCAATATTATGTGGAGGACAGTATTATTGCCTGGATGCACTTGCCAGAACCATACGAGGAGGATTAGAACATGAGACTGATTGATGCAGATAAGTTGATATTACATTTAAACGATTATGCCCTGCAAGAATCTCCAAGCAATGTAGAATCTGCTGAGGACAGAAAAATTTCAAGGGAAGTATATTTTGCGATCCAGAATTGCATGAAAGCAGTAGAAGAACAGCCAACAGCTTTTGATGTGGATAAAATTTCAAAAGAGATTCCTAAGAAACCGATTATATACCCTGGGACAAACAGAGCAGACTGCCCTGTTTGCATGAAAACGGTAAGAGGAATCGGAAAGCCATTTGGTAAATATTGTGCAGGATGCGGACAGCGGCTTAAGTGGGAGGCAGAAGATTGAATAGATACACACAACGGAAAGCAAAGGTGATCATCACCAGAAACATTTTCGACAATAAAGAATTATTACAGGAGGAATACAAATGAGCAGTGCAAGTACAATATTCGGAACAAAATCGTATGTGTGTGCAAGATACTTTCTTAGACCGGGAAAGTGTTTCAAATACATTGATCAGCACGGCGAGGATATTACAGAACACGTCTACGAGGTCATGGCATTATATCCGTACTGCGTCCTGTTAAGAGATACCAGAAACGGGGTCAGGACTTTTCCGGGATATAATACGTTGAGCCTAATGCTGAGAGGAAGTGAAGTAAATGAGTAAATCAGTATTAGTGATAGATACACCGGAGAATTGCTATGATTGCCCGTTCGGAACTTCATACTGCGGTGAACTTGAATATGTGGGTTATTGTGAATTAGCTGATTGTTTAGATTATGATGTAATTCTGATGACAGAAGAACATTATGATTACGAAAGCAAATCAAGACCTAAATGGTGTCCATTGAAGCCATTGCCGGAGAAAAAAGAGTATATCGTTCCGAATGACAATGTAGAATCACAAAAAGATATTATTGCGGTTGGTTGGAATGCCTGCTTGAGAGAAATTACAGAAACAAGCGATGAAAACAAGCGATAAAAAGTAAGCGATAAGAGGTGGAGAAATGATTATTTTAACTGGAAAAATCGTGTTTGTAAAGACACAGGAAGAATATTTGAGTGTTCTGAAAATGGCAAAGCTTCAGGGATTCACATGGGCGAGAGAAAACCATTTAAACCCTATCGTAATTCCGTTTCCAAACATATTGAATTTTTACGACAGTAAGATTGTTACTTACAACTATGTTGAAAAGACAGTGTATGAAGCATCCGAAATCGTCAAAGATGAAGAAAAAATCAAGGATGCAGTAAAACTTGTCAGAACATTCACTAAATACCCAGACAGAACAGCATTGACGGAACCATTTATTGAGTCCTTGAAGTTACTTGCAGATACTGTAGAAAGTCAGATGGAAGAGGTGAAGTAGATGGAGAGATTAACAGAAAGAGAAAGAAATGTTGATGGTACAGGAGTTGCAAAAGAAGAAATTACGGATGGATTATTAAAACCGTTTGCGGATAAAATTCTTACGAAACTTGCTGTTTATGAAGACTTAGAAGAACAGGGATTGCTTGTGAGATTGCCGTGTAAGGTTGGAACAGAAGTATATTACATCTTAGGTATTCCAAATAAGACACCATGTGCAATCGACAAGTGCGTATTTAAGTTGTCGGATATAGATAAAATCGGTGAATCATTATTTCTCACCCGTGAAGAAGCTGAGAAGAAGTTGGAGGAGATGAAGAATGACAAGGCCTGAGATTACGGCAGAATTATCAACCATGATTGAAAAGAAAATCAATCCGAACAACGATCCTCGTATCTACTGGGCAAAAGAGGTGACGTTTGATTATTCTACAAACCATGCAGTTAGAGTGGACTATATGAAATTTGTTCCAGTGAACAATAGTGTTTCCGGGATAGAAAAAGGTGATTGCTATTGCTATGAAATCAAGTCATCTATTGAAGATTTCAAATCTGGCCATGGATTGAATTTCATTGGAGATTACAATTATTTGGTTATGCCAGGGGAATTAGCTGCAACAGTATCTTTGAAAATCCCGTATCATGTAGGAATATATGTCCCAGAAGGAAACGAACTTATATGTGCCAAGAAAGCCAAACGAGCCAACAGAGCGAGGCCTGTATCTGAAATACTTCTGATGATGTTTCGGTCTGCAAACAGAGATTACAGGAAAACGGTAAAGAAACTGGAGGAGATGGAGAAATGAATAGCAAACCTACACCAGACATAACGCCAAACCTTGCTATATCGGCATACCACGTACTACAGCAATATTGCACTGGACAGCCAGCAGATTGCAAAGGCTGCGGATTCTACGAACACTGTCCAGAATGTTTTCGAGGCATGCCATGTGACTGGAACCTAAACGAAGAGGGTGAAATAAATGAAACTGAGAAAGGCAACACTAATTGACTACGGAGTACCGCCGGATGACATACCGACATTACAAAGCCACTTGCGAAATCTTAGTGAAAGTGATAAATACAATCTGTTACAGGTATCTATCAAATATGCGCCCGGAATTGAATCACAAATCTACGACAGTATCGTCAACAGCATCGGCTATCGGACAATGGAGAAGATTAGGACGGTTCCTGCAACAGAGAATGACTTCTATGGTTACAAACGCAAGGTCATGGCGGAATATTATCATTTAGCAAAGCTGATTGGCAGACTTTAAAAAAACTTAAAAATTTATAAAAGTGGTAGAGAGCTACGTACGCCCTAGTATGGTATTATAGTATATATAACTATAACTATGCTAGGGTGTTTTATGTTTGGAGGTGAGAATGTGGGAATGCCAATGGGAAAACCGCCCATGTATAAAACGGTGGATGAAATTGAAAAAAAAATCGAAAAATATTTTGAGGATTGTAAAGGATATCCTTTGACTGATAGCAAAGGCAAGCAGGTATTTAATAAATTTGGCTCACCAGTTTTTGCAGACGTTCATCCTCCAACGATTACAGGATTGGCATTGGCACTTGGATTTGCAAGCAGACAGGCGCTTTTGAATTATCAAGCAAAACCAGAGTTTAATGACACGATTACGCGCGCGAAAGCCAGAGTAGAACAGTACGCAGAGGAAAGGCTATTTGATCGTGATGGTTCAAATGGCGCTCAGTTCAGCTTGAGAAATAATTTTAAGGGATGGGATGCTGATAAGAAAAATGATGATTCTGGAGATGGAAAGATTACGATTGTGAATAACATTCCAAGGCCGGAGAAACAGAATGAATGAGAATCCGATTAATCTGGATGAAATTATAGCTCCTGCCTTTTACAATGTGTTCTGGGACATTTTGGACGGAAAACACACCTATTATGATTTGTATGGTGGGCGCGGATCTACTAAATCATCTTTTGTAGGTGTAATGATTCCTTTCCTGATGATGCAGGACGCAGAGAACGGTATAATGTCAAATGCTGTTATCTTCCGTAAAGTTGGAAACACACTTCGAGAATCCGTTTATGAACAGATAGCATGGGGAATTGACGCACTCGGAGTCAATGAACTATGGGACACCAGTGTAAGCCCTATGCAGTACACTTATAAGCCTACTGGACAGAAAATCATATTCAGAGGACTGGACAAGGCAAAAAAGACTAAATCTATTAAAGCAAGCAAGGGATATTTCAAGTATCTCTGGTTCGAGGAACTTGACGAATTTTCGGGCATTGAAGAAATTCGTACAGTGCAGCAGTCAGTCCTTCGAGGCGGCAGTAAGTTTGTTGTATTTAAGACATTCAATCCGCCAATTAGCCGGAGTAACTGGGCGAATGTGTATGTAGAAGAGCCACGAGACGACAGCTACAGGCATAAGAGCGATTACAGATCAGTTCCTGTTGAATGGCTTGGTCAACAATTCCTTGATGATGCGGAGCATTTGAGAAAGACAAATCAGAGAGCTTACGACCATGAATATCTTGGCCTTCCTGTTGGACTTGGCACAAATATTTTCGAACTGTTAGAAATTCGAGAAATTACAGATGAAGAGATTCAGAGCTTTCAAAGTATCTACCAGGGACAGGACTGGGGGTGGTATCCAGATCCGAAAGCATTTATTCGTGTGGCTTATGTGCCTAATCAGGACAAAGTTATCCTACTAGATGAGCTTGGCGGTTGCAAAATCCGAAATACAGTAATGGCTGGCCAGATAAAACAAAAGGGATATGATGATTATTCAATATCTTGCGGAGTTGATGAAGAAGAAAGCATTATTGACTTCCGAGATGCAGGGCTTCCGGCACGTAGGGCCATTGTTACACCGGGAAGCCGCAAATATACTTTTGAGTGGTTACAGTGCCGAACATTAGTTATTGATCCGACACGAACACCTAGAGCATACAAGGAAATTATCAATTATGAGCATGAAGTAGATAGCAATGGAGAAGTGATTGCAGATTATCCAGATGGCAACGATCACTGGATAGATTCTCTCAGATACGCAACCAGTCCATTGTCCATGAGAAGGGGGCACAGTGCATAAAATGTTAGATAGGTACTTTTCAGATAAAATAAATAAATTCTTGAGCATCGGTTTAAAAATATATGGATCATCTGACATTAACGAAATCTTAAAAGTTGTAGAATATGAAGACATTATTGTGCGAGATACTTCTGTAAGATGGATGGATTTTAAAAGGTAGATTAAATGGGACTTATAACAACACTAAAAAGGTGGTTTAACATGATTTTCAAAAAACAAGCCGAAGAGGACTTTAATATCCAGGCAGCAGAGTTTCCAGAGATGGAATCACTGATTAACCGGTGTGCGAACATTTACAGGGGAATTCCGGAATGGTTAGATGATAAGAATAATATCAAGACTATTAATTTTGCAAAATCTGTGTGTTCTGAGACTGCCCGGCTCGCAACATTGGCGATCGGCATTCAGATAGATGGTTCCGCAAGGGCGGCATGGCTACAGGAGCAGATCGATAAAGTATATTTTCAAATCCGTCACTGGGTAGAATATGGCTGTGCTTATGGAACAGTATTTATTAAGCCGAACGGTGAAAGCATTGACGTATTTACTCCGGCAGATGTGATGATCGTGGACTATGATAATCAGGAAATTAAGGGAATCATATTCAAGGATTCTTATACTGTTGGACGGAAATACTACACAAGGCTTGAATATCATAGATTTGTTGAGACCACTGTGGATGGCGTAACGACCTATCCGTACTACGTTTCAAATAGAGCTTATGTATCAAAATCTCCTCAGAGCATCGGCGATAAGATTGACCTTAAACAGACCAAATGGGCTGACCTTATGGCAGATACGCCGCCGATTCTCAAGGCAAATGGAGAGAAGCTGGACGGGCCTCTGTACGGAGTACTGCGGACGCCGCAAGCGAATAACGTGGATATTAATGCACCATTGGGATTGCCGATTTTTGCCGAAGCTATCGAGGAGTTAAAAGACCTCGACATTGCATACAGCCGTAATGCCGGAGAGATTTTTGACTCTCAGAAGATTGTTCTGGCAGATGATAGACTGCTGATGCCAAGCGGTACACCTGTATCAGCCATGTCGCCACAGGGCATGGAAAACAGACGGAATGAGATGAGCTTACCACACTTTGTCAAGAATGTATTCGGACAGGACGAGAAAGAGTTTTATCAGGAAATCAATCCGCAGCTCAACACGGACACTCGTATAAGCGGTATAAATGCCATTTTAAGCCAGTTGGGGTACAAGATTGGATTCTCCAACGGATATTTTGTTTTCAACGAATCTAGCGGCATTCAGACGGCTACAGGAGTAGAAGCAGAACAGCAGAGGACAGTTCAGTTCATCAAGGACGTGCGTGACAAACTGGAATCCTGTCTGGACGAAGTTATTTACGCTTTGAACGTCTACGCTGACTTGTACGGGCTTGCGCCAGTCGGAGCATACGAGGTCAATTATGATTTTGGAGACATTCTCTATGTAAGAGAAAACGACCGTGCAAGATGGTGGCAATATGTGACTACTGGCAAGGTTCCGGCATGGCTGTATTTCGTGAAGTTTGAAGGAATGACGAAAGATGAGGCGGTATCAATGACAAAAGAAGCAGAAAATACACAATCAAAAGGATTATTTGATGATGAATAAAAAAAGAGGGATTTATTTTCCCTCTGAATTAGATTTTAAATAATCAGATATTAATTTTTCGAGAATAGATGCTACGGAACACTTTTCTTTAATTGCAAGAATTTTAATTTGTTCCAATAAATTTTCGTCTATAGTAGTCGTAAATTTAATTTTACTCATTATGACACCTCCTTTAATATGAATATACCATAAATACGTATAGACGTAAAGAATAAAATATGCTACAATATACGTAAATAAGTATATACGTATAAAAGGAGAACATAATATGAAAAATCAGATAAGATTGCATCTTGAGGGCGAAAGGTATGGAAAGCTTGTAGTTGTGGAAGAAGCCGAACCAATTTATAGCAAAACAGGAAAAATGATTCGGAGATGGAAGTGTAAATGTGATTGTGGAAATATCACAATCGTTAGACATGGAGATTTAAGAAATGGAAGTACTGTAAGCTGTGGCTGTTATAACTACGAAAAAGAATCGGCGGTGAAAACCCACGGATATTCTCGTACAAAACTTGGAAATGTTTTTGAGGGAATGAAGCAGAGATGTAATAATCCCAAAAATAAGAACTATGAAAAGTATGGAGGAAGAGGAATAAAAATCTGTACGGAATGGTTAAATGATCCGAAAAAGTTTTTTGACTGGGCTATAAAAAATGGATATAAAGAGGGTTTGTCTATCGACAGGATAGACGTAAATGGAAACTACGAACCAGATAACTGCCGTTGGGCTGACAACGAAACCCAATGTCTAAACCAGAGACTAAGAAAAGACAATAAGACAGGGTATAAGGGCATTTATTATAGTGAGGGAGTGTATAGAGTGCAAATTAGAAGAAACAAGAAGAGATATTACTTTGGATCATATAAAACATTACCCGAAGCAGTAAAAGTGTTAGAAGATGCGAAAGCAATGGTCAAAGAAGCCCAGCCAGACGAACCAACATTATTCGGAGAGGAGTAAGAAAGATGGCAGATAAACCAGTAACAAGGGAAGAAAAGTATCTTGCGTACTTGACAGGCGATTACACGGGCGAACTCCCAAAACCAATCACGAGAAAAGAGAAGTATTTATACGAATTATGTTTAAAAGGAATTGGCGGGGAGATTTCGCCGGAAGAAATCAAAAATGCAGTAAATGAGTACCTTGAGAAGAATCCAGTCAAGCCCGGAGCCACGACAGAACAGGCACAGCAGATCGAGCAGAATAAAAAGGATGTTGCTTCTTTGAAAACGGATTTATCCAACAAAATTACAAAGTTTTATGCATCGAATCAGGGCGAAACTCATATTACTGATTCTGACAATGGGAAAATCATGGATATGATGCTATATGGTAAGTCATCACAGGATGGAACGCCAACGATTGATAATCCAGTTGAGATTGAGAGCGTTGTGAATCCTAAAGTGGTGGTATATGGTAAAAAATATCGCAAAGAAAGTTACAGTAGTTGATGAACCACAACAATATATTACATCATTGTATATTGTTGCCGATTTAAGACCAAGTGCAACGTATGTATTGTCTTTCGAGTGTGCATCTGGTTATTCTGGATATATAAATGAGAAATTATTTGAACAAATAACTTTTCGGGGGACTGGGAATAGGCAGAGAGTGGTCTGCAAAACAAAAAGTGCATTACAAAGTTCAGAGCTTTCTGAAAAAGGGTGGAGAATTGCAAAAAATGTGCCTGGAAATACAATAGTTCCAAAATTTACAAATGTTATGTTAGAACGGATTTCAGCGTCTATAGCTTATGAACCATATCATGAACAGACCATTACTCTGCCATGCACCCTCAATGCAATTCCAGTCTCAAGTGGCGGCAACGTCGTAATTGATGGTCAGCAGTATATTGCGGATTATGTAGATGTAGAACGTGGGGAGTTAGTAAGGATGGTTGATTCTTCTAAGTTAGATAATACACAATCTATTGTAAACAAAACTGAATGGTTGTTAGCAGAACCACAAGAAATTGACTTAACACAGGAAGAAGCACAGACGCTTAAAGCACTTGCGACATATTATCCAACCACAAACATATCTATCAATTCCGAACAGCTTGACGGATATACAGTATTCAACTATCCGACATCTTTCGAAGATGAGTGGAACAAAACTCAGAAAGAGATAGGTGGTCTGAAAGAGGAAACTAGTTCGCTAAAGGAAGATATAGGTTATGTAACAGAAACAATATATGGTGATAATTTTTTAAAAACACTTGAGACTGTCAAAACCGAATTATACTATGCAAAGCATACTTGGTTCATTCCACTTAATTTATATAGCCAAGGTGACACAATGTTGTTTTATTTCCCGACACTATCAGATGGCTCGTATCAAACATATTTATGTGACGAAAGTAAGACCGCTGTACAGGATATTAATGTTGTGGTTAAGGAACATTATTCAACGGTTGTATATCCAAAGTTTGGAAAACAATATGCGTATCTCCGTATGTATGCTAAAAATCGTCCGATGTATGTTATATTAAAAAAATGAGTTTAACAATATTAAGTGTTATTGATGGGTTTACACAAAAAAATATACATTCATTGCTTGTTGACAATACCGGGAATACAGACGTGTCTAGGGATGTGCAAATGCTTATAAATAAATTGGAAGTGGACGATGTTGAGATTTATTTTCCAAAAGGGAAGTATCTCTTTTCTAATACTATTAATCATAAAAAGGGAAATATAACTTTTAGATGTGCAGATGGTGTAGAAATGATTATTAATTCCAGCCCGGTTTATACAACATTTAACATATCTGGGGCGGATATTCCACCTTATTCTTTAGGTACATTTAAAATAATCGGCGGCCATTGGACAACTACAAGACCTTTTGATGTTTCTGGAGACAGTATAAGCACAGGTTTTCAATTAACAAAAATGGGTGGCGTGACTATTATAAATGCTACTTTTGACGAATTAATGCAGAGTAATCACCTATTTGATATATCAGGAACAAAAAATATATTAATACAAGGATGTACATTCAGAGGTACATTTTTTAATCCATCACAAAAACCGAATAGGTACGGAAACTTTGAAATGATACAAATAGACCTAGCAAGTGGAATTAATTTATCTATTTGCACCGAAAACGGGCATAACGAGTGTACAAAAAATGTTGTTATAAAAGATTGCGTGTTTGAATCAAGTGGCAAAGATAATTGTTATTTATACAGACCAGTAGGAATACATTTTGGTGGAACTTTGATTAATAATGTGGTTGACTGGTACGATAATATAAAAATCGAAAACAACATTTTCCACAATGTTTTAGGACGGGCGATAGAAGTTTCTTGTGCAAGAAATGTATCAGTAAAGGGGAATATTTTCAAACAGGAGACGGAAATAATTGATGGAATAATAAAATGTGGAAGTGTAAGATGGGGTAATACTGCTACCTGGGCAACGTTTAACGGTATTTCTGATAAACAACGATATAATTGTATGAATATCAGTATTCTCGATAATATGCTTAGTTGTAGTGTAGATTCTGATGAAATGTTTATAGATGCGTTCCCAGTATTAGATACATCTAGTATGTATATTAATTCGTCTGGTAGTCCTTTAACAAAAATGGCAAAGAATGTAACTATCAAAGGCAATACTGGTGATTTGAATATAAGAGCCAATAATATCTATATGTTGGACATCAATAATAATGATGTTCCAAATGTGTATGTTGACAACAACAGTTAATTAACTAAAGAGGGCTTTATTTAACCATCATAAAACTAAAACATGTACCACAACATTTATCGAAAGAGGTGATATACTATACTTAGTCCAGAATATTTACGACAAATTACAGAGGGCAGTGAGCAGATTGCAGAAGAGCTGCATCAGTATATCATCTCTGAGATTGTGTCAAGAATGATGGCAAGAATCGGCAGGGGTGAGGACTATATTCTAACTAATGCTGATGCGTGGAGAATCAGAACACTACAGGAATCCGGTGAACTGCTAGAGGACATTCTGGCAGAACTATCCAGATATACCAAACGTGAACAGCGGGAGCTCCTTGAAACATTTGAAGATGCTGGAATCACTGCAATGAACTATGATGATAAAGTATATAAGGCGGCGGGATTAAGCCCTGTACCGCTCGAACAGTCACCATCTATGATAAGGCTCATGGAGCGGAATATGCTTGCAACCATGGGCGAGTGGAAGAACTTCACGAGAACAACCGCAAGTGCCGCCCAGAGACTCTATATCGAACAATGCGACCTTGCCTATAATCATGTAATGACTGGAGCAGTTGGGTATACGCAAGCCATCAAAGAGGCAGTCAATAACGTTGTATCAGATGGCGTCACTGTCACATATCCATCTGGCAGAAAAGACACCATCGAAACCGCAGTTGCACGTTCTGTTAGAACTGGCGTGGCGCAGGCTACGGGAGATATATCCCTAAAACGCATGGAAGAAATGGACTGGGATTTAGTTCTGGTCAGTGCGCACATAGGAGCTAGAACGGGTGACGGCGGTGAGAATCCGGGAAATCACTCATGGTGGCAAGGCAAGATATACTCTCGTTCTGGCAAGAGTAAGAAATTTCCACCTTTCTCATTGACCGGATATGGAACGGCAAGTGGACTATCAGGGGTCAACTGTCGGCATAGTTTTGGAGCCAGTGACGGGGAATTTAACCCTTATGTAGAACTATCAGCACAGGATAAAGCTGACAAAGGCAAACAGTACGAAAAGGAACAGCGGCAACGTACTTATGAACGGAGAATCAGAAAGACAAAGAGAGAAGTTCTCGGAATGCAAGCGGCGGTTGATAACTGTAAGGACGAACAGACAAGATTTGCGCTCCAACAAGACCTTGACCGGAAGTCTTATCTTTTGCAGAAACAAAATGCTGCATACAAAGATTATTGCAAACGGAATGACCTGAGGGAACTACAAGACCGGCTTATGATTGCTAAGTGGAACCGCCAGAACGCCGCAAAAGCCAGAGGAGCGGCAAAGAGATATAAAACAGCAAAGGGGATTGACTGATGGATAGATGGGAGTATTACAATCCGAATCCTGCCGGGAATCGAGTAGGAGATTGCGCTGTCCGGGCAATATGTAAGGCAACCGGTTTTGACTGGGAAACAGTATTCACCGGATTAATGATACAGGCGTGCGCTCTGTCAGATATGCCGAGTGCAAATTATGTCTGGGGAGCGTACCTCTATAAGCATGGATACAGGCGCAAACTGATTGAACAATCAGAGCGATATATCTATACAGTCAATGACTTTTGCATAGATCATCCAACAGGCACATATATTCTCTGCATAGATGGTCATGTGGTGACAGTACAGAACGGCAAATATTTTGATACATGGGATTCCGGTAATGAAATCCCGGTATATTACTGGGAAAAGGAGTAGCTAAATGAGCATATCAGAATTTGTACAGATTTTCCTCTCTATCTGCGGAGGGGTGTCTATTGTCGGAGGGGCGGCAGCCGTAATCTTTAAGTGGATTACACCGGCATTCCGACTTAACAAGCGAGTAGAGACACTGGAAGAACATGACAGACGAGATTATGAAAGTCTTCGGAGAATCGCAGAACGAGATTCATTAATTCTGGAAGTGTTATCAACCATGTTGGACAGCCAGATCAGCGGAAATAACGTCGAGGAATTAAAAAAAACAAAACAGAAGCTTACAAATTATCTTGCGCAGAATCAACGTTAGCATTAGTAAGGGGTATGCTCATGAAATTATATGTGTTCACAAAGAAAGATATAGACAGATTCTTGATAGAGTGCAATTTTACACCGGATGAAGAAAAACTATTCCGATTGAGATGCAAGGAATATACGCTCGAATATTGTGCTGAACAGATGAATGTGAGTATATCTACGGCGAAGCGATTAAGCCGGAGGGTGAATAATAAAATAATTAAAGTATGCTGATACTTTTTGGACACTAATTAGAGCCAGAAACGAACTGTTTCCGGTTCTTTTTTTATGCAAAAATATAATCAGAAAGGCGGTGCATAAGATGGCATTATATAACAATCCTTATCAATATAGTTTTGGTGTTCCGGGACAGATGAACCAGTTCCAGCAACAGCCTGTCCAGATGCCAGTTCAACCAGCGCAACAACCGCAACAGAATAACAATGGTATCCTGTGGGTATCTGGCGAAGTCGGTGCAAAATCCTATCTAGTAGCACCTGGGACAAGTGTTTTACTGATGGATTCAGAGAGCGAAAAGTTCTACATAAAATCTACAGACGCTTCTGGTATGCCACAACCATTACGGACGTTTGAATACCATGAAGTAGGCACTCAGATGCCACCTAAGCAGCCTGTTCAGAACATGGACAGTAAATATGTCACCAGACAGGAATACGACGATTTAAAGGGTAAATACGAAGCTATCATAAACCGATTAAATTCTTTTTCTGAACCTGTTAGGGCTAATACCGTGCAGGAATCAGCAGTCAAGGGAGGAAACGCAGATGAGTAATCCATTATTCAATGCCCTCGGTGGTGGGATGCCACAGGGAAACGGGCCAATGCAGATGATGCAGCAGTTTATGCAGTTTAAACAGAATTTTAAGGGAGACCCGAAAGCAGAAGTTGAGAAAATGTTGCAGTCTGGAAAGATTTCTCAGCAGCAGCTTAATCAGGTTCAGCAGATGGCAGGACAGTTTCAACACATGTTGAAAGGAATGAAATAGTACATTACAATCTGGCCAGATTGATGTAAATACACAAAAAGGAGATTATATTATGGATGGAAATTATAGCTTAGCAGATATTGCCGCTGCTACTGGAAACGGTAGAAATAATGACGGCATGTTTGGCGGAGATGGTAGCTGGTGGATTATTGTTTTATTCATTTTTGCTTTCTTTGGATGGGGAAACAACGGCTGGGGTAATAACGGCAATGGCGGTGGATATGCAGCCACAGCAGCTACTCAGGCAGACATTCAGAGAGGATTTGACAATTCCGCAGTAATCAGCAAACTTGACGGAATCAATAGTGGCCTGTGTGATGGATTCTATGCCATGAATAACGGTATGCTTACCGGTTTTAACGGAATCAATACAAACATCATGCAGACCGGCTTTGGAATCCAGCAGGCAATCAATGCTGATACTGTAGCAAACATGCAGAATACAAATGCTTTACAGGCTCAGCTTGCGAACTGTTGCTGCGAGACCCGGGAAGCTATCCAGGGCGTGAACTACAATATGGCACAGAACACCTGTGCATTGCAGAACACCATGAACAGTAACACAAGAGACATCATTGATAACCAGAATGCAAATGCGAGAGCCGTTTTAGATTATCTTTGCAATGAAAAGATTTCTAGTCTGCAGGCTGAGAATAATGATCTCAGACGTGCTGCTTCTCAGGATCGCCAGTCTGCACTGCTTACAACTGCAATGGCTTCTCAGACACAGCAGCTCATTAATGCAATCAATCCAGCACCGATTCCGGCATATCAGGTTCCTAACCCGAACACATATTACGGATGTGGATGCGGATGCAACACCGGATGCAATTGCTGATAACTTCATATCGAGAGTATCTTTCGATTGATTCGAATGTCGGCTTATGCCGTATTACACAGAGGGGCAGGCTGAGACCTGTCCTTTTGTGATATGAAAGGGGTAAAAATTATGGCAGAATTTACAAGTGTAGCTGCTCAGACTGTAGCAGCAAATGGAAACGTAGTATTTTCAAATACAGCAGTTAAGGGTTCTAACTGCATTCAGCACAGAGAGGGAAGCGGAATCATCACTCTAAGAGGACTGACTAACCAGTGTAAAGCGAGATTCTTCGTGGATTTTTCTGGTAATATCGCAATTCCAACAGGCGGTACTGTCGGAGCTATTTCTCTGGCAATTGCAATCTCTGGTGAGCCGGTTCTTTCTTCCCAGATGATTTCCACACCGGCAGCAGTAAATCAGTACAATAATGTGTCCTCTGGCATCTATATTGATGTGCCTCGCGGATGCTGCGTTAATATCGCGGTAGAAAACACAAGCGATCAGGCTATTTCTGTTGCGAACGCGAACATTGTTGTGACCAGAGAAGCGTAGGAGGTGTGATTATGAGAGATATTAAAGACTTATGCGCAAGAATCGAAGACGAGCTGTCCAAAATTGCTGATAATGGGCTGACCACTGGGAACTTGGAAATGACATACAAACTGATTGATATGTACAAAGATATCAAGAATACGCAGTACTGGGATAAGAAAGTAGAGTACTACAACACTGTCCTTGATGAGATGCGTGGCGGATACAATGACGATTACAGTGAACGTGGAAGAAAGCGCGACAGCATGGGGAGATACAGCGCAAATGACGGCAGAATGATGCCGGATTATGACCGAGGCAGTTCTTATGCCAGACGTGGTGAGCATTATGTTAGAGGACATTACAGCCGCTCTGACGGACGAGATGCTTATGACGACTATATGACACAGAAACAGAGCTATCGTTCCGGCAAGTCTGAAGACTGCAAAAGAAAGATGCTCGCCGCATTGGAAGAACATCTGGACGAACTTACAACAGAAATGAGTGATATGTCCAAGGATGCAGAGTGCCGGGAAGAACGTGATCTTGTCAAGAGATACGTAGAAAAACTCCGTGATATGCTCTAAAAACACAAAAGTGGTAGAGAGGTAGTTAAAAGAAATCTGTTATAATGTAATTGTGCAGCAGGAAGCACAAGTAAAACGGTTGTTTTTGACATTTTCGTTTTAATCCTCCTTCCTTTAATTTAGTAGCTGGTACGCACGCTTTAACGGAAAGTTGAACAGGTTCGAATCCTGTCGTGCGTATTTGCCATCTGGCACGCAAGATGGCTCACCTCCTTGATTAAGGTTTTTGTTATTCATACTTTTCTTTTAAAAAAGAAATAAATATCCGAAACAACTCGTGGCAGGCATGACACGTTAAACGCCTTGCTAACCCGGGAATCCGGGTTATGTGGAATGTACGCTAGTGGAAAACTGACAGAGTCGCACTCTGGTCTCCGGTTCGATTCCGGGCGCTCCGCTTTAATCCGCTTAGAGTTAAGCTGTTTGTATACAGGTGGTCTATGTCTCAGGTGGATTTACGCTATAGCGAAAGAAGTGAAATTCACCCCAGTTTCTTTTTAGAGGGTTGGCCGTTATAGGCGACATGGAATGTAGCTCAGTGGTAGAGCAGTAGCCTTATAAGCTATGTGCCGTAGGTTCGATTCCTGCCTTTCCGATTACCTTGCCAGTGGTCTAACTGGCTTAATCCATTTACCTGCGGCGGCAGGTCAATAAACACGACCAGGAGGATGTTATGCAGAAACTTATTGACACATTAAAATCATTTGGAATTGAAATCCCTGAGGATAAGCAGGCAGATATTAAGAAAGCACTTTCTGAGAATTACAAGAATGCAAAAGAAGTAGCGAAAACCCTGACAAAAGTCGAGGGTGAACGTGACGACTGGAAAGAACGCGCTGAAACAGCAGAAGAAACTTTAAAAGGATTTGACGGTATCGACCCGGCAAATGTCAAAAGCGAGTTAGAGACTTGGAAACAGAAAGCGGCAGATGCAGAGAAAGAATTCAATGCAAAAATCTACGACCGTGATTTCTCAGATGCACTCAAAGCGGCACTCGACGATGTTAAGTTTTCCAGTGAAGCTGCAAAGAAGTCTGTTATGGCAGACATTAAAGAAGCCGGATTAAAACTGAAAGACGGTAAAATTCTCGGATTAAATGACCTGATCGAACAGATGAAGCAGTCTGACGCATCCGCTTTTGTGGATGAATCTCAGCAGCAGGCTCAGCAGAATCAGGCAAGATTTGCAGCACCGCGGATTGGACAGCAGCAGACACCGGGAAGCATGACTAGAAAAGATATCGAAGCAATCAAAGACCCGTCCGAAAGACAGGCTGCAATTGCTCAGAACATCCAGTTATTCCAGTGATTTTTTACACCGACTATACATCAGGGTATAGCCGCTAACCCAATACCTTAACAATTATGGGTAGAAAGGATTTTTTATATGGCAGCAAAAGCTAATCTTATTATGACAAATGATATCCAGGTCACAGCACGTGAGATTGACTTCGTTACCAGATTCGAAAGAAACTGGCAGCACTTACGTGACATTCTGGGCATTATGAGACCTATCAAAAAACAGCCGGGTGCTGTACTGAAATCTAAGTACGCAGAGGGTACTTTACAGAGTGGGAATGTTGGTGAGGGTGAGGAAATCCCTTACAGCAAGTTTACTGTAAAAGAAAAGACCTATGCAGAAATGACTATCGAGAAGTACGCAAAGGCTGTATCTATCGAAGCAATTAAGGATCACGGTTATGAGAACGCTGTTCAGATGACAGACGATGAATTCCTTTTCCAGCTTCAGACTGATGTTACCGGCAGATTCTATGACTATCTGAAAACCGGTACGCTTACTTCCACAGAAACTACATTCCAGATGGCTCTGGCAATGGCTAAAGGCCGTGTTGAGAATAAATTCAAACAGATGCACAGAAATGTGACAGGCGTTGTTGGATTTGTTAACATTCTGGACGTATATGAATACCTCGGAGCAGCTGAGATCACCATTCAGAACCAGTTCGGATTTCAGTACATGAAAGATTTCATGGGATTCAATACTATCTTCCTGTTATCTGACAGTGAAATTCCGAGAGGACAGGTTATCGCTACCCCTGTTGAGAACATCGTACTTTACTATGTTGACCCGAACGAATCTGACTTTGCAAGAGCAGGTCTTGTATACACTGTGTCTGGTGAAACAAACCTGATCGGATTCCATACACAGGGTAACTACCACACAGCAGTGTCCGAAGCGTTTGCAGTTATGGGACTTACTCTTTTTGCGGAATACATTGACGCAATCGCAGTAATCACCATTGATGAGACGCCAACACTTGGCACTCTGACAGTAACATCTGCGGCAGGAACAGCAACTGGCGACACAAAAATCACTGTAAATCCGACTAAAGAAAACACTAACAATGTGTACAAATATAAAGTTGGCACATCTGAAACAGCTGTGACTTATGGACAGAATCTCAGAAACTGGACTACATGGGACGGAAAAGCTGATGTTAAGGCAGCAACTGGGCAGAATATCACAGTGGTTGAGTGCGACGGAACATACAAAGCACTGAATGCCGGAAGTGCAAGCGTAACAGCAAAATGATGATCGCAGGAGGTAACTGGCATGGCTTATGCAGATTATAAATTCTATACAGAATCATTCGGCAATGTCGTGCCAGAAGCCGACTTTCCCCGACTGGCAGAAAAAGCCAGTGATTTTGTGGATTTAATGACATCCGACAGGTTGGTGGACGGACTACCAACAAACGAACGCTCACAGAAGCGTATCAAAAAGGCAGTCTGTTCATTGGCTGAATTAATGTATCAGATTGAGCTTGCCGAAAAGAATGCAATTAATCAGGCATCGGCAAATGTAACCGACATAAATGTCGGGAACATCTCGACAGGCATTGTAACATCTGTATCATCTGGCAGTGAATCCATCTCTTACGCAACCCCGCAGCAGATTGGGGCGAGTGCGAAGGAATGGAGTGCGGTATATGCCGCCGCCGGAGATGTGCAGAAAATGAACGACTTGCTTCTTAAGACAGCTTTGCCACTTCTGATGGGAGTAAGGACGGATGATGGAATACCAGTATTGTATGCAGGAGTGTGATAGAAATGATGGAATTAAAACAGACCGTTGAAATGATGAATAGTGCAGATTACAAGGAACGCTTTAAGGCAGAGTATATGCAGGTGGTTATTCGATATAAGAAACTTGCGAACATGCTTGAAAAATGGGATAAAGGAGAACTCCCATTTACTCCTACTTGTCCGAGAAGCACTTACAATATGCAGGTAAGAGCAATGACGGATTATATTGCTGTTCTGGAAGCAAGGGCAGTTATGGAAAAAGTTGATTTGGAGGTATGATTATGGACATTTCAACATTAGGCTCATGCATAGCAATCGTTATGATTTGCTACATCGTAGGAATGGGCTGTAAAGCATCAAAAAGAATCTCTGATGAATGGATTCCAGTAATCATGGCGGTTATTGGTGGGATTCTTGGAGCTGTCGGGATGGGAGTTATCCCGGACTTCCCGGCAACGGATTATATCACAGCGGTTGCGGTCGGTATGTTTAACGGATTATCGGCTACTGGCGTGAATCAGGTTATTAAGCAGACAACGCAGAAAGAATAATATTAAGGAGAGGGTATCATGTACGAAAAAACGGTGACGATTTTTGACTATTACGAATCAGCCACGACAGGAGATGCGTACTGGTATCCTCACGTGCTATCCGGCGTTGACCTGATTACGGACAAAGGAGCAATCCTTAAAAAGTACGGGCCAGACGCAACTGACAACGCACAGTTACACATCCGTTATACTGTCCAGAACGGCGATATAACCATTACTGATAAGGGCGGCAAGATTCTTCCATGGGTGCCGCCTAAAGAGTGGAAACAGCAGATTAACAACGCTCTGGAAGACACTATCACATTCTCGGACGAGTCATTCTTCTGGGAGGGTGAGTGGACTGGTGGAACGGTATCTGATGGTGATTATCGGAATGGATTCTACCAGTACATGAACGAGAACAAGGATAACGTGTTTAAGGTTACCAGTGTAGGCGGTCCGTACACACTGATTCCACACTTTGAGATTTTGGGTAAGTGATATGAGTAAAATTCATCATTTCAAAGGATTCTCCATAGTCGATGGAGATATGAAAATCAAACTGAATATGGACAGGTTCTCAAGGCAGTATCAAGAAGCCCAGTATCTCCTTGATGGAATGGTCATGGACAGCATGGTACCATTTATGCCGATGATTACAGGGGACTTCATTAATCGAACAAGAGTTGAGAGTACATCCTTGCAAGGAACTGGGAAAGTGTGTGCGGCGGCGGCCCCTTATGGGCGTTTCCTGTATGAAGGAAAAGGAATGGTTGACGAAGCAACTGGAAGTCCCTACGCGAGACGTGGAGCAAAGAAAGTTCTCGTCAGTCAGTTTTCTGGCCGGACAGCCGCAAAGGAAAATCTTGAATACACCAAACAAGCTCACCCACAGGCACAGGCAAAGTGGTTTGATGCTGCTAAACGACAATACGGTGACACATGGATTCGTAAAGTAAAAGCACAGGCAGGAGGCGGCAGACATGGCAGATAAACCTATCGGTAAAGATGCAACTGGATATGAGATTCTGACAGATGCCATGAAAGCACTTCTAAACCAGTATCCGGGGCTATACGAAAATGTAACAATCAAATTTGAGGAACTTGGCAAGGAATCTGGAATTGCGTTCTCAGCAGACAACGGGGCATTGATCTATTCAGAAAAAGAAGATGTTTGCGGCGTAATGCACCAGGTATGCCAGTATCCATTTTATGTGGTATATCGAACAGCATCCGACAAAGAACGACAGAAGCTATCTGTTCAGAAGTTCCTTGACAATCTCGGTAAATGGATATGTCGAGAACCAGTTGCCATAAATGGCGTTGAGACACGTTTGAATGCGTTTCCTGAACTTTCACAGGGGCGAGTGATAAAACGCATCACCCGTGACAACTCATATGGTTTAGAGCCGCAGGAGAATGGCGTACAGGACTGGTTATTGCCATTATCGGTACGCTACGAAAACACATATGAAGTAATATAACAAGTAACAACCGGCTATCAATAGGAGATGGTCGCTAACCTACACAGCCTTTTAAAAGTTATAGGCAGAAAGGACATTTCTATGACAGTTACAGGCAAAATTGACCGTAAATATATGGCTCATTACATCGACGCAGGTTCTCTCTGTGGGGGGCTGACGCCGAAATATGAGCGTCTTGGGAAAGATCTGGAAGAGTACAATGTAGAACTCAATCCAGACACCGAAACATCTAAAAACATTCTTGGAGAATCCACATTTAAACATAACGGCTACGAAGTTTCTTCTGATGCTGATCCGTTCTATGCAGACACCACCTCTAATCTGTTCACAGCATTACAGAAGATCGTAGATGGACGTCTCAAAGACGACAACCTCAAAACAAAAGCAGTTGAGGTTCATCTCTGGACAGAAGCCACAGCAGGGAAATATGAAGCATATCAGCAGGACTGTTACGTTGTGCCGACTTCCTACGGCGGTGACACATCTGGATATCAGATTCCATTTACCGTCAATTATACCGGCGAACGTGTAAAAGGAAAGTTTGATATCAGTTCCGGCACATTCACAGCTGACAGCGAATGATTACTAGGAGGGTATAGAAAATGGCAAAAACAATTAACACAAACATTGATGATGGATTTCTTCTTTTCACATTTACAAACAAACAGGGTGAAGTGTTTTCTTCATTCAAACTGAACCCTACTGATATTAACGTTGCAGCAAGAGCGGAAGAATTGGAAACTTTCTTTGAGCAGGCTCAGGAATCTGTTAAAAATGTTTCTTCCAACAAAGAGATGGCGGAGATTAATAAGCAGATTGAAGATAAAATCAATTATATGCTCGGATATGAAGCGTCTAAGGATTTATTCAAAGAACCAATTACCGCAACAACTGTTTTTGGAAATGGTCAGGTGTTTGCCTATATCGTTCTGGACAAAATCAATGAAGCACTTGGCCCGGAAATCGAAAAGAGAAAGAAAAAAATGCAGGAAGCGGTCAATAAGTACACGGAGAAATATACAAAATGACCGCCTATGAGTTGCCCACCTCACTAAATATCAGTGGGGTGGATTTTTCTATCAGAACGGATTTTCGAGTAATTATTGACATTCTGGTCGCCATGAATGACCCAGAATTGGACGAACAGGCGAAAGCTGTTGTTATGTTACAGATTTTGTTTGAGGACTGGCAAAGCATACCCCTGGAACATCTTACAGAAGCTTGTCAGAAAGCTTGCGAGTTTATTGATTGTGGTCAATTCGATGATATCCCGAACAAGCCCAAACCCCGTTTGATGGACTGGGAACAGGATGGAGATATGATCGTTCCGGCTGTGAACAAGGTTGCTGGTAAAGAAATCAGATCAGTACCTTATATGCACTGGTGGACGTTTTTTGGATACTTTATGGAATCTGGCGAGTGCCTGTTCAACACCGTAGTTGGAATCCGGTCAAAAAAAGCAAAGGGTGAAAAACTCGATAAATGGGAGAAGAAATTCTATCAAGAAAATAAGAACATTATTGATATAAAAACACGTCTCAGCGACGAGGAGCAAGCGTACAAGGATGCGCTGAATGAGATGTTGAACCTCAAATAGTTAGGAGGTGGACACATGGCTGCTGATGGCTCAGTCATTATTGATACCAGAATGGACACGTCAGGTGTGCAAAACGGCGTATCGGCAATCAGACAGTCTTTTAACGGACTTGGCAGCGTAGTAAAAAAAATAGGCGTACTGATTGGCGGAGCGTTTGCGATTGGAAAACTGACGCAGTTCGGTAAGGAATGCGTAGAACTCGGCTCTAACCTTGCCGAAGTGCAGAACGTGGTCGATGTTACATTCACAACCATGTCGGACAAGGTAAACGAATTTGCAAAGAATGCTATGACCTCTGCCGGACTGTCAGAAACCATGGCAAAACAGTATGTCGGAACGTTCGGAGCAATGTCTAAGTCGTTCGGTTTCTCCGAAGCACAGGCTTACGACATGTCAACAGCTCTGACACAGCTGACTGGTGACGTAGCATCATTTTACAACATCAGTCAGGACTTAGCCTATATCAAACTGAAATCAGTGTTTACAGGTGAAACGGAAACACTCAAGGACCTCGGCGTGGTAATGACTCAGTCGGCACTTGACCAGTACGCACTTGCAAACGGCTACGGCAAAACCACATCTGAAATGACAGAACAGGAGAAAGTGGCTCTTCGTTTGGCTTTTGTGCAGAAACAGCTATCTGCCGCATCTGGTGATTTCATTCGAACATCTGACTCATGGGCGAACCAAGTGCGAGTGATGCAGCTGCAGTTACAATCTCTCAAGGCAACAGTCGGACAGGGATTAATCAATCTCTTCACTCCCGTTTTGAGAGTTATTAATATTTTACTGGGCAAACTGGCAACTCTGGCGAATGCCTTCAAGTCATTTACGGAGTTAATCACCGGGAAAAAATCTTCTGGTCAGACAGGTGCAAGTGGCGCAGGTCTTGCCGGGACAGATGCAATAGCTGATACGGCAGACCAATATGGAAATGCTGCCGACAATGCCGAAAAGCTGGCAGATGCAACAAATGATACAGCAGACGCAACTAAGAAAGCCACTAAGGCGGCAAAAGGATATCTTAGTCCTCTCGACGAAATAAATAATTACTCAACGGATAAAAGTGCGGATTCATCGTCAAAAGTACCGGGCGCAACTGGCGGACTTGCAGATCAGATGAAAGATGCTGTACAAAATGTTGATTACGGAAAGGTAGCAGAGGGCGAGACGGTTCTTGATAAGATGTCAAAACCGCTAAAAAAGATAATCGACAGATTTAAGCAGCTGGCTAAGTTAATTGCAAAAGGATTCTGGGATGGATTAGGAGATTACGAGCCAATTTTTGACGGAATAAAAAAGGATCTCGATTCCATATGGAAATCTTTAAAGGATATCTTTACTGATTCAGAAGTTACTAAAGCAGCAAATAATTTTCTTGATTCATTTGCATATGCAATTGGACAAGTTGCCGGTTCATTTGCCAGAATTGGATTGACAATTGCGCAAAACATTATAGGCGGAATTGAAAAGTTTTTAAAGCAGAACACGCAAAGAATAAAGAACTATCTGATAGATATGTTCAATATCGGCTCTGAAATTTCGCAAATCGCAGGGAATCTTGCAGTCGCCTTCGCGGATGTTTTCTCAGTTTTTGGTAGAGAAACCGCACAGCAGATTACTGCGGATTTAATCGGAATCTTTGCTGAAATCGGAATGGTTCTTACAGAAACGGCTGCAAAACTTGGCAGAGATATCCTTAACATGATTGCGCAGCCTTTTATCGACAACAAGGACATTTTAAAGTCCGCAATCGAGGGTAGCCTCGGAGTAATAGAAACTGTAACAAGTGGGGTCTTAACAGTTGTTCAAAACCTTAGTGACGCAATATCGAGGTTATACGATGAACACGTAAAGCCGTTCTTTGATTCTATAGCGAATGGATTATCAAGCATATTTGAGACTCTGATAACTGGATACAACACCTATGTTCTTCCAGTTTTGCAAGGACTGGCAGAACAGTTCAAAGGGCTATTAGAGGGACCATTAGGGGATGCGATTTTAAAGATAGAAACATTCCTCGGAAAACTCATTGATTCTCTGAAACTTCTGTGGGAGTCGGTATTAGTGCCTTTGATTAACTGGATAATCGCGAATTTGCTTCCGGTCGTGGCAGAAATAATTAACGTTGTAGGCACCGTAGCAATAAAAGTTATGAAATCATTAATTAAAATAATTGGTGATGTAGCAGATACACTGAGCGGAATCATTGATTTTCTTGTCGGCGTTTTCACAGGAGACTGGGAACTGGCTTGGCAGGGAATAAAAGAGATTGCGGATGGAGCATGGAGTTTTATCAAAGATGTTGTGTCAGGTGCGTGGGAGATAATTAAAACCGTAACAAAAGGCGCGTTGAGTATAATAAAGAGCATCATCAGTACTGCTTGGAATGCGATTAAAGCATTGACTTCAACAATCTGGAACGCAATCAAAAAGACACTTTCTGGCCTTTGGAGCTCTCTTAAATCCACAGCCAGCACAGTATTTAATGCAATTAAAACAAAAGTTGCGAGCGTATGGGATAGCGTAAAGAATAAAACATCCCAAGTATGGGAAAATGTAACTACATTTGTTTCTAATAAAGTAGAAGCGATAAAAAATGCTATCATCAATAAGTTTAATGCCGCCAGAGATGCAGTCAGATCTGCATTTGAAGGCATTGTGGATTTTATTAAAGCTCCGATTAATCAGGCAATCAGCATTGTTAATAATGCAGTTGGGATGATTAATAATGTAATTGGTGGAATTGAATCTGCATTTTCCTTTGGACCCTGGACTGTTCCAACACCGTTTGGTTCAAAGACTATTGGATTTCATGCGACATTTCCACGTATCGGAACTATCCCATATCTGGCCAGTGGCGCAGTTATTCCGCCAAGGTCAGAATTCCTTGCGGTATTAGGTGACCAGAAGAAAGGAAATAACCTGGAAGCACCGGAAAGCCTATTACGGCAGATCGTCCGGGAAGAGTCAGGAAAAGGGCAGGGAGATGGAAATACCTACAATGTTACAGTTAATGCATCTGGCAGAAAACTGTTAGATATTATTATCAGTGAAGCTGAAATGAGAAGAAACCGGAATGGGAAGAACCCATTTGAGTTAGCGTAAGGAGAAGAATATGCCGCAGGAACAATTTAAAATAGACAACGTTGTTATAAGAGCACCGGATAGTTACAAACCGGTGTTCGCAACCACTTCTACGGAAGACTCTAAAAGAAGTCAGGATTTGATTATGCACAATACACCAATGGGAACAATTGGTGGGTATGACATGCAATGGGGCGAGCTTACATGGGCTGAAATAGCAACCATACTAAATACTGTACTTAACAAAAGTCAATTCACATTCCACCATAAAGACCCAACTATTCCGGGAAGATGGATAGACAGAACATTCTACGCATCAAATTTTAATATGGCTGCGCAAACTCTGAAAGATGGGGAAGAAAAGTGGACAGATTTGTCTATTAATGTAAGGAGGGTTGAGCCGATTTGATAAATGTATCTACTCAGTTGAAGAAAGAATCTCTTACAAACAGAAATTATTACGTGACAGCAAATGTTACATTGTCAAATGGTACAACTCTTAAGCTAGGCAAAAAAGACTTTTATCTGTCTGGAAATAGTCTCGTAGATTCAGCAGACTCTGGGGACTTCCCGGTGGGTGTAGCAATAGAAAAAACGGCAAGTTTATCATTGGTAAATGATGACGGGCGCTTTGACGGATATAATTTTAACGCCGCAAGGTTTGTTATCTTTCTCAATGTGCAGTTATCCGACAGGATAGAAGCTATAAAGAGAGGTACTTACATTGTGTCGAAAAAGCCTGCAACGGCGAGCGAAATAAGTCTTTCTCTCTTAGATAAAATGCACAATGCTGATAAGACATATGATTCTAACCTGTCTTTTCCTTGTACAGTCAAGGAACTGCTCTCAGAATGCTGCCAGCAATGTGGAATCACTCTTGGAGATGCAATGTTTCCAAATGCGGACTTTCAGATTCGGAAAGCGCCATCTAATGCGACATACCGTACAGTAATCGGAATGTGTGCCGGGATAGCCGGTGGAAATGCAAGAATCGACGAAAATGACTTACTCAGGATTATTACGTTTGATAAGACATTTACCAATACGACTATTTACGATGGTGGAGCAGTAAAGAACTGGACAAATGGTGATGATCTGGATGGCGGCACGCTTAATCCATGGACAATGGGGACTGTGATTGATGGTGGTACGTTAAGCAATAACGATTATCACGCGTTATTTTCAATTCAGAATCTACAATATGACGTAGACGATGTTATTGTAACAGGTGTCAAATATGTAGAAGATGAGACCGAATATATGTCAGGTCAGGACGGCTATGTGATTACTATTGACAATCAGCTATTGTCGGGCAATGCACAGGCAGGAGTCGAAGCTATTGGAAATCAATTAATCGGTTTGCGAATGCGTCCTTTCTCATGTGACGGAATCGCCAACGGATACGCCACTTTCGGCGATCCGGTCGAATTTATTGATACAAAGAATCGTGTCTTTAGATCGTTTGTGACAGATATAGAGTTCGTGTTCGGTGGTTCAACATCATGGAGTTGTAGCGCAAAGAGTGCTGAAGAAGATGCAAGCGAGTTTATTGGCGAACAGCAAGCAGTGGTAGAGCAAGCAAAAAAAGACGCAGAGAAAAAGCTATCTGCGTATGACATAAAGCTCAAACAAATGAATGAGCTTGCAGCAAACACGCTGGGCTTCTTCTATACAGAAGAAATGCAAGAAGATGATTCCGTAATTACGTACCGGCATGATAAACCTACACTTGCTGATTCTAAAGTAATTTATAAGACAGGTGTCGATGGATTCTTTTTGTCAGTAGATGGGGGTCAGACATGGAAAGCCGGCTTTGATAGTAATGGAGATGCCGTTCTGAATATTCTCTATGCCATCGGTATTCAATCAGAATGGATTAATACAAGAGGCTTCACAGCGAAAGATAATAACGGGAATACGACATTAAGAATAGATGCCGACACAGGTGCTGTCACATTAGAAGTTGAAAACTTTACCCTGAAAAGCAGAACTATTGAACAAATTGCCAAGGATGTTGTGGATGGGACAGTTCAAAGCAATGTGACTATCCCGAACTATTATGGCACGTATGTGCCAACATTGCAGAATTATCCAGCATCTGAGTGGAAAAGCGAAGAATATAAAAAGCATGACGGCTCGATATTCATGAACTTCTCTACAAGCCAGGTATATATGTTTTCTGGGACTGATGGTACTTGGCAGGAACTGGATGCTAAAAAAATTGTCAATTTCGAAAGAGTTTTTAATGCTCTGACAGACAATGGCAAACAAGAGGGAATTTATATGCAGAACGGACATCTGTATATAAACGCTTCTTATATTAAATCAGGTCAGATTTCAGCTGATTTGATTAATCTGAAGAACATCAACGTTACAAACAGTTCTGGAACGTCAACATTTGCGATTGATAACTACGGAAATGTTACGCTCAGGCCTAATACATTCGTGTTAGCAAATGGCGATACGATATACAGTATTGCTGAGAACAAGGCTTCAACAGCGCTGTCGAATGCAAAAAATTATACAGACAATGCGCTTGGCAATCTCGACATAGGAAAGATGTCTAAACAAGAGATTATTAATGTGCTAAGCGATAACAGCAGCAATAAAGGCCTGTATCTATCAAATGGCAATGTGTACATGAATGCCGATTATATTAACACAGGCGAATTAGCAGGATGGAAAGTTGGAATTAAAAAGCTTTCAGCAAGTGGCACGTATGGAGAAGTAATACTAGATGCTTCAACTGGAGAGATCTATTCAGAGACGAATACAGGAATATATGTACCGGGGTACGGGACATTGTATGGAACGCGTATTAGAGGAATCAATCTTTATACAGGAACCGTACATGCAAGTTCAGCCTCGGTTAATACCAGTGTTTCGGCTGACAGTGTTTCAGCATCAAAGAAAGTTACAGCAGGTACACATATAGAAGCCAGTGGTCATTTCTACAGTGTAGGTACGGGGACAGACCTTGCAGATGCTTCTATCAGAGGGAAGCTGAAAGTAAACGGGACAAAATCAAGATCAGTTTCGACGGTAGACTATGATGAACAGCTCTTTTACTGCTATGAAATGCCAACCCCATTCTTTGGAGATATCGGTGAATCTGTAATATCGGATGACGGGATTTGCATGATTGACATAGATGATATCTTTCAGGAATCTGCGAATGTCGGCATTAAATATTATGTGTTCTTGCAAAGAGAAGGAGAGGGTGACTGCTGGATAGCTGAGAAAGAGCAGGATTATTTTGTTGTAAAAGGAACTCCGGGACTTAAATTTTCGTTCGAAATCAAAGCAAGACAAGCTGAATATGAGCATATGCGATTTACTGACCCGGGAGATACGGCTTATACAGACGCAAGAGATATAGAAATCCCGGAACCAAATTATGAGTCAGAAGAAACAGAGGTCTCGGAACCAGATTATGAATCAGAGCTTATTAACGACAGATTAAACATTATCAATCAAATGGAGGTAATATCATGAAGAAGATTTTAACAAGTTTTATGAATCTTAGCACTGGAGAAGGAAGTCGAATTGCATATACATATTCAGAAGTAGATGAGAATACAGGAAGTATTATCAGTCAGAATAATAAAGGTAATTTCCTTGTGATGAATGACGATGTGCAGAAAAATCTTGATTCCGTAAAGGATTACATAAAAAATAATTTCCTTTCATAAGGAGGTAAGTCTAATATGGCCGATACATATACAATACAATTCCGACGGGGTATGTACGCCGATTTTGATACATCGAAAATTCGTCCCGGAGAGCCCGTTGCGATTCTTGGCAATGACCCGTCTGTTCCATCTGGTAAAGCCTTATACATTGCATTTGCAGCTAATGATGTAAGGCGCTTGTGCTCCATTGAGGATATTTCAGAGATGGTTAATGCCGGAGAATTTGTTGGTCCGCAAGGCCCCAAAGGTGAAAAAGGAGAGCGAGGGGAGAAAGGTGCAGAGGGTCCTGCTGGCCCGCAGGGTCCAAGGGGTGAAAAAGGAGATAAAGGTGATCCGGGAGAAAAGGGTGCGGATGGTACCGTAGCATTTGAATCGCTGACACCTGAGCAGAAAGAATCGCTGAGGGGTGTCTCTATCACAGCGGTCAGTATCGACGTAGATGGAAATTTGACAATAGCATTTTCAGATGGTGATAGTGAAAATGTTGGAAATATTATAAGGCCTCAAGGAGTGCCGGGTCCAAAAGGTGATAAAGGAGATGTTGGACCAGTTGGTCCACAAGGCCCGCAAGGAGAAAAGGGTGAACAAGGAAATGATGGAACATCTCTTAATATCCTTGGTACAAAAGAATCTGAGTCAGACCTCCCCTTGAGCGCAGAGAAGAACGACGCGTATTTAATAAATGGAGAAATGTGGGTTTTTGACGGCACAAATTGGAACAATGCCGGCAAGATTCAAGGGCCACAAGGACCGCAGGGACCAATTGGTCCACAAGGCCCAAAGGGTGACCCGGGACCGCAAGGCGTAAAAGGAGACCCTGGAAAAAAAGGAGAGCAGGGGGCACAAGGTCTAAAAGGCGATACCGGGCCGCAAGGCGAGCAAGGCCCAGTTGGTCCAAAAGGCGAGCAAGGAGATACTGGTGCGCGAGGAATCACATTCACTCCTGTTGTAGACAGCAAAGGGAATATAAGTTGGAGTAATGACGGGGGACTTGAAAACCCCCAGACAGTAAATATTACCGGACCGCAAGGCGATACGGGCGCAAAAGGAGATACTGGGCCGCGAGGAGAAAAGGGAGAGGCTGGGGATGCCGGGCCTAAAGGAGACAAGGGCACTACATTCGTCCCAAGTGTGGACACCGATGGAAATATAAGCTGGAGCAACACAGATGGAATCACCAATCCCGAAACAGTCAACATAAAAGGGCCAAAAGGAGACAGGGGAAGTGATGCGACTGTCCCGATTGCTACAACTGAAACTCTTGGCAAGGTTAAGCCCGACGGTAAGACAACATTCATAGACGAAGACGGAACACTCCACGCAAAAGGCGGAGGCGTGACCGTTACCCCTAAACCCGTAAACAACCCAACAATTGAAAATGCAAACACATCTGTCACAATTAAATGGCAAGACCCTGAAAACACGGTAATCAGTGGCTCAACATTTTCTACATGGGCTGGCACAAAACTTGTAATGAAAGAAACGGGCTATCCTGCAAATCCAGATGACGGAACGCTTGTGGTTGATAATACGGTTCGAGATAAATACAAAACCACAGGCTATACAGTCACAGGGTTAACAAGCGACAAACAATATTACTTCGTGCTGTTCCCATACAACACTGATGGCGTATACAACTACGATACAGGAAACAGACTTCTCGGTGAACCAGGGGAATTGAAGATTGTCACATTCGCTGACGGAACGGATGCTGAAATAGCAAGGATGATTAAAGCGCACTACGCAGGTAAAATCAATATTGGCGAATATTGGGCGGTTGGCGACAAGAGAACCATCCATCACAATGCTATGGATGCAACAGGCGTGAGTGAGTCACACAAAGCAAATGATTATGCTTATGTGATCATCGGAATTGAACATGACGACTTGGTAACTGCTATCAATGGCAAGGCCAAAGCCGCTATTACAATTCAGACGGAACGCCTGCTGTATTTAGACACTACGACAGAATATAACGATTCTCTCGATGCATCTCATGAATGTGGTTATATGAATAGCTCAGATATGAATAGCGGCGGTTGGGAAGGTTGTGAAAGACGTACATGGTGTAATAATGTGTACAAGAAATGTTTACCTGCTTATGTCCAAAGCATGATGAAACAGGTTAAAAAGCTGACATCTGTGGGAGGTCAGAGTAGTACAATCAAGACTTCAAACGATTATGCGTTCTTACTATCTGAAATCGAAATTTTTGGTGACATTCCATATTCTTTTGGAGGTGAAGGAACACAGTATCAATACTTTAAGAATGCGACCGCAAACAGGTATAAAAGCCCACGAACTAGCAATTCTTATGCGTCTGGGATTTGGTGGGAGCGTTCGCCTTGCCGCAGTGCCAATGAGTCCTTCTGTGTTGTGAATGCGGCAGGGAATACGAACATCGCCGATGCCAGTCAAGAAAGGAGCCTCGCCCCTTGCTTATGTTTCTAAAATCCTAGTAAATTAATGAATTATTTATAGCTGAATGGCTAAGAACAGGAGGTGCATATGGATAAAAAGGAAATTGCAAATATTTATAAAGCAATTAATAGAGTTTCAAACAGACTGAATGAAATGTCTGAAAAACTTGACTTGGTGATGCAAATGCTTAATGCGGAATCTAATCGTAAAATTCTGATTAATGGTGATGGTATTGACGGTCTAGCTGAACTTGTATCAACGCATGATTCGGCACTTGATGAACTGGCTACTTTAGTTGCAACAATCAGAGGTGAGAATAATGGTTAAATTTTACGAAGAAAGAGTTATTAATGGGCTGAAAAAATGGACAGATGTTCCTGAGCTGTGGAATGCAAAGGTGATTGAAAAGTTGAAAAAAGATGACTATGTGCTGAATGAGGATGGGACGGTAGAAAGAGCAGGTTCACTACAGTAAACGTTATGCACGCAGGAAAAATTTGAGAGGATTTTTGTATGACAAATAATCAAAAAGTAGTTCTCAGGAAAATTATTTATGCGGTCGAAACTGGCGAACAGGTTTACGGACAGCAGGATTATTCGGACTTCACGGAAGCCTACACCAATTCTTCTGAAGAACACGCAATCACAATCGGGGCGGGACAGTGGTACGGAATCGAAGCTAAAACACTTCTGGAACGAATTTACGATGCCGACCCGGAACAGTGGAAGAAGATAGACAAGGTCAGACTTTTGGAACAGGTCCAGACCGCAAACTGGGAATGTTTTAATATTTCCAGGGTATCACAGCTCGCAGACACTATAGTTGCTCTTATCTCGTCCGATTTAGGCGTTAAATTCCAAGATAGCCTTATGGATGAACAGTTATCCACCTATGCAGACGAAGCCCTTAAGCAGGGCGTTACAGACGCCAGAGCGCAAGCTATGTGCGTGAACTTTAGACACCAAGGCGGACAGGGAGCAGTAACGAGGATTTTAGCAAAGACTCAGAAGCCATATACGCTTGATAATCTCTATGCAGCCTGCCAGACGGACACAGGGAATCAGGTGGGAGCATATAAGGACAGACAGAGATTTGTTTATAATGCGTTGAAAACATATTTCCCGGAAAGTGAGGAGACAGACATGAAAGCAATTGATAAATTAATCCAGATCGCAAAGAATGAAACCGGATATCTTGAAAAGGCAAGCAATAGTCAGCTTGATAGTAAGACAGCAAATGTCGGAGAAAATAATTATACGAAATACTGGCGAGATATTAAACCGGATTATCAAAGGCAGCCATGGTGCGCTGCATTCGTGAGTTGGTGCTTCATGAAAGCATTCGGCTTAGACACAGCGAAGAAACTTTTGAAGCACTGGCCATACGTTTACTGTCCGACAATGGCGGATTTGTTTACCCTGAACAGCAATCCGAAGATTGGAGATATTGTTATTTTTTATCGAAATGGCACATTTACACATACCGGAATCGTAACAAAGGTATCAGGAGATCGATTCTGGACAGTCGAAGGAAACACTTCTGGTGGCTCTACAATTATCGCAAATGGTGGTGGCGTATGTCAGAAAAGTTACTACAACAGCAACCTTCCCGGAACAAAATTCTGCACTCCAAACTACAACTTAGTGAAGAATGTAACACCAGTTTCAGACTCAGATACAGCCAAAAAACAGAACACCAGAGCCTACATTGCGCAGATTAAAAAAGACACAAAATGTTATACAAAATCAAACAAAAACAGCTCGTCAAAGCTGTTCCCAAAACTGAAAAAAGGTGCAGTTGTAGAGGTGATGAAGTACACAGAAACCGACAGTTCGGGACTCAAATGGTACTTCATCCGCATCCCGCATCCGACAGAAGGGTTTGTTTTTGAATTTGTTCCAAAAGGAACATTCACCAGAATCACAGAAATTTCTAAATGATTTTCCCGGGGAATTACCCCGGGAGTTTTATCTTTAAACATATTTTGTATCATTTCGGAAGTTTTAGACTGTTATCGTTAGACACACGTTAGTCACAGATAAAAATATTGTTTCCTAATATAATAGTGGCAAAAACACTGTATTTACAGGCATTTGCGCAATTTTCTAAATTCTATTTGTTTGTCACAATTAATAAAATTAGAATAATGAAAATGAAATGAAGGAAATCCTTGCAAAATCGCTGAAAACGTTGATTTTAATAGGGTTTCCGGCATTTCGATAATGATATTTCGGTTGTTTTAGAAAGATTAAAATGGGTTCCGTTAGTCACAGTTAGTCACAAATGGAACTTTTATCTTTTCTATTTCTGTCCGGAGTTCTTCCAGTGTTCTGTGGCCGTACACAGCGTTTGTAACATCTCCACCAAAAGAGTGGCCGAGCATTCGCTTTCGGTCATTCTCCCGGACACCGTATTTTTCACACAGCGCAGAAAAGGTGTGCCGACAATCGTGCGGCGTGTGTTTCGGATTACCGACTATTCCCAAACGCTCTAGCGTAGGGTAGAACAATGCTTTTCTGTGATGTTGCTGAGTATATACGCATAGTTTACCATCTTGTGTTAGCACTTTCTGTTCAGCAAAATTGTATATAGCGGAATGTATCGGAACGATTCTGTTTTTACCGGCTTTTGTTTTGATTCCGCCTTGAAAGTATTTCTCTTCTAGGTTGGTTGTAAGTTTTAGCACTTCACCGATTCGCCATCCAGAGTAGCACATAATCAGTATAAGCTGCACCTCTGGATCGTCGGCATTATTCCACAGCACCTGCATCTCCTGATCAGAAAATGGTGTCCCATGTTCGGTGTCATTATCAGCGTTGACATGGACATATAACGCTTTATTTTCTGTTACGATTTCTGAATAAACTGCATATTTGTACATCTGCTTGAACAGAGTCAAAATAGCCATCTGGCTTTGCTTTTTCAATGTACAATCATCAATAACCTTTTGCATATCAGGAGCCTTTAAATCTTCAAATATACGATTATGCAGAACAGTGCAGTTTGTATAAGCTGTCCGGTATGCTTCCCTTGAGCTGTATGACAGTTTTGTCCCCTCTGGAAATTTCCACGCGCAAAACTGCTTATATACCTCTGAGAACGTCAATTTCTTTATTTCCGGGTGTTTGTCCTCTACGCCCTTGATTGTATTGTAGTCGGCAATTAAGCGGCTTATAAGAGTATCTATGTCGGTTGTAGGGGACACCTCAAGAGTCCGTTCCATGCCGGGTTGATATGTGCCGGCTTTGTAAGCTGTTAGGACAGTGAAGCCCTTTATCCAGTCATCTACATAGCAGATTGCCGGCGGACGTTTTAGTTTACCAGTATCGTCTTGTGTAGCTGGTGGATGCACTGCGAAACAGTTTCTCCGGTTCTTGCCAAGGAACCGAATAGAGCCGAAGTTATTCGGCAATTTTGGATATTTCTTTCTTTTCTTCGCCATTTTTATTCCTCTTTTCTTTATGTAGCTGTTTTAGGTATAAAAATAACAGCCGAACAAATTTTCTGTCTTGCTCGACTGCTCCGAAGATGATACAATATGTTTTGCCAGAATATAGCATCTCTTCGGAGATGTATAAACGCCGTCCCGGTACGCCAATGCCGGGGCGGTTTTTATTTTTTATTCTATTTCTTCAATATCGACTGAATATCCGAGAACTTCTCCGACAGTTGTGCATTTTCCTTTTAGTGTGACTGTATCGCCTTTTGCCATTGATGCGACTTTCGAACGCTGCTCATCATTTTTAATCTGGCATTGAACGCCGATTATCGCATATTCATCGTCAGGATAGAGGGAGATATATTTTCCAGATGAATCAATGTTCCCGAGTCTACCAGTGATTTCTAAGTACTGTCCTTTGTATTTATCAGATGCACCCATTGCATTACTGTCAAGATCAGACATCATATCATTGACCGATACGGATGTGTATTCAATTGGCGCAGGTGTATCAACTTCTTTTGCAGATTCTGTCTTTGCGGATGTGCCGGAAGAAGATGTGGTGCTTGAATCCGAATTTCCACCAACGGCACCAATAACACCAACGGCGACGACTGCTAAAACTACCCATTTAAGTTTTCCACTTTTTTTCTTGCTCATAGAATTGCTCCTCCTAATAGTTTTATTCGCCACGCTTCGCACTTTTTATGCGGATTATGTATTTTGTACCGCTGATTTTGCAATATTATGTAAAGTACGGTTATTCGTGGTATTTTTATTTTATCATTTTAAGAGCATATTGTAAAGATTTAGAACGAAATAGAGTGATTTAGATGAAAAAGAAATGTTTTAAGTGCTTTGTACTTCTCTTGCTGATCTATAAGGTATTTAGTCTTGTACATACTCCACAAAAGATAATTTCCAATAATAATCAGAAAGATATGCAGATAGTTCATTCGTATACGGTATATCAGGACAATTCCGCCCAGAAGTGTCCACATACAAACAACGGCGGTGGAAAAGTTTGCGATCTCGCATTTTTCCTCTGCGAAAGCATAATTTTCTTTGAGATTGTAAAGTTCATGTATGACATAACGAAAGTTCATGTATATCATTGGCAGTTGCCAAGAGTCGGAATAGATGGTATAATAGCAAAAACAAACTTATGTTCGGTTCTATTTCCCACAAACCGGACATATACTGTAATGTAGGTGGTAATTGCAATAGGGAGGGCTGTTATGGATTATAAGAAAGAGATTATTGAGATGGTTGAAAAATGCACGAATAATCATTGGATAGAAGTGATTTATATATTTGTGAAAAGGCTAATCGGATAACATTAAAAAAAGACAAGGGTTTGCGCATTGCCCTTGTCTTTTTTTTACTTATTAGAAATCATGTCAATAAGTTTTTCTAAATTGTCCCATCCCTCATCATCCAATCTGGCTAATGCAGACACGAGACGGTGTCGGAAAGAATCTTCTCCAGATTTCATTACGTCTGCAAGCATGGCAGAAATTTGTTTGTCTTTAATTCCGGGTACAAACATATCTCCGTTTCCAGTTCTGAGCCATTCTTCGTTTACGTTAAATTCTCTGCAAACATCATCAATAGTCCGATCTGACGGAACTTTGCTTCCCATTTCAATTTGCGCTACAAAATTCCTACTTATCTTTAGTTTGTCTGCAAATTCTTGCTGAGTTACGTTTAATTCTTTTCTCAACTCTTTAAACCTGTCTTTCAATTTAATTCCTCCTTTCTGAAAATATAATATCATAAAATGTTTACAAAGTCAACAAAAAAGTATTGACAAATGTTGCCTGAGGGACTATACTGTGTTTACAAGGTAAACAAAGGAGGTGAAAAATATGAAACGCCATCCGATTATGGAATATGTGATTCCAGCAATTGTAGCAA
>OLVZ01000363.1_pt1 | contig 45675 bp, 26 predicted proteins | sample 1673341 | NCBI WGS metagenome assembly OLVZ01 (sample SAMEA3178944, study PRJEB25190) | human gut metagenome | biome: human gut; feature: human-associated habitat; material: faeces | place: Austria | collected 2013 | reverse complement strand
ATATAATGTATAAGTTAGCTCCGTCGGGTGGTCTCTAATCACTTAGAAAGCACTTAATTAAACCCGGTGCGGAATAATCGGGCACAAAATTACTTCTTTTATTTGGAATGGGCAAATCTTTCTATCTCTTTTTTAGTACAATTACTGCTTTCGTGTGTGGGGAAAGTTTTGTTCCCTCATGGAGTAAGTTTCGTTCCATCATGGTGGAACGAAACTTACTCCATGAAGGAACGATTTGATTTATGCGGGAAGCCCTTTTATATTCAGGTGAGGAAATAAAAGAGTGCTGCGAGTGCGGCAGATAGCGCCAACAGGAATATGATCTGCCGTACATTTGAATTCTTCGGGGCTTTGGCGGGTAATGGTTCCTGTTTCAACAGTTCTTCCAGGCTGTCCATAATCTTTTTATGCGGGTAGCGTTGCAGTTCTTCGGCGGTGGTCATGCCATGCGTGATGCCGGCAAAGTCCACTCCCGCCTTTTGTGCGGTTTCTGCATCCACCGTACTGTCGCCGATATAGAGCGTTTCGGCTTTAGTGACGTGTAGCTGCTTGATGGCAAGCAAGAGCCCTTCGGGCGAGGGCTTGGGAGTTTTTACGTCTTCTCCGCCGATGATGATGTCCAGAAAGTCTTCGGGAAAGTGCTGGTCCAGTAATTCCTTGATGCGGTAGCGGAATTTGGTGGAGATGATTCCGATGCGGGCGCCGGAATCTTTCAGTGCTATCAGTACCGATTTTGTTTCGAGGAAAAGCACCGTATTGACGGTCATGTGTGTATCGGCTTCTTTCACGTACTCTTTCTTGAATTCGGCGAGCTGCAGGGGATCTGTTACACCGGAAAGAATGGAAAAGGAATCTTCCAGAGTCTTGCCAATGGTGCGTTTGATATCGTCATCGGTAGGTTGCGTGTAGCCATGGCGGTTGAGTACGTTGCGGAAGCAGGTGACGATGCCGCGTGAAGAGTCGGCAAGCGTATAGTCGAAGTCGAAAAGGTAGGTTGTATAATTCATATGCCTTTTTGCGGCAAAGTTATGAATAAATTGGAATTATCAGCCCGTTGCCGGTTGATTAACTTCAATCGGCAACGGGCTTTGGCATGGGATGCCGGTGATTACTTCACTCTTCCGCCGCAGAGCCAGTATTGCGTATAATACCTTTCCTTGAGATTGCTCACAATGACTCCTTGGCTGGTGCTGGCGTGAATGAATTTGCCGTCTTTCAGGTAGATGCCCACGTGGGCCACCCTCTTGCGGGATGCCCGGCTGGTGAAAAAGACCAAGTCGCCTTCGCGCAGGTTGCGGCGGGCTATTCGGTTGCTTTCTTTCAGTTGTCCGTCGGTACTGCGCGATAAACGTATGCGGTAGGTTTTCTTGTAAAGCTGGGACACCAAGCCGGAACAGTCCGTTCCTTGTTTGCTGCTACCGCCTGCCCGGTAGGGGGTGCCTATCCATTCGGCAGCGTTGATGTACAGCCTGTGGTTGTCTGTTAGCTCTATATCCACGCCCAGACGTACGGAGGCTTGCGCCAATGCTTTATAGTCAAGGCGGGGTGCGGAGGTGTGGCAGGAACTCAGGCAGAGCACCAGTCCGACAAAGGCGATTATGTGGGCAAGTGGCTGTTTCATGCTTGTTCTTCTTCCGGTGTTTCTTCGTCTGTATCGTTTTCCGTTTCAACCTTTTCTTCTACGCTGACATTGAAATAGGCTTCCAGTTCCTTTTCTGCCGAGTTGTTTTCGTTTTCTATGTCACGAATGATGACTCCATGTTCCAATAGGGCGATGCGCGGGCATACATCTACTGTATGGTTGAGGTTATGGCTGGAGATGATGACAGTGGCTCCATGTTCCTCGTTGTATTTCTGCAGCAGTTGCTTGATGATGGACTGTGAACTTGGATCGAGGAAGTTGAACGGTTCATCCAGTATCAGCAGTTGGGGGTGGTGCAGCATGGCGGAGATAATACCTATTTTTTGCTTGTTTCCGGCGGAGAAATTGCGTATGAACTTCTTCTGTCCTATGACTTCACCATTCATGAAGCGTTCAAAAAGAACGAGACGATCATCTACTTCTTCTTTTTTCAATCCATACATCTTGCCGATGAAATAGAAATATTCCTCCGGGGTGAGGTAGTCTATAAGAAAACCGTCGTCAATGAAAGCGCCGGTAAATCTCTTCCAGTCTTCACTTTGGGATACATCTATATCATTGATGGTGACATTCCCACGATCTGCCTGCAATAAATCCAGTATCAGTCGGAAGAGGGTGGTCTTTCCGGCTCCGTTGTTTCCTACCAAACCCAACATGTCACCTTGACTGATGAAGTAGTTATCAATATTTACAGCGGTCTTTTCACCGAATCTCTTTTGTAAATTATTTATCTGAATCATAGCTATAAATCTAAAATCATAAATCTTATTGTCTGCTGTCTCTGAATCCTTCCATGTTCTTGTAGCGCCGCTTCATGAAACGGTGGTATACGTTTTTCAGCCAGAAGCGTGAAGTCAGTATAAAACCGGCACCGACGGCAATCAGTATCCAGGCCGTAACCGTAGGACCCCAAAAAGTTGTCAGCACAAAGTTCATAAGCAGAGGCACGCCGAATGCTGCTCCGGAAATCAAGTTCTGCAATCCGGTTCCCATATTCTGGCGGTTGGTCATCTTGGCGTTTAAATCCACTGTTTTGTTGTTGTATACAGCCAATTGGAACAGGCAGAAGTAAACGCCGCCGGCTACGAATGTGGCCCAGGCTATACAACTCAGCACAGACAGCTTGCCGGTTGCCATGGCAGGTATCATCAGGATGAGAGGTATGAGTATGGCGATGCTGTATAGGATATATTTGGCGCGAAGCAGGGTATAGATAGACTCTTTGCGGCTCATCAATCCGTCAATGTAGTTGCCTTCGTAGCTCATCAGGCTTGATAGAAACAAGATTCCGAAAATCACGAAGTTGTAGACCATGATAAAGTTTTTCATGCCCTGCCCGTCGTATGCTTCGGTGAAACTCAGAATACATGTAAAGGCGATGACCACCATGAATACTGTACGCAAGGCTGTCTTGCAGACTTTGTTGCGCAACAACATCTTCAACTCCAGCCGCATGTATTCGCCAATCTCTCCGTAGCGGTCCAGAAATTTGTATTCCGACACGTGCTTTACTCTGGTGTCTTCCACTTTGTTGATCTCGTTATAAATGAGCTTGATCATCAGTTCGCGGTTGATGAACCACAGTGCCACGATCGTTGCGGATACTCCGATGAAAGTAAGCAGGTGTCCGAGGATAAATCCTTCTCCCAGGTCGATGGACCAGTCGAATAACGGGCTGTCTTCCGGAATGAATAGGCCGGCGGCAATAATTCCGTATACCAATATCGGCAGCATCACCCACCAGATGCGTTCGTTCATCAACGTGCGGCATAGCAGGAACCAATAGTTGTTGAGTATCATCAACAGCCATATTCCGATGCTATAAGTCAATACGCCCGTTATACCGTAGAATTTAGTAATGCTGATGATAGCGAACGGGACAAAGAAAAACAGCCATATCAGATTGAAACCGTTCAATCCGGAACGTATCAGCAGAAAATCGATCAGGCGGTTGCGCCTTATCGGCAACAGGAGATAAGGCTTGATTTCCTGGCTGGGCGTTTTCTGAAACGGGAAGCGCATCAGAAAATCCAGAGCCAGGACAAATATCAGTCCGCTGTTCAATACATGGTATGCTTCAGTTGCGCCACCATCGAAGGCAAAAGCGAAAGTGGTTCCGAAGAAGATCAGATAGCCGGCCCAAAAGACGGCCATAAAGTACATCCAGAACTTACCGAATTTGTTCTTCTCGTACATCGGATTTCGCTTGGCGGCCAGCTTCCCTTGCTTGCGTAATTCTATAAAGAGGCTCATAATGAATGGAAATTAATGTATATGAAAAAGGCTGCGCTGCTTTATTAACAACGCAGCCTTTTTGGAAACTGTAATTTCAGCACTTCGAAGGTTGGTAACCTTATTTCTTTTCAGGACTGATCATTGAAACAGTGATCTGGTTCTTCTGCTTCAGGAGTTCGTTGGCAAATTGCTGAACGTCCTTGGGGGTGATACTGTTAATGATTTGCTCGTAGTCCTTCACCGGGTCGATGCCGGTGTACAGGTACTCGTCTATGCTGTTTAGCCAGTAGCCGTTTTCCTTGAGGTCTTCGCTGTGCTTCTTCAGCATATACTCTTTTACCTTGTTCAAACTGGCTTCATCGGGACCGTTCTTAGCAAAGGCTTCTGCTTCGTCGTAGATGATTTTTATCAGTTTTTCCTGTTTATCGGGAGCTGTGTTGAAGAAGATCTGCAGAACGGCTTTTTCTGTGGGATACTTGATGAGCTGTCCCATGGGATATACGCCGTAGGTACCGCCTTCGTCTTCACGTACCTTTTCGGTATAGATGAAGTTAAGAAGCTGGTCGGTCATGCTCATAAGAATCTCGTTACGGAGATTGTATTTGCAAGTACCGCTATAACAGATGAAGTTGTTCACTTTCGGAGTTTCCTGCTGGCGGATAAACTCATTTTTGCAGATGCCCTTGCGCATTGCGATGTGGTTGTCCTTGAATGTCTCCTTGCGGTTGATGGAGGGCAATGAACCCAGATAAGACTCGATTAGGGGTTTCACTGCTTCCACATCAACGTTTCCTACCAGGATGAAGGTAAAGTCGCTGGCATCTTTAAAGCGGTCCTGATACATGGACAGAATCTTGTCATAATTCATCTTGTCCACCATGTCGGCTTTCATCCGCAGGGTTCTGGGATGTTTCGAGTAGAGAGTGGACGTGATAGAGTCGCTGAAAGAAGAACTGGGGTTCAGGTCCATATTCTGTAATTCGGCTTTGCTACGGTTCTTGTAAGATGCAAAAGCGTCATCATCGCGTCTCGGAGCAGTGAAAGTCAGATAGGTGAGCTGCATCATTGTCTCGAAGTCCTTGGGAGAGCAATTTCCGGTTACGGCTTCTGTCTTGTCGCCGATGCCATAGCTTACGGAGGCTTTTTTACCTGCCAGGGCTTTCTCCAGTTCTATGGCGCTGAAATTGCCTAAACCACCCAATGCCACTGCATCCAGTCCGTTGATATTGATGATTTCCGAGTCGGGGAAGAGTGAACTACCACCCATGCTTACGCCTTTCATGCGAATCTCATCGGCTTTGAAGTCTGTTTTCTTGATTATAACCTTGACACCGTTGGATAAGGTCAACATAGTGGTTCCGAAGATGTCATCTTTCTTTTCGGAAACAATTTTACCGCCTTTCGGAGCTTCTTTCATCAGAGGTTCGTCGGATACCTTATCTATATACGGAGTGAGCTTCTCCGACTTCACTTCTTTCAACAGGTTCTTGATGGCTTCCTCTGTCGGAAGGCTCAAGCCTTCTTTTTCGGGTCCGAACAGTGCCACTACCTGGTTGCTGTCCGTCACCAGTTGTTGCATTATCTGGTTTAGGGCTGTCACAGGAATGGCCGGTGCTATCTGATTGATGATAGTATATTCGTTGGCGATTCCCGGAATGGGTTCATTGTCGAGGAAATGGCGGACATATTCCTTGACGTAGCTTTCATTTTTACGCTTGTCGCGTTCTTGGAAAGCAGATTCCAAATGACGCAGGTATTCTGCTCGTGCACGACTGTATTCGGTTTCGGTGAATCCAAATTGGCGTGCACGCTCTATTTCGCGGAGAATGGTTGAGATACCTTCCTCAATGTTATCTTCTTTGCAGACTACGATACCGGTGAAAGCATCTTTGGTCTTGGCAACAAAGAAATCATCATCGTAGGTCGTTGCATAGATGTAGGGCGGGTTGGCAACTTGGAGCAACTCGTTCAGACGTGCATTCAGCATGTTGGTAATCAGAGTGACAGCATAGTCTTGCATCAGGTAACCCACATTATTCTTTTCTTCTCTGGGAGTAGCTTGATGCTTGTTGAAGATAAAGGTCTGTACATATGGCTGCTCTTTGTCGCGGGCAACCAATACGATAGGCTCTTGGTTGTCGTTTACGGGATAATATTCACGCTTGGCGGCATTGGGCTGTGCGGGGATGTCCGAGAATCTTTTCTTGATAAGGGCTTCAATGGCGTCGACATCAATATCGCCTACCACTACTATACCCTGCAAGTCGGGACGGTACCATTTTTCGTAATAGTCTCTTAATGTTTGAGGCTTAAAGTTCATCACAACGTCCATTGTTCCGATAGGGAAGCAGTTGGCGTATTTGGTTCCGGCAAACATAGCCGGAAGCATTTTTTCCTGAAAACGCTGCATGGCGCTCATGCGGGTGCGCCATTCTTCATTGATAACGCCGCGTTCCTTATCTATTTCTTTCGTGTCCAAAGTCAGGTCGTTGCTCCAGTCGTGCAGGATCAGCAGGCAGGAGTCAATGGCTCCGGGAGTGTTGACAGGCACATTGGAGATGTTATAGACCGTTTCGTCTATGGATGTGTATGCGTTCAGGTTTTCGCCGAATTTTACACCTATACGTTCCAGATACTGTATTAGGGAGTTTCCGGGAAAGTGGGTGGTTCCATTGAAGCACATGTGCTCGAGGAAGTGGGCAAGACCGCGTTGGTTGTCCTCTTCCTGTATGGAACCCACTTTTTGGGCTATATAGAAGTCGGCCCGGTTAGCGGGAAGGCTGTTTTTACGGATGTAATAAGTTAATCCGTTGTCCAGCTTGCCGATACGGACATCCTTGTCGATGGGAATGGGTGGTAATTGTTGTGCAAATACCTGTTGGAAGTTACAGCATACAATTAGTGCAACAATCCATAAGTTACGTAATAAATGTTTCATCATCATTTGATTTAAAAATGTTTTTGCCTTATCTGTCGAAGCGATTAGGCGATAAATCACAAAACAATTCTGTTTTTTATTTAATTGCTTCCCGGATGCGGACTAATTTAGTCAGGAGTCCTTCCAGTAAATCCAACTTCAACATATTGGCACCGTCGCTTTTGGCTACGGACGGATTCTCATGTGTCTCGATGAACAGGCCGTCTGCACCTACGGCTATACCGGCTTTGGCTATCGTTTCAATCAGTTGCGGCATGCCGCCTGTGACACCGCTGGTCTGGTTGGGTTGCTGCAAGGAATGGGTAACGTCCAGTACAACGGGAAAACCGAAAGTCTGCATCTCCGGTATTCCGCGATAATCCACCACAAGATCCTGATAGCCGAAAGTTGTTCCGCGTTCTGTAATCATTACGTTCTTGTTGCCGGCTTCCACCACCTTGTCTGCCGCAAAACGCATGGCAAGCGGGGAGAGGAATTGACCTTTTTTGATATTGATGATTTTACCGGTTTGGGCGGCGGCTACCAGTAGGTCGGTTTGCCTGCAAAGGAAAGCGGGGATTTGCAGAATATCTACGAATTCGGCAGCCATGGCAGCTTCTTCCGCGGCATGGATATCTGTTACGGTAGGCACTCCGAACGTATCATGCACTTTTTTTAGAATTTTCAAGGCTTTCTCATCTCCTATGCCCGTAAATGAGTCTAAGCGCGAACGGTTGGCCTTGCGGTAAGAACCTTTAAATGCGTAAGGAATCTGTAATCTGTCAGTGATGGTCACCACACGTTCGGCAATGCGCATTGCCATATCTTCACCTTCAATGACACAGGGGCCTGCCAGCAGAAAGAAGTTTCCGGCAGGATTATTTTTCAGTTTAATCATACGTTTTTATGAATTATAAATTATGAATTGCAAGTTATGAATTGAGAGGTGTGAAAAAGTTCATTCCTCAGTTTGGTATAATCAGTGTGATTGCTTCGTGCAGTACTCCGATGTCTAATGGGAAATGACGGTCGAGAATACGCCCGTCCAAGTCGACGGAAGCGTTTTGGGCACGTAATACTTTTATCTTTTGGGTACGGTAGGGTTTTACCACTTTATGGTTGAGGATTCTTCCTTCCATTAACATCCATATTCCCGAAAAAAGCTGCAATAATTCGGGGCGATAGATAACTGATACGTCTAACCAACCATTGTAAGGCACTGCACTGGGAGCTTGCCCGTATCCCCATGCACTGCCTATGCATACTGTCATAATGCGCCCGCGTATGTGTTCGCCGTTTATTTTAAGGTGCATGCGGTATAGTTTCCGTTCGAATATCAGTGAAAGGAATGCCATGAAATAGGACAGGAACTTCACACCCCAAAAACGTTTGCATTGGTCGGTGATTTTTACGATACTGGCTCCAAGCCCGATATTGATGGCATTCAGAAAGTAGCGGGTCATATGCTTTTCGCCGTCATAGTAGTAGCACGTGCCTACATCTATTTTGCGGCGGCGGTTGTTTATGATGCAATCTACCGCATCCTTGTATTCCGAACTCATCTCCCAGTATTTGGCAAAATCGTTACCTATTCCGTTGGGGATGATGCCGATAGCAATATTCTCTTTATCTTCTGCATTGGAGAGCATGATGCCGTTGATTGCGTCGTTCAGTGCGCCGTCACCACCTACAATGACAATGGTGCGATATCCGTTGTTGGCAAGAATTCCCGCCAGACGCTCTACCGAACCGAACCCTTCGGACTGCACGTAGTCATAAGACACACCTTTGCTGTCCATATATGCTTTAATTTCTTTCCACCGTTTCTGTACTTTACGCGTTCCGGCTTTGGGGTTATAGATCACTCCCCATTTATTGGGTTCTACACTCATATGTTCGTCCCTTTTAATAAGTCTAACATTTCCATATTTGCTGTTTAGCCAGCGTTGCCGTCAAAGATACTAAATCTCTTTGAGTTTTGACTTTACAAAGGCTATCTTTTCTTCCATAGGCCATTGGACGTTTATCCAGTGGATGGTAAATCCCCGCCTCTCCATTCCCCGAAACCAGGTCATCTGGCGTTTGGCAAACTGATGGATAGCTGTCTCCAGTTGGTTGAACATTTCGTCGTAGGTCAGTTTGCCAATGACGTAAAGTGTCAGATATTTGTACTCCAATCCGTAGTAGATGAGATCTTCGGGTGGAATTCCTTGCTCTATCAATCGGCGCACTTCGTCTATCATTCCTTCGTTCAACCTTTGGCGCAGGCGGCGGGTGATTTTCTCACGCCGCAGTTCGCGGTCTATGTTCACACCGATGATGAGGCTGTTCAATAGCGGAAAAGAACGCTTGTCTACCGGTGTGTGGGCATAATATTCTTCAATCTCAATGGCGCGGATTGCCCGTTTCACCGTATCTACATCCGTCGTATTATGCAGGTTTTTATAGGTTTTCAACATTTCGGTGAGTTCTTCCAAGGACTTGCCTGCTAAGCGGATGCGTAATTCCGGATTTTCGGGTACGGGCAGCAATTTGTATCCTTTGAGTACCGATTCTAAATACATTCCAGTTCCGCCGCATACAATGGGCAGACAACCCTTTTGTTTAATACTTTCATAGGCGGTCAGAAAATCACGTTGATATTCAAAGACGTTGTACTTATATCCCGGATCGGCAATGTCAATGAGATGATAAGGTATTTGTTTGCCATTCACTGTATAGTCGGCAAGGTCTTTACCTGTACCAAGATCCATGTTACGGTATATTTGCCGAGAGTCGGCACTGATTATTTCTGTATTTAGCTCTGCTGCCAATGCAGCGGCAAATGGAGTTTTGCCGGATGCTGTGGGACCTAATATGGCAATTAAATCATAGTCAGGCATATAATGAGTATTTATTAATTTGAATACAAAGATAGTGTAATTTATGGGCAGAATAAAATGAAGTGGTTCATTTTGTTCTGAGAAGATGCAACTTTTCTTTACACTTGAGAAGACTGTCTGAAAAAGGAAGTAAAAAACAGAGTGGCTCTTCTTAAAAGGTGTTATGAAACATGCTTTTTTTCTTGGATAGTTTGCAAATATCCCAAGAGTCCGTATCTTTGCAATGTGTTTTTCATAGTATTAGATTTAAGGTTAACAAAGGTTGGAGTACAGCGGTACTCCTTTTTTTTGCTCTGTACTTTTCTTTTCTTGCTGCAAATCAAGGACAAAAATGTAAAAATCTGAGTATATTCTTTCCTTATAGGTATACAATATGATTAGCCTATATCTATACTTGCTCTTTAGGGATGAAATATTTTCGTTCTGTTTTTATGCTATATTCTATGCTTTTATTGCTTTTATAAGGCTGTTGCGGCGATGTAAAAGGTGTTCGAATTTAACTTTTTGATATATAATGGATTACTTAAGCGTGTGTTACATGTACGATAAAGAATGTAACATACGAAAGAAATATGTAATGTTGTCAAAAAAACATGTAATACGATTTTTTTAATCGCATGTGTGCCTTTTGTACATTTGTCGCAGAAAAGCCAGAAATATAAAACTACTCATATTATGAAACATGCAAATATGAAGAACACTTTATCTTTCGTCTGCCTTAAAAATATTAATAACTATAAAATCGAGTATTGATGAATAAAAGATCTTTTTTTGCAATTTTATCGGCCTTAGTAGTTTCTGCCGGTACATTGGGAGGTTTTTCGTCTTGCAATTTATCTAAAGCAAATGGAAATCTGCCTGCTGTTAAGGATTCTACAGCCCTTTTTGATTATTTTACTTATAAAGGTAATGATGATTTTTATAAGGAAAATCCATTGCCCGATGATGAGTCGTTTTATAATCCTATTTTGCCTGGTTGGTATTCGGATCCGAGTATATGTACGAATGGGGAAGGAGACTATTTTTTAGTTACTTCTACTTTTACTTATTTTCCGGGTGTACCTATCTTTCATAGTAGAGATTTAGTAAACTGGAAACAGGTGGGGCATGTTCTTAGCCGTCCTTCCCAACTGGTCAATATGAAAGGACAGCATGTGAGTGGAGGAATTTTTGCACCGGCAATTTCATATAATCCCCACAATAAGACTTATTATATGGTAACCACCAATGTTGGAGCCGGTAATTTCTTTGTGAAAACTCAGGATCCTTTTGGAGAGTGGTCTGATCCTATTATGCTGCCTGAAGTGGGCGGAATAGATCCGTCTTTCTTTTTTGATGAAGATGGGAAAGCTTATATTGTAAATAATGATGATGCTCCGGATTATAAACCTGAGTATAGCGGGCATCGCACAATCCGCATACAAGAGTTTGATGTAAAATCGGATAAAACAATTGGACCTCGCAAAATACTGGTAAACAAAGGTGTGCATCCGGAGGAAAAACCTATTTGGATAGAAGGTCCCCATATGTATAAGATCAATGGAAAATATTTCCTTATGGATGCAGAAGGTGGCACGAGTACCTGGCATTCTGAAGTTATTTTCCGCAGTGATTCTCCGATGGGAACTTTTACTCCTTGGACGAAAAATCCAATATTAACACAACGTCATCTCAGTGCCGAACGTCCTAATCCGATTACGTGTGCCGGTCATGCTGACTTGATACAAACCAAAGAAGGTGATTGGTGGGCTGTATTTTTGGCATGCCGTCCTATAAATAATAAGTTTGAAAATTTGGGGCGTGAAACATTTTTAATGCCGGTAAGGTGGAGCGAAGATGGCTTCCCTTATATGACGCAAGGGAATGAAACTGTTCCTCTGATTCTAAAACGAACTGGCGTAAAGCGTGATGCCAGTGTTACCTTTGGTAACTTTAAAGAGATTGAAGATTTTGATAATGCTTCTTTGGGTATGCAGTGGATAACATTGCGTGCTCCTGCTACTGAATTGTATTCTTTATCCGACACTCCGGGCTTTTTGACCTTGAAGTGTGCTGATGTCAGTGCTGCTGAAAAAGATACTCCTGCTTTTGTTTGCCGTCGTATGCAGCATCATAAATTCGAATCTACTACCCGTATGTTGTTTAATCCTTCCGATGAAAAGGAAAAGGCTGGTGTGTTGTTGTTTAAAGATGAAAAACATCAATATTTATTTGCAGTAAATAAGCAAGGAGAAAATAAGTCCGTTTTCCTGAAACGAATTGGAGAGTCTGAACAGATATTGGCTTCTGATACTATTTCTGGAAACACAAAAGAGATTTATTTGAAAGTTATATCTCAAGGTACTCATTATGATTTTTATTATTCCTTGAAAGGAGAAAAAGATTGGACATTGCTCTGTAAAGACGTTGATGCAAGCTATCTTTCCACAACTACGGCTGGTGGATTTACAGGTAGCGTGATAGGACTGTACGCCACTTGTAAATGATCTTTTATTGTTGCATGTAACATGAAGGACAACTTCTGTTACATGCAACAAATCCTATGTAACGTTTGTGTAGGTATGTGGAACACCTCCACTATTAATTTTTATATATATTAAATATATTTGTGCGGTAAAATAAAACATGTTAACTGTTAGCGTTTATTAATCTTATACTAATAAAAATGAAATGTATGTATGACGATAGCTAAGGCTATAAAAAAATGACTGATGATTAGAGAACAATGTAGTTAATTAACATCTTAAACTAGTGGTAATGAAAAATGTAACAAAAAAAAATCAAAAGATTCCTTACCTGTTTTTACTTATGCTGTTCAGCTGTCTGATGGCATCGGCACAAAGTGGGATAACGGTAAGGGGAACTGTCTTTGACAATAACGGTGAGACGGTCATTGGTGCCTCAGTGGTATTAAAAGGTAATAATTCAATAGGTACGATTTCAGATATAGATGGTAATTTCATACTGACTGTGCCCAATGAAAACCCTACTCTTATTGTTTCGTTTGTGGGAATGAAGTCCAAAGAGGTAAAAGCGACTTCGAAAGGTTTGATCAAAATAACCTTGGAAGATGATTCTCAGCAGTTAGAAGAGGTAGTGGTAGTTGGGTATGGTCAGCAAAAGAAAGCATCGGTAGTTGGTGCCATAACCCAAACAACAGGTAAGGTTTTGGAACGGGCAGCTGGTGTTTCAGACATAGGTGCTGCTTTGACAGGTAACTTACCGGGGGTTGTTACTACTCAAGGTACGGGTATGCCTGGCGAAGAAGAGCCGAAAATAACTATTCGTGGTGCAAGCTCATGGAATAACAACGAAGACCCATTGGTATTAGTGGATGGTATCGAGCGTCCTATGAGTTCTGTAGATATTAGCTCTGTACAATCTATTTCTGTATTGAAAGATGCTTCAGCAACTGCTGTCTATGGTGTAAAAGGTGCTAATGGTGTAATTCTTGTAACAACAAAACGTGGTACGGAGGGTAGTGCTAAAATAGATGTAGGTTTCAATGCTACTTTAAAATCTCCTTCAAAACTGCCTAATAAGTATGACTCCTATGATGCACTGATGTTCCGTAATACGGCTATTGAACATGAGTTGGCTTTGAGGCCGGATTCATGGGAATATATTCGTCCTCAATCGTTTATTGAAAACTATCGCAACCAGACTACTGTTGAACAGAGAGAACGTTATCCTAACGTCGATTGGCAAAAAGCTTTGTTTAAAGATAATACAATGTCTTATAATGCTAATATAAATATTAGCGGTGGTACGAAGTTTGTAAAGTATTTTGCTTCTGCTGATTATGTGCATGAAGGAGACCTTTTTAGAGTTTATGATAACGGGCGTGGGTATAACTCTGGTTATGGATATGACCGTATTAATGTGCGCAGTAATTTGGATTTCAATATTACAAAAACTACTGTGTTAAAAGTAAATTTAGCAGGTTCCAATGCCATTCGTAAAGCTCCATGGAGTAATACAGGACATTCTGAATGGCAGATTGGTCAGCAATGGTCAGGTGCATACAATATTGCTCCAGATGTGTTTCTACCGCAATATTCTGATGGTAGTTGGGGTATGTATCCACTTGTATCCAATACAACTAACTCGGCGGAAAATATTTCTTTAGGTGGTACGATGCAGGTTACAACAACACGTATCAATACAGATTTTACATTAGAACAAGATTTGAAGTTTATAACCAAAGGACTTTCTGCTCGGGCTACTGTTTCTTGGGATAATGTTTTTGTTGAAAACAATCGTGGTATCAATGATTTGTTTAATAGTGCACAACACAAGTGGATCGATCCAGATACAGGTCAGGAACGATATGAACAATCCTATGATACCAATAATGGTTTTGATTGGACCCAAGGTGTCAATTGGAGTACTTCTCCTGGTGCAGTAGATAATGGTCAAACTGTTCGTAATCTTTATTATCAGGCACAATTAAATTGGGTACGTAGTTTTGGAAAACATAACGTAACAGCTATGGGATTGTTTAGCCGCCAGGAAAATGCACGAGGGAGTGTAATGCCTACTTATCGTGAAGACTGGGCATTCCGTACTACTTATAATTATGCAGACCGTTATTTTATTGAGTATAATGGCGCATATAATGGCTCTGAAAAGTTTAGTCCTGAGAATCGTTTTGCTTTTTTCAATTCAGGAGCTATCGGTTGGATGGTTAGTGAGGAGCCTTTTATGAAGTTCTTCCGTGAAAAGAAAATAGTTGACATGCTGAAAGTACGTGCTTCCTATGGTGAAATTGGTTCTGACCAATTGGGGCCCGATCCTTTTGATTCTAGTCGTCGTTGGCTCTATATGAACCAGTGGGCTTATGGTGGGCACACTACGATGGATCTAAATCATACAGAAAGTATTTATACATGGTATCGTGAGTCAGCTATTGGCAACAAAGATATTCAATGGGAAGTTGTGAAAAAACTGAATATTGGTATAGACTATTCATTTCTTGAGGGATTATTTGCCGGTAGTGTGGAATTTTTCCGGGATGTACGTTCTAATATTTTTGTTTATGGTGGTGATCGTTCTATTCCGTCTTATTTTGGTGGAACACCTCCATCTGTTAATAAAGGTAAGATTCGTACAAGTGGATATGAACTGGAGTTACGTATCAACAAGACATTTGCTAATGATTTACGTCTTTGGGGAAACTTCAGTATGACTCATGCTAGAAATAAGGTTTTAGTGAAAGATGACCAGGCTTTGCGTCCTGCATATCAAAAATCTGCTGGGCATAGTGTAAATCAATATACTTCTTATATTGATGCTGGTTTTATTCAGAGTTATGACCAATTGTTTGGTGCTCCAGCTCATGATGCCAACGATTCTCAAAAGCTAGTAGGAGATTACTACATTGTCGATTTCAATGGTGATGGTGTGGTAGATAACAAAGACCAAGCGCCCTATGGCTATACAAATTCGCCTGAGAATACGTTTAATGCGACAGTGGGATTTGAGTGGAAAGGATTCAGTGCATTTGCACAATTCTACGGTGTGACTAATGTAACTCGTGACGTTGCCCTTAACAGTTTTGGCAGTAAATTGAACACTGTATTCGATAATGGTACATGGTGGTCAAAAGCTACTCCCAATGCAGATGTAGTTGTACCTCGTTGGAACTCTACACCAAGTTATAATGATGGAACTCAATTCCTATATGACGGTTCCTATATTCGTTTAAAGAATGTTGAATTAGCTTATACTTGGAATAAAGGATGGATCAGGAAACTTGGATTAGGCAATTTAAAGATTTATGTCAATGGCAATAATCTTTGGTTATGGACACGTATGCCCGATGACCGCGAGGCAAATCTTTCAGGAGCTGGTTATTTAGGTGCTTATCCTACGGTGAAACGTTATAACTTTGGTATTAAATTCACATTATAATAATGTACAAGATGAAATATAATACATATAAAACTCTGTTTTATGCAGGTCTTCTGTCTTTTTCAGTAGGATTCTGCATGACATCTTGCGAAGATTATTTGGACAAGAGTCCAGAATCGACGGTCTCTGAAGAAGATGCGTTCAAGAACTTTCGTAATTTTCAAGGGTTCATAGAAGAAATATACAATTGCATACCTGATAAGGAAAAGTGTAATTACTGTACATCTTGGAATTGGGGTGATGATGAACTTTTCAATTCTATGGGAGATGCACATATGACGCATCAGGCCGATTTAGGTAATTTCCGCGCTTGGCAAAGTAATGGTCAGTGCTGGCTATATAGAAATCCCAGTAATCCGGCATCTACTGATAAATTTCAACATTCTTTGTGGCCGCATTCTTGGTATTGCATACGTAAGGCTAATGTAGGTCTTGCTAATTTAGATAAATTGGTTGGTACTCAGGAAGAAAAAGATTTGATCGCAGGTCAACTTTATTTCTTTCGTGCATGGTGGCACTTTGAATTGATGACTTATTGGGGTGGACTGCCTTATATTGATCAAGTGCTTGATGCTACTCAAGAATTGACTTTGCCGAGATTAAGTTATCAGGAATGTGCAGACAAAGCAGCAGCAGATTTTCGTAAGGCTGCAGATTTACTTCCAGTTGATTGGGATAAAACATCTACTGGTAAAGCAACAGAAGGCAAGAACCAATTGCGAATTAATAAAATAATGGCATTGGGTTATCTTGGTAAAAATTATCTGTGGGCTGGCAGTCCTCTAATGAAAAATGGTGCACAACTTGGAGGTGCTAATACTTACAATTATGATGAAGAATATTGTAAAAAAGCCGCACAAGCATTCGGTGAGTTACTGACGTTAGTAGAGAATGGAGATACGCAATATGCTCTTGCTGAATTTAATTATAAGAATATTTATAATCATGAGAAAGCGAATGATGCTAAGACTTGCTATTCTGATATTTTTTATACACGCCGGCAAGGTTGGTTAATGCCAGGTTCTGTTGAAGCTATATTCCGTGGACCTTCTGCTGATTATAATGGAAGTAACTGGAATATGACAAAATTATGGGGGCCGAAAGTTGCAGGGCTTGTTGCTCATGATAAGATTATACATTTGCCGACTGCTAACCTTGTAAAAATGTATGGCATGGCAAATGGGCTTCCTGTTGATGATCCGAACTCTGGATTTGATGAGCGATATCCGTTTAAGGATAGAGATCCGCGTTTTTATCATGATATAGTATTTGATGGCTTCCACTTTGTTTTGGCTGAGGATAAATTATCTGATGCGCAAAAACCTTATGCTTATTGTGATCTTTCTACTGGTGCAGACATGCGTTCTGCAGATCTCGGTAGTCGTACAGGTTATTTCTTCCAGAAACTTGTTCCTCACACTTGTAATGAAGGTGATAAGGAATATGATTGGGGTAGTAACTTACATACTTATTTACCGTATATGCGTTTGGCGGATATTTATTTAATGTACGCTGAAAGCTGTGCTGCTGTCGGTGGTGCATCTTTCAAATCGGAGAACTGTTCACTAACCGCTCTTGATGCAATTAATAAGATTCGTACTCGCTGTGGTGCAAAAGGCGTTCATACTTCTTATATAGCGGATAATAAGAAATTTATGGATGAAATACGTCGTGAACGTGCTGTGGAACTATCTATGGAAGGTTTTCGTTTTAATGATCTCCAGCGTTGGTTGTTACTTACAGAAGCTCCTTATACAGAGAAATATTCTGTAGAATTCGATCGCGTAGAAAGTCCTGAATTTTATAAGACAAACGATCCTGCGAATGCAGAAGTTGCAAACTATCGTCATGAATTGATTGTAAAGCGTGTGTTTGGTACGAAGCATTATTGGTTCCCCTTGCCCGATGACGATGTGTATCTTTATCCTGAATTCGGACAGAATCCCGGTTGGTAATCGTGGAAAGCTACAAAGTATGTTTAACAATAAATGAATAAACAATGAAATATATACAAGCAAGATTCATTCTCTGTACTATGCTGGCCACTTCTTCGGTGTTTGCCAGTGCTCAGGCTGCAGATTGGAATGAAACCGATTCATTGGCAAACAAAAAAGACCAAATGGTACAGGTAGCTTTTCGTAAGGTAGCCCAGAAAGACCTTTTGGGTGGTGTCTCTGTTGTCAATGTAGAGGAACTTACGAAAAAGAATTATAACACCTATAGCTTAGATAATATGCAAGGCTATGTCGGTGGTTGGAATGGTAACTCGCTGTGGGGAATGGATGGCGATAATGCTGGCTACTTAGTTTTAGTTGATGGTGTGCCACGTGACGCAAATAATGTAATGCCTTCTGAAATAGCCCAGATTTCCTTCCTGAAAGGTGCACAAGCTGTGGTCCTTTATGGTAGTAAAGCAGCCAAAGGTGCAGTTGTAATTACTACTAAACGTGGTAATGTAGAGGGATTAAATGTTAGCGTTAGGGCTAATACAGGAGTTCATGTGGCTAAGGCATATCCTGAATATTTGGGTTCTGCCGAATATATGACCCTTTATAATGAAGCTCTTTTGAATGATGATCCTACTGCAAAGCCTCTTTATACAGCAGAGCAAATCTATAATCATGGTTCAGGATTGAATCCTTATCGTTATCCTAATATCAATTATTATTCTTCGGATTATGTAAAGAAAGCGTATAATCGTTCGGAAGTAACAGCTGAAATTACCGGTGGTGGAAAACGTGCGCGTTTCTACAGTAATGTGAGCTATTATCGTAATGGCGATTTTCTTGATTTTGGTGAAGCTAAGAATAATATGACGGATCGTTTCAACGTACGTGGTAATGTGGATGTGGATATCAATAGTTTTATCAGCGCTTATATTAATGCGAATGCTACATTTTATAATTCGAAAAGCGCGAAGGGTGACTATTGGAATGCTGCGGCAACAGTACGTCCTAACTTCCCGCAAAATGCAGCTCCACTTATTCCTTTAGACATGATTGATCCTAATGCTTCGGCTGTATGGGAACTGCTAAGTACTACTTCCAATATTATTGATGGTAAGTATTTCTTATCCGGTAGTCAGGCAAATCCTACTAATGCGTTTGCTGATGGTTATGCAGCAGGAAGCAGCAAGTGGACAAGTCGTCAATTTCAGTTTGATACAGGAGTGAATGTTAATTTGGACAAAGTGTTGAAAGGTCTCTCTTTTAATGCAATGTTTGCAGTAGATTATGCTACTTCTTATTCAACCTCTTTTGATAATAACTATGCAGTGTTCATTCCTACCTGGGCCAACTACGGTGGAAAAGATGTTATTGTAGCACTCACCAAAGAAGGTAATGATGAGAAACCTGGTACTCAAAATGTTGGTGGAAGTTCTGATAAACAGATGATTGCATTCTCTGGGCAATTTAATTATCAAAATACGTTCAAAAAGCATCACAATGTGTCGGCTATGCTTATAGCTAATGGTTATCAGCAGACAGTTTCTGCTCAATATCATCGCATCAGTAATGCTAATTTGGCATTGCAGTTAGGTTATAATTATCAGCAGCGTTATTATGCAGATTTTGGTGCAGCGCTCATTCACTCGGCCAAACTTGCAGAAGGACATCGTCAGGCTCTTTCTCCTTCGCTGACATTGGGCTGGCGTTTGAGTGGCGAAAACTTCCTGAAAGATTCTCCTGTTGTTGATGATTTGCTATTCAGTGTATCTGGTAGTATTCTTAATCAGGACATTGATTTGGTGATGGGAGATAAGGAATTTTACCTTTATGAATCAGTATGGACGCAAAATGATGGTTATTCATGGTATGATGGTCCGGCTGGTAAGTATACTATTTCTACCAGGGGACAGAATAAAGACCTTTCATTCATAAAACGTAAAGAGTTTTCTGCAAATCTCAAGACGTCACTGTGGAATAGATTGATAACAGCAGATGCTTCATTCTTCATTAATTCTACTGAAGGATATTTGATTAATCAGCCCACTTTCTTCCCGTCGCATCTTAATACAGGTTATCCGGCTGCATCGTTCATGGCAGTTATGAATTATAATAATAACCGCCGTATGGGTTTTGATTTTAGCGTGAATGCTAACAAGCGTTTTGGGGAGTTTGATTTGTCACTTGGTGTATCAGGAACATATTATGATACCAAAATAACTAAACGTGATGAAATTTATGATGATGCTTATCGATATCGTAAGGGTAAACCTGTTGATGGCGTTTGGGGACTTCAAAGTGCAGGATTATTTCAAAGTGAGGAGGAGATAAAAAACAGTCCGGAACAAAAGTTGGGTAGCACAGTTCGACCTGGTGATATAAAATATATAGACCAGAACGGAGATGATGTAATTGACGAGAAAGATGAAATTTATTTAGGTAAAGGAGGATGGTATGGATCGCCTTTCACGCTCGGCATTAACTTTACGACTAAGTGGAAAAACTTTACGTTTTTTGCATTGGGTACAGGAGGATTCGGTGCTTATGGTATGAAGAATAATTCTTACTATTGGGTAGATGGAGATGATAAATATTCTGCTATCGTTCGTAATCGCTGGACTGAAGAAACAGCAGCTACTGCGACTTATCCACGCTTATCAGCTAAAAGTTCAAGTAATAACTTCCGTTCTTCAGACTATTGGTTGTATAAAACCAATCGTTTTGATTTGGCAAAAGTACAGATTACCTATGATTTACCCAAACGGGTATTGCGCAATACTTTCCTTCGTGAATTTTCTGCTTATGTAAGTGGTGCAAATCTGCTTACAATCTCAAAAGAGCGCAAACATATGGAGATGAACGTGGGGAGTGCACCGCAAACCAGGTTCTATAATATTGGTGTAAAAGCAGTATTTTAATTAAAAAATAGAACAAATGAAACTAAGAAATATCATATTATCTACAGTTCTACTAGCTACTCTTTCCGCTTGTGAGGATCTTTTTGAACCTGCTAAGGAAAACAATCGTGGTGTTGAAGAGATGCTTACAGACCCCAATTATGCAGTAGGTCTATTGGGATATGGTTATGCTATGTTACCGTACGAAAACACTAGTGTAAGTGATGTCGCTACAGATGATGCAGTAACCAATGATAAGGAAAGCAATTATTCTAAAATGGCTCTTGGGGCATGGGCATCAAACAACAATCCTATGGAGCAGTGGCAAGCCCGTAAAGCCGCCATACAATACCTTAATACATTTTTGAGCATTGTTGATCAGGTGAGTTGGGCAAAAAATGAGGTGACCAATAAAATGTTTATTGATAAACTCAGTGGAGAAGCTTATGGACTTCGTGCACTTAATTATTACTATTTGCTAATGGCTCATGGTGGCTGGACAGAAGATGGTAAGTTATTAGGTGTACCAATGCTTCTTGAACCGGAAAGTACTACTTCTGATTTCAATCAGGCACGTGCTCCTTTTAGTGAGTGTGTACAGCAAATTCTTGAAGATTTGAAATTGGCATCCGAACTATTACCGCTAGATTATGAAAATATTGACAGTGATGCTGAAGTGCCTGCTAAATACAAAGAGATAGGTGCTCAGTTGGGAAACTATAATCTTGTTTTTGGTACTTATCAACGCGGCCGCCTTACAATGAGAATTGTTGAAGCTATTAAGGCGCAAGTTGCGTTACTTGCTGCTAGTCCTGCGTACAGAGATGGTTCAGAGGTTACTTCAGAAACGGCTGCAAATTATGCAGCGGCAGTGTTGAACCGTATTGGTGGTGTAACAGGCCTTGATCCTAAAGGTCATACTTGGTATATGAATACGGAAGAACTTGACAATTTAGGTTCGGGTGAAGTTCCTGCTGAAATTCTTTGGAGAGGGAATAAAAGCATTGGAACGGAAGATTGGGATATGGGAATAAAGCAGGAAAAAGACAATTTCCCACCTACATTTTATGGTAGCGGGCGTATCAATCCTACCCAAAACTTAGTAGATGCTTTCCCCATGGCCAATGGTTATCCTATCGCTGATAAGGCTAATAGCGGTTATTCGGAAAACGCTCCTTACACTGGTCGTGATCCTCGTTTGGAGAAATATATTTTGTTTAACGGTGCTGAATTTAAGGATAAGACTATTATTACCGGTCTTTATCCTGACGAGGATAATAAACAAGATAATGGTTTGAACCAATTGAATACCTCCACACGTACGGGTTATTATATGCGTAAGTTGTTACGTGAGGATTGTAACGCTAACCCAAATTCGCTGAATGCTAAGTATCATATTCCGGTTCGTATTCGTTATACGGAGATATTTCTTGCTTATGCCGAAGCTGCTAATGATGCTTGGGGACCGACAGGCAAGGGTAGTAATGCCTATAGTGCCTATGATGTGATAAAGGCAATTCGTGCCCGCGGTGGAGTGGGAACTGATAATGGAGATGCTTATTTGGAAAGTGTCAAAGGGGACAAAGACAAAATGGCCCAGCTCATTCGTAACGAACGTCGTATAGAACTTTGTTTTGAAAATAAACGTTTCTGGGACATTCGCCGCTGGAAAATGCCTTTGGACGAGAAAGCTAAAGGTATGCAGATAGAAAAAGCGGGTGAGAGCCTGAATTATAAGGTGATTGAGGTAGAAAACAGAAACTATAAAGATTATATGTATTACGGCCCTATTCCTTATGGCGAGATGTTGAAATGGAGTAATCTGCAACAAAATAAGGGATGGTAATCTCATAATTATAAAATGCAAAAAAGAATATGGAAATGAAATTATATAAATTATTATCTACAATGGCCTTAGGAGGCTTGGCATTTGCTTTTGCTTCATGCGAGAATGCAGATAAATCTTTTCCCGATTATGAGGGGGGGACCTCTGTGTATTTTGCCTATCAGTATCCGGTACGTACAATAGTGCTCGGTAATGATGAAATAGTAGACAATTCTCTTGACCGTCAGCATAAGTGTGCCATTTATGCCACGATGGGAGGTGCATACGGAGGTAGAGATATTACTATAGATATTGCTGTGGACAATACACTTTGCGACAATCTCTTTTTTGAAGATGGGACACCGGTATTGCCTATGCCTTCCACCTATTACACACTGGCTGGAGATAAAATCTCTTACAATGGTGAACATTGGGGAAATGTAGAGGTACAACTCACAGATGCATTTTTTGCTGATGAAAAAGCGTTAGGATGCAATTATGTTATTCCTGTGGTGATGAAAGGACAGACTGGTGCCGACCGAATTTTAACAGGCACTCCTCTGATTGAAGGCGATAAACCGGTGCGTACTAATTCTGATTATTGGAGTGTGTTGCCAAAGGATTATGTTCTCTATTGTGTAAAATATATGAACCCATGGCATGCTTCTTATTTGCGTCGTGGAATAGACAAAATTACAGAAAATGGAACGGTTACAACCTCTGAACGTCATGCTCAGTCTGTGGAAAAGGATGAAGTTTGTGGTATTACTACCCGTTCGTTAAACACAGCTGTTTTTCCTATTAGTACGACTTCTACTAATGGTACAACAGTGAACTGTGATTTGCTATTGACTTTCAATGATGATAACGAATGTACCATAACTTCGGGAACCACAGGAATTTCGGCAACAGGCTCTGGAAAGTTTGTAGAAGATGGAGAGAAAAATTCTTGGGGAAATAAGGACCGGGATGCTATCTATCTCGAATACGATGTGGATTTCGGATTTAAACAAATTGCTACGAAAGATACGTTGGTGTTGCAAACACGCGGAACTAATAAGTTGGAGGTATTTGCTCCCAAGTATAAAGCTAATTAAATTTTGGAGATGTGATTATGAAAAATAGCATAAATAAATATTTCGGTTTGGCTTTGTTGTTTATTTCAGCCTCTTGTGCCGACGATAAATTCGTCGATTTTAAGACGGAGAAACCAGAGAGCATAGCCCAATATGAGTATCTTAATGCGTATGACGCATTGAAGACATATATAGACCGTAGTACTCATCCTAACTTTAAGTTGGGAGCAGGGGTCGCAGCTAATGATTTTCTGAAAGGAGAAATGGTTCGTAGCGTGGCTGTTACTAATTTTGATGAGGTAGTAGCAGGTAATGCTATGAAGTATGCATCCATTGTGGCAGATGATGGAAGTATGGATTTCGGTACAGTGACGAAGTTTGTAGAGGCGGCAAAGACTGCTGGATTGACAGTTTATGGGCATACGCTTTGCTGGCATTCACAGCAGAATAATAAGTGGCTGAATAGTTTGATTGCAGATAAGGAAGTGGAAATCGATCCGGATGCGAAAAAAGAGGTGGAAGATGGTGCTGTGGATTACTCAACTCTTGGTAGTTATTCATATTGGTCTCAAGGTCCTGATGCTATTGAAGTAAAGGATGGAGCATTGACTGTAACTAATAATTCGGTAAGGCAAGAATTTTATAGTGTTCAGTACCATATAGCTGATAAAATTCCTACTGTAGAAGGGACGAGTTATAAGGTTACACTGAATATAAAAGCTTCATCTGCAGGACAGATTACCTTGGTTTTAGGAAATTGGGGAAAAACTTCCGATGTGAAGATAGATATTACTAATGAATGGAAAGAGGTATCTGCTGAACTCGTAGGCAAACGTACTGGTGATAGTTTTGTAATGTTACAATCTGGTAATTTTGCAGGAACCATTGATATAAAAAGTGTGAAGGTGACGCATTTAGAATCAGTGGGAGGTGTATTAACCGATGTATATGTTGTAGAGGACGATTTCTCCAGTAATAATATGATTGGCTGGGGTAATAATTCCACTCGGGTAGTAAATAATGGAGTGATGGAATTAACGAACCCGTCTGAAGTAAATCCTTGGGAGGCACAGGCTGGTTACGATTTCTCATCTCCATTAACCGAAGGAACTACCTATTTCTTGAAAATGAAAATTAAGGGTAGTGTAGCTGGTAGCATTGGAGCTGCTTTCCAGAAACCTGAAGGATATGAAGGGAGAGGAGATTTCCCTTCGATAGCGATTACAACAGATTGGAAAGAGGTTACGGTAAATACAAATTGTACAGGTGATGCTGCCACTCGTTTCCTTCTAAATTATGGTAAGTATGCCGGTACTATTTATATTGAAGATTTATCTATTTATTGGCGGAAATCAAGTAGTGGTATTCCTTTAACTCCTGAAGAAAAGAAAGAAGTACTCACCAACGAGCTTGAACGTTGGATAAAAGGCATGATGGAAGCCTGCGGAGGCTCTGTAACTGCATGGGATGTTGTGAATGAACCTATTTCTGGAGGTGGTGATGATGGTAATGGTAATTATGCTCTTCAATCAGCTACCAATCCGGACGATAATGGAGTAGGGGGACAGAACTTCTACTGGCGAGACTTCTTGGGCGATGATTATGCTCGTGTTCCAATCAAGTTTGCCCGCAAATATTTTGCAGAAAATGGTGGTAATTCTGGAGATTTGAAACTCTTCATCAACGACTATAATCTGGAATCTTGGTGGGATGACAATAAAAAAGTAAAGAGTTTGATTAATTGGATCAAACGTTGGGAATCTGATGGTGAAACAAAGATCGACGGTATCGGTACACAGATGCATGTTAGCTATATCTTGAATGAGGCTGATCAGAAGAAACAGGAAGAATCTATTGTTAATATGTTTGAGTTGTTGGCCGCAAGTGGTAAGTTGATTAAAATTACAGAATTAGATATGGGTATTGTGGAAAAAGCATTTGGTGAAGGTATCAAGACTGAATTGGTTACTTTTGAACAGCATCAGAAGATGTCTGATTTCTACAAATTCATTATTCAGAAGTATTTTGAAATCATCCCGGTAGCACAACAGTATGGAATTACACAGTGGGCTGCTACGGACAGTCCTGCAGATTCAGGTTGGAGAAAAGGACAACCTATCGGTCTTTGGGATTTGAATTATAATCGTAAGCATACCTATGCTGGTTTTGCCGATGGCTTAGCTGGTAAATAAAAGCATCTTATAGAAAAAGGCGACGGGATTCGCAGGGCGAACCCGTCGCCTTTATAGCCTTTTGTCCGTTATAGGGAATTAGGTTAGTTAATTCGATAAGATAAATGAAAAACATGAAAAATACAGTAAGTATTCTTTTATTTTTGTTCGTGTTTCTCTCAGCTTGTTCCGATGATTCGATACCGGAGAAGTTGAAACCAGAACCACCCAAACCGGATGTGGAAGAACCGAACCCCGATGATGATTCGGAAAATAGTGGAAATAATCAAAACAGTGTGTTACCCGCTTTGAGTGTGGTGGGGCGTTATTTGAAAAATGAAAAGGGAGAAATCATTAATCTGCATGGTTTTACACAGACTTACAGCCCTTTCTTTAATAATAATGCTTGGAATAATTATGATGTGCAGGGCTGTCTCAATTATAATAAGAGTATGGTGGACGGGATTCTAGCTGCCGGCTGGAAGTTTAACTTTGTACGAATGCACCTCGATCCTTATTGGAGCGATGATCCTGCCATGCAGTCTGTACGGTATGAGGGGCATGAACGTTTTTCCGAGTCCCGTTTCCGGAAATATCTTGATGAATTGTTTGTACCGATGGCGGAATATTTTATGTCCAAGGGCATGTACGTAGTGATGCGTCCGCCGGGTGTATGCCCCAACGAAGCACCCTATCAGGGGATTGAGTTGGGAGACTCTTATCAGCAGTTCTTGCTCAAGGTATGGAATATTGTTTCACAACATCCTAAATTGAAAAACAACACTGGCGTAATGTTCGAACTTGCCAATGAACCCGTCAAGATAAAAGGTACGGACGGTACTTATGGCAGTACGGGTGACGGGCATTTCCAGAACCTTCAACTCTATTTCCAAGCCATAGTAGATAAGATTCGTGCCAACAGCCGTAATATTATCTGGGTACCGGGATTATCCTATCAGTCGTCTTATGCCGGTTATGCTAAATACCGTATCCAAGGTGAGAATATCGGTTTTGCCGTACATTGCTATCCCGGTTGGTATGGCAGTGACGCTGAGGAAGACAGTAGCGAAGGTATAGGCTCTTCTACCGGTGGAGGTTATGAAAACTTCCAGTGTGGTTGGGATGCCCAAGTAGGGCCGGTGGCGGCTTTTGCTCCTATCATGGTGACTGAAATAGACTGGGCGCCCAAGAAGTACAATGCCACTTGGGGAAAGAGTATAACGGGAGTGGCAGGAGGAAAGGGCTTTGGGGCCAACTTCAAATATATTGCCGATAATTCGGGTAATGTATCCTGGCTTTTCTTTACCACGAGGTCACATGAACTGGCAGCTTTTAAAGATATACCGGGCACTTCCGGCAATTATACGTTCCTCAATGATCCTGAGGCTTGCCCATGGGCTATGTACCATTGGTTTAAGGAGTATGCCGATGGTGTGGTGGTGAACGGTGCACCTGTAAGATTGGAACTTATGGGGCAGGAGGGTACTTTGAACTTGCCGATGGGTGGAGTGAATTACCTTAAAGTACGCGCTGTCTATTCCGACGGTTCTACACGAATGGTTACGGCAGAAGCCGATATCAGCAGTTCCAACTCTTCAGTGCTGGCTGTGGAGCGGGCGGGTAAACTGGTAGGGGTTGCTCCGGGAAATGCAACAGTGACAATAAACTATCAGCATCCTGTGACGAGAGCTTCCGGTACACTGACACTTGCAGTTACGGTTCTTCATCCTTTTTCATTGACGAAAGAAGCTTTTGATCCTTCTATCTGGGAAAAAGGCAGCTTTGATGAAAATACTTGCACGTTGATAACCGGACAATATGGCTTTGGTGGTTGGCAATTCTCTTCCGGACTGAATCTTTCTGCTTATCGCACGATAACTGTGGAACTGGGCAATGATAATACGAGTGGTGCCTCTTTTCGCATCTTTGACAAAAATAATTATTGGACGGATCCCGCGACCTACGATTTCGGTTCATCACGTAAGGTTACAGTAGACTTGCAAAATATGAAAGACAAGAACGGAACAAAGATTGATCCTTCTCATTTATACATTGTCGGATTCTGGTCTACTGGTAACAAGCCGATTATTATAAATCGGATAAACTTGGAATGATATCCGGTTACAATGACTGGCAAACCTCTATTTTTAATAATTAGTAAACAAAAACTGATATGGAAAACAAAATACGCTGTTATTAATCAAATAAAAACTAAAAGAACCATGGCAGCAGCGTATGACTTCCAAAGAAAGCCCAATCCAAAAGGCGACGGCGAGTTACAACCCCTTTATCCCCGCATCGTAAACAGGGGAACTATCACTACCAAACGGCTGGTGAGTGATATTTCACATGCATCCAGCTTTACTCCCGGAGACATCGAAGGATTATTGGCGGCATTTGAGGACCGCATTTCCTACTATCTTTCCGAAGGGCATCATGTGCAGCTGGGCAACATGGGATATTTCTCGGCAGGACTGGTGTCCCGTCCGGTGGAGGACAAGAAGGAGATTCATGCACAGAGCATATTCTTCGGCAAAGTACATTTTCGGGTATCCCCTGGCTTTCGTAAGCAGTGCGCAGGTTTTGTGGAACGTGTCAAGGCGGGATATGGCTTCAGGCATAGTGCCGAAATCAGTGGTGCGGAACGTTACCGTCGACTATTGGCTTTTTTGGAGACACATCCTTTCATTACCCGCAAAGATTATAGCGGTATTACGGGACTTTTGAAGAATAAAGCACTGAATGATCTTAATTTGTTGGTGAAAAAAGGATACTTGACAACAGTGGGACAAGGTTCGCATAAAGTATATGTAAAGGCTGATAATGAAAAGATTATAGTGGGAGAAAAGACCGAAAACTAAGAGTTTGGCGTACTGGCAAAATCTTTTTTATAACTCATTGGATCCTGTTTTATTTGAGCGTTTTCAGTAAGCAAGCCGCTACAGTTATCTTCTCAGCGGCTTTTTTTGTTTGTTTTTGGGCCTTTGATTAAATTATGAGATAAACTAAACTTTTAGACAGTAGAATATAATATTTATAGAATTTGCACTGGGCTGTATACTTTTCTGAAATATGTAACATAAGCAAAAGAATCTGCAACAGATTTTGGAAAAGAAATTAGCAAAAGATGTTTTTCTTTGTAATATTGTTAAACCAGTTTCACAATATGGCAATGAAAAAGATTATCACATTATTTGGCGCTTTTGCATTACTGACGAATCTTAATTCGCTCTCTTATGCACAAGTTCTTGAAGATTTCAGACCTTCAAGCGTAAACCAATTAGGGAAAGCATACCCTCAGGTTAATTCCGAAGGGAGGGTACGTGCCCAACTTTATGCACCGGAAGCCAAAAAAGTACAGCTTGATATTGGTGGTGTAAAATATGACATGATAAAGAATGAGCAAGGGTTTTGGACGGGAGAATCAGAACGTCAGCAAGAGGGGTTTCATTATTATCAGTTGAATGTGGATGGGGCATCTGTTCCCGATCCGGGTACGAAATATTTTTATGGTGCAGGACGTTGGGGGAGTGGAATTGAAATTCCGGCACGTGATGAGGATTTTTATGCTTTGAAAGATGTACCTCATGGTTTGGTGAGTGAGTTGAACTATTATTCTAAAATTACACAGTCGTGGAGACGTTGTTTCGTGTATACACCAGCTGGATATGAAGTCAATACGAAGAGGCATTATCCGGTGCTTTATCTTCAGCATGGCAGCTTTGAGGATGAAACGGGTTGGGGCAGTCAGGGTAAAGCGAATTTGATATTGGATAATCTGATTGCTGCGAAGAAAGCAGTCCCGATGCTGATTGTCATGGATAATGGTTATGCAACCAGGCCGAGCGAACAAACTCCTTTCCAGACAACGGTATTTGAGGAAGTGCTGATGCAAGAGGTCATACCAATGATTGATGAGAAGTTCCGTACATTGCCTAATCGTGAGAGCCGGGCTATTGCCGGTTTATCAATGGGGGCAAATCAAACGATGCGCATTGCCATGAATCATCCGGAGGCTTTTGCCTATTATGGTGGTTTTAGCGGTACATCCAACTATCCGAGTACGGAATCTTTGGATGCTGATACTTTTTTAGGTGGAAAATTTAAAGATGGGAAAGCGGTAAACAGGCAATTCAAGTCTTTCTTTCTGGGTTTGGGGACTTCCGAGCCGGCTCCTTTTCCCGGTGTTGTAAAAGCTTTCAGGCAAATGTTGGATAAACAGGGGATAAAATATACCTATTATGAATCTCCTGAAACTGCACATGAGTGGCTGACTTGGCGCAGGGCGTTGCATCAGTACGCACAATTGCTATTTCAATAAGAATTAATATAAAGACGATAATTACATGTAGTTTAATACAAATATGAAAAAACAAAAAACTCTTTTACTTTTATGTAACTTGTTTTGTTGCATACTATTACCGCTGTCGGCGCAAAAGCCTGCAACTAATCCTGTGATTTATGCTGATGCACCAGATATGTCAATGCTGCGTGTGGGGGATACTTATTACATGAGCAGCACTACGATGCATATGTCTCCGGGAGTTCCTATTATGAAATCAAATGACTTGGTGAATTGGAAATTGGTGAATTATGCTTACGATACGCTTGCCAATATACCTACCATGAACTTGGATGACGGGAAAAATACTTATGGGCGTGGGTCGTGGGCGAGTTGTCTTCGCTATCACGAGGGAATGTACTATCTCTCCACTTTCGCTCAGACTACGGGCAAGACATATTTTTATACCACTAAAAATCTTGAAAAAGGTCCCTGGAAGTGTACGGAATTCTCTCCCGCTTATCATGATCATTCTTTTTTCTTTGATGAGGACGGGCATATCTACATGATATATGGTAATGGGAAACTCTTTTTGGCAGAGCTGAAACCGGATCTTTCAGGCGTAAAGCCGGGTACGGAGAGGGTGCTGATAGAGAATGCCAGTGCACCGGCCGGAGATAATATCATGCTGGGTGCTGAAGGTTCACAACTTTTCAAGGTAAACGGGAAGTATTATCTTTTTAATATCACTTGGCCACGTGGCGGAGTGCGTACTGTGATTGTGCATCGTGCTGATAAGATAACTGGACCTTATGAAGGACGAGTCGTTTTTCAGGATCGTGGAATTGCACAAGGTGGGCTGGTGGATACACCGGATGGACGCTGGTTTGCTTATCTGTTTGAGGATTGCGGTGCGGTAGGTCGTATTCCTTATCTTGTTCCGGTTGAGTGGAAAGATGGATGGCCTGTTTTGGGTGTGAATGGGCGTGCTCCTGCTAAGTTGGAATTGCCCGATAGCCGCGGACTCATTCCGGGTATTGTTGCTTCTGATGATTTCAACCGGAAGAAAGGAGAGCGTGCCTTGCCGTTAGTATGGCAATGGAATCATAATCCGGACAATGCGTTGTGGTCTCTTTCTGCCCGTAAGGGATATTTGCGGTTGACAACTGGTCGGATGGAGACTTCTTTTACACAAGCTAAGAATATATTGACGCAACGTACTATCGGTCCTGTTTGTACAGGTTCGGTCAGTATGGATGTTTCAGGAATGAAAGAGGGAGACTTTGCGGGACTGTCTCTTTTCCAGCGTAAATATGGACAGGTAGGTGTTAAGGTTACTGATGGCAAGAAATATATTGTGATGGTGAATGGTGAGAATGAAACTCCCGCAGAGGTGGAAAAAGTACCGTTGAACCAGCAGGTTGTTTATTTCAAAGCAGAGTGTGACTTCAGGAACAAAGTCGATAAAGGCTATTTCTATTATAGCTTGGATGGAAGTAATTGGAAAGCTATCGGTAACGTCCTGAAGATGCAATATACCATGCCGCACTTCATGGGCTATCGCTTTGCTTTGTTCAATTACGCAACGAAAGAAGTGGGAGGATATGCTGATTTTGATTATTTTAAGATAGAAGATAAGATTTCCGTCAAATGAATATGAACAAAGTTATTTTCTTTTTTGCCATATTATTATCGGGGGTATGCCATGCAAAAGATAACGAAAAGGTTGCTACGGGACGGGAAACCGTTAATCTGAATAGAGAATGGACATATAAAATTGGAGATTATGAGAATGCGGAACAACCGTTGTATGATGATACATCATGGGATCCAGTGGGGCTACCGCATTCTTTTAGTGTCCCTTACTTTTTGTCCAAAGATTTTTATGTGGGATATGGCTGGTATCGAAAGCACCTTGCGTTGGATAAAGCTGATATGGATAAGCGGCTGTTTTTAGAATTCGATGGCGTATTTCAGCAAGCAGAAGTATATGTCAATGGGCATCTGGCTGGAAGCCATGTGGGGGGATATACTGGTTTTTGCATTGATTTTACATCATATGCCGTAGAGGGTGATAATGTTGTGGCGGTACGGGTTAATAATTTATGGTGTCCTACGGTAGCTCCCCGGGGAGGTGAACACGTTTTTAGTGGTGGAATATACCGTAATGTACGTTTGGTGAAAAAGCATGCGGTACATTTAGACTGGTATGGAACAGTGGTAACCACTCCTTCGCTGGAGGAGAACAAAGGAAAAGCATCAGATGTACGGGTGACAGCTTGTGTGAGAAATACCGATGATGGGAAACAAGATGCTTATACATTGGCATTGTTAGTGAAAGATAGGTTAGGACGTGTGGTAGCGGAATGTTCCGAAACAAAAAAAATAAAAGCCGGGGAAGTTTGTGTTTATGATTTGAAAACACCAGAAATTAAATATCCTGAACTTTGGTCACCCAATAGCCCGTCACTTTACACTTTGGAGAGCAGGCTTTATGCAGGAAAACATTTGTTGGATATGGAAGAAATTGTCTTTGGATTCCGTTGGTTCAAATGGACTAAGGACAAAGGATTCTTTCTTAACGGGCAGCATTATTACTTTAGAGGAGCTAATGTGCATCAGGATCAAGCCGGATGGGGAGATGCTGTGACCGATGCTGCTGCATATCGTGACGTATGCCAGATGAAAGAAGCTGGTTTTGATATGATTCGCGGTTCACATTATCCTCATTCCCCAGCTTTTTCTGACGCTTGTGATCGTGAGGGTATGTTATTATGGTCGGAAGCTCCTTTTTGGGGTACAGCAGGTCCCAAAGTTGATGGTGTGTGGACTGCCGGAGCGTATCCTGTGATTGCTGCTGATACTGCTGCATTCGAGGCTAATGTGTTGCAACAATTGGAAGAGATGATACGTATCCACAGAAATCATCCTTCGGTGTTTGTATGGAGTTTATGTAATGAACCCTTTTTTACGGATGGCAGATCTCTTCCTGGTGTAAGACGGCTGTTGAAACGTATGGTGGATGTGGCACATCGGTTAGACCCTACCCGTCAAGTTGCTGTTGGAGGAGCTCAACGTCCGTTGGGGAGTGAACGTATAGATTTGATTGGTGACGTGGCTGGGTATAATGGTGATGGGGCTAATATTGCCGACTTTCAGGAACCTGATGTTTCGTCGGTAGTATCAGAATATGGAAGTGTTACCTCTGATCGTCCGGGGGAGTATGCTCCAGGTTGGGGTGACCTTGCGCGTGATGAAGGCTGGAAAGGACGTAAATGGAGAAGTGGACAGGCCATTTGGTGCGGCTTTGATCATGGTAGTCTTTTTGGTAATGATATGGCAAAAATGGGAATTGTGGATTATTTCCGTTTACCGAAACGTTCCTGGTATTGGTATCGCAATGCATATACGAAGATTGTACCGCCCCAATGGCCGGTTGCGGGAAATGCTGTACGTTTACGATTGGCAGCTTCAAAATCTGACAGCATACGAATAGATGGTACTGATGATACACATCTTACGGTGTTTGTGCTTGATGCAGATGGTCATGAGTTGAGCAATTGTCCTGTTGTTGAATTACGCGTACTTTCAGGGCCGGGAGAATTTCCTACCGGAAAGTCAATAACATTTGCTCCGGATAGTGATATTCGTATTCAGGATGGCAAGGCGGCTATAACAATGCGTTCGTATTATGCAGGTAGCACGCTGATTGAGGCCTCCTCGCCGGGGCTTGAACCGGCACGCATTTCATTGAACTTTGTAGGTAGTTCTGTTTATAAAAAAGGCGAAAGTAAAGAAGTGGAAAATCGTCCATATATACGATATGTGAATAAGGTAGGAAAGGACTCTTTGCAAACTTATGGTGTTAATAATCCGACGTTTGCTTCCAGTTCATTGGAAGGATATTCAGCAGGTTTGGCTGCCGATGGAAATAAAGACAGTTATTGGCTGCCTTCAGATGATGATCTTTCGCCTTATTGGATATTGGATACTGAGCGTGGATTACAGTTGCATAGTGTAGTTGCTGAGTTTGTAGAAAATATAGATTGTAATTTAAAAGTTGAAATTTCTGCCGATAAAACTGTGTGGCAAGTAATTGGTAATTATGATTGTTCTTCCCGGGAGATAAAGAGAATAGAAATTATTCCTGAAAAGTCGTTGAAAATGCGTTTTGTGCGTTTTTCATTTATAGATAGGAAAAGATTGACTGCTCCGAAATTATCGGAAGTCAAAGTAGTGGGAAATGTTGCAGAGTAATTTTGTGGGATAAACTGGCTTTATATGACTGCCACATGATAGAAAATACAAACTATCATGTGGCAGTGTGTTTATTGACTGTAAGATAATTACAACTTAACCCTTATTTTTTTTCCTGTATAAGTCACAGTTTTACTGTTGCCGTCTATGGCTTTCACTATGAATTGACGTTTTTGCAGCATACCATTGTATTCTCCTTTTCGTGCACCGATTGTAAGAATTCTACTGGCATTATCCCAATTCATTGGGATTTCGGTATAAGCTCCGTTTTCATAGTTATAATTGTCTCCCTCATCCTCATAAAGGGTGAAATTGCCGTTCTCGCCGGGATATACACATAGGGTCAGGTTATCCCACTTCTTTTCGCCGGTGTACTGAACATCCGGTCCGCATGGAACGATACTGCCGGCACGTACAAAGAGAGGAATACGGTTTAAAGTAGTGGAAATGACAAGTTTCTGTCCGCCTTCTATGGCTTCATTAGTCCAGAAGTTATACCACCGGGTACCGGCAGGCAGATAGACTTCCATGTTCTTGGAATGGGTAAAGTCAGTAAGTATAGGTGTTTTGGCTGACTTCTTGGAATCGCGGTTCCAACCTTCATTTTCCTCTAAAGTCTTTTGTTGTACCTCCGGGGTGTATTGGGCGTGAAGTACCGGGGCTACGAGAAATGCCTTTCCAAACATGTATTCGTCATTGACATTCCATGTTTGCTTATCATTCACGAAATCCATGAAGAGTGCACGCATGAAAGTAGAGCGGTTATGTGTTACATCCCAAGAGGTGGAATAGATGTAAGGCAGCAGAGTGTATCGTAGTTTGACCGCATCAACCAAGGCATCGTAAACCGGTTCGCCTTCTTTGCCGTACCAATAGAACTCGCGGGGGACATCAGCGCCATGACTGCGCATCATTGGACAGAAAACACCAAATTGCAACCAGCGGACATAAAGCTCCTGATACATCGGATTACGGGTTGCACTGTTGTCTCCCCAACTTGTATTGTATGAACCGGCAAAGAAGCCACCGAGGTCTGAGTTCCAGTGAGGCATACCGGTCAGTGAGAAATTTAGCCCTGCTGTTATTTGTTTGCGGAACATATCCCAAGAGGATTGGACATCACCAGACCAAACATTGGAACCGTAACGTTGCTGCCCTAAGAAACCGGAGCGGGTCAGGATGATGACACGTTTGTCTTGTGTTAGGGCACGTTGATGTTCGGAAACACCGCCTACGCTGACAAGTGGATAGGCATTGCGTACACTACGGTAGGAGCCTAGTCCGGTCTGACGGTCGAAATCGCTTTCTTTGTGGTTGAAGTGATCCGGTTCAGTAGAGTCCATCCACCAACCGTCCATGCCAAGTTGGAAGATTCCTTTATTGAGATGTTCCCAATAAATATCGCGGGCCTTGGGACTGTAAGCATCATATACACGTACTCCGGAAGGATATTCCAAGTTGGGCGGCCAACCGTCAACACCGGATTGCGGCCAAGTTTCGATGTCGAAGAGTAATCCTTCTTTATCCAAAGCTCTGTAAGGCTTGGTAGCAGGGCCGAATGAGGACCAGATGGAAATCATCATACGGGCATTCAGGGCATGTACTTCGTCAATCATATCTTTGGGACGGCTGAAAGCAGGATTCTGAAAATCCATAGCGTTCCAAAGATAATTGTGCCCCCAGTATTGCCAGTCTTGAATGATACAATCCAGGGGAATCCCCAACTCGCGATACTTTTTCACGACTCCTACTGTTTCTTCCTGGCTTTTATATCGCTCTTTACTCTGCATGAAACCATAACTCCATAGAGGCATCATCGGTACATCACCGGTCAATGCACGTACTTCGGCTATAACTCCATCGGCAGAACCGCCATACATAAAGTAATAGTCTATGCAATCGCCAACTTCGGAACAGAAGGAGGTTTCCTGCTCGTTGTCGGTGTAGGTTGTACCTGAGTAGTTGTCCCAGAACACTCCGTAGCCTTTGGTAGATTGGAAAAATGGGGAAACGTCTTCCACATTGCCTTGGACCAGATGCTTAGTCATACCACGTTGCATCATTTGCCCATTTTGCAACTGTCCGAGTCCGTAAAGACCTTCTTCTTTGCTTGTTGTGAAGCCTTGATAAACGCTATAGGTGGAGCGTCCGGCATCGTTAACAAGAGTAAAAGCCTTGACATTCTCTTGTTCAATAAGTAATGCGTCACCATTAGGCTTTGCATAAGTAATAATACCTGTTTGGGTGTTAAGAGTTACTGTCAGCGTTTGGCTTTTCATGACAATACAGCCATTTCCGGGAGTAGTAATTTTAATACCGGAGTTTTGAGGTTTGGCAATGACAGAAAGACTTTCTTTTTTAACGCTTTTGCCTTGGGGCGTTTTTAAAACACGAAGGGTATTGGGACCGAACCACTGAATTTCTATATCGGTTTGTTTTCTGGAAATAGTAGTTTTAATACCCGATGTGGTTTTCTGGAATTCTTGTGCCCATGTCCATGACGTGAGCAGGCATAAAGCCATGATGATAATACTTCTTCTCATATTGATAATATGTTATATGTTTATATTATTTGAACTTACACAGATTGGGTTTGAGCGTTTTTTTATTATCTGCTATACTTTCTTTGGGTGTAGCTACCCGGCCGGATATTAGAAACAATATTCCGGTAATTCCTACTTTTGCATTTTTCATGATACTTTGTTTTTAAGTTTGAATAATACTGCAAAAGTAGGCTGAAACTACTTGGAAGTTGATTACAAATGTTGCGGAAAGCAACACTCTCGTTGAAAAATAGAGCAGTTTATCGGTTTTTCCACTGATTTATGTACTGGGAAGGCCGCATGCCAAATTCTTCCTGAAAACATTTACTTAGATAACTGGAAGTGTTGAATCCAACAAGGTCGGCAACTTCGGCAACAGTGTAGCCTTCTTTCAGGAGTTGGGCTGCACGTCTTAGGCGGATGGATCGGATGAAATTAGTAGGTGTTTTTCCTACCACTGAAATCAATCTTCGATATAGTCCGGTGCGGTCCATTCCCATATCACGACTCAAGACTTCCACTGAATATTCGGGATTATCGAGATTTTGTTCTATATATTGCAGCACTTTACGAAGAAAAGCTTCATCGGCAACCGATAGTAAAGAATTGTCGGAGACTGGCTTTGGAGCTGTTTTGAGCTGCTCTTTCCGCTTCTCTTGCTGTTCCAGTAATTGGCGCATGTTAACCAGTAATTCCTCTTGTGTCCATTCATTCTCATCCGATGATAAAGGGGAAAGTATACCTTCTGAAAGCTGGTTGATTAGTTTTTTCAGTTCTGTGGCATGGTTTCGGATCTCCTCAAGTTGCAGTTTGTCTTTCCCTTCATTCATATATTTCAGCATACTGTCTAAAGGGGATATTATTCGGTTGACAGGCTCTTTCAATTCTTCATTGACATTCTGTAAGAAAGTAGTTTTCATCTCATCCAATTTTTCTTTTTGGTCACGCAACAGCTTCCGGCGCTTGCGTCGTATATATGTAAGGATGAAGAGTAAGATACTTCCTGAGATGAGCAGAATATAAAATATGTAAGCATATGTCGTTTTCCAGAATGGAGCTTTTACTGTAATCTTCATTTCTGCATATTTATTTGACCATATCTCATTATTATCGGCTGCTTGTACCCGAAAAGTATAGGTTCCGGGTGGAATGTTGGTATAGGTAGCATGTCCTTTGCCGGCAGAAGAACGGATTTCTCTTTCAGAATGATCAATGCCTGTTAGCTGGTAACGATAGTACGTCTGTGTGGGATTAATATAATTTAAAGCGGAAAATTCTAAAGAAAAGAAATTCTGGTTATGTTTTAGTGTGATTTCCTTAGTCTGAGCTATAGGTTGAGACAATATTGGATTACCATTGTAATTTTTGCCTTTCTCTACTTGTTCTCCTAATAATTTGAATCCAGTAAATAGGGGACTTGAATATGGTTTGTCTATTACAGTCGGAGATATTGTGAATTTGTTAAAGCCATTGATACCGCCCCAATAAATTGTACCGTCGGTTGCTATAAAAACGGAGCGTTCGCAGAACTCGTCCGTTATTACACCGTCATATTGATTGAAATTGGCAAATGAATAAGATAATGGTTCTTGAAGATTATTTGCTGTAATACGTGTTATCCCATTGGAAGTGGATAGCCAAATTATATTATCTTCACTCTGAATAATGGACCGTATGGAATTGTTGACTAATCCGTCAGTTGTATAGAACGTTTTTTGTTGTTCGGTATTCGGGTTCCATAGCAATAATCCGTCTTCCAGGCCAATCCATATTTGTTTTTGATTATCTGTTAGGATAGAATTACATATATGGGAAGTAGGGAAAAAGCGGTATTCTTTCTTTTTGTAATTATAGATAAACCAGCCTTTTTGTCCGATACCTGCTAAGCAGTCTTTTTTATAGGGAATCAATTGGTAAACTGTAAAAGTACTTATTTCAGGCACTTCTGTAACTTTTTCAAATTTTTCAGTGGCAGGGATAAACCTACCGAACCCTTGATTGTCGATACATAAATATAGCGTTCCGTCTGACAGTTCTATGACGGAGCGGATGGTGTGTCCGGGTAATATATTCTGTTTGATTATGCCGTTTGGCATTATACAAATTAACCCTTGTCCGGTAGTTCCCAGCCAGATGCGTTGCTGGCTATCTTTTAGTAAAACATTGCAATGGATAGTGGATAATTCCTGTGAGTATGAGATTAAATTGCCGTCGGCAAGAGTATAATAAAACAGGCCTTTCTTCGTGCCTACTAATATGTTTTTTTGATCTGTTGTAAAACATGTTACGGATATATTTACGTCTTTGGCGGTTGGAAACAAACTGTTACCTATATTTTGAAAACGGAAACGATTAGGATGATAATAGAGTATTCCCCGGTCCAAAGTGCCTAACCACATACCTCCTTGATTGTCATTATAGAGTGTGCTCACCTCTGTATTTATAGTGCGTCCGTCTACTAATTTGAGGTTAGGTATATATTGTTTATTTGTCAGTCCGGCATCAATGTTCCATAATCCCATATAACAGCTGATCCATATGCTATTGTCTTTATCGATAGACAGGCTGTTTAGCCGATAGTCAGTCTGAAATACAATATTCCATTTTTTTCTTGTTATATCGTAATTCAGCATTACTCCTCCTTTGTTTCCGTTACGCAATTGATAAAAAGTATTGTTACCGGGTACTACATAGGAAGTATTTTCGTATTTCCCTTCAGGGAGTTCATCCGGTAGCTTTTGTCTGTATATTTCTTGATGTGATTTAAGATTATAGCAAATCAATAAACCGGAACGGTAAAAAAGGTATAATTGGTCTTCCAGTACACCAAGATCATAGAGCTGGTCGGTAGTGTTGCCTGTTGAAGATGCATAAGGCAAAAATGTTTTTGCCTTCATATTGTCTTTGTCTACAAGGATTAATTCGTCTTTATCATTTATAATCCATATATTTTTAGTCTTATCCATAAAGAAGTCTTTTATAGGGGAACTGATGCCCCATGTGGCGAGTAGGCTGTCCGGTTGTTCCACAAGACATTCATGCTTTATATCTACAACCATAAGTTGATATTGGTTCTTGATCCACATATATCCGTGGGAATCTATGTATTCGTGATGGAAACCTGAATATGCAGACAATGGGCAAAAATGTTTTTGATTATAGTGTAAATAATTGAAATCGGTTCCGTCGTATAGGTTTAATAAGCCTTCGGTGATTATCATCATGCGACCGTCCGGTAATTGGGTAATGTTGCGTACCCTGTTTCCACCCAAACCTTCTGTCCCCTTGATCGGAGTAAAAACACAGTATTTCTCTGCGATGGCAGGTAATGAAAGAAATATAAAAAATATAGTGATTATGTGTTTCATATTGCGTGTTTTCTATTAAGGGCAAATTTATGGAAACTTTCGTTATGCCTGATAATTTCTATAAAGTTTTTGACGAAATATGATTTTATGATGAATTTTAATGCTTTTAGAAGAAGTATATGCGTAAAAGAAGCCAATTTGTAACATAGGCGAAAGTTTCTGAAACATGGTCAGAATGCAATTTGATAAAGGATGCTTTTCTTTGCAAATATATAGTTGACTAAAGAATTAATCTAAAAGAAAATGGTAAAACATATCTTGTTTTTTTGTGTGTTCGTTTGGGTAAGTACGTTTGCATTTGGCAAAGAAAGTAAGTTGTATGGTCCGGACGGGAAATTGTGTGTTATTGTGTCGGATGAAGGGGGAATGCCTTCTTACAGTGTGTTATATGAAGGTGTCACTTTCCTTCAGAAATCTCCATTAGGAATCGAAACAAATCTTGGGGACTTTACTCAGCAGATGGCATTAACTAACGTTGGTCAGCTTTCATCTGTCAATGAAGAATATCAGCTTCTTACGATTAAGAATAGTAATCCGCAATATCAGGCAAATGTGCAGACTTACACATTCTCCAAAGAAGGAAAAAAGATATATGATATCGTTTTTCAAGTTAGCAATCATGACATAGCATTTAAATATCGGATTTATCCACAAGGCAATACATTGTGTTGTATTGTAAAGAAAGAGGCTACAGGATTTGTGCTTCCCAAGGGCAGTACGACTTTCCTTTGTCCGCAGGCAGCGCCGATGGGGGGATTTGCAAGGACATCTCCCAGTTATGAAACAAGTTATACAGTGGACGATGTGATAGGGAAGAACGGTTGGGGGAATGGTTATACTTTTCCTTGTTTGTTCAAGAATGAAGATAAAGGTTGGGTATTGATTTCAGAAACCGGAGTAAGTAGCGCTTATTGCGGAAGCCGCTTGTTGGGAAAAGAAAATGGATTGTACACAATCGGTTTTCCACAAGAAGGTGAATATAATGGAAATGGAACAGTATCACCGGGTATGTCCTTGCCGGGTGAAACTCCTTGGCGTACTGTCACTGTTGGGAGAACATTGGCGCCAATAGTGGAAACTACTGTTATGTTTGATGTGGTAAAACCGTTATATGAAGCTTCGCAGGAATTCCAGTATGGATGCGGTACATGGAGTTGGATTATTGGTGGTGATAATAGCATGAACTATGATGAACAAAAACGCTATATTGACTTTAGTGCGGATATGGGTTATAGTTCCGTATTGGTCGATGCGCTATGGGATAGCCGGGTAGGACGGGACAAGATAGCTGAATTGGCTGATTATGCTGCATCTAAAGGGGTGGCACTTTATCTTTGGTATAACTCCAACGGGTATTGGAATGATGCTCCTCAATCTCCGAGAGGCATTATGAATAATACAATTATGCGCCGGAAAGAAATGAAATGGATGCAAAGTATAGGTATACGAGGAATAAAAGTTGATTTTATCGGCAGTGACAAGCAGGTAACCATGCAGCTTTATGAAGATATTCTTGCAGATGCCAATGATTATGGACTGATGGTTATTTTCCATGGTTGTACACTACCTCGCGGATGGGAACGGATGTATCCTAATTTTGTAGCTTGTGAAGCTGTACTTGCCAGTGAAAATCTGCATTTCTCTCAGGGCAGTTGTGATGCTGAATCATTCAATGCTTGTTTACACCCGTTTATACGCAATACGGTGGGAAGTATGGATTTTGGTGGCAGCGCTTTGAATAAATATTATAATGCAGGGAATAAACCGGGTGGCAGCCGTCGTGTTACTTCCGATGTGTTTGCATTGGCTACGGCTGTCCTATTTCAAAGTCCTGTACAGCATTTCGCTTTAGCTCCTAATAATTTGACTGATGCCCCTGTTTGGGCTATGGACTTTATGAAGACCGTTCCTTCAGTTTGGGACGAGGTGAAGTTTATCGACGGTTATCCGGGAAAATACATATTGCTTGCCCGTCGCCATGCGGATACTTGGTACATTGCCGGAGTAAATGCGCAAAAAGAGCCATTGAAGTTAAAAGTAAAACTTCCTATGATTGAAGCAGGAAAAGAAGTGAAAGTTTATAGCGATAATAAAGATTTAGAGGGAGATTTGCAGACTGTAAAATTAAACAAAAGGCAAGAAGTGCAAATCACTATTCCTTGCAATGGCGGAATGGTGATAATTGGCTGATATTCCCTTGCTATATCATTTCTTTAAAAAGTAGAGGCATGTTACCTTAAAAAATTACATATTATGGCAAACACAAAAAAAATGAGAATTACTTTAGCTGCTTTGTTATTATCTCAGATGACGACTTTCGGGCAAACAGCGATACCTTTGGTCTATGACAAAGAATGTGCAAATGATAACTTTCGTGTTCCCGAGATGCCTGCAATAGACAAATTGCCGGAGATAACTACTCTTCCGGATCCTTTTGCATGGGCTGATGGAAGCGGGCGTTCAACAGACTTCAAGGATTGGGAACGTCATCGTTTTGAGATAGCCCGTCAATTACAACATTATGAATTGGGGATGAAGCCGGTTGTCTCAAAGGATAGTATAGAGGCTACTTTAATTAACGATACGCTGCGGGTTGTTGTACATGAGAATGGTGAGACGCTGCTATTGACGGCTCCTATCAAGTATCCTGAGGGCAATGGCCCTTTTCCTGCTATTATTGGGATTGGCAGACCCACAGGTTCTCTTCCGGTACAGTTGTTTGATAAAAGGAGAATCGCACAGATTACATTTAATTTCACACAGGTCATGTCTCATACACAAAAGCGTGGTAATGAGCCGATAAATCGTTTATATCCAGATCAAACGGATATGGGGGCTTACTGTGCATGGCCATGGGGGATCAGCCGATTGATTGATGGGTTGGAAAAGGTTGGAAAAAAATCGCGTATCGATCTTTCACATTTGGCAGTATCCGGTTGTTCATTTGCCGGTAAAATGGCATTGTTTGCAGGTGCTTTTGATGAGCGTATTGCGTTGACTATCGCCCAAGAACCCGGAGGCGGAGGGGTTGATGCCTGGCGTGTTTCGGAAACCTTAGGGAATGTGGAAACTTTGGGGCGTACCAGTTATGCATGGTTTTTGGAGAGTATGCGCCAGTTTGCAGGTAAGAATGTAAATCGCTTGCCGATTGATCATCATGAACTGGCTGCATTGATTGCTCCTCGTGCTTTGCTGGTACTTGGAAATACAGATTATGAATGGTTGGCAGAAGAGTCGAACTACGTATCTTGTCAGGCTGCACGAATGGTATGGAAGGCTTTTGGCATAGAAGATCGTATGGGCTTTTCTATTCAGGGAGGTCATATGCATTGTATGTTACCGGAGAGTCAGTCTCCGGAAGTGGAAGCTTTTATTGATAAATTTCTGTTGGGTAAAACAGACGTAGATACCTTTGTTTCGAAAGCGGATATGTTTGAGGATGTGGACTATTTGAAATGGATGCCTTGGGCAAATGAGATAGAACGTTTAGGCGAAGAGAGGCTGCCCTATACCAAAGGTGCTTTTGCAACGAGACGCTATCGTAATCTCTTTGCGGAATTGGGCTATAAGCAAAAGGACATTGATAAAAAGTTGAAATCGGTATTCGAAAGTGTTTTTTATGGACCGGATAAGGTCTATTTTGAAGTGGGGGATTCAATGGCTTATATCAGCGACATAAAAAATCATGATGTACGTACAGAGGGAATGTCTTATGGATTGATGATTGCCGTTCAGTTTGATAGAAAAGATATTTTTGATCGTTTGTGGCGATGGGGCAAGAAATATATGCAGCATCAGGAGGGACCGCTGAAAGGTTATTTTGCATGGAGCTGTAAGACGGACGGCACGCGTAATGCTCAAGGACCGGCGTCCGATGGGGAACTTTATTATGTAACATCACTTATTTTTGCTTCTAATCGTTGGGGTAATTCAACGGGAATTAATTATCTTGCCGAGGCTCAAAACATATTGGATTGCTCGATGCAGAAAATAGGTATGGAGCGTGTTGCCCCTTTGATTAATTTGGAACATCAGTTGATAACATTTACGCCGGATCCTTTTGGAGGAAGGTTTACGGATCCTTCTTACCATGTTCCCGCATTTTATGAGGTATGGGCCAGGTGGGCAGAAGACGGCAGGAGCGAATTCTGGCGGGCGTGTGCCCGGAAAAGTCGTGAATATTTGCATAAAAGTATTCACCCTGTAACAGGGCTTAATCCTGATTATAATAACTATGATGGCACATTGCTTGGCAGTAAACGGGTTATAGGAGATGCTTTTCGTTTTGATTCATGGCGTGTACCTATGAATATAGCATTGGATTATTCATGGGCATGTGCGGACAGAAAATGGCAGCAAGAATATGGAAATAAGATACAAAACTTTTTTTATTCCCAAGGTATAGATAGCTTTGTAGATCAATACAATGTAGATGGTACAACGGTGACAGAACTGCTGGGTGCCGGAGGGTATAAGAAATTGAGACATTCTTTGGGACTGGTTGCTACTACTGCTGCGGTCTCATTGGTTTGTACACATGATAAGAGCCGGGAGTTTGTCGATCGTTTATGGAATGTCAAACACGTGCCTTACGATGACGGTTATTTTGACGCTTATTATGACGGACTACTTCGTTTGTTTGCTTTTATGCATTTGAGCGGGAACTATCGGATTATATTTCCTCAAGGATATTAACTATTATAAAATTGAAAAATAGAAATGAAAAACAGAGTGATTGATTTATTGCTGGTATGCCTTTTTTTAGGGAGCTGCTCAGCTATGTACGCGCAAGATAGGGACTTTCATATTTATTTGGCTTTCGGGCAATCTAATATGGAAGGTAACGCACGCGTGGAACCGCAGGATAGCATAGGAATAAGCGAACGTTTCTTGATGATGTCTGCTGTGGATTGTCCTGAGCGCGGAAGAGTAAAAGGAGAGTGGTATAAGGCTCTTCCTCCATTGTCTCGTTGCCATACGGGACTGACCCCTTGCGACTATTTTGGACGTACTATGGTGGATAATCTGCCACCGAATGTCAAAGTGGGTGTTATCAATGTGGCTATCGGGGGATGTCGTATTGAACTGTTCGATAAAGAGAATTGTGCAGAACATATTGCTACTCAACCGGGTTGGCTGAAAAATATCGTGAAGTCTTATGATAATAATCCGTATGCTTGGTTGGTAGACTTAGCTAAGAAAGCACAGAAAGACGGGGTGATTAAAGGTATTCTGGTGCATCAGGGGGAATCAAATACAGGTGACAGGGAATGGCCGGAAAAACTGAAAGGCGTTTATGAAAACTTATTGGCTGATTTAAATCTGAAAGCGGAGGAAGTGCCTCTTTTGGCCGGAGAAGTGGTACATGCCGACCAAAAGGGTATTTGTGCAAGTATGAATGAAATCATAGATACACTGCCACAGGTAATCCCAACGGCGCATGTCGTTTCATCTGCCGGTTGTCCGGCAGCAGGGGATAATCTGCATTTTACCGCTCGTGGATACCGCATGTTGGGTGCACGTTATGCTGAAACAATGTTGCAGTTGTTGGGATATAGGGTATTGGTGAACAAGCAGGAAGCAACTCGGATGAAATTATGGTACTCGGCACCGGCACATCGCTGGGTAGAAGCGTTGCCGGTGGGTAACTCTCGTTTGGGCGCTATGGTTTACGGTGGTACAGATAAGGAAGAAATTCAGCTGAATGAAGAAACTTTTTGG
>OLVZ01000346.1_pt1 | contig 46370 bp, 41 predicted proteins | sample 1673341 | NCBI WGS metagenome assembly OLVZ01 (sample SAMEA3178944, study PRJEB25190) | human gut metagenome | biome: human gut; feature: human-associated habitat; material: faeces | place: Austria | collected 2013 | reverse complement strand
CAAGGATAAACCTTTGGTATGGTTTAACCGTCAGCCGTCAAACAGTTCTACAGGATTTTACCCCCTCCCATCCTATTGACTGTATTCCATTCTTGGTTACGTCCGCGGTACGCGCCGTATCCATAAAACGGAGGCTTGGCGAGCCTTCGAAACAGCACCGGGGGCTCAAAAAACTTCTGGCGAACGTAAAGAGGCCCCCGAACAACGCCGGGCATCCTCCCTTTTCCGTCTTGACGCGCTCCCTCACGGGTGGCTTCAAGTTCGGGAACGGCACTCCCCGAAGGCAATCCATACCCCGCCCTTTCCCTATCTGGTGATAAAACGGGCTGAAGACGCCGAACAGCTAGCATCGCCGCCCCACCCGATGTATTCCCGAGGTACAGCGGTCACCTCCCAGCCCCAAGCGTCACCGCATCTTCCCTTCTTTCTCCAATTCCTTCACTTTTCTGAAAATCGTACTGCGGTCGACCTGAAAGTGCCTGGCGACCTCGGTGATGCTGCCGTAACGTTCCATCGCGGCTGAAAGGACCTTGTTCTCAAGGTCCTTCATGATCTCCTTGTATGTCTTGCCGTCGAGTTCAAAATCGAGGCCGTCCCTGCGCGCCGATGCGGCAGGCTTCGCCACGCCCGAAATGGGGACATCCGAGGCCCGGATCACGCTGTCCTTGCTGGTCACGGCCAGCCCCTGCACAAGGTTTTCCAGCTCGCGGATATTGCCCGGCCACTTGTAGTCGAGGAGCAGCGATTCGGCTTCTTCGGAAAACGTCAGCTGTCGATGGTACTTGCTGCCGTAAAACCGCAGGAACATGCGTGCGAGGGGCAGAATGTCCGCCTGGCGGTCGCGCAACGGCGGAATGGCGATCACCGCCACCTTGAGCCGGTAATAGAGATCACTGCGGAATTCCCCGCGCGCGATGGCGCGTTCGAGATTCTTGTTGGTGGCGGCGACGATGCGGACGTCGATCTGCTTCGGCGTGGTGGAACCCACGCGCATGATCTCCCAGTCCTGAAGGAACCGGAGCAGCCGCGTCTGCATGGGCATGGGCAGCTCCCCGATTTCGTCGAGGAACAGCGTGCCGCCCGCCGCCGCTTCGATGAGGCCGATCTTGCCCGTCTTGCTCGCGCCGGAAAACGTGCCCGCCGCATAGCCGAACAGCTCGGTTTCAATAAGGTTTTCGGGGATGCTTCCGCAGTCCACCTTGATGAAGGTCTTATTCTTGCGCAGGCTCAGGGCGTGGATGCGGCGGGCAATGACGTCCTTGCCCACGCCCGTCTCACCGAGCAGCAGGACCGTGGCGTCCGTCTCCGCAATGGTGTTCACCTCGCCGTAGAGCTTGATCATGGCACTGCTGGTGAACAGCTTCGGCGTTTTGCGGGAAAGCTCCTGTGCGTCCCCGGCGGTACTGAGCTGCTGGAACGCTTCGAGCAGCTCCTTCTGGACGCTCATCTGCTCCCGCATCTCGGAGAGCATGGTCACGTCGCGGAGGAAGGTGATGCACAGCACCAGCTTGCCCTGCGCGTCGAAAACCGGATTGGCTTCGAGGATCAGCTTCCGCCCGTCGGAAACGGTCTGCACGCGCGTGGCGGGCTGCCCCGTCCGCATGACCTCCGGGTTCAGCACCACGTCGAGCCTGCCGCGCTTGACGAACTCCATCACGGAATGCCCCAGCATCTCTTCGCGGGGGATGCCCGTGATTTCGGCATGGCGCCTGTTCAAATGCACGACGGTCCCTTCCACGTCGGAGATGCAGATCCCCTCTTTGAAGGCGTCAAAAAGCTGATCAAGATACTCTTGCAACATTACATGTCCGTTCTTAGTTTGTGAATCGTTTCTCGAAGCATCTTCTCCTTATGCCCCATCACATGCCGAAAAGCAAGAAATCATAAGTTGTTACTATAATGGAAAAGAATCCGCCCGGCGGAGAAGCCGGGCGGAACCGTAAAGAAGCGCCTCCGCCGGGGCTACTGCCCGTACCCCATAAGGCTGGGCAGCCATGTGCTGATCGCCGGGACGTAGGTGAACAGCAGGATACACAGGGTCAGCGCGATCAGGTAGGGGATGACCGCGACGGAGATGCGCTCCACCGAGATGCCCGCTATCCGCGACGCCACGAAAAGGTTGACTCCAAGCGGCGGCGTCAGCATGGCGACGTTGTTGGTCACCACAAGGACTATGCCGAAATGGATCGGGTCGATGCCGAGCTGGAGGATCATGGGCAGGAGCACCGGTACGAGGATGATGATGGTCGCCAGCGTTTCCATGAACATGCCGAGGACATACAGCACGCCGATGATCATGAGCAGCACGAGATGGGGATCGTCGGAAATGCCGAGCACAATGGACGCAAGGCGCTGCGGGGCCTCCTCAAAGGTAAGGATCTTGCCGAACAGGGTGGACGCGCCCACGATGAGCAGCACCGCGCCGCAGGTCATCGCGCCTTCCAGCAGGGCCCGGTAGATGTGCCGGGGTCTGAGCACCCGGTTGATCACGATGCCCACGAACAGCGCCCACACGATGGCGACCACGGACGCTTCCACGGGCGTCGCCCAGCCGGTATAGATCGAGCCGAGGATGATGAACGGCGTCGCCAGCGCGAACCCGGCGTTGCCGCAGCTCCTGAGGAAAAACTTCATGTTGAAGGGCGCGGCGTTCTCGTCGCCCTTGAAGCCGTTCCTCTTCGCCAGCAGGTAGGCGGTCATGATCATCGCGAAGGCCACGATGAACCCGGGGATGAACCCTGCGGTGAACATGGCGGTCACCGACAGGTTCCCGAGGATCGCATAGATGATCATCGGGTTGGACGGCGGGATCAGGATGCCGATGGTGCCTCCGGAAGAAGCCGCCGCCGAAGCGTAATCCTTGGAATAGCCGTTGCGGACCATCGCCGGGACGAGGATGGTACCCACGGCGGCGACGGTCCCCGGCCCGGAGCCGGAAATGGCCGCGAAGAACGTGCAGGCGAGGATGGTGGTGATGCCGAGGCCGCCGTAGACGCGGCCCACAAGCTGCTTCACCACGTCGACGATCTGCTGCGTGATGTTCCCGAACTCCATGAGCGTGCCCGCGACCACAAAACAGGGGATGGCGAGCAGTGGGAACAGGTTCAGGCCGTCAAAAAGCGAGTTGTGGATGACCGACAGGGGCAGGATGTCCCCGCCCGCGAGGATCGCCACCACGGAAGAGATGATCAGGGACATGAAGATCGGCAGCCCCAGCAGGAACATGGCGACAAGGACAATGAGGGCAATGGCTAGGGGCGTCATCAGGCTGCCTCCTCGTAACGAACCAGTTCTCCGAGGGTGCCGTTCCGCCAGCGCACGACGTATTCCTCAACGATGCGCCAGCTCACCAGCACGAAGCTGAACGGGATAATGCATTCCACCCACGCCTTCACAACGCCGAGGGTAGGCGACACTTCGGGGTAATACAGGCCCTCTTCGATGCAGGCGAGCCCGAGCCACGCCACATAAAGGGAGAAGCCGATCCAGATGATGTCCCCGACGGCGCGGAACACGAGCCGCCAGCGGGTCGGAAGGAACATGAACTGTGCGGTGATGCGGACATGCCCGCCGCGCTTCACGGCAAGGGCGGCCCCGACATACACGGCCCAGAGGAAACTGTAGCGGGAAAGCTCCTCCGTCCACGCCAGCGACGACCCCACGGCGATGCGCATGGCCACCTGAAGGAAGAGGCAGAGAACCATGACCGCGACGAACAGAGCACAGGCCCCCTCTTCGAAGTTGTCGTAGAGCTGCTTGAAAAAAGACATACGTCCTCCAAGGAATGAAGACGGCGCGCGGAGCCGAAACCCGCGCGCCGGACGTCCGTTTACTGCTGCATGATGGCGAGGGCTTCATCCACCACGGCCTTGCCGCCGACCTTGTCGTAGAACTGCGGCCACACGGAGCGGGCGGCCTCCGTCCAGGCGGGTTCGTCGGACACGTCATTGATGACCATGCCGCGAGCAAGGCATTCCTTGAGGGCGATTTCATCCTGTTCCGCGGACCACTTCCATTCGTAGGCGGCGGCTTCCTTGGCGGCCTTTTCCACGAGGGCCTTGGTCTGCGGGTCGAGCTTGCGGAACCACGGGTCGCTCACGAGCATCGGGCCGACCCAGAGCATATAATGGATGTTGGTGATGTACTTCTGGACTTCCCAGAACTTCTGGTCGCGGTTGATGGCGTGGGGGTTTTCCTGTCCGTCGACCACGCCCTGCTGAAGCCCGTTGAAGGTTTCGGACCACGCCAGCGGATGGGGTTCGACGCCCCACGAGCGGAAGGCGGCAAGCTGGAGCTCCACGGCGGGAACGCGGATCTTCAGGCCCTTGAGGTCGGCCATCGTGTTGATGGGCTTCTTGGAGTTGGTGATGATGCGGTAGCCGCCCACAAGCCACGACAGGGGCCGGGTACGGCTCTGCTTGGCGATGGCGTCGGCGGTCTTGTTCATGAACGCTTCATTGCCGAACAGCTTTTCAGCGTCGGAAATCTTCGGGAACATGTACGGCAGGATGAACACCCCGGCCTGCGGCGCGAAGGGCGTCAGGTTCCCGTCCGCCAGCACCGCGAGATGGATCTCGGCGTTGCGGAGCTGTTTGACGTTGGCCTGTTCGTCGCCGAGCGAGCCGCCATAGAAGGTCTGTACGGTGATCGCGCCGTTGGATTCCTTCTCGACGATCTCCTTGAACTTGTCGATGGCGACCACATGCAGGCTGCCCTGCGGGTTCGCGGTAGCGGCACGGATGGTCATCTTCTTGTATTCCGCCGCGTCGGCGGTGCCAAGCGAAAGCATCAGGACAGCCGCGGCGAAGGCCGTAAGAAAACGTCTCATGCAATTCCTCCTCTTTTTTCCCCCGAAATGGAGATGATGCTGCAAACCGGGACAAAGCCCGTCTCCCCCTGTGGGAGATTCCTCTGTTTCGTTCCCGCGCCGGACGGCCCCCCGACCTTCCGGCACGGGGGCGGCCCTGTACCGCCCCCTCTCCCCAAATCAGCTTTCCAATGCGGCGTTGGCCAGCACCGTGACGGGCTCTTCCCCGGCAGAACGGGGAAGACGGTTCAACGGTTCTCAAGATACGAGGGAACCTGCCCGCTGGCCACCGTCAAAGGCCAAGGAGCCTTGCGGCGTTGTTGTAAAAAATGTTTTCAAGCGCCTGCGGGCTGAAAGGCAGTTTCCTATACAGCGCGATCTGCCCCTTGAAGTCGAGGAACGGATGGGCGCTGGCGAAGATCACCTTGTCGCCGATCATGGTGTTCGCGGCCTGAATGTAGCCTTCGGAGAACGGCGACTGCTCGTACTCGGAAAGCTCCAGATAGACGTTGCGGTTGCGCTGAACGACCATGATGATCTCGTTCACCCACGGGTAGCACCCGTGGCTCACTACGATCTTGAGCTTGGGGAAGTCCCGGGCCACCGCGTCGATATACCGGGGGTGGCAATGCTCGGGGTCGGCCCCGTCCACCAGGGTCGCCATGCCCGTACTGATCACGACGGGAATGTCGAATTCACAGCACTTGGCATAGATCGGATAATATTTTGCGTGGTTGGCCGGAATCTTGGCGAGGAACGGGTCGATGGCCGCTCCACGGAAACCGTGGGTTTCGACCATAAGCCCCAGCTCGTCGATGGCGTCCATTCCCTTGTGCGGGTCAAGCCCGGCCATGCCGATGAAACGGTCGGGATACTGTTCGAGGAAGGGGATAACCCCCTTGTTGCCGGAAGCGATGCCGTAGGTGGTTTCCGCGTCGCGGCTGGTGATGACGCCCTTGACCACGTTCTGCGCTTCCATGTCGCGCACGATGTCTTCAATGGGCTGGGAGCGGGCGCGCTCATGGAATTTGAACAGCGCGTGCATCTCGCCGAAGACGGGATGGTCGATCATCCCCTGTACGGTGGAAGGGATGTTCGGACGGAAACGAAAGTCGATGATCTTCACGATGGTCCCCTTTGCATGAATGTCTGGCGTGACGCCTTGGCGACGATCTTTGCTTTCCCTAAAGCAAGAGGCGGACCATTTGTGAAACAAAAAACATTTAACAAGACTCCTTACTGCTATGAAACGGATAAAATTACCTAACAGACTCTTTTTTCATCTTTTTTGTTTTCATCTTTTCCGTAGGTTCGGCTTCCGTCTTGCTGTTTTTCAGCCTCTGCCATGCGAATAACCGTCCTTCCGTTCCCGTCCGCAGGAATATTGTCCTCCATCCATTCTTTTGAGGCTTATAATACACTTAAATAACATGTTCTTTTTTCATCACAGGAAGCGCTTCAAATCCATGATGCGAATACGCACCTTCCGCATTGCAAAAAAACACACTCCTCTTTTCCTTCCTAATACAGCCATATTACAGCAAATCAAAGGTTTGAAACCATCAATATGTGCATTTTTGCACAGTTCATCATTCCATGAATGCAAAAAAACACAGCTTCCAGCCCCTTTTTCCTTCTCCCCTGCAGTTCCCCGAGGTACAAAAAAAGCCCCTGAACCCAGTACAATCAGGGGTCAGGGGCAACGGTACGGACGCTTCAATACGGCCTAAAGAAAAATGAAAGTTCTTATTTCTCGTAGGATTTCAACATAATGTTCAACCGTTTCATGAAGGCTTCATCGGCCTTCACGCCCTCCAGCTCATAGCGCCGCCCAAGGTAGCCGTATTTGGGCTGCCCCATGCGGTGGTAGGTCAGCGCTTCATAGCGGATATTGGCCTTCCTGGGAATCATTTCACGAATACCGAGAATATCCTCTTCCGTAAGTCCTTTATTAATCACATTCCTCATTCTCTGGGAACCAGCCTCCGGTGCAAATGTCAGACTGCTCTTTCTGATATCCTGTACCTGTCCCATCACATCCAGAGAAAATGCGTCAATACGAAGCGACGGAAGACTGATGTTGATTCCCTGCGACTTAAAGTTCTCGATCAGGAACATTACAAGCTCTCTTAAGTGGCTGTAATCACTGGAACTTAAGGAGCTTAAAGAAATCTCTTCATGTCCTGTATTCTTCAGCATCTTGTATGCATATTCTTTTAATACTTCTACATCCTTCTCACGGGTCGGGCGGTATAACATTCCCGCCTGGCAGAAACGGCATCCGCGGATACATCCTCTCTGAATCTCAAGCACGACACGGTCCTGTGTTGCCTTGATAAACGGAACGACCGGCTTTTCCGGATACGTTGCACTGCTCATATCCATGACTACCTGTTTCTTGATCTTTTCTTTTGCATGCGGATTATTTGGACGGAAGCTTTCAATCGTACCGTCTTCTTTATAAGTCACATCATAGAATGCCGGAACATAGATTCCTTCGATCTCTGCTGCCATCTCCAGAAATTCTTTCCTCGTTCCGCCACGCTTCTTATTCTCCTTATAGGCATCCAGAAGCTCATCATAGACCGTCTCGCCTTCTCCCATATAGAACAGGTCGAAGAACTCCGCTAACGGCTCCGGATTATACGTACACGGACCGCCGCCGATCACGATCGGATCTTCGTCCGTTCTTTCCTCTGCTGCCAGTGGGATGCCGCTCAGATCCAAAACCTGCAGGATATTGGTATAACACATCTCATACTGCAGCGTGATTCCAAGAAAATCGAATTCCTTTACCGGATCCTGGGACTCCAGTGCAAATAACGGAATCTTTCTCTCTCGCATAATCTGATCGAGATCCGTCCACGGCGAATAGACACGTTCACACCACACATCTTCGCGCTTATTGAACATATCATAAAGGATCTGGATACCCAGATGCGACATCCCAATCTCATACACATCCGGGAAGCACATGGCAAATCTAATAGACACCTTTGCAGGGTCTTTCATGACCGAGTTCACTTCATTTCCGATATAACGTGCCGGTTTCTCTATTTTTAGTAATATTTCATCATTTAACGCAAGCTTTCTCATTAAATCTCCTTGTATTTTTGTACATGTTGCACAATAATTTTCTTATTGTTTTTTTCGTAAATCTTTAATTATTTCCTTTTTTCGGGCTTTTTTTCTGCCTGTTTTTACTGTTTTTCGCCGCATTTTGGGGTCAAAATCGCGGAGTACTACAAAACCTGCAAAACACTAAATGCTGACTAACGTTTTGCAATGTTCAGCAATATTTACCAATATATAATAATATATGGTAATCAGTTAGGAGTCAATCCTATTTACAAGCATCTTTTTTTGTTCTTTTTTGAATAACTATTCCTTTGATTTCTGGTCAAAAATCACCTCAAAGATTGTTCCACCTGCAGGGTTTGACTTAATGCTGATACTGCCATCGTGCACTCTCACGATCTCATGAACCAGAGCAAGTCCAAGTCCTACACCACCAAGCTCTCGGCTTCTGGATTTATCCACGCGAAAGAATGGTTCAAATACACGTTCCCTGAGTTCTTTCGGAATTCCGCTTCCGGTATCCTCTACTGACAGGTAAATATGTTTTTGTTTTTTGTATGCATTTACTGTAACCTGACCGTCTGAATGATTGTATTTTATAGCATTCTCAACAAGATTATATACCAGCCTATAAATAAGGATATCACTTCCAATCATCGTTATATTTTTATATTTTCCAATAAGTTTTATATTCTTTTCCTGTGCAAGAGGTTCCAAATCTTCCAATACCTCGTCAACGAGATCATTAAGGATAATTTTTTCATCCCGTCCTACAGTCTGAAGCTCACTCATGTCAAGAAGTGTTTTTACCATCTTGCCAAGCCTGTCATTTTGTTCCGTCAACATCTTTATCATCTGTACGGTGTCTGCATCACTGCCCGGATGCTGAGTGGAATGATACAGGTCAAGCTGTACCTGCATTAACGATAATGGAGTTCGAAGCTCATGTGCTGCACTCGCAGTAAATTGTCTCTGTATCTCAAATGCATCCGAGAGGCGTTCAAGCATCTTGTTATACGAAACACTAAGCTGATTCAGTTCTTTAATCTTACATTCTTCTATTCCCGAATCTGCCAGGTTTTGAGCCTGCACTTCTTCAATTTTATCAGAAAACTCACGAATTGGTTTAAGTGCATGTCCACTTATAAAATATGCGGCCACTCCACCAAGGAGAGCCAATAAAGCCGAAACTATCAGACTGTTTCTTTTGTAGTCTTCTTTATTATTGTACACTTGAACAGAAAAATCATTTGAGAACTCATCCCACTTATCCTCTGGTATGCTGATGTATATTTCTTCCGAACCACCTCCGCTGTCATCTCCCTGAGCGTCAACAGCCTTTTGCAGGGAATCCATATAATACACACCATTTTTATAGACAAACATTGTCAGGCACCCACATATAATCGCAATACACAATGTAGTTATACAAGTAAGTCTCCACTGCAGTGACATTTTTTTCATCAATCAGACTCCTCTCGTATTTTATATCCTTCTCCCACCTTATTCATAATTGCATCATATCCAAGCACTGCCTTAAGCTTTCTCCTTAGCGAAGACATATGCACCCGGATGGCTCCACTGAAGCTATCCACAGATGCATCCCAGACATGCTCCATCAGTTCCTCCTGACTTACCGGTCTTCCCAGGTTAAGAAGCAAATATTCCAAAATTCCTTTTTCTTTTCTTGTCAGGGAAATCTTTGTTTCCTTTGCATATGCCTCACGTTTTATCGTGTCGAACATGATATCGCCGCTTTCCAGACATACATCCTTTTGTACAAATTTCCTTCTTGTCAGACTTCTGATACGAGCCTCAAGTTCCTGTAGATGAAACGGTTTTTCCATATAATCATTCGCACCAGCATCCAACCCTTCGACTTTATCTGCAATCTGCCCTCTTGCCGATAATATAAGAACCTTTGTCTCCTCATTGCTCTGTCTGAGTTCTTTTAGGATTTCCATCCCATCCATGCCGGGCAGATTCAGATCCAGAACAATCAAATCATAATTTTCTGTCAGGATGTATTCCAATGCCTCTTCCCCATCATAACAGGTATCCACCTCGTACCCGGCATCATACAGACTTTTCGCAACCGCATCACATATTTGTTTTTCATCTTCAACTATTAATAATCTCAAAATCATTCCACCCGCTTCTTAACGAAAATTTCACACTAACTATTGTATAATACCGAAGTCAGCTGGTCAACAAATACAACTAACGAAAGGAGTAACCAAATCTTGAAGTGCAAAAAAATATTTCAATTTGTAATATTCATCGCAGGTACAGCCATGATTAGCTATGGTGTGATCCGAGGTGAAGCTGCTGCCGTCTTTGGCAAAGCAATAAAATTATGTCTGGAGTGTGTTGGAATTGGATAAAAAAACGAAATTACTATCAAAAAAAGTTGCCAGAATACGGGGATGGATACAGGCAATTGCCACATTACTTACCAATATCCATATTCCCAATTTACTTAAAGGCAAAATATATCAGGGCAAGATTAAAACAGTATGTGTGCCAGGATTAAACTGCTATTCCTGTCCTGCTGCAACAGGCGCCTGCCCCATTGGAGCTTTTCAGGCGGTTGTCGGATCCTCCCGATTTAAATTTTCATATTACATAACCGGGTTTTTCATTCTACTCGGTATGATACTCGGAAGATTTATCTGTGGTTTTTTATGTCCGTTTGGCTGGTTTCAGGATTTACTTCATAAAATCCCCGGAAAAAAATTTTCCACAGCCCGACTGAAGCTGCTAAGATACTTGAAATATATGATCCTCATTGTTTTCGTTATCCTTCTGCCAATGTTTGTAACGAACTCTGTAGGAATGGGGGATCCGTTCTTCTGTAAATACATTTGCCCACAAGGTGTTTTGGAAGGAGCCATACCACTGTCACTTGGAAATACCGCTATAAGGTCTGCACTTGGAACACTTTTTTCTTTTAAATGTCTTATTTTAATTACAGTTGTTGTGTTGAGTATTTTGTTTTACAGGCCGTTCTGTAAATGGATCTGTCCTCTTGGAGCGATCTATTCATTATTTAATAAGATCAGCTTTCTTAATATTAAGGTTGAAGGCAGCAAATGTGTCGGATGCAATCAATGTTCAAAGGCATGTAAAATGGATATTGATGTGTGCAAGACTCCAAATCATCCAGAATGTATACGATGCGGGGCTTGCATCAAGGCTTGTCCAAAAGATGCGATCCAATATCAGTTTCTGGGAAAAACATGCCCCAAAAAAGAACAGCAGCAATCAACCATAACCAACCGGTAACTATTAATTTTATTACTATTATTTTAAGGAGCAATTATTTATGAAAACAAAAAGAACATTTCTCTCTATTTTAACACTTTGCATAGCATTATTATTTACAGCATGTAGCGGAAAAGAAGCTGCAAGCACAGAAAAATCGCAGGATACAAAAACTGAATCCAGTTCCGTATCTACGGACGATTCCAACTCTAAACTAGATAATTTATATCAGCAGGAGAATCAGATCTTCGCAGATCACGAAGATGTATGGAACAAAGCATTTGGCATGATGAGCAAAAGTGCTGCAGATCAAAATGGAAACTATGCGGATTATCTGGCTGACACTGTTGAATCAAACAAAGACTCTTTTACAGATGACGAGCTGAAAACACTTACCGCTGATATTGAAATTATCCGAAAAATCGAGGAACAGATCGCTGAGATTGAAAAGAAAAATACAGGATCTGATAACACCGATCAGAAAAACAGTTCCAACAACGCATCTCCTTTCAAGAATTTCTCTGGTCAGGATTATGATGGGAATTCTGTTGATGAAAGCCTGTTTTCCAAAAATGCAGTAACTGTCATCAATTTCTGGTTCACCGGCTGCAAACCTTGTGTTGCCGAATTATCTAAACTTAACGAATTGAACGACGCAATCAAGTCAATGGGCGGCGAAGTCGTAGGCATCAATACAGAAACCTTCGATGGAAATAAAACTGCCATAAAAGAAGCAAAGACTCTTCTCAAGAGCCAGGGTGCTAAATATCGCAATCTTTCCATTGACTCTTCTTCAGATGCAGGGAAATACGCGTCCGATATCATGGCATTTCCTACAACAATACTGGTCGATAGAAATGGTAATATTGTAGGTGATCCGATGCTCGGCGGGATTGATAATCAAGACAATTATGATACTCTGATGAAACAGATTCAGTCTGTCATCGATGCTGATAGCACAAAAAAATAAAAATATGCAAAAGGCTCCCTGTGTATTCCACAGAGAGCTCTTTTGCTGCAATGAAACGATTTCGTTTAAAAATCTGCCAACTATTGTCATACTTTTATTTATTTTTCTCTCTTCAGAATTCTTGTCTTCAGGGGTTCAAGAATCTCATTTTTCTCGCCATAAATCTCTTTTTAGGTATGGGAAGTCTTAGTAATCTTATTTTTTCTCGCTGATATTATGATAGATTTCCTTTGTCTCCTGATCATTTTCACCATTTACAACTAAGATTTTTCCACCTATGCTCATCACTACATATGAATGACAGGATGAATGCGTATAACGGATATAATTTCCATAAACATCATTTCTAAAATTTCCCATAGCATATTTAAAATTCCCTAATCCATTGGTCCTATAATCATTCGAGTTCTGAAATAAATTTTCTTCATACGAGATACTGTCAATCTTCGTATAGTCTACGGTATAATCACTCCATCCCTGAGCCTTGATAGTAAAACTGTTATCTTGGAACTGAATATCAATACTTCCCCAAAACAAACTTCCTATAATGAATATAATAGTTAAAATTGTTACGATTCCGTATCTCACAATTGCCTTTTTTTTATATTGAATTTTTAATTTTTCTCCGGTTTCTATCTTTTTCTTATAAAAGAAATAGGAATAAAGAACACTGATGATTACTGCTGCCATAATGCTTACAACATACAAAACAAGTGCAGCTATGCTTTCTGCAAAAAGACCGCAAAGCATGCACAGAATACCTGATGCCACCCATATTTTCCCACTGAATCTATGCGTTGCACTCCAATTTTCTTCATCCTGCAATGTCCATACGACCCTGATTCCTATCGTATTGTTCTGTTTTACCTTTGGCAGATAATTTCCTATAACCATGAATAGTAAGCCTGTTCCATAATACATGAATGCCATGAACAGGTTCTCCATGCCTGCTCCGGTATTTACCAATCTGGCAATGCCATTATAGAGCAATGTAATAACAGGTATCATCCATATAGTCATTCCTATAACTTTTGGACTCTGTTGTCGGCTTCTGTTATCATAAAATATGATTGCTACAAATATACAGTGCGTTACTACAAAAAATACATTTATCCATTTACCGTGTGTACTCGTAAAACCCACCAGGACTCCTGCAAGAATTACCAGTATAGAGCTAATTAATGAACCTCTATATTTTTTTATCATTTCCTTCATCGTTCGATGCTCCTTTCAAATCTGTGATCCACAACATGACATCTTCCAATACGGAAGTGTTTAATTCATAATAAATAAACTTTCCTTCTCTTTGATTTCGAATCAAATCAGCTTCCCTCAATATTGCCAGATGTCTTGATATAGATGCTCCCGTTACCGAAAAATGCTCACATATTTCTCCGGCTGAAAGCCGCCCATTTTTCAACAGGTTCAAAATCTCACGTCGTATTGGATCAGCCAGTGCTTTTAATGTATCTTGTATACCCAAAAATTCATCACGACCTTTCATTTAACATTTAGTCTAATCGTTAAATGAATTGTAATCCAAGATATGCTATATGTCAAGATACTACGCTCAGAAAAGTATCCGTGTTTCCGATAATGGCTAGTCTGGTACATATTCTTTATTTTGATATTGTTAAATTTCAAATTCTTTCAATAACTTTTCCTGATATACTATTTCTGTTTTCAATATGTAATTTAGAAATGCTCAATTTTTGTGAATCTTTTACAACTCTTTCATTTTCTCAAGAATCTCCTGATAAAATGCCTCCTGATCCCCACTGTTCTTCAGATCTTCCAGTATCACACCATCTTTCAACAGGATCAGTCGGCTACAATAGCTTGCCATCTGCGGATCATGTGTGACCATAATAATCGTCTTTCCCATATGTTCATTAATATCCTTCAATGCATCAATCACAATCTTCCCGGACTTGGAATCGAGGTTTCCGGTCGGTTCGTCCGCTAGGATCAGATCTGGATTATTGATCAGCGCACGGCAAATCGCAACTCTCTGTTTTTCTCCGCCGGATACTTCATATGGCTGCTTCTCGAGAAGGTGTGATAAACCAAATTTTTCGGCATATGTTTCTACATTCTTATAACACTTATCAACCGGTGCCTTGTCCAACACCATTGGTAGCATGATGTTCTCCTTTACAGACAGACTATTTAACAGATAAAAATCCTGAAACACGAATCCAATCTCTCTTCTGCGTATATCTGCCAGTTCATCACTCCATAATTCAGATGCATCTTTTCCAGTGAAAAATATCTTTCCGGAAGTTGGCTTATCGATCAGACCAAGCACTTTTAAAAGCGTTGTCTTACCGCATCCTGATTTTCCCATGATCCCGACAAATTCCTGTTCTTCAATGGTAAAATCCAGCCCTTTTAAAACTTTAATTTCTTCTTCACCCTGTCTGTCAGAATAGACCATTTTATAATTCCGAACAAGGTTCTCCACTTTCATAACTTCCCGTTTATTCATCTTTTCCTTCCACCTTTCGAATGATAAATCTTCCTAATATCCATGCAAATCCCCACTGTACTGCCAGATACATAAGCCATATCCAGACAGCATGTTTCAGCCATGCAATTCTGACGGCATGCGTATACATCCGAGCATGAAACGTTGCTGCTGTAAAGATACTGGTCACGACTATCGTTATCAGCTCCGGCAGCCAGTAAAAGTAATACAGCTCTCTTTTCAGGAGTGATACTCGTTCTTTCTTTCGCATTCCCATACATTTCAAAAAGTCAGCTCTTGCTTTCTTATCACTCATTTCTGATAACGATTTAATATACATCAGGAAAAGGCCGGAGATGGTCATTGTAAGCAATACGAATGTATTTATGATCAGTTTCATCGTATATTCTGTCTTCAGATCATTGACTGCCGTCTTTTTTGAATACCAGCAATGTACTTCGAAATCGTACTGCGCTTCATATGTATGATTCTTTTCCAGCTTTTTCATTTTCTTTTCAATTGCTTTCTGGTATTTTGGGTCTGCCTGGATCAGTACAAGCTTCGTCGGACCCTGCTTAATTGTGACACCATCTATTCGCAAGGCCTTTTCTTCTATCTTGTCTCCGGTTAATATGTTCGTGTATTTCCACATTCCCTGTGCTTTCTTGAAATATGCATCCGAGAATACAACGATATTTTCCAGTTTTCCCTGACGGAAACATCCAATCAGACTTCCAATTTCTTCCCCTTCTATTGTTCTTTTCGGATATGCTTTGCTCGGCGAATATAAGGTATAATATTCACACGGAAGACCGATATGCAAAAATGGTTTCTTCTTTCCAAATGTCCAATCCACCGGCTGTGCCTTCACGGAGCGATCCTGTTGGTGCACCAGATATACCTTCTTTCCATTTCGATCAAGATGCATTGCTTCTTCCTTATACGATGGATCTACATATTTTTTCAATTGTTTGTATGTCGATTCAGAAATCCCGATCTGTTGTCCCTGCGGTCTTTTTCCTTGTTGCACGCCTTCGTTTTGTTCTGTCTTATCTGCATTTGCCACACGCACCATCGGATATTCTATGATTTTTGCCTGATAACCGTTCTTTATCCTATCAAAAATCGCATCATCTCCATCATCTGCAATACAGACAAAATCATACGGATACAGACTTTCCGGCTTCTCTGCAATCGTTACCGAAACTACCTGAAACAGAAAGTAAAACACTGCGCATACGTTCAATATTGTAAGTGCCAGCACATACCTTGCAGTTGTCTTTGATTTATAATACAAATGATTCCGATTCAGCATCTGTGGCAGATATGCCGGTGTCTTTTTTGCACGTCTCAAATATCCGGCTCCTACAAAACGAATCAGTAAAAATATACCTGCAAAGAATGCAAAGAGCAGATACATACTTTCATGATTTCTCAACTGCCGGTATTCGAATATAGCGATCATACAGATTATGATTCCGGCTGTTATGAATAACTTTGTCCTCCTCTGCGGCATATGTTCTTTTGCAATGTTTCTGATCGATGCCCTTACCAGATTGAAATCCGCTACGATATCCCTGGTCGCCATCAATGCAATTATATACACTGCCAACACCACCAACGTACCTTTCACATAAGTAAGCCACGTCACCTTTGACAGAACAATTCCTTTTGCCAGCATTGAGAAAATCACTTTCCGTAACAGAAACATGATCATATTTCCCAATAGACCGCCGGCAATCAGCGAACACAAAAAAGCGACTACGATCTCTATCCCAATAATCGTATACAACGCTTTTTTTCGAATTCCCAGCGTCACGAATACACTGTAATTCTGCGTCCATTTTTTCATGTAAAATACGAGAACAAACACCATCAAAAAGATGGCACATACCGCCATCGGAAGCATTGCATTCAGCAATATCCTTCCAAGTCCTTCACCCAGCAGGAAATTCTCTGCCCGGTGAGCCTTCGCCATCATCTGATATATTCCAAGTCCTGCAAAGGAGAATGCAGAAACGATTACACCACAGAACAGCAGGAGGCCGTAATCTTTCCAGTCATATTTAAAATTATGCCAGACCATCTGATAAAAAAGTTTGGTATAATTTCCCGGAAAATATAATCTCCTGCGCTCTTCTTCTTTTTCTTCCCGTTCCTTTTCCGCAAATATTTCTGCTGATTCCTTGGCATCTTTCCATACATCAAGCATTTTACTGATCAGCACTTCTGCCATAACAAATATCATGATGACTGCAGGAATCAGAATCGTTTTTGTTGAATTATCCGCAAGCATTCCAAATCCGGATTCATTCACCACAATATATAAACCTAGAACAACTAACGCAGCGATATTCAGATAATATTCCTTATGCAGCCACTGCGTCACTATATGTAATACAATCACGATCTGAAATACAATAAGCAGTATTAACTGTATCCGGATTATCGTAATATTCCCATCCCAGACAGACGCTGCCATCTCCGAAAGTGCTTTTATTCCTTTTGCTTTGATTCGGAAATATGCTACATATATACTGTAATTTTTCCCTTTCAAAACCACCCACGGAAGCTGAATAAAAATCAAAATCATACCGTACATAATTGTCGATACAATATATCTTCTTTTCTTTGTTTCTTTCATATTCACCTGCCTCCTATCCGTAAATAGTAATCACAACCTCAAACCGATCCTCCTGGCTTTTTTATCCAGCAAGTTTAATTCTTTTAATGATTTTCTTTGGTTCATAAGCAGTTCTCCTCTCTTGTACAGATATAATACCTGCAAAGAAGAACTGTTTAGCTTTATGCATATGATAACACAGAATTTATATATATACCAGTATATACCGTTATCTTCTTTTATCAGACATGTATTTATCTGTTTTTTATGATTTTCATCTTGGATTCTTACCCGATTGTTTGGGCTTGAAATAAATGAATTGGTAAATATAGATGCGTTGCAGATTTTTGTAAATCTTCTACAAATTATCCCCGGGCAATTTCACTCCATAGACATATATTATATTGTAGACACATATATGAAAGGAAGGTTAAAAATATGGCTCAATTTACGAACCAGGCACAACTCCGTTACGGAAATTCTGTTACTAATTCAAATATTGCCGTCGGTGAGATTCTCGAAGTATTGTCAATCTCGAAAACTGCAGTAAAAAATACCTATCATCCGGGAGGTACCGTCACCTATATTATAAGTATTATTAACTCCGGTACCGCTCCGATTACAGGACTTACACTCACAGATGACCTTGGTGCGTATGCATTTTCTACTACTTCACTGACGCCGTTAACGTATCTGGATAACACGGTAAAATACTATACAAACGGAACGTTACAGGCTGCACCTGCTGTAACCGCAGGTCCTCCGCTTGTCTTCTCTGGATTAACTGTTCCCGCAAATGGCAATCTGACACTGGTCTATGAAACAGCTGTAAATCAATACGCTCCTCTCACCAATGAATCATTCATTACCAACACGGTTACTGCAAGCGGCGACGGCATTACTTCTATCACCGCTAAGGAAACGGTAAATGCAGAAGCCTTGCCGCTCTTAGGTATCACAAAATCTATCAGTCCGGTACCTGTTACTGAAAACGGAAGCCTGACCTACACGTTCCTGATTCAGAATGAAGGAAACGTTCCTGCAAATGAAGCCACGGCCGCAATCGTTACCGATACGTTTAATCCAATACTTTCTAATCTGACTGTCACCTTTAACGGAAGCACATGGACAGAAGGTGAAGACTACACTTATGATAAAATTACCGGTACTTTTGCTACCGGTGCCGGAAAAGTTACTGTTCCTGCAGCAACATTTACCGTCAACGAGACTACCGGTGAATGGAGTTCTAATCCGGGATTCAGCACTCTGACAATTACCGGAACAGTATAAGCATTAAAAAATGGCAGGAGAGACCATCTGAATAATGTCAGATGGTCTCTCCTGTTTTGCGATTATTTTCCGATTCAATCTTCTGTATCATATTGTTCCTCAATGATATCTTTCACCTCTGAAACATCCATATCCAATACATCTGCAATTTCCTCAATGGACATCTTATGATTCATTTTTCTGAGCAATTCTCTTTTTTCTTTTTGTCTTTCCAGCAATTTTTCTTCCCATGCCTGCATATACTTCACCTCTGTTTTTTCACTTGCTTTAATCCGACAAACTCGTCTATGCATCTTTTGAATCCGTTCACTTTTACACTGTTCTGACACTTCATCTGTACTGTGTTCCATATACTTCAAAAGTTCTATCAGTTCTTGGGATACCAACTCTGGATGTTTGCCCTTGGTGTTCAGGAATATCCTTGTTGCACCATCATCCAGCTTTAGTTCCGGAACCTCCTCACATCTCATCTGAAATGTATAACGATATAAGCCGTATCCGAACAAATCAAATGGCGTAATCATCACAATCAAAACTTCATTCAATAAATTGAAATCAACAACTCCAGGCGGCAGCAGTTTACTGTCAATGATTCCCTGATACAGACGACTCCTTTTCGGAAGATTATGTGTATTCTCTTTTTGTGCCTCCACTTCATATATCACATCATCTTCATCTATAGCATAGACATCCAGCCGGATCTGCCGATTATCCGTAGCTGTTCTCTGTTCTTTTTCTGTTTGCGGTGGATGTTTCAGATTTGTATTCTGACTCAGTATGATATCCAACATCGTCTTTACATTTTCAGGGTCATCCATTGCTTCATCGAATAGAAATTTGTCCAACAAGTTTAATTCTTTTAATGATTTTCTTTTGTTCATAAACAGCTCTCCTTTCTTATACAGATATAACTCCTTTAAAAGAAAAACTGCTTATTTTTATGAATATCATAGCATACATTTTATATATATACCAGTATATATGAACAACTTTCTTTATCAGGCATGTATTTATCTGTTTTCTGTGGTTTTCATTTTTGATTAATGCCCGAATATCTGGGCTTGAAGTAAATGAATTGATAAATATAGATACGTTGCAGATGCTAGAATTTATCTACGTGCCGCTAGAATAACATGCCTGATTTTTATTTTCAATGCAATTTCTAGAAATACTGATTTTTTGTGAACTTTCTACAACTCCTTCATCTTCCCAAGAATCTCCTGATAAAACGCTTCCTGATCCCCGCCATTTCTCATATCTTCCAGAATCATTCCATCTTTCAGAAGAATCAGCCTGCTGCAATAACTTGCCATCTTCGGATCATGTGTTACCATAACAATTGTCTTGCCAAGTTCCCGATTGATATGACTCAGTGTATGGATTACCACATCACCGGACTTAGAGTCGAGGTTTCCGGTCGGCTCATCCGCAAGTATCAGATCCGGATTATTGATCAATGCTCTGGATATCGCCACTCGCTGCTTTTCGCCTCCGGATAATTCATACGGCTTCTTGTTCATTAGATGTGTAATTCCGAACTGTTCTGCATATTTCTGCGATTCTTCCATACACTCTTTCGCCCTCTTCTTATCCAGGATCTTCGGAAGCATGATATTTTCCCTGACGGACAGACTGTCCATCAAATAGAAGTCCTGGAACACGAATCCGATCTTTCTCCGTCGTATGTCCGCAAATTCATCCTTCCACAAATCTTCCGTATCATGTTCTTCAAAGAACAGCTTTCCTCCGGTCTGACGGTCTATCATACCCAATAGTTTCAAAAGTGTCGTCTTTCCACATCCGGATCTTCCCATAATTCCGACAAACTCCTGTCTCTGGATAGAAAAATTTAATCCCTTCAGGACGTGGATCTCTTTCTTCTTTTCACCATCTTCTCCATACTGCACATAATCACGGACCAGATTCTCTGCTCTTAATACGTCTGCCGTTTTTTTATTTTCATTCTTTTCTAATTTTTCATTCATTACAAATCTGCTCCCTTTTCAATCTTTTTCACAATCGTATCTTCCAGCCACTTCAGATTCAGCCACTGTAATATGAAATATATAATCCAGAGTACACCTGCATTTATCACATAATTCTTCACATCATTCAGATGATAATCCCTGAGTCCAAATACAATTCCAGAATACAGTACCGTAACTATAACGACAATAACAGATGGGATCGTCACAAACCGGCTGATTTCCTTTTTCTCGATGCAGATCCGTTCCCTACGATTCATTCCCAGACGGTTCATGAACTGATACCGTTTCCGCATATCCGGCAGTTCCATCTGAACCTTCATATGAAGTAGGAGCATACTGATCACAGATAAAATAATAAGCACAAATCCATTCATCACACATTCAAGGATTCGCTCCATCTGCCGCTTTTTCGCTGCTTCTGTCTTCGTATATGTACTTTTTACAAGCGAATCAAATGACTCATCATATGCATGTTGCTTTGCAAAATCTATTGTCAACTGATCTGCTTTTTTCTGGTATTTTTCCGGTACATTTGCAAGGACAAGTTTCGTCGGCCATTCATGGATATTTTCTTCCAATACCGCATCCGACGTTTTTATTTTTTCTCCCGTATTCATGTCTGTCGTTTTCCAATAGTCTTTTATTTTGCCAAAATATGCATCAGCGAATACAATAAGATTCTCGTATTTTCCCTGTTTGAATGCACCGATCAGACTCGAAGTCTCGGAGCCTGTAATCGTCCGTACCGGATAATAAGTCTGGTGCTCCATTGTATCAAAGCCAAACAATGGCTGTCCGATATGCAGATTCGGATGTATCATCAACTGATAGTGATCAATTGGTTTCGCCTTTGTTCCCTGATCTTGCTGATACACGACATAAATTTTCTTTCCGTTCTTGTCAAGATTCAGATGCTTTTTCGGTTTTTCTCCGACTGCCTTCTTTAACTTTCGATAACTGCTCTCTGATATACCGATATTCTGGCCTTGCTGCCAGACAAGATCAAATGGTCCTTCCAGACGTTCTGTATTATCAATCGTTGTTGCCCGGACCATCGGAACACTGGTCACTTCTGCTTTGCATTCTTGCTTAAGCTTTTCGATAATCCCTGTATCATTACTATTCGCAAGCCATACATAGTCGTATGGGTACAGCGTATCCGTCTTATCTGCGATTCTGTTAGATACAACTTTTACCAAGAAAAAGGACATCACACATACATGTATCACAATCATAAGTGTCAGATACTTTACAGTTGTCTGGTATCTGTGTCGTATCATATGTTCTTCCGGAAGGGTTCGCAGGTATTGATCCATAGACATTTCTTTTTTACGCAGGATCATGGCACCTATATTATACAGAAAAACATACAAACACAGGAAGAACCCACACAAAAGAAAGATACTCTCTGAAAATCTTCTCTGTGTATACAGATACAGGACGATTACTCCCAGCAGCCCGCTGATCAACGCCCCTGCTTTTCTGTATATTCCCGGAATCTTCTCACTTTTCACCGCTGCATTTCTGGCATCGGCGGAACGTTCTCCTGCATGGATATCCCCAGAGATACCAAAAGCAAACAAACAGATAACAGCTATCACGATTGCCGTGATCAGATACACCTTCCACGATACCTCTGATTTCATATCGATTTTAGGAAAATGCTGTATAACAGCGGCATATATGCCAAACAAAATGGCTCTTCCAATCACAAATGCCGTCACCAGTGCCACCGCAAATCCGGCAAGTAATTCTCCGATCCAGGACCAGAACACGGCATTGCTCCGCATGCCAAGTGTCCGGAAAATCCCATCATCCGCCATCCGTTTTTTCCGGTAGAATACCATGACAACCGTAATCAAAAACAATGATATCAGTACGATCACGATCAGGCAGTCCTTCATAATCTCAGTCAGCCCAAGCCCTAGTAATTCATTATCATATCCATAGCTTCCGGAAAATGCCTCTCTCATTCCAAATCCAATGAACAGAAATGCTGCCGATAACAGAACCGATACAAATAAAAAAGAAAAATCTCTCCAGTGATATTTAAAATTCTCCCACAGCACATGGTAATAAAGCTTCGAATATTTCCCTGGAAAATATAATCTTCTTTTCCGTTCCTGTTTATAATGCTTATCATTTTCCTGAGTTTTCAGGATCTGTTCACCGGATTCTTCCCATTCTTCCATGGATTTATGCATCAGTAACCGTATCCCCGTCCATATCGGAAATACTGCCAGATACCCAAGTAGATACATCGGGAACACCTGTATCGTACCCGCACTGCTCCATGAACTGTTAAGTCCAATCTCGGCCACTACCGACAGCATTGCAAATAATCCGATAAGTTCTATGATAGATAAAAATTTTATTTCCCATCCCTTGATGTTACAGATAAGCCGTATTGTTTCGATTACTTCAAGAACGACATACAGCATAACACATACCATGAATGTTTTTGCCAGTGTATGAATATCCAGTGGTAATGCATCTGCTGCTCCGTCTAAAAACGTCGTGTTATATGTATCTGCACAACTGTGATTTCTCAACACAGCAATTACATACATAATAAAATTCTTCCGTTCTCCCGTTATATTCATCCACGGAAACAGAAAATATATCTGAAGTATGATCCCCAGAATAATATTCATCCGTCTCTTTTTCTCTTCCATTCTCATTCCTCTTCCGCCCCTCTTATATCATATATCGAGATGATACAGACCAGATACTCCCCGTAAATTTTATATCGGAATATGCCGTCATATTTTCTGACAATATCCTGTATGTTCTTCATTCCATATCCATGAAGTATCTCATCTTCTTTTACTGATACAAATTCTTTCTGATTCTGCACCGGCATTTCTTTAATTGCATTTGAGGCCTCAATATATAATAAATGATTCTTCTTTTTTATCTTAATTTTTATCCAGCGCTTTTTATCTTGGATCCGTTCACAGGCTTCCAGCGCATTATCTAGAACGTTTCCAAAAAGTGAAATAATCTCCCTGTCTGAAAACGGAAGGGTTGCAAATACTTCTGTCTCAATCTGCATATCCGTCTCTTTCTCTTTTGCATCTTTCGTCTTTTGATTGAGGATCATATCCAGCATGCGGTTACCCGTCCAGATCTGATAGCTGTCATCCAGCATATCATCACTTAATTCATTCAGATACTGGTGCAGTCCTTCCCAGTCTCTCTCCTGATCGTATTTTTTCAATGCAAGCAGGTGATTTTTCATATCATGTACAACCTTCCGGCTCTTTAACATTTCCTGATATTTTTCTTCCAGCGCTTTCACTTTTACCTGCAGCAACTGTTCGTCCCGCTCTTTCAGTTCTGTCTTATGCTTTGCTATCTCCGTATCCCATGCAGCCGCCTCGATATCCAGAAACATCCAGATTCCAATAATACCTATGAATATCACCATATACATATAGATTCTAAGCTTGAACAGCGCACTGTCATCCAGATAGATGTATGAAGCATCAAGATATAAGAAAAAAAGAACGATGGCAAGAACCCAGACATACCTGTGTATATCAAACGTTTTGATCCCTTTCATATGTCTGTACAATTGCCATAGTTCGATCATCTGCATCACAATCATAAATGCTATGATCATGGTAAATGTCACTGCCGCAAAACCGGAATATTTCCATAAGATTGAATGCCCAGATAAGAAAATATAATTATATGCCTTGATGCAGCTTTCTTTCCGGAATATCTCGATCAGATACACGTGAATCGTGTGATACCCTCCGTCTATACGGATCCATGGAAAGAAGAAATATATTTGCAGCAGAATCCCCATACAAACATCTGCTTTTCGCTTTCTCGTCCATTCTTTCATTCTACATTTCTCCAATATTCCATGATCCGTGTCTTCACATCCTGAATAGTCTCTGCCCCTGCCTGAATCTTAATCCCGTCTTCTAGATAGACTGCATCCGTTGTGATCCTGTCTACATGATCGATATTGATAATATGACTTCTTCCGACAAACACAAAAGACGGATTTTTCAAATCTTCAAAAATCTGATGCAGTGCCAGACGTTCTTTGTATGCGCCATTTACCATTACAAATTCAACATACTTCTGCCCTTTGACCTTGCGGATACAGATAATGTCTTTATGATATAATTTTCTCTGGTCCGTCACCCCACCGATCCAGAAGAAATTCTGGCTCTCTTTTTGCTTTTCCTGATAAATTTTCTGTAATACTGCCGGCAAACGTTCCTTCATATCTCTTTTCAAAATATACTGATATGCCTCGAGGACATAACTATCCACCGCAAATTCGGCGTACGATGTCAGGAATACCAGGCAGATATCTTTTTGTTCTGCCTTTAAAATTCTTCCCAGATCGATCCCGCTTTTCCCCGGAAGATCAATATCTGAGATAACTACATCGTAGTGCTTCTTAACTTCCAGAAATTCTTCGGCTGTTTTATATATTTCGGTGGTTATATCCTGCACCTTAAGTTTCTCGAACTCCCGGCTAATAAGTCTTTCCACTTCCTGTCTTGTATGTTCTTCATCTTCTATCATTGCTATCTGAAACATTTATATTTTCTCCGTATTTATTCACATAATTATTGCATTCATTGTACCACGATAGTTACAAATATTGTTATAACTGGCCATGAATTCCGGGATTTGTGGCCATGAATTCTTGAAAAAACGTCTGCTGATACAGAAAACTTACCATTGGCAAAGCTCCTTACAGATGTTTTGGCAGCCAAGCAGCTCCCTACGAACACATGGCAACACAAAAGAACTGCTATTTTAAGACTTTACTCCTAAAACAGCAGTTCTTATTTTTTCAATCATTTACTTCTAATATTTTCAACCAGCAGCTCGTACTTTTCTCATTTCCAATAGATATTCCATCTATTCCGCTTTATTCAGTCCCATGTCCTCACTCGCTTTTGTCACAGGAACTTCCACCATCACAGAGTTGTCATCAATCTCTACCGAATATGTCTTATGGATCAGGCAGTTCACCGGATCTTCTGTTGCAACCACTACTGCAAGTCTGTGACCAGGCTCTACGGTATATCTTGTCGCATTGAGATATACAGTATAATCATGATATTCACCTTTTTTAAGCTCGATGCTGTTCTGTGCCGTTTCCGGTGCGTAACCTGCTTCCGGATTACACAGATCTGCAAATGCACGTGTGATCACGCGGTATTTTTTATGTACAGTATTAAATTCTGCCTCATCAAATGCCGGAAGATCTCCGCCATTCATGATTCCGCCTTCTTTTACTGTCGTTACCGGAACGATATTTCTTTCCGGATCTACAGTCTGGATACTGTCGAATTCTTCGTCACATACATCACAGAGAAGCACTGCAATCTCTACATCATCCATTTTACCGGATACTTTGGAATTGCCAAGCTGCATAGTCAGTGTATCCACATCGTTTCTGTTTTCCGGATCGAAATCTGTTTCGATATTTCCGTCTTTTAATGCTGCCTTTAAGTTCAGGCATACCGTTCCCTGTACAGTCACGGCTTTTTCAAATGGATCTGTCACATAGCGCTGTGCCATATTCGTAGACTTCTGTGCCATCACATCATCGAAGTTTTCTGCACTGACGCCGGCTTTCTCCCAATCCGTGTCGATGACGGTCTTACTCTCCTCTTTAGATGCGAGCTTCATGGTATGCTCTGTTTCCCATGCAGATTCTACTTCCCATTTTTTCTGGTCATAGTTTGTCTGCGCAAGTACTTCCGGCATCTTTTCGGCACCATTTTCTACTCCGTACAGATAATGGGATATCCATTCATTTACGATATCATCATAGAATTTTCCATCGATCAGGATTCCGTAATTCTTATTCGCCATGGTCGGTGTGATATGTGGACCCTGATGAAGGATCAGTTTCACTGTCTGTCCTGCCTGTTCGAATGCGGTATGCATCATTTCGAACTGTTTTGTAGATACATTTTCATCATTGAATCCATGTACGATCAGCGCACTGCACTTGATCTGGTCTGCATGCAGACGGTAGTTTCCGGCTCCCCAAAATTCCGGATCATAGTCGAATCCGCATTTTAACTGCTGAAGACTTAATTCATGATGGAATGCTGCAATATCATCCAACTGTTTCTCAGATAATGTCTCATCGTTATAACGGCTGGAACAAAAATATGCCAGAAAACTGTTCAGCATCTCTTTTGGCCAGTAGCGCTGTGCACCCTGCATATTCTGCTGTGTATACCAGTCTGCGATACCTGCAACCGGAACAATTGTTTTCAGGCCTTCTACGCCTGTGGTTGCAACTGCAAACGGCATGGTTCCGGCATAAGATCTTCCGGTCATGGCAACATTCCCATTCGCCCAGTCTGCCTTCGTCTCGATCTTTCCTTCACGGTCTGCGTAAGCCACTCTGTCGCCATGCAGCCATTCTACAACAGATTTGAATGCATCTCTTTCATACTCTGAACCGACATAGTTGAATCCATCTGAGCCAAGCGCTCCGAATCCGGCACTTACAACCACTGCAAAGCCGCGCACCAGATAATAATTGAAGTTATCCAGATTTTCATATACCATGCTGTTATTGTTTCCTTTATCCGGATAATACCAGTCTGCCGGATCTGCCTTTAATGCAAGATCCATGGCACTGATCATTCCTTCCGGGATACGTGCAGGCACTTCTTTGTCAAGATCTGCAAAATCAATTTTGCGGTATTCTTTGCTTTCCACTTCTTTCATATGATCGTATCCGTCTGCCTGTACACCGGCACAATACGGACGTGCCTCATATAACGTTGCCGCCTTATAATTGCCTTCTACGGCACTTCTTGGAACCTGGATGAATGCTTTAACGAGATCTCTCTTTCCGTCTCCATCCATGTCATAGTCAGATTCCACATATACACAGTATCTTACGATACTTGATGTCGCAGGATCGTATTTTTCTCCTGTCTTTCCGTCTGTGAATTTGAAAACAGGCTGTGCAAGTCCATTTTCGAATACCGGTACTTTACTGTAATTCTTTTCTTCCATTGTAAAAACCTCTCTGATTCAATATTTTACCTGAGAATATTGTACCACGCATTTCGGAACCGGGCAAATTTTCTTTCTGAAAATATCTGGAAATGACTGATACAGAAAAATGCGTAAAAACAGTTCTTTATCTGTTTTTACGCATCTATAATATATCCAAAATCGTATCATACACTGACGGATTGTCTTTGATCACAATCGCCAGTTTTTCTTTTGCCTGATTCAGCTGATGAAAAAGAAGTCTCACATTTGATTTTCTGCCTTCACTCGTTGTTATAGGGGTTATTTCATAAGAAGCTTCACTAATCTTTCCCGCACGGAGATAACCGTCCTCATCATAATAATACTGTTCATCCAGTACGGCTACCAGGCGGTTCACATCCCGCATTGCCGGATTCTGATAGAGATATCCCCGTCTCGCATAGCCTTGCATCAAACATACTGCTTCTGTATCATCATTCGCATACACCACTTCAATATTAGGATAGCCCTTCTGCCCTTTTCTCCGCGACAGATCCAGCATGTTCTGAATAAAGGAAGAAAGTTCTGCATTTGTACGGATACGGTTCGTCATATGAAAGCTCTGCACATCCGGCAGGCTCGCAAGTCTTTGCGATATTTCACGATCCAGTTCTTCAGGCGAGATCATGTCTTCCGTATCACTGGAGAAGATTATCGGAATCTGCTTTTTACATTCTTCTAATATCTTTAATTGCTCCACAGAAAGCAGATGTGCCTCATCCACCAGAATAGCACTGTATGGCTTTAAGAATGTATCAAACGCTTCTTCCGCACACACATTTTCTGTCATCGTCTGCTTTGCTGCCTGAAGTGATAACTGACGATCCGACAGAAAATCAATCCGGCGCAGACGTTTATGTAAAATTCTCCAGTCCTCTCCTGATTCTCCGCAATGAATCATGCAGACTCTCTGACGTACCGACAGCTTCATCGCAAGATCATACAGAAGCAATGTCTTTCCCGTCCCCGGAAGTCCGCTGAACCAGTAATAGTCGGAATGTTTTGCTCGGATTCATTTCAGGATCTGTCGTTCGATATCTCTTTGCTGTGCCGTTAGAAAATATTCTTTCTGTAAAAAGCGTTCCGGCTCTCTGAGCGGTGAGATCAGATAGAGTTCTGCGCGGAACAGTTCTTCGATATTCCCGTCATAATCCGGACTTTCTCTTTTCAAAGCTCTGCATAATTCGTCCCAGTCTGCCTCTGCGATATGATCATGATTCGTCAGTCTTACCAGACGGTTCTGACTGCTGATATAAGTATACGAATGAATCGTTCTTCCAAGCACCGACAGATAATAGCGGTTCTGCAAAAGCTGTCTGCGAATGGCCTCATCCGATACCACACCACTTTTTAACTCAATATTTACAATCTGGTCTTCTTTGATCTGAAGAAGATCAAATTCTTTTCCCAGTCTCGGAATCTGAAACGAATAAAAGAAACGAAGTGCATATACATCCTCCATACAGGTTTCCAATTCGGCTGTCAGTGCTTTCATACTTTCCAGTTCCCATTCCCGCATTTTCAGAAAATAGTCTCTTCCGGATAACTGACGTTCCAGTTTTTGCAGCTGTTCGATATTCTGATTTCTTGTGATCGTATAAATGGATATGGATTTCATTTTTTAATCTTTAACCCTTTTAGATATTCTTTCTGCTCTGGCGTGATCCGGTAACTTTCGATAGCTTTCTGAATCGTCTTATTATGCGTCCAGACATCTAATTTTTGCTTTTCGATAAACGGGAGAATCTTATCATACTGCTTTGCAAGCGCCGTCGCAAAATACCATGCACACATCATATTTACATAATATTCTTCCGAACGGATCTGTGCCACTTTCTCCGGGTACTCCATCTGAAATGCATCTTCCAGATAATAGCGCATCAGCATACTGATACCGAACCGGATGGTATATGCATGGTCGGATTCCATCCATCGGTATACTTCATCTATAAATGTATCCAGATGTTTCTTCACTACCTTGACCGCAAGCATATCGCAGGTCGCCCAGTTATCAATATACGGAAGAAAACGTTCCAGTTCTTCCAGACATGTGTCATAGTCTTTAATCTGTTCGATCAAAAGTCCGTGCAAATTATTTTCTTCGTAGTACTGATGTGGCAGTATCTGCAGATATTCTTTTGCTTCATCCGTTTTTCCATACTTCTTCGCAAATACACGAAGTGCCGGCGTCCGGACACCGATGATCTTTTCTTTGTTGACTGTCGGCATTAGTTTTGCATGGAAGTCGCGGTATTTTAAGTCTTGCAGCTCAAAAAGACGGGTTTGTACGTTGGTTATGATTGTTGTTTTATTCATATTTTCATCCTTGATTCTTATATTTCCCATGTCAGGCATATGATCTTTTATTTATTATATCGCTATTGCGATACAATTTCTATTGTTTTAAACGCATTAAACAGCACTTCTCCTCTTTTTTCTTGCCAAAAAAACTCTCACACAAACCCCCACAATCAATCCAACAACAATTATCGCCCAAAGCGACATCTGTTCCGACATCGGCAATGTTCCCCATTCATCTTTGCGCAAAAAGAACCATAACATATAACACAGGAAATAAATCACTGAAAACACCCCTTCGATCCAGGGATTCGAATATCTCAGCTTCCTTTCCGGGATTTTCTTATCCAGATAATATGCAGCAAAGAACAGTGCACCCCATACAGCCCAGCATATAATATTCACACACATAGGTCCGTGTGAAAAAAGAGGAACCTGCAATACCGCAACCGCTGCAATTCCTAATATATATATGATCATCTGAATTTTATACAATAACGGCTCATCCAGCGATGCAATCCAGGCTTTTTCTGTCTCTTCCTGATAGTGTTCCGGTTCAATCCTTTTTCCAAGCATGAATTCACTGACACTGATATCCAGTATCTGACACAGTGGCTCGATCAGACTGATGTCCGGGAATGATTTTCCATTCTCCCATTTTGACACAGCTCTGTCTGTCACGCCCAGTTCTTCTCCCAGCTGCTTCTGCGTCAGATTTTTTTCCTTCCTGCATGTCGATATAAACCTTCCAAGTTCTAATGGTTCAACCATATGCGTCACCTCCTGTCGGCTTTATTATGCCATATTTCTCCCAGAAAAGCACTCCACTTATGGTTGAACGCCTCTAAATGCCGCTAATTCTCACTAATTCTTATGAAAATGGAATCAGATATCACTGAAGCGGCATCTGCGGATTCACCCATAATACTTTCACCGCATTTTCATCTGCCGGATCATCCTCTTCTTTCTCCAATGATTCCTTCACAAATTTTTCGACCCTCGCCGGAGCCTTTTTAACTTCATCATTTTCCTGCCACAGGATCTTTTTCTCACCGGATCTTCCGACATAGTCAAATTCCGATGCCTTTGTTCCGTTATCTGTGATAATCTGTCCATCTTCAAACGGAATGACATATGCAACTTCTTTGAATGTAATATACATCAGCCCTGCAAATGGATTGATGCTCGAATCCATAGATACTTCATATGTGCCAGTATTCTTCGGCTCACGTGCAGCACCAACTGCATCTTTACCTGCTACCGTATTTGTATCTGTGTCTATATCTGTCTGAGGATAAGACAGTCCTGTGATTCTGCGTTTGCTCTTTACATGTACATACAGTCTGCCATTCTTTAACTGATACACCTCTTCTACCTTTATATCTTCTGCCGCAATCCTTGATAAATGATAAGACTGAAAGGCATCCGAATATAGAACCACGGTCAGCATCATACAGATCAGGAAAACAACTCCGCACGCCATAACGATTCTTCTGTTTAATTTTCTTGATACTTTTTCAGAAAACTCCCGGAGCCCTTTCCACTCCTCGTCTGTGCCTTCTATTTTATCTGTTTCTATCGGAATCTCACCTTCCATTTTTTTCAGATATGTTCTGCACGATTCACATTCTTTTATATGTTCTTCTATTGCATTTCTGCTCTTTTCACTGCATATATCATCCTGATATAACGGCAGCAGGTCTCTTATGATCTCACATGGAATCTTTGCCATTATGTACTCCTCCTTTCCAGAATGTCCTGTATCTTCACCCGAGCCCTGTGATAGGTAACTCTCGCCCATGTCTCCTGTTTTCCAAATATCTGTGCAATCTCTTTATAATTTAATTCGCCAAGTACCTTTAGTGTAAATACCTCTTTATAAGGTTCGTCCAGATAATGAAGGATCTGATAAACCGTCATGGCTTCGTCCTTCCGAAGCATACGTTGTTCGGGTCCATCCGTTTTTCCGTCACTGTATGCCTGTTCTGTCAGTTCCTGATCCGTACGATGTTTCTTTCGGGCATAAGAAATATATTCATTCCTGGCAATCTGACACAGCCAGGATTTGATGCTGCATTTTCCCTGAAAATGCTTTACTCCTTTTAGTGCTTTGAAAAATGTCTCCTGTGTGATCTCTTCTGCAATGTGCGGATCCTTACTCATTGCGAGAACGAAATAATACACATCCTGAAAATATGTTTTATAAATCTCTTCCAACTCAAGCTTCAAGTACCTGTCACCTCCCTTCTGTTATCTATTAGACGCATGAATTCCATTTTTGTTACAGCCTTTTACATTTATTTTAGAATAATCTGCAAAATATGTCTTGCATCCTTTGATATAAAAAACTCCCTGAGCCCCAAAGACTCCGGGAGTTTTATATCTTTATATGTTCGAAAAAGCTCACTCTGCCGTAACCGCCATCATCCTGTGGATCTTCTTCCTTACAAACCAGAAGCAGATCACCTGCATGATGATCGTTGCAATCCAAGATACCGGATAAGACAGAAACAAGAAAGTCAGTGATCTGTGTGAAGGGAACAGCCCATAGATCCAGATAATCCGGACTCCGACCGTACCGATGATAGAAAGAATCATCGGTACCGTGGAATATCCCATTCCTCTCAGTGCTCCCGGAAACAGATCCATCAGTCCGCACAGGAAATACGTAACAGTTGTATAGGAGAATATCTCCATACCGTATTGGATAACATCTGCCTGATCACTATAAATGTGCAGAAGCTCTGGTCCGAATACATACACACTACTTCCGAGAATCAGAGTTACCACAACTGAAAGGATCATACAGTCGATCAGAACCCTGTCCATACGTTTTAATTTCTTCACTCCGTAGTTCTGGCTTGTGAAGCTCATACAGGCCTGTGTGAAGGAGTTCACCGACACATATAAGAATCCGAAAATATTATTCGACGCCGTATATCCTGCCATTGCGATCGATCCAAAAGAATTGACCGATGACTGCAGCATCGCATTTGAAATATTGATTACCGTGCTCTGGATTCCCGCCGGAACCCCGACTTCAAAAATCTGCTTCAGATACACGGATCTGATCCGAAGCTTTGCAAGGTGAAGCTGATAGCTGCTCTCTGTGTGATGCAGGCACCGGAGTACCAGGATACAGGATACCAGCTGGGATATAACGGTCGCAATCCCGACGCCTGCTACATCCAGATGGAATACAATGACCAGGAACAGATTTAATACTGCATTGATCACTCCGGATACGATCAGGAAGATCAACGGACGTTTGGTATCCCCCACTGCCCTTAATATGGCTGCTCCATAGTTATACATCATAAAAAATGGCATACCGCAGAAATAAATCTGCATATAAAGTGTGGATTTGGCAATTACATCATCCGGTGTCCCCATAATTTCCAGCGCGCCTCTGGCAAAGACCACTCCGATCACCGCCATCGCCACTCCGCTTACCAGAGCAAGTGCAATAGCCGTATGTACCGTCTCCGACATTTCTTTTGTTTTTCCGGCCGCATAATATCTCGCTGCAAGTACATTTGCTCCCAATGAGATTCCGATGAAAAGATTGGTAAACACATTGATCAGTGCCGTTGTCGAACCCACCGCTGCGAGTGCCTGACTTCCGCTGAAACGTCCCACTACCACGATATCCACCGCATTGAACATCAGCTGTAAGATTCCTGACAGCATCAGTGGTATGGAAAATGAAATCAATTTGTCCATGATGGTTCCATTGCACATATCAATCTCATATTTATTTTTCTTCAAAACAACTCTCTCCTTTTATAGTAATATCTTCAATCAAAGCATAAAGCCGTAATTTTTATTGTAGCATAGATTTATCGTTTGTGAACATTTAATTATTAATTTGTTTTATATGTGTAAAGACATTTTCCTTGACAGAACATCAAAAACAACCTATAATCACTTAGCTTATATGTTTTCATTTACATTCATTGTAAACATCCATATCAGTAAATATAAAAAAGGAGAATACGTATGAATATTCAGCTCTCAGAGCATTTTACCTATAAAAAATTACTTCGTTTTATCCTGCCCTCCATTATTATGATGGTATTCACTTCCATCTACAGTGTGGTGGACGGCATCTTTGTATCGAACTTTGTGGGAAAATCAGCATTTGCTTCCGTGAATCTCATTATGCCTTACCTGATGGGAATCAGTGCACTTGGATTTATGATCGGTACCGGAGGAAGTGCTTTTGTATCAAAAACCCTTGGTGAAGGAAAGAAAGAACTGGCAAATCAGTATTTTTCGATGCTGGTTACGATTGCTGCTATCGGAGGATTTGTGTTATCTGTTCTCAGTTTTATATTTATGAGGCGGATTGTCATGGCATTTGGTGCCGCCGGTGATCTGATTGATTATTGTACCCTTTACGGACGGATCTCCTGCATATCCCTGACCGCCTTCATGCTGCAGAATGTCTTCCAGAGTTTCTTTGTGGCTGCCGGAAAACCCCAGCTTGGACTGAAAGTCATTGTGGCTGCCGGTTGTACAAACATTGTTCTCGATGCCCTGTTCATCGGTGTATTACACTTTGGAATTGCAGGCGCCGCGTTCGCAACCATGACCAGTGAATTTATCGGCGGTCTGCTCCCGGTGGTATATTTCTTCCGTAAGAACGACAGCCTCCTTCACTTTGTAAAACCGGTATTCGACAGACGTGTATTTCTTAAGACCTGCACCAATGGTTCCTCTGAACTCATGACTAACCTGTCCATGTCCTTAGTCAATGCATTATACAATCTCCAGCTCATGAAGATTGCCGGAGAAAATGGTGTTGCTGCTTATGGTGCAGTTATGTACGTCAATTTTATCTTTGTTGCCACCTTTTTAGGATATGCAATTGGCTGTGCCCCGGTTATCAGCTACCATTATGGTGCTGGAAATCACGCAGAGCTTAAAAATCTGTATAAAAAAAGTATGTCTATCATACTGGTCTGGGGCGTGATCCTGTTCGGTGCCGCACAGTTACTGGCACCTGTTCTGTCTAAGATATTTGTCGGTTACAATACCGGCCTGTATGCTATGACACTGCACGGCTTCCGTGTATATGCCATTGCATTCCTGATCATCGGTATCAATATCTTCGGATCCTCATTCTTTACTGCACTGAATAACGGCCTGATATCGGCTGTCATCTCATTTCTGAGAACATTAATGTTCCAGGTCATCATGGTCCTGACACTTCCACTCTGGTTCGGGATCAATGGTATCTGGAGTGCGATCAGCGTTGCGGAGGCGTTGACACTTATCATGACCACTACATTTTTCGTCCGTCAGAAAGACAAGTATCATTACCTGTAAGACAATCTCTGTCAAATGTATAACAATATAAAAAACGTATCTCTGCAATGTTTCCCCACTGTCTGAAAAGGAAGCATCTCAGAGATACGTTTTTTATTTATTAGAACATCTTTTAAAAATTAATATCTTCGATCCTAATTCTCTTCCGCATAGAACACATTCTTATCCAGTGCCTTGTTCTGGTGTGCAACGATTGTTGTACATACAGCATCACCTGTGATATTAACGGCAGTTCTTGTCATATCCAGGATACGGTCGATACCCATGATCAGACCAATTGCCTCAACCGGAAGTCCGACAGAATTGAATACCATTGTCAGTGTTACCAGACCTACACTTGGCACACCGGCCGTACCGATGGATGCAAGTGTTGCAGTTCCGATTACAGTAATATAATCTGTCATACTTAAGTGGATTCCGAATGCCTGTGCGGCAAATACAACGGCTACCCCCTGCATGATCGAAGTACCATCCATATTGATGGTCGCTCCAAGAGGAATGGTGAAGGATGATATCTTCTTAGATACACCCACCTTCTTGGACAGGGTATCGATTGACAGCGGAATCGTTGCATTTGATGTTGCTGTTGAGAATGCGAAGGCCATAACCGGGAAGAACTTCTTGATAAATTTCAGAGGATTCAGTCCGGTAAATATCTTCAGTAATATCTGGTATACACCGAAACACTGGATTGCCAGTGCGATCAATACACCGATCATATATTTTGCCAGCGGTACAAATGCACTGAATCCGATGTTTGCAAATGTGCGGCTGATCAGGCAGAAGACACCAATTGGGGCAAGTGCCATGATCATCATCGTCATTTCCATCATGATATCGTTAAACTGGCTGAAGAAGTTCGCAACTGTCTCTGCACGTTCTCCTAATTTTGCAAGGATCACACCGATGATCAATGCAAATACGATGATCTGCAGCATCTCTCCGCTTGCAAGAGAATTAATCGGGTTATCCGGGATAATATTTAACAACGTGTCTGTCAATGAAGTAGCCTTCATAGTTTCTACAGATGCTGCATTGGTCTTGATCGTGCTCATGTCCAGTCCCACACCCGGATTGATCAGGTTTCCGACAGACAATGCTACGGTAACCGCAAGTGCTGTTGTTGCCAGATAAAAGATCAGTGTTCTTGCACCGACTGTGCCAAGCTTCTTCGTATCCCCGATCGACATACTTCCGCACACAAGCGAACAGAATACCAGTGGTACAACCAACATCTTCATCAGTTTGATAAAGCCTTGTCCGACCACGTACAGTACACCTTCTACGATAATGTCGTCTTTGATATGTCCACTTGGAACCGCATAACATAAAATAATTCCAAATACTGCTCCTGCAAGCAATGCAATAAAAATCTTCGTTGTAAGTCCTATTTTCTTCTTTTCCTTCTTCTGTGTCTCTCCCATATTAGTCCTCCATTCTCTCATCCATATATTCTTTCAGTGAAGCTCTCCAGTCCGGCATCTCGTATACATTGATGATACGAAGGATAAAATTATCCAGAACCGCATATGCTGGTCTTGTAGAAGAAAGATCCGATTCGCTGGTCACTACCGGACGCAGAGTGATCCTCTTTCCTGCAAGTTTCAAAACTTCCTGCGCAAATTCATAACGATTACATACACCCTGACAGGTTGCATGGTACGTTCCGTATTCATTCGTTTTGATCAGATAAAGAATAATACGTGCCAGGTCTTTTGCACTGGTCGGAGAACCAAACTGATCTGATGCAATCAGAAGTTCATCCTTTGTATCTGCTGCATGAAGTACGCGGTTTACAAAATTATTGCCATTTCCATACACCCAGTTACTGCGCAGGATGAAATGCTTGTGTGTAAATTCCTTTACATAATTCTCCCCTGCTCTCTTGGAACGTCCGTAAACGGTCTTCGGATTTGTGTCATCGAACTCCGTATATGGGGTATGCCGGATTCCGTCAAATACATCATCCGTGGATATCTGTACCATCTTGGCCCCTGTCTTTCTTGCCACAATACTTAAATTTCTTGCTCCCAGCGCATTCACACGGTATGCAAGCTCCGGTTCTTTTTCACAGAGATCTGTATCTGTGACTGCTGCACAGTTGATGATCACATCCGGACGGTTGATCACTCCGAAATTCAGCACCTCATCGGTGTCCGTAATGTCTAATTCTTCCTTATCTGTGTTAAACACTTCCATTTCTAATGGATCCAACACTTCATTGATGGCTGATCCGATCTGTCCGGATGCACCAACAATCCATAATTTTAACATATCTGCTTCCTCCTCATCTGCCGGGACCGGCTGACGCCAGTCTCTCTGCTTTCCTTTTAATATAGCTATTATACACAAAAAGACCGTCGGTTTCAATTCTCAACCAACGGTCTCAAATCTACTTCTCTATGGTATTTTTTTCCACACATCGGTAATGTCAGCGTTTTTACTGACCTCCTGCACCACTTTTGTGCTGCTTATATGTAGAATATCTTTCCCTTCATTCTGCATAAATACAAACACCGCAAACAGAATCATACAAATAAATGTACGGATTCCCAGGCTTCCCTGTTCTGCCTCTTCCTCACCATACAGTTCACTATAAGATGCCCTGTATCTGGGATGTATTGCCGGTATTCCGGATTCCTGATAGCTGTAACGTGTCTGTTCCAGAAGTTCTCTTCTTCGCTTTTCCGCTTCATTCACATGCGCTCACCTCTGAAACAATATATGAGATATCTGTTTCACTCATGTGCAAAACTTACTGCATACAGGCTCTTTTTCATGTTTTCTAAGAGTTTCTGCTTAACGATCTGCCAGTTCTTTTACGATGTCTTCCCATGTCAGACCTTTTTCTACCATCAGAACCATTGCATGATACAGGAAATCCGCGATCTCATATTTGACTTCTTCCGGATTCGGATTCTTTGCTGCAATCACAACTTCCGTTGCTTCTTCTCCAATTTTTTTCAGGATCTTATCAATTCCCTTATCAAACAGATAATTCGTGTAAGACCCCTCCTTTGGATTCTCTTTACGGTCTGCGATCGTGTCATATACCGATTCAAAGATCCGAAGCGGATTCGTCTCATCATAGTCAATTCCTACAAGCGGCTGGAAGAAGCAGGTCGGATTACCGGTATGGCATGCTGCTCCGATCTGATCTACTTTTGCAAGCAATGTATCCAGATCACAGTCAATCGTCAGGGATTTTACATACTGGAAATGACCGCTCGTCTCCCCCTTTACCCAGAGTTTCTGCCGGCTTCTGCTAAAATACGTCATCTTTCCTGTCTTGATCGTCTCATAGAAAGATTCCTCATTCATATATGCCAGCATCAGGATCTCCTGTGTCTTATAATGCTGGACGATGACAGGGATCAGGCCCTGATCATTGGTCTTAAACTGTGAGAACTCCATCATACTCTCAAAAGATGTCATCTTAATTCCTTCTTCTGTACACTTATCTTTGAATGCCACACAATCAATATCTGTACGGCTTACATATCTTCCCGAAAGCCCCCGGACACCCGGGCATTTCAAAATTTTAAATAACTCTGACTCTTCTTCCGTATCCGTAATGATCACACACGGTACATCTGTTACATTCATAATGGAATTCAGATCCAGTCTGTGCATAAAGACAATTTCACTGCTGTAATCCTGGATCAGATGCTGATGTTTGAACAATGCATCAAAATCATTTAATGATACCGCAAGCTTCTCTTTTCCGAATCTTTTTGCCGCATCCTCAATCAGTTTGACACTATCCGGCTTAGAGAAATTCAGCATTGCCCGTTTTGCACCTGTATACAGAATCTTCTTAATATCTTCCTGGCGTCTGATATTGCCGCCTGCGATCATCGGGATCCTGATCACACGATTGATCCGTTTCATCAATGTGATCGTTTCATCATGTTCTTCATCCGAATCTGAGAGATCCAGCACGATCAGTTCATCTGCACCGTGATCACTGTAATATTTTGCAAGTTCAATTACGTCTTTGGATACAACAGTCGGATCATCAATCCATCTGACCGCTTTCCCGTCTTTTATGAAAATGCAAGGTATTAATCTTTTATAACTCATGTCTGTCCGTCTCCTTTTAGAGGCTTCCCTTTGTGGTCCATGCCTCTTTTATCCTTGGCTCTTCCATTGTCGCCATATCAAGTGCTTTTCCGAACGCTTTAAACAGCGCCTCCGCCTTGTGATGATCGTTGATACCATCCAGAATCTTCAGGTGGATATTCATCATTGCGCTGTAAGAAACTGCGTAAAAGAATTCCCTTACCATCTCAGTATCCATCTCACCCATCTTATCTGACACAAACTCTGCATTATAATTCAGATATGGTCTCCCGGAGAGATCCAACGCACAAAGTGCGAGTGTCTCATCCATTGGAAGCATAAAGTGGCCATAACGTTTGATTCCGGCTTTATCTCCTATTGCTTCCAGAATAGCCTGTCCAAGTACGATTCCCGTATCTTCAATGGTATGATGACTGTCCACTTCCAGATCCCCTTTCGCATGTACCGTCAGATCGAACAATCCGTGTCTTGCAAATCCATTCAACATATGATCAAAAAAACCGATTCCTGTATCAATCTCCGTCTTTCCGGTTCCATCCAGGTTCAGAGTTACCGTAATATCCGTCTCCTTTGTCGTTCTTGTCCTGGTGACTGTTCTGTTCATAGCTCCTCGCCTCCTTATTTTTCTGCTGTCTTCTACTCTTCGCCCTCAAAACGGACTTTGATAGAATTGGCATGTGCCGTCAGCTGCTCTGCCTCGGCAAATGCTTCAATATCTTTATGTATATCGCGTAATGCTTCTTCCGAATATCCGATGATACTTGATTTTTTAATGAAATCATCCACAGAAAGCGGTGAGAAAAATTTTGCTGTACCATTGGTTGGAAGAACATGGTTCGGTCCTGCAAAATAATCTCCCAGTGGTTCACTTGCGTATTCCCCGATAAAGATGGCACCGGCATTCCTTACTTTTGTCATCACATCATATGGATTCTTTGTCTGGATCTCCAGATGTTCGGATGCAATCTCATTTGCAATATCAATCACATCATCCATCGTATCTGCGACCAGGATATAACCGTAGTTGTCCAGTGATTTCCGGATGATCTCACTTCTGGAAAGTTCTTTTAAGAAACCATCCACTTCATCCGATACTTTCCGGGCAAGTTCTTCAGATGTTGTGACCAGAATTGCAGATGCAAGTTCATCATGCTCTGCCTGTGAAAGAAGATCTGCTGCCACAAATCTTGGATTTGCCGTCTCATCTGCAATAACAAGAATCTCGCTTGGTCCGGCAATTGCATCAATGCTTACATAACCATAAACTGCTTTTTTCGCCAGAGCAACATATATATTTCCAGGTCCTACGATCTTGTCGACTTTTGGAATGCTCTCTGTTCCGTATGCCAGAGCAGCAATCGCCTGTGCCCCGCCGACTTTATAGATGACATCCGCACCGGCTTCATGTGCTGCAACCAGTGTGTTTGGTGTCACTTTTCCATCTTTTCCGGGCGGTGTGACCATCACGATCTCATCAACTCCAGCTACCTTTGCAGGTACAATGTTCATCAATACAGAAGATGGATATACAGCTTTCCCGCCCGGCACATATACACCGACTCTGTGAAGTGGTGTGACTTTCTGTCCCAGGATTGTTCCGTCCGGTTTGCTGTCGAACCAGCTGTACTGTCTCTGTTTTTCATGATACATACGGATGTTCAGAAGAGCTTTGCGGATGATCTCCACCAGTTTTGGATCTACTTCTTTATATGCCTCTTCGATCTCCTCTTCTGTAACCTTAATATTGTCTGCAGTGATATCTGCATGATCAAATTTCTTCGTATATGCAAATACTGCCTGATCCTTTTCTTCTTTTACATGAGCGAGGATTTCCTGAACTCCCTGTTCATACTGACCGTAATTATTCGGGCTTCTCTTCAGAAGATCCTCCAGTAAGTTCTCTTTTGCATCTTTTGTCAAACGCTGTATTCTCATAGCCTTAACCGCCATCCTCTCATTTTATTTTCTCTCTGTCTGTACAGTATTATACCTGCTCCCGCAGTTTTGTCAGCAGGTCTTTGATCCTTGCGCTTTCCATACGCATACTGACCGGGTTCACGATCATCCTAGCAGACAACGGACATACTTCCTCCAACACTTCCAGACCATTTTCACGGAGGGTTGACCCTGTCTCTACAATATCCACGATCACTTCGGACAGTCCGACGATCGGTGCAAGTTCAATGGAACCATTTAACTTAATGATCTCTACAGTCTGATGCTTCGTGTTATAGAAATAATCTTTTGCAATATTCGGATATTTTGTTGCTACCCGGATCAGTTCATGATGCTGCAGAAGTGGTGCGGCATCTTTGTATCCGCATACACACATCTTACATTTTCCATATCCAAGATCCAGTACTTCATGTACCTTACGTCCTTCTTCCAGGATTGTATCTTTTCCAACGACTCCGATATCCGCTGCGCCATATTCTACATATGTCGGAACATCCGGTCCTTTTGCAAGAAAGAAACGGAGTTTCAATTCTTCATTGGTGAAAATCAGCTTCCTGGAATCTTTGTCTTTCATCTCTTCACAGGTAATCCCGATTTTCTCAAATAATTCTAATGTCTGTTTTGCCAGACGTCCTTTTCCCAGGGCAAATGTCAGGTATCTCATAATGTCTAACTCCTATCTGTACTATTCACGATCTTCTGCTCTCCGGTAACGAGATTGACCATCGTTACTTCTCCGGTCTCCTCAATATATACCAGACTTCCGGCATAATAATCATTTCCGTAACGGATATAATCTTCCAATCCACTGTTTTCATCCTTCTTCAGAAGTTCTGCATTCTTGGCTTTTCTACGGAAATCCTTCGCAAGGCGGATTGCTTCAAGCTGTCTTCCTTCCGCATATACGATGATCGTATTCTTTCTTGGATATACGATGCGGATCTTCTGACGGGTCAGTGCACTCACCAGTTCATCAATTACAATCGCAAAACCGATAGATGGTGATTTCTTACCGAACTTTTCAATCAGATGGTCATAACGTCCGCCCTTTACAACTGCATCCCCGGTTCCGTAAGTATAACCACGGAACACGATTCCTGTATAGTATCCATAGGTTCCTGTCATGCTCAGGTCAAAAGTGACAAATTTTTCCACTCCGTAATAGCGCAGGATGTGGTATATCTTCTCCAGGCGTCTGATTGCCATCACACCTTTGGAATTCGGCGCAAGGTTTTCCGCTTTTTCCAGGATATCAATTCCTCCGATCAGTTCATTCAATGCTGAAAATGCTTCTTTGGAGCTTCTCTTTGCCTGAATACTGTCCAGAAATTCTTCTACACCGAAGTAATTGCGGTTACCGATCAGTTCTCTTACTCTTTCTTCCGCCTCTTCATCCAGACTTGCGTCTTCGATCAGACTCTGGAAGAAATCAACATTACCGACACAGAGCTGGAATTCTTTCAGCCCGATCGTCAACATAGATTCAATCACCAGGGCAAGCATCTCTGCATCTGCCTCTACCGAATCATCCCCGACAAATTCTGCGCCCATCTGCGTCGTCTCTCTTAAGCGTCCCTGATAACTGGAATGGTTCACAAATGTATTGCCTGTATAACACAGACGGATCGGAAGATTTTCATCTTTAAATAAAGTTGCCGATGCTCTTGCAATAGACGGGGTAATATCGGGTCTTAAGACAAGTGTATTGCCATCTTTGTCAAAAAATTTATACAGATCGTTGGCCGGTGTCGTTCCAATCTCCTCACGGAACACATCAAAATATTCGATCGTCGGAGTCTGGATATCATGATCCATATAAATGAAATACTTTTTTCAATCTGCTTTCCAACGCAAGTTTCTTACCACATTCTACGTTATATATATCCCGTACTCCCTCCGGAGTGTGTAATTTCTTCTTCATATGTCCTCCAAGTAGTAATGTTCTTTTTGGTACTTTAGCGTGCTACCATGTTAAAAAATCACTTTGCATTATACGCAGTTTCACCTGTTTTGTCAAGTTCATCCCGAAGTTCCAGATCAAGATTCAGTGCATCCAGATACGGAACATAGCATCCACGGAAAAATTTCATAAAAAAGCGCTCATCCAGCTCATCAAAACGGAAGCTCTTTCGACCCCCGTTCTGCGCCCGCATCCAGAACCTGTACAGTTCTTCAAAACGCATATAATATAAGATATTTCTGGAAGAATAGTAGATCAGGATAAATGCGATTCCCTGCTGTTTTTCAAAGTTCTTCATAAACTCTACCTGATGTTCATGAATATTCTGAAGCGGAAATGTCTCCGCCACACATTCTTTTGCATCAAAACACACCGGAATTCCCTGTACCGCTCCAATATAGTCGATCGTACTGCGCTGATCAAAATAAGCGAGCGTGATCTGTCTGTGTTCTTTATCCATCCGCACCGGTGTGATCGGGGTCGGAATCTTCTGCATCAGTGCCAGATTCTTTTCCAGATACCACTCATTGGTACGGTTGACCATATCTTCTAATGTAGAACCTCTAAGGCCTCTCGAGTTCCATGTTCCCATGCTGTCTCCTTTATCAGTTTCCAGAAAACCTCCGGTACCTTTGCATAAAATGTCTTTCCGGAAAGATTCTCCAGTTCTTTCTTCATCCCCGGCATTGTAAGCTGATAAGCATGCAGTACCTGGTCTTCGATCTTCCATTCTTTTTTATAGCGGTCATTCCATTTCTTAGAGCCGTATTTGTAATCTCCGAGAAGCGGATGTCCGGTACTCGCCAGATGTGCACGGATCTGATGGGTACGTCCGGTGATCAGATGTACCTTCAGAAGCGTCATCTCTTCATTCCACGCGATCGGGACATATTCTGTTTCTATAGGAAGACCTTTTGCATCTTTGGAAAAGCCTCCCTTTGAAAGGCTGACACGGTTCGTCTTCTCGTCTTTCACAAGATACCCCCTGATGTGTGCCGGCTCCGTGATCCTGCCCTTTACAATACACAGATAATATTTTTTCAGTGTACGTTTCTTGAATAATTCTCCCATCTGCTGTAAGCCTGCCAGACTCTTCCCGGCAACGATCAGACCGCTGGTATTCCGGTCCAGACGGTTGCAGATCGACGGGCGGAAGGTCTTAAGATTCTCTCTGGTGAGCTGCCCGGATTCCAGAAGATATGCTGTCACATTCTCCACTACTGATACATCTGTTTCCTTCGCCTTCTGCGACAGCATTCCGGACGGTTTATTGATAAATATCACATTCTGATCTTCATAGATCACGTCCAGCTTCACCGTATTCTTTATGCTTTCTTCCACCGTCTTTCCAGCTGCCTGAAATTTGGCAATGGTATCATCTGCCAGAAACAGTTTCACGCTGTCTCCTTTTTTCAGATGTTCGTTCCCGGTTGCTTTCTTTCCATTCAGCACAATATTCTTTTTACGTAGCATTTTATAAATAAAGCTTCCCGGTGCTTCGCTCAGATATTTGCGCAACAGTTTATCCAGGCGTTGTCCCGCCTCATTGTCATGAATGATCAGTTCTTTCATATTCTCTTCTAACTCCCGCTGTTTTCTACATAGAAATGTTTAAGATGATCTTCCGGATCTTTTTTTCTCTTCGTAATGATTCTTTCTGTTCTACCGCTGCCATATTATTCATGCCCTCCGCACGCGATAAAAATGCAGTATAGTCATGGAAAATCTTCACCGTCATCTTATCATAATGATTGTCTTTCAAAATATCTTTGATATGACGGGCAAGTGCCGCCTCATCGGTCTTCGGATTGCTTGCATATCCGCAGACAATGTGCCCGGATACAACCACTGCATCCAGAGGCATAACCTTCTGTGAACTGGTAATGATCATATCATATGCCTTCAGGATCAGAGGTGCTTTTTCCTCCAGCTCCTGGTATTTTGCTTCTTCAATACTCTTATATGGTGCCATTGTGATAAATTCCACCAACATCTTTGCTGCCGGAAGGCATCCGACTACCGCTACAACGGTAAGCAGATTCAGTCTGGATCCGGTCTGAATATATCCAGTTACAAAGATTGCGATCACAATTGCAAATTCTACGACCGCTCCCAGAAGATATTTCTGTTTTCTTGCCTTTACATATCCCGGCTGTCCTTTTTCTGTTCTCATATTGTCTGTCCTTTTTGTTTTCTATTTATAATTTTTCTGCAATCGTTTTCTATCATGAAAAAACATTTTCCCAAGCTCATAGACATTCCGTATATGCCTTTATATATCCGCATGGTTGATCTTCATCATCCCCCATACAAGCAGGCGATCCGGAAGGATCTTGGAAAGGATTCTGGAACCTTTCATTGCTGCTCCATATACCGAAACGCGTCTTCCACGCACGCTGTCTGTAAGTGCCTGTGTCACCACCGCTTCCGGTTCGGCACAGAGTGCTTCTTTTTCACTTGCCGCAAGCGCACCGGCCCGGTCAAAGAATTCTGTACGTACCGGTCCCGGACACACTGCCGTTACCAGGATTCCCCGTTTCTTCAATTCTGCTGCCAGTCCCTGTGAAAAACGCAGTACATATGCTTTGGAAGCCGCATATACACAGAATCCTGGCTGTGCACAGAACGAAGCTGCCGAAGCCAGATTGACAATCCGGCTGCCTTTCGACAGATATGGCAGGCAGATTCCTGTCATTCTGGTGAGTGCTGTACAATTCAGATCAACCATGCCACACTGTTCTTTCAGATCAATGTCACTGACGTTACCGATCTTTCCATATCCTGCCGCATTTACAAGCATCCTTACATCTGCCTGCCGGCGATCCAGTTCTCTTTGCAGTTTTTCAAAAATATAGTCTCTCTGCATATCCCCGTCGAAGATCCTGACCGGGATCTTTACCTGTTCCTGCAGATTTTTCAGACGGTCTGTCCGCCTTGCCACTACCCATAATTCATCCAGGTTCTTATACAGCTGCGGGATCTGAAGCGCAAATTCCCTGCCCATTCCCGACGATGCTCCTGTAACGATCGCTATTTTCAACTTTAACACCTCTCTACATCCATCCGGCTGCCGGTTTTTCATCATTTTCCCTTTATGCTATTTCTCTTGCTGTTATTTCTTCTTATGCACATTCCGGATCGATTTCTTTTTCTGTCTGCTGTTCTGTCTGTCACTTTGCACAGTATTTCTTCTGGAATGCTCGTTTTTGTT
>OLVZ01000331.1_pt1 | contig 47032 bp, 40 predicted proteins | sample 1673341 | NCBI WGS metagenome assembly OLVZ01 (sample SAMEA3178944, study PRJEB25190) | human gut metagenome | biome: human gut; feature: human-associated habitat; material: faeces | place: Austria | collected 2013 | reverse complement strand
TGGGATCGGTGCCGAGCTTCTCCTCCTCACCATCGGGGATGCCATCGCCGTCGGTATCGGGGTTGTTCGGATCAGTGCCGCGATCCTTCTCGTAGCTGTCGGGCAGACCATCTTTGTCGGTGTCGGGATCTGTCGGATCAGGAATGATCTGTACGTCGTACTCCCACTTAGTCTCGGTATAGGCACCGTTGGCGGCCTGCTCGAAAGTCAGCTTTCCCTCACCAAGACGCGTGGGATCAAACACCAGGGTGTAGTTGCCGTTCTCATCCTTGACGGGATTGCCCTCGTCGTCGCAGACGAAATGGGCCTCGTAAAGGTCGCCGCCGTCACTCGTGATCTTGATAGCGCCGGAGGAGGGCGTGTTGACCTTAATGGTTACGCGGCCTGGATGATCGGCGCCCACACCCCACGTGGTGGTGATGGAACCCGTGTAAATCTTGGAGCCCGGCTTATCGGGATCCGCGTCCGGGTCGATGGACTTTGCCGGATCGGTCTTGATCACCGGCGCAGGGTTGTCCGGCTCCGGAGTGGGATTCACGCCGGGGTTCGGGTCGATTGGGTCGATGGCGACCTCGCGGCTGGGAGCGTCCTTCGGGTTCTCCTGCGGGTTCACGCTCTCCAGGTAGTTGGCAGGCTCGTCGCTGCCCTCCGCGGGGGGCAGGTACATGAGGGACACGACATGCTTGTTGTCGCCCGTGGCATCCGGGACCAGATGGTCCGCCTCGGAAGGCTTGAAGGAATAGCTGAAATGGGTGGTGTCGCCCTTTTCGGTCGCGTTCGCCTTGGTGACGGTGCCGTCGGGCTCGGTCCTATCGGCGAAAAGCAGGTCGATGGGCTCGCCCACGGGTTTGCCGTCCACGTAGAGCTGCACGCGTCCGCGCGGGGCCTTGCAGGTGTCCTTCGTGGCCTCGGAGCCCTTCTTCCCGTCCACGGTCTCCGCGCGGTGGACATCGGCCCTGAGGACGAGAACCTTGTCGGAGCGGTGTGGGTCGGAACCGTCGGCGCCGTCCTCCTCCCACTTCAAGTTAAGGAGCTTGACCTCAGAGGCGATGGGCTTGATCTCGCACCAGCCGGTGGCGCGGTGACCCCAGTAGCTCTCCTTGAAGCCCTCGGCATTGGAGAACTGCGTCGAGTCCATGGTGAACTTCATGGCACCGGCATCCGAAGGCATGTCCTTACCCGTGCTCACCTCCGGCCCGATCGCCTGCGGACTGTCATCGCCCTCGTGAGCGGGAAGCTTATCAAAGCGCTGATACTTATATGTAACTGCGTCTTTATCGTTCAGCGTCTTAGCGGGTTTCTCATCCGTGATGATCGGTTTCTTCTCCAGGTCGTACGTGGCAAATGCCGTGCCGTCGTAGTACTTCGTCAGTTGGTCGGTATATTCGGACGGCAGCTCGAAGTCGATGTAGCGCTTAAGGATATCGCCCTCGCCCGGATTACGGAACAGAGGGTTGACCTTCTGCACATTGCCGTCCTCGTCCAGATACGACAAGGTGACCGCTACCTGCTTATCGGTTGCCGTTGGAGGCAGCCACAGATACAGCTTGCCGTCGGTGAACTGGGTGGGTGCACCGTATTCGTAAGGCACACCGGCCACCGTAAGCTCCCAGTCGATAATGGCATTGTTTCCGTCGGTCAGGGGCTTGCCCGCATCATCCTTCTTGATGACCTCGGCGGAAAGGTCGATCGCGATCATCGACACAGCCGGGTTGTCGTTGCGCGTGGTGTCCACAGGCCAAATGCCAAACGCGGAGTCATAGCTGTCTTTTCCGTTGATGAACGCCTGGAACTTCTCGTCGCTGTTGGTGCTGGCCACATGACCAACGCGCACCGATCCGCCGATGACGCTTACGGCACCGTCTTGTGCGCCAATCGCCATAGAAACGCAGTTGTAGCGCGGATCATTGTTCTTGTTCTCAGTGGCGCGACTTGTATCGGGCAGAACAGTGCCGCCGGCAATCACGATTTCGTGACCTTTGTTCCACGAACAGCATCCCTGGCCAATAGCGTTACCGTGAGCATCGGCATGGGGCACAAGCACGCCGCCGTTGATGTAAATGTTACCCGCGCAGGTTTTGCTCACAGCGGGAACCGTGTGAGGAGAACCCTGGTTAGTGACGGGAATGCCGTTATCAAGTGTGTCGGCAAACTGATACGCGGTCGCTTCGGCGTTCTGGGTGTAGTGGGCCCACGCGCCGCCACCAATGGAGGCCGCATGATACGAGGTCCACGTCTCGATGTAGCCGCCATTGAACGTAAGGTTGCCTCCGTTGCCACCTCCGCCACCGCCGATAGCTGCGCCGTAGCCGTTGGTGCCATCGCCTTTACCGCTGGAAGTGGCGGTGATAATTCCTCCGTTGAAGGTCATATCGCCGCCGTTTTCGTACTGCACGCTACCGATACCAGAAACGTGCAAGGCGCCGGTCACCGTCAGCTTGCCCGTGGTGAGTTCACCGCTGCTGTTGCGCGTGGCGTTATCGAGCAGAGAAAGACGATCGTCTCCCGCCTCGGTGCCGGCTGTGCGAGTCTTTCCGTCATTGCCAACGAAGGTTACACCCGCAGGGATTTTGCCCGGGTAGTTCGCCGGATCCATCTTGATGGGATCGCCGGACGTAGTCACGTTGCGAATATGATCGTCGATGACAAGCTCGGTACCCTCGCCACAGTGAATGGCAGGTGCCCATCTTCCGTTGGTTGCAGTGAGCGTATTGTTTGAGTTCTCGGCCAGCGTGATGTGCAGGCGCGTCTTGGGCTCGATGGTCTTGCCACTCTCATCGCGGTTGCGCTCGATATGACAGGGTATTGCAGAGGCGATATTGACGTTGTCAAACGTAACGTTCGCCTGGATGCCGGGGTTCACCCAAATGGTGACGTTTTGAGCCGTACCGGGGAAGCCGTCCGTGGAGAGAGTGAGCTCGGACGGGCCTTTAATCACGAGTTTGCGCAGCGTGTCGGTCAGCACGTTGTTGCCCGTGCGGGCCTTGCGGGTGTAGCTCTCTTCCACAAATTCGAAGTCGACGCCCGGCGTGCCGCCCTCAACGGTGATGCCGAACATGCTGCGCTCATCGGCATGGGCTTCCGGGGTGGCGCCGTCTTCACCCGCCGAGGCCACATCGCTGCCTGATTCGGCAGCGGCCTCAAACGGAATGGCGGTCACAGCCAGCGCGCCGCCGAACGCCAACAGACAGCCTGCAAACATGGGAACAGCCACGCGCTGCACCATGTGGGCAAGGACATGTTTGCCATATAAAAAGAGGGCTAGTCCCCCATAGGTTTTTTCGTCCTCAGCGGAATCGGAAACCGAGCGAGTTCGTACCTGCGCGTTCATTTGTACCCCAATTCAGCGAACTCTCCAGTAATGCTTGCTGTATTAGCATCTCAAAACACCTGTATACAACCCTTTTTTATCCGAACGGAGCGCAGTAGCCGCCCACAGTCGCGCACAGGCGTTTCCGTCCTCCCCTCTCAGCACCCCGCAATAGAAAAACCCGCGATTTCTCGCGGGTTCCCCTCTCAAATTCGTTTGCGCAATCATCGTCGAAGAGCAAGGCGGTCAGGCTTTCCAGAGCCGCCCTTTCAAAAGCACCCCAACTCGGAGTCGCGGCGGTGCGCTAGCCCCGGCACGCGTCCACAAAGCCCCTCCAGAGCTTGAAATCGGTCTCGAGCGTGCGCCACGTGTACTCCGGATGCCACTGCACACCCAGGCAGAAGCGCTCACCCTCAACCTCGATTGCCTCGGGCACGCCGTCGGTCGCCGCGGCAATCAGACGAACGCCCTCGCCCAGTTTGTCAACGCAGCAATGATGACTCGAGTTGACCTGGATCTCGCCGCGCCAATTGAGGATGCGCGAGAGCAACGAGCCATCCTCAACCACAACGGGATGCGCAGGGTCATGCAGGATGGGGGCATGACGCCAGTGCACCATACCGTCGGGAACGGGCCTGCTCGGAACGTCCATACACAGCGAACCGCCAAGCACCACGTTCAAAATCTGCATACCGCGGCAAGATGCAAACAGCGGCTTATGCGCGGCGAGCGTCGCGCGAATCAGCTTCACCTCGAACGCGTCGCGCTCATGGCATAACAGCTCCTCCGGGTACGGGTCCTCATCGCCCCACAGTGCGGGGTTGACGTCGTGCCCTCCGGGGATCGCGATACCATCGGCCATATCAACATAGCGCTGGATCACCGCATCGTCATCGGTGAACGACATCATCAGCGGCACGCCGCCCGCCGCGAGAATCGCCTCGAGAAACACCGTGGCAGAGGCAACCGAAGGCGCCAGCTGCTCGGGCATGTCCAAGCACGGCTCAATGTTCTCCATGCGGGGAGCGATCAGAATCAAAGGTCGTTGGAAATCTTCCGTCATATTTAGTGTCCCTTAATTGAATCGAGGAAATCTCGGGCGCGCTCGCTCTTCGGATGATCGAAGAACTCGTCGGGCGTCCCCTCCTCCACAATAGCGCCATCCGCCATGAAGACCACGCGATTGGCAACTCGACGTGCAAAATTCATTTCATGCGTGACCACGATCATGGTCATGCCCTGGCTCGCCAGGTCCACCATGACGTCGAGTACCTCGTTGATCATCTCGGGGTCGAGCGCGGAGGTCGGCTCGTCGAACAACATCGCCTTGGGATACATGGCGAGCGAGCGCGCAATGGCCACACGTTGCTGCTGGCCACCCGAAAGCTGCGCCGGCACCTTGCCCGCCTGCTCGGCCACGCCAACGCGCGTCAACAGATCCATCGCGCGCTTCTCGGCCTCGGACTTCGGCACACCCAGCACGTCGATGGGGCCGAGCGTCACATTGTCCAAGATGCTCATGTGCGCGAACAAGTTGAAGCTCTGGAACACCATGCCCAGCTCTGCGCGCATGGCCGCGAGTTCCTTGCCTTCTTCGGGCAGCGGCTCGCCGTCGATGAGGATCTCGCCGGAGTCAATCGTCTCCAGGCGGTTGATCGTGCGGCACAGCGTCGACTTGCCCGAACCGGATGGGCCGATCACCACGACGACCTCGCCTTTGTCCACGGCAAGGTTAACGTCCTTGAGCACGTGCAGATCGCCGTAATGCTTGTCGACGTGCTTCAGCTCGATGATAGGCTGAGTCATGGTTCTCTCCGATCGAATACAAACTCGTCATGTCCGTCCAACATACGCGCACTCCACGTCCGACGCCCGGCAGAACACATGTCCCGCAGGATCGCACGGCGTGGCAAACCGCTTCACGTCTACGACGGATTGGTGCTCAGGCGGTCCACCACACGCGCGCCGGTCTTATGGCTCACGTAAATCGACAGCTGGTTGATGGCGTAGTTGAGCAGGATGTAGATGATTGCCACCACAAAATACGTGCTCACAAGCGCGTCGTAGTTGGTAATCAACACGCGCGCATTCTGCAGCATGTCAGGATAGCTCACAACGTAGGCTACCGTGGTGTCCTTCACCACCACGACGAGCTGCGAAATGAGCGAGGGGATCACGTAACGAATCGCCTGCGGCAGCACGATCTTGATCATGACGCGGAAGGGCCGCATGCCCAGCGCAAGGGCAGCCTCGGTCTGACCGCGTGGCACGGCATTGACGCCTGCGCGCAGCACCTCGGCCAGCACGCCTGAAGCCGCAAGAGCGACCGGCAGCGTGATCATCCAGAACGACGACATCTTGATGCCGTACTGCGGTACTACCAAAAAGAAGAAGTAGATGAGCAGCAGGCTCGGAACGCCGCGGAAGAAGTCCGTGATGATACGGCAGATCGCCGCAAGCCAACGGATCCCGCTCGTGCGCCCCAGCATCAAAAACATGCCGAGCGCCAGCGCGATGGCACCAGCGGTGAGGGCGACGGTCATCGTGCCGCGCAGGCCCGCCATCAGATATCGCCACGTGCTTCCCCACGTAAAGAACGACCAGTAGCGCGGATTGAGTTGACCGGTCTTCCAGAATTGGTAGATCACCAAACCCAGCAGGGCTGCTACCAGCACCGATGTGATGGCCGTGCCGATGCGGATCTTCGCGCGCGTTTTGGGGCCAGGAGCCTCGTAGAGCGCATCGCGCATGCTCATGGTTGCGTGTGCACTCATCGCTTGATCCTCACCTTCCGGTCGAGACGATTACCGACGAACGCGATGGCGACCGCCGTAAGCGCATACCCCGCCGCGGCGATGCCGAATGCGAGGATACCGCCGGTCGAACGCGTATTGATGTAGGACACCACGCCAGTAAGCTCAGGCGGCGTGAGCGGCACCTGCGAGCCGAGTGACGTGCTGAGCATCACAGCGATCAGCAGGTTGGTCATGGGGAGCACGGTGGTGCGCAGTGCCTGCGGGATCACGATCTTGCGCAGAATCTGCCCAAAGGAAAGCCCCAGCGAACGCGCCGCTTCGATTTGCCCCACACCGATCGTGTTGATGCCGCTCATGAAGTTCTCGGACCCAAAGGCCGAAGCCACCAGGATCACGGTCACGATCACGCACGTGCGATACGGAAGCACGAGGTTCAGATTGGGCAACGCGTAAACGATGATCACCAGCAGGGAAACGCCAGGTATGTTGCGGAATATCTGCACATACAGGTCGCCCACCAAACGCAGCGGCTTGAAGGGCGACACGCGAAGCACCGTAATGGCCACGGCCATGAGCATGACAAACACAAAACACAGCGCCGTCATGCTCCAGGTGGCCAGCAAGGCATCAACGTAGTTTTGCCCGTATGTGGAGAGAAGCTCTGAAAGCCCCACGTTATGCGCCGATCGCGGGCGGCTGCGGGACCTCGTCAACACCGGCACGGTCGCCGATGCAGACCTTCCACAGGGCCTCCCACGTGCCGTCCTCCTCGATCTTGGCGAGGAAGTCGTTCACGAAGGTAACACCGTCGGAATCGAGCGGCAGGCCGATGCCATAGGGGTCCTCGGGGCCGAACGGTTCACCGGCGAGCTTATAGGTGCCAGGCTGCTTCATCATGGAGCTGAGCAGCATGTTCGTGTCGATCACATAGGCGTCGACGCGCTTCTGTGCGAGGGCGGAACGAGCCTCTTCGTCGGTCTTGAACTCCTGGAGCACCGCGTCGGGCTGCAGCTCCTCCATGAGGCCGGGGCCGGTGGAACCGGACTGCACGGCAACGTTCTTGCCAGCGAGGTCGTCAACGCTCGTGATGTCGTCGTTGTCGGCGAGCACGAGGATGGATTGCTGCGTGCTGTAATAGGGGCCGGCGAAGGAGATGAGCTTCTTGCGCTCATCAGTGATGGAATAGGTGGCGAACACGGCGTCGACCTGGTCGTTCTGCAGGACGGACTCGCGCGTGTCGGAGGTTACCTGCGTGGTCTCGAACTTGGACTCGTCGCCGAGGATGTAGCGGACCAGAAGCTGGGAAAGACCGGCGTCGAAGCCACGTAGCTTGTTGTCCTTCTCGTTGAGCAGGGAGAACAGTACGGAGGTCTGGACTACGCCGAGGCGCATCGTGCCAGCGTCCTTGATGCCCTGGGCCCACGTGCTCGCAGCGACGGTCGCATCGTCGGCGGTGACGCCGGAAGCGATGAGCGCATCATAAGCTTCGGCATCGAGAGCCGTGGGCTCCTGATCGCCGAGGTCGTCACCGGTAGGTGCGGAGCCCTCGGGCGCCGGTGCGGGCTCCTCGCCGCCGCAAGCGGCAAGACCGAGCGCTGCAGCGCCGGCGGCAACCGTGCCGAGCACCTGACGACGATTGAGCATAAATTCCTTCGTGCTGTTACTCATGAGAGGTTCCTTTCCCCAGTGCAGTACGGATACTTTAGCATACTACAGCATTAGCACGGTTTTCCGCACCTTTGCGAAAAACTTCTTTTACTTATGCCCCAAGAACATAGGGAAATTACGCCCCTAAGCTGCAATATTTCTCTGTAACCAAATGGACACCTTAGAGAGGTTTGTATGCGCGACCCCCCCCAACGATCAGTATGGATGCCACCGCTCAAGGGCGCCGCGTTTTGTGCAGCAAATCGGCTACCTATGTAACTCACGCGGCGAACCCCGCTAGCGGCACGGCGCCGTTACAGCTCTCCTATGCGATACGCATCGAGCAACACGTGCAGGTCGCGGATTTGCTCGCGAATCTGAACGCCCGTGTCGGTATCCCCCACCATGCGACGCGTTTCCGCAACGTCGAAACGGTCGGTCTCGCTCACGATGTCGGCGTTGTGCGCAAGTGCAGCCTCCACGCTCTCAAATGCGCGATGCGCCTTGAGGCGGCATCCGCGGGAACTCGAAATGAGCGTGTAGCCCGCAATACCCGTCTTGGGATGATATGCGCGGCAAAAGCCGCCGTCGATGACGAGCAGTCGCCCATCGGCACGGATGGGCTTCTCACCCTCCCCCGTATGCACGGGCGTGTGACCGTTGATGATATGACCCGCACCGGGAACGCCACCGAACTCGCGCATAATCGAGTCGCACACGGCCGGATCGTTGGTGAGCGAGAAATACGGGTCCATGGGCTCAACCCAGCTCGATTTGTCCTCGATATACGAACGCTCGAACGTCTTGACGTGGCGTCCACTGGCCGGCGACTTCATACCGATCCAGAGGTACCACATCCAGTCGAGGGCCTCCTCGTCGCCCGTGCGCCATGCACGGCGCGCAATGTCATCGCAGAAGTCCAGGTAATCGCGGCCGCTGCGCCACGTACCCAGGCAGTTGACGCTCGAGAACGTTCCGTCCTCGTTGAGCGGGACGCAACCGTGGAACAGCAGATTGCGGTTGTACATCAGATACATCGAACCGTGGCTGTACATAAAGTCGATATGTCGATGCAGGTGATCGGTGTTCTTGAACTCCGCAACGAGCTTATCGACGATGCGCTGTTCCTCTTCGGTGAGCTCATACGGATGCTCGGGGTCGACCGTGGGGAAATCGAGCGTTGCCATCTGGTACTCGTTGCCATCGGAAACCGTAATGGTGCCATGCTCGTAATCGATCTTGTCCAGCAGCAGACGATCTTGCATGTCAAAGCTCGCATGGCGCATGATGATCTGCCCCTCGAGCTTGAAGAGCAGCACGTTGACGGCCTTCACCAGAGGGGTGAGCTTGGCCTGGAACGGCGTAGCATCGGCAGGCACCGGCGCGTATGTCCGATCCGCAAAGGCAACGAGTTCGCGCAGCGAGATGCCGTAATCGTTTTCCAAAATCTCGTAGTTGTCGTAGCGCAGGTTGTTGCGCAGCACGGTAGCGACACAGGCGGCGGAACCGGCCGTAGCGCCCATCCACAGGATGTCGTGGTTGCCCCATTGAATGTCCAGCGAATGGTAATTCATAAGCTGGTCCATGATCTTCGAGGCACCGCCACCGCGGTCGAACACGTCGCCCACCAGGTGCATGTGGTCGATGACCAGGCGCTTGATAACCGCCGCGAGCGCACAGATAAAGTCGTCGGTGGCACCCGTCTCGATGATCGACTCGATGATGCGCTCGTGGTAGCGCACGCGATAGTTGTTCTCGTCAGGATGCGTGTGCAGCAGCTCATCGATGATGTAGGCAAAGTCGTGCGGAATCGCTTTGCGGACCTTGGAGCGGGTATAGCGGCTCGAAAGCGCGCGCGTCACCGTGAGGAGCTCATCCAGGCTGTCGCGATACCACTGACTCGAATCCTGATGCGCTTCGCGCACCATCGCGATCTTCTCACGCGGGTAATAAATGAGCGTGCACAGGTCGCCCTTTTCATCCTCGGTAAGCGAATCGCCGTAGATCTCGTCCACATGCTCACGCACCACACCCGAGCAGTTGTTGAGAATGTGCATGAACGCCTCGTACTCACCATGAAGGTCGCTCATAAAATGCTCAGTGCCCTTGGGCAGGTTGAGAATTGCCTGTAGATTGATGATCTCGGTAAAAACAGCCTGCTCGCTCGGGAATTTTTGGGCAAGCAGACGAAGGTACTTCATGGTTTGTTCGGAATGCTCCGGGGTGGTCACGGCGGCTCCTCTCCATGGCGAACACTCAATTCACCATAGCATCCGCTTGTGGAGGGGGCATCTGTTCCCATGAGCGTATCCGGCTAGCGGTAGCTCTTCACCATTTTTCCAGCCCCACTACAAATTGACTCCTCATTTGTCCGAAGTATCGGTATTCGGGCCCGTGATGTCGGCGCTCAATCGCCTTTCGACCTCGTCTGCCCCGAGACATGCTGGACAAGAGGCACGGTGAGCGGCGCTGCATGACGAACATGCCCCTCCGCAACTGCCAGCATTTGAACACGATCCACATACGCCCTGCTTGCGCATACGACGAATAGCAGCGGCGCATGCCAGGACAATCACAGCAACGATAAGCACATCAATGAGGGACATAAGCTCCTCCTCATCAAATAGTTTACTTAGGTGAACTTATCATACCCAACGGTGATTTGCGTGCGCGATGAACGTGACCCTCCATCAAATGTAGATGAAGCGACCCCGCACCACGTACAGGGTCGCCAAATACCAAGCTATTGCATAGCGTTAGTTGCTCCATGGCTCCCGACGTAAAGGGAGAGCAAGCTTTGCCTTCGCTCATCGCACGTCTATTGCTGGAACGAAGGACACAGTACACCTCCCCAGCAGTAGGGCACTTCTCAATCAAGGCGCGCACTGTTATCGCAGGATGTTCGCTCGAACCGCGGCGCGCCCTGGTGCGTAATGCGCTTCTCTTAGCCGAGCATCTCGAGCACCGCACGTTTGTGTGTGAGGAACTCGGGCGTGAGGTTAAACGTTGCGCGCTCGCTGTGTGGACAGGTGATGTGCTCCTCGCCCACAATGCGTGTCGGCATACCAGCCTGCGGAGCACCTCGCATTACGTAAATGACGTCCGCCAGCGTAAGCGCTTCGTCGATGTCATGCGTAACCACGCACGCAGTGGTATGACAACGCTCGATTACGTCAAGAAACCACGTGTGCATATCGGCCTTGGTAAACGCATCGAGAGCCGAAAATGGCTCATCAAGCAGCATGAAATCCTTTGAAAACAGGTAGCTGCGCAACAATGCGGCGCGTTGGCGCATACCACCCGAAAGCTCACTCGGCCAGCGCTCTTCCGTGCCCTCGAGGCCAAAGGTTTCGAAGAGCGGGCGCGCCTGATCGCGGGCAGCCTCTTTCGACATGCCCTGGAGCACGAGGGGAAGCGATACGTTGTCGATGATGCGTTTATGTGGCAAGAGCAGATCTTTTTGCAGCATGTACGACAAGTGGCCCGATTCACCGGTGATGTCCTGCTCGTCGAGTTTAACGCTGCCCGCGACGGGGCGCTCGAGGCCGGCGATGATATGAAATAGGGTGGTTTTTCCGCAACCCGATGGACCGAGCAAACATGCTACCTGCCCGGATTCCACGGTAAGACACACATCATCGAGGACACGCAAGTCGCCGTACTCCTGTGAAACGCATTTTACCTCAAGACGCGCCATCGCCATCGTCTCCCAATCGCGTCGGTAACCCGCCGCATTCCGCCTTTTCAATCAACACGGCACGAATTCGGTTCAATTAATCGCGCATGTCGAGTAGAGCAGCGTTTTGTCCAACAAAAGGCCTGGTAATTCGAGCCCGCAACCTGGGTGTACTTGGACAATCCAAATAATTGAACCGAATTCGCGATATTACTTAGATAAAGCTCGTGTCCAGACCCGCGCCGGGCTCAATTTGGGGTGCAAAACCCTGCTCGCTCACCCACTCATAGAACGCATCCCAGCGCGCCGCGTCAATGGCACCCCAGTTCTCGGCATCCGCCTGGTACTGATCGGCGAGATATGCCTGGCTTGCGTGGACAAGCTCACTATCGAGCTCAGGGGCAGCTTTGAGCAGGATCTCCGCGGCGGCATCCGGATCGGAAATGCAGTCTTCGTAACCACGGCGCGTGGCGTCGATGAACGCCTGAACCAGCTTTTCGTCCTGCTCAATAACGTCATTGTTCGCAATGATAACCGGCGTGTAATAGTCGAACACCGGCTCGATGTCCGAGAACGCAAAGTAGTTGGTATCAAGGCCCGCCAGCTTGCACTTCTCACCCGCCCATGCCCAGTAGATCCAAATGGTGTCGACCTGGTCGGTCTGCAGAGCGCTGACCTCGTCGGTCACGGTCGAAGGCACCATCTGCACCTCGTCGAAGTTGCCACCGTCGTTCTCAACACAACGCTCGATCATCCCCTGCTCAATGGGCATTTCCCACGTCGCATAGGTATGTCCCGCCATGTCGGCAGGGCTGTCGATGCCCTTATCCTTCAGACTGATAATGCCCGACGTATTGTGCTGGATGATGGCCGCGACCGCCGTGACAGGCAGAGCATCCTCGGACGAAACGTAGGCGGCCATCGTGTCCTGGAAGCTCACGCCGAACTCGGCATCGCCTGCAGCAACCAGCGCGTCTGCACCGTTTTCGGGCGCCTGTACGATCTCGACCTCGAGACCCGCCTCTTTGTAGTATCCGCGCTCGGCTGCCACGTACACGCCCGTGTGGTTCGTGTTGGGGGTCCAGTCCAGGGCAAACGTCACCTTGCGCAGCTCCGGCTCATCCGATGCGCCTGCCGAGGAGCCTGCAGGGGAGTTATTGCCAGCACAGCCAGCAAGGGCAGATGCGCCAAGGGCGGCGGCACCCGCAAGACCCGTCCCCAGCAACGTGCGACGAGACATCATGCCGTAAGCGTCGCCCTTTGCCACTGCCTGCTTCATCGATTTTTTATCCATGATGGATTTCTCACTTTCCCTTGAAACACAGCTACTACCAGCTGCGATTGCTTTTCTCTAGATAGTCACGTTGTTGCGCGCAGCTACCGTTACCGTGATTTCCCTTGGCAACCGCGCTTCCGCGCTGCGAACACCATTACCGTGGCTTCTCCAGACAACCACGCCTTCAGGCCACCACCTGCCATTACTGTGGTTTTCGCTCTCCGCGCTCCCAGGGCATCGAGATGCGACGCACCGCCTCAACTGCCCACATGAGCAGCAAGCTCAGCGCAGAGATAAGGAAGATTACCGCAAACATCTTGTCAAACGAATACGCCTTGCGCACGCGCGTCATGTACACGCCCAGACCCGAGAAACCGCCGAGCCACTCCGCGATCACCGCGCCCACGATGGCGTAGGCGGCGGAGATCTTGAGGCCCGAGAAGAACTGCGGCAGTGCGGCGGGCAGCTTGACGTGGCGCATGATTTGCCCGCGAGTGGCGCCCATCGAGCGCAGCAAATCGATCTCGTCGGGGTCAACGGAGCGCAAGCCCTCGAGTAGACCCACCGTAATGGGGAAAAACGTCGTCACCACGATGAGTACCACTTTGGGCAGCATGTCGTAGCCAAACCACAACACAAGCAGCGGCGCAATGGCCACACTCGGAATCGTTTGCGTGAGCACCACCAGCGGATACACCGCCCGGTACAACACCTCGAACCGATCCATGAGCAGTGCGGAAATAAAACCGAGCGCCACGCCCGCAGCCAGACCGAGTCCGGCTTCGATGAGCGACGTCACGGCATGCTCGCACAAAAGCGGCCAGTCGCTTACCAGCGCTTGCACCACGGCCAGGGGACTTGGCAACATGTATCCCGGAACCAGCCCGGCCATGCATACCAGCTGCCATATGGCAATCAGTGCTGCAAGCGTTATCGGAGCTGCAAGACGCATGCCGAGCGAAGATGCCGAACCCTGGGTCTTATCGGCACCGACAGTCCCGCCAGCCGCGCTACCTGCGCCAGCCGCGCCGCCCACGCCAGCCGCGTTACTTGCGCCATCGGCACCAGAGCTACCGGTGCCATCGACACTGCGCCCCACTTCGTTATGCGCCACTTCCCCGCTCATCGGCACTCCGCGCGCGTCGTTCGATTCGTTATGCATCGTTCTCGTGGTACTTGGCGGTCTTCTTCTCGGTAGTCAGCAGGTTATCGGCATCGTCGAAGAAGATCTTCGAGTACACCGCGACCTTGGCGGAACCGGCGCGCACGGCAACGCGCGTGCACTCGGCGAGAACCTCCATGCAGTGGTCGTAATCGCCCTCGATCGCCGTCTCAAACGGCCCCACATATGCGTCAGGGAACTCGGACATGATGTACGCGATGACCTCGTCGACCACGCGCACGACCTCGTCGTTTCCCTGCACGCCCTGAGGCAGCAGCTGAATTGCAACGCTCGCTTTCATGAGCGCTCCCTTCTGGGCCCGCGCGGCGCGAAGCCACCGCACAAACAAGGCCCCTCGATGTTTCGTAGGGGCCTTCGCGAGCTTCGTCTGTGCGAGAGGTTGTACGTCCCTACGCCGGCATTACCCGGATCAGGTTGCGGGTCGAGCGATGGGCCGCTCCTCTCAGCCGGGCCAAATCCCCAGCTCCCCGTTACAGCGGACAGTGTAGCACGTTCATACAAAAGAGGCGTCGCGCAATTGCGACGCCTCGTTGTGCAAACGGCTGCGTTGCGTAGCGACAACGCACTTGAGACCAGACGGTTATTGCAGGTTCGGATTTGAAACCAGACCGTTGTGTCAAAAATCAGCCGTTTTATGCAACATTCGTCTGGTCTCAGTTGTGGGTATGTAACATTGGTCTAGTTTCAACTTCGGCATGCAACATTCGTCTAGTCAACCTGATAGCTCCTCAGCTGAGCAGGGGCAACGCGCGGGAACATCTCGCGGCGACCAGACTCGTCAGCCGCAACCACATAGTATTCGACAGTGGCGCCAGCTGGCTGCGCCGGAACCTTGGCAACATAAACCTCGTGCGTACGTCCGGGAACAAGCTTTCAGTGTGCGTCCGCCCTTACGTATCGAGTGTTTCGACCTGCTCCAATCTTAGTGAGCGTCCCCTCGTCGACCAGCCGCTTGAGGGCCGACTCCACTGACGAGCTGCCCAACGCCGGACAGGCCTCCAACACATCACGCTTGGAAAACGGGCCTATAACATCTTGAACATGGTTCAAAACGATGTCATAAGACGTGCTTCTAGCTCCAACAACCTCTACCATTGAAACGCGCCGCTCGAGATCGCGATAGCAAGAGAGGATAACGCTCAGCATGTACTCGATAAACGGCTTCGGATCATTTGTTCCCTCGTGCCAACCAACGCCCGATGCCGCCAACGCGTCATAGTAGGCATCCTTGGTCTTTTCGATTGCTTTCTCCACGCTGATGTATCGACCGACCATGTAGCCGGCGCGATAAAGCAACAACAGCGCGAGCAATCTGCTCATGCGTCCGTTACCATCCTCAAAGGGATGGATGCATAGGAAGTCCAAGACGAAACATGGAATCAAAATCAACGGATCAACCCTGCCTTCCGCCAACGCTCGGTCATATGCGCCGCAGAGTCGCTCAATGGCCTCGGGCACCTCATGCGGCGGCACTGGGACAAACAACGTTGCCATCTCCCCGCTTGGAAGAATCATGTCGATCTCGTTCGGCGCAGACTTATAACGTCCACCGAAGGAGTAGCTCGTAAAATGCATAAGATCCCGGTGGAGCTGCAGGATGTAGTTCGATTTTATCGGGATATACTCGTAACTCTCGTGCACCAGATCCAATACGTTCCTATATCCTAAGATCTCCTCCTCGTCGCGATTGCGCGGAGTGGTCTTGCTGGCAATCAACTGACGAAGACGCGGATTGGTAGTCCGAATCCCCTCGATGCTGTTGGAACCCTCGGTACTTTGAATCCTGGCTACCTCCATCAGGCGGTCGAGAGCAACCGGCTTCTGATCCAAAAGCAACTTTTGCTTTCCCTTGTACTCATGTATCTGCGCGACATAGGAGACGATCTCGTTGCTCCATGTCCGCTCTTTTAGCGCTGCATAGTTAAATTCCCTCATACGTTTCTCCCAATCTGACTATCCATGTCCCAATATTACTATCATTTTGGGAGATTAACTAATAGATCTGGGAGAAGGGAATCAGAATCTTAATACAGACTTGAGACCGGACGGTTATTGCAGGTTCGAGTTTGAATCCAGACCGTTATCTCAAAAAATGGCCCTTTTCCGTAACAACGGTCTGGTTTCAGGCTCAAATATGCGCTCGGCACGTCGCAACCGTCTGGTCTCAGCACGGACATGCAACAACAGCCCTGTCTCAACCGCAAACATACAACCAGCATGTAAGAGCCATTTGGTCTCAGCCACAAATGAACGGCATCTGCGCAACAACGGCCTTACTCCAACCGTAGCCAAGAAAAAAGGGGCCTGTCGCAATGACAGGCCCCGAAGGCACATGGAATGACGCACAAGTTGTAAGTCATGTCACTCCGTGTGCAAACTACTCTCCGAACAAAATCGGCAAACGAATTAGGCCAGCTTCTTCACCATGGAAAGCAGGGTCTTCACGTCTTCAATCTTCGTGCAGCCAGTCTGCTTGTCGATAATCGAGCTGTAGACGTGCGGAATGACCTTCTCAACACCCGCATCGAGAATGATCTGCATAATCTCGCTGAAGTTCTCGAGATCGATGCCGCCCGTGGGCTCAAGGCAGAAATGCTCTTGCGCACATGCCTCGGCAACTGCCTTCAGTTCATCGCGAACCTTCAGTCCTCCCATGGGGAAGAACTTCAGCGAATTGCCTCCCATTTCCTTTGCCATTGCAATCGCCGTGGCAGCGGGAACAATTGCAGGTTCTGCACAATCCTTGGACAGATAACCCGTGGAAATTTTAAGCTGACCGGGAATGCCGGAGGGAGAGACCATGGCATTGATATGACTCGTGTCATTCGCCACATTCGCGCGCGTCCAACCCACGGCTGAAAAAGCCTGATTGAAGTGGTGCGCCTTGATCTCCTTTGCAACCTCTGCAACAGCACGCCACTGAGCCGGGTTGCCGCCGCCAAGACCAACGGACAGGTTCCCGTCGAGCACGTCCATATAACGAGCCATATCCTCAACGCAGGTTTCAACATCGGGATAGTTGGCCGTCAGCACGCCAACCTCGACATGATGCTCAGCTGCCTCGTAGATTTCACGTGCGTTGTCCAAACTGCCCGCAAGGACATTGAGGCAAACGCGATCGTTGTAGTAATTGATAACGCTCACAGCAATCAACCTTTCATGATACGAGAGAGTTTTTCAATGATGATGTCCGTGTCCCCATCGACCAAAGGCCTCGGATCGAAGTCGATCATGCCGAGATTGAGAAACTCGGTACGAGCCCAAATTGTGGGATCACCAGCCCGTAGCTCCGCGTTAATTTGCTCAATCGACTTCCCGCTCGCAGGACACGTCGGGTCGAGAGTGACGCGACAACGCCAGATGGCGCGTCCAGCCTCATCTTGAATTTCCGAAGCCTTCAAACCGGGAATCGCACCGATTCGCCCTACGAGTTCATCCGCTTTAGCCTTATTCTTCTGCGCCTCGGCTTCGTGATCGCGTTCAGCATATTGGTCCAAAGCCTCGAGGAGGCCGGCAATCTGTTCCTTTCCGACCTTCATGGCGCGACCAATGCCTCGGTACTGCTTCTTTACATGAGCAATCAGATCGGCTCGCCCGCACACAAAACCAGAAGTCGTTGCCTCAAGTGCCTTGGCCCCTGAATAACAGACCAGGTCGGCTCCCAGACCAATGTATTTTTGGAAGTCTTCCTCAGCGGCAGCATCCACAATAAAGGGCAGGTTATGGCGCTGAGCGATATCGCGCATCATCTCGATGTCGACCATGCCTTTTTGCACGCAATGATGGCTCTTGACGTACAAGAGGGCCACGGTCTTTTCAGTGATAGACTCCTCGATGTCCTCAGCGTGAACCTCGTTAGCCGTTCCCGCCTCAACCGGCACACCACCACCCAGACGAATCATCGTGCAGATTGGCGCACCGAAGTCAATCGCATGACCCTTTTGAAGCACAACCTCGTTTGCCATGCCGGTAGAATCGGGCATCTTTGCCACGGCGGTCCATTTTCCCTGCGTGACGAGGCCCGCAACCGTCATTGCAATAGCCGCAGAAGCGCAGCTGGTCGGGCACGCATCCTCGGCACCCGTATGTTTGGCGATAAGTTCACCGGCGCGGTCGATCAAATCATCGATAACCACGTACGACTGCGCCCCGGCAACCGCCTTCTGCGCAACACGATTCGAAATCGTCGAAACTCCCAGCTTGGTCACCCTGCCACTGGCATTGACCACACGATTGAGCCCCATGTCCTGGTATACGTTATTCGTCATAATCGTCTTACCCTCAATCTAAATGCGCGGTGAGGCCCCAACCGAGGCCTCACCGCAACGGGGTGAATCTTACAGAATGCCCAGCAGCGAGCACACGACAGAGAACACAACCACCGAAATAAGGATCACGTTGTAGCGTGGGCCTTTCTTCGTGAGATAGAAGTAGATGCCGAACACAGCGAGCAGGGGCAGCAGGCCGGGAACAATCTGGTTGAGAATGTCCTGCACGACGATAGTGGTTCCCTCAGAAATGGTGAAGGCCAGCGGCGTCGTGATGGACACATAGGAAGCAGACAGGGCGCCCATCATGATCAGGCCGATCACGTTGGCGGTAAAGATGATGGACTTCATCGTTCCGCCCTGCATCATTCCCACAATGGACTTCTTGCCAAGCGAATAACCCTTATGAATCAGGATGTACGAGATGGCGATAGTCGAGGCCGGATAGAGAACCAACGGTCCCAAACCACCAAGAGCCATACCATCAGCTGCAAACGGCAGGAAAATACCGAAGATAATGGGCATCAGGGCAGCCCAGATGATTGCATCGCCCATGCCGGCAACCGGTCCCATGAGGCCCGTCTTGACACCGGTGATAGCAGACTCGGAAACGTCGCCGCCCTGGGCGCGCTCCTCTTCCATGGCAATCGTAATGCCCTGGATAATCGAGCCCAAAATACCTTCCGTGTTGAAGAAGATCAGGTGACGCTTGAGCGCCTCAGCCAGGTCTTCCTTCTTGGTGTAAAGCTTCTTGAGGATGGGGGTCATGGATGCACAGAACACCAGGGACTGCAGACGCTCATACGAGTTGGAAAGCTCCGCGCCGGCGTAGTAGATCCACATGGACTTCGTGACGTCCTTCTTGCTCAGGGTCTTGGTCACCTCAGTTGCCTCGGGGGTGTCAGTCTGGGGCATGGTGGTCTCGATGTTACTCACTCAAAACACCTTCCTTCCTAAACATAATCATGCGCAGGATCAGGGCGAAGCAGGTTCCAAAGATTGCCATCGCCATCGTCGTAAGGCCCGCATCGCCGAAGTAGATCATTGCGAAATAACCGATGAGGAAGAAGGGAATCATGCTCTTCTTGCCAATGACCATGATGGTGATCGCAAAGCCCAGAGCCGGGAGGATGCCACCCATGATCTCAAAGGAGTGCATGAGCCAGTCGGGAATGATGGTAAGCAGGTCGGCAGCAGCGGAAGCGCCGAGGAAGTTGATGGCGAATACGAGCGGGAAGCGGATGATAAAGCCCATCAGCGCAGGATACAGGAATGCGCAACGCATGATGCCGGCGCAGTCCGCCTTCTCCGCATAGGAGTCTGCCATGTGCACCCAGATGGAGTTCGTCGAACGACGAAGCTGGTCAACGAACACACCAGCAACGCCAAAGGGAATTGCCAGAGCGACTGCGACTTCGGGGCTCAGGTTAGCCATGACACCGAGCGGAATAGCGATGCATCCGGCAAGTGCGGGGTCGGACGGGACATTGCCGCCGGGCGTCGAAGTGACGCCGAGGTAGACGAGCTGCAGCGCTGCGCCAATCTGCATCGAAAGCATCATCTTTCCGGTGATGAGGCCCACAAATACGGCAATCACCGTCGGCTGCAGCAATGCACTCGAAAAAGTGTAACCAAAACGCAGGCGACAGAACCAGTAGTAGACGCCCATGAAAATCGATATTGCCAAAACGTTCATATCAACCCTCCTAGCTGCGATACTTCTTCAGGATCGCGTCCACGTCTTGGGGCGCATCCTCGGGAATAGTCTGGAAATAAGTCTTGATGCCACGCGCGGACAAATCGTCCAAAATGCTGGCATCCGCATCGTCGAGCGTGATGTTCTGGAACACCACCTTGCGATTCGGGGCACCTCCCAAACCTCCCACCTGGATAGCAGGCACAACCACGCCGCCATCCAGCAACTCCTTCATTGAGGACAGGTCGGGCAGCAGGAGCAGGACCTTACCCGCGCCGAACTGATTCTCGGTAAAGGAATCAATCGCCTGGCGCTTGCTCAGACAAAGGACCTCGATTCCCTCCGGCGCGCTCATGAGGTAGATGCTTCTCATGAACTCATCAGCGGCAAGATCATCACTCACCACGATGATGCGATTAGCCTGAGACTGGTTGACCCACTTGGTCATTACCTGCCCGTGGATGAGTCGCGAATCAATACGACACAGCACGATTTCCGCCATTTGCACTCTCCTTTCGATACAGCAATCCCCTATCCCGCGCACGCGGGACTTCCAACACGACAGTAGATTTTCTTTAGAAATTGAACTTATGACGCCATCGAGGAAAGGACCTCGCTCACAACGTCCTTGACGGACCCACGACCGATTTCAAGCAACGCGTCAACATCGAGCTTGCCTTGGAACTGCAATTGCGAGCACGCTTCGAGCAAGAGCGGTGCGGAAAGACCGCTGATAACGCGAATTCCCGTCTCATGTCCGATTTTTGCCGCCACATTAGAGGTGGTGCCCCCGAAGATATCTGTAAGAACGACCGAATCCTCGGAGATGCTTGCCAGATACTCTGCGACCATCTGGTAATACTCCGCAAAGGTGTACTGAGGTAAAAGTGGGATTTCATGAGTGCAGGTGATTTCACCGAACACCATCCCTAGGCTCTTGACAAGTTCCGATCCCCATCCGCCATGTGTCAAGATGACGATTTTCGTCTCCTTTTCCATATTCCACCCCCTTTCACTACAAGTAGTAATGTAGTAAGCACATGGTAAATTGTAATCCACTACATTTTTAATTGCTACAAAAATGTAGTGTGCTACAGATAAACGGTATTATCTCGCCCGTGAACGTAGTTTTGCGCGTTTTTCGTTCGTGTCATGTAGTAACTTATGAGTCGAACTACATAAGGGAATAATGCGTAAGTACGCAGTAATTAGGCTTTGAGAGGCTCCTGTTCGTGACCATTATTGAGGCAATGACCGTCATCGACCTCATCGATGCGATGTCCAACCAATTCACCAACGTTGACTGGAAGATAAGCCAGTTTATCGCCAGCAATCCAAATGAGTTTTGTTCGATGACCGCCGCCGAAATCGCAAGGCAAGCAGGCGTGTCAGATGCGAGCGTTATCCGCTTTGCACAAAAAATCGGATTTGACGGTTTCCAGGAGCTGAGAAGCCGATTCAAACGAGAACTCTCAAAAAGCAACCAGCCAAAGACCCCAGATGACGCTTTGGCGCAGCAGGCGTCGCTCATCGATTCTGCATCGACCCTTTTAAAAGAGATCGATCTCGCCTCTATCAGTCAGCTCGCAAATAGTGCAGCAGCATGCGACACCCTAATTATTGTCGGGTCAGAACGATCTGCCCATCTTGCCCCGCTTCTCGCAAACAAGTTCCTTTCGCTTGAGATGAAGACGGTCGCAATCGACAATTCGCAATCGATTCCCCTGGCAGCAAACCTCACTGATGCAAAGTCGCTCCTCCTTGTGCTCGATCTTGCAAAAAACACCGAGCAACTTGAAAACTGTGCTGTAGCGGCATGTTCACGTAATGCAAAAATTGCCACGATAAGTCGACATCACGCATCAACACTTCGCAACATCTCCGATGCATACTTCTTCCTGCCCATGACAACGGGATCGAACCCCCCGTTCCCCATCAGTTTCGAGACGCTGGCGCTACTTATTGGGGATCTTCTGTTCGAAGCCCTTTCCCGCACACGCAAAGAGGCTCAATAGAGGCAAGCCTAAAAAAAACAAACTGCCCCCGATTGCCTGTTTAATGACAGAACCGGAAGCAGTTCGAGAAATATCTGCCCTCGTTAAAAAACGCCTCCCATGTAACAAACATGGGAGGCGTTTACGTACAACTGGCTTACTCCAAGCGCAAGCCAACCTCTTTGAGCTGCGCCAAAGAAACCTCGGACGGCGCAGCGGACATAAGGTCGGAGCCGGAGCTCGTCTTGGGGAACGCCATGACGTCGCGGATGGAATCCGTACCGGCCAGCAACATGCACACGCGGTCGAGACCGAGCGCAAAACCACCCATGGGCGGCGCACCGAACTCGAGCGCCTCCATGAGGAAGCCAAACTGCGAACGAGCGCGCTCCTCGGTGAATCCCATGAACTCGAGCATCTTGAGCTGCAGCTCGGAGTCGTGGATACGCATACCGCCACCGCCGGCCTCAAAGCCGTCCATCACGAAGTCATACGTGCAGGAGCCCATGGCGAGCGGGTTCGTCTCGAGCAGGTCAAGCTCGTCGATGTGCGGAAGCGTGAAGGGCTGGTGCTCGGCCTCATAGCGCTGGCCTTCCTCGTCCCAGTGGAACAACGGGAAGTCGACGACCCACAGGAAGTCGTGGCCCTCGCGCGGAACATCAAGCGCGTCGGCCATGTGGGAGCGCATGCCGCCGAGGATCTCGTCCGCCTCAAGACGCGGACCGGCGGCAAACATCACGAGGTCGCCCGGCTCGACGTCCATGCGCTCGCGGAGCGCGGCCATCTCCTCATCGGAGAAGAACTTGACAATGGGGCTGTTCATGGAACCGTCCTCGCGGAAGGCGATCCAGGCAAGGCCCTTGGCGCCAAACGTGGAGGCAACCTTGGCGAGCTTGTCAATCTGCGCGCGCGGCCACGCGCCGGCACCCTTGGCGTTGATCGCCTTGACGACCTGGCCCTCGGTAGTTGCGGCGCTGGCGAACACCTTGAACGCGGATGTGGCGAACACGTCGGTGAGGTCCACAAGCTTCATGCCGTAACGAGTGTCGGGCTTGTCGGAGCCGTAAGTGTCCATGGCATCCCAATAGGACATGCGACGCAGCGGGGTGGGCATCTCGACGCCCATCTGCGCGAAGGCGCTGGAAAGCACGTCCTCGAGTGCGCCCATCACGTCGTCCTGCTCAACAAAGCTCATCTCGATATCAACCTGCGTGAACTCGGGCTGACGGTCGGCACGAAGGTCCTCGTCGCGGAAGCACTTGGCAACCTGATAGTAGCGCTCAACACCGCCGATCATGAGCAGCTGCTTGAGAAGCTGCGGGGACTGCGGAAGCGCGTAGAAGCTGCCGGGCTGCAGGCGGCTCGGCACGATGAAGTCGCGCGCGCCCTCGGGCGTAGACTTGAAAAGCGCAGGGGTCTCGACCTCGGTAAAGGCGCGGTCATGCAGAGCCTGGCGAATGGCGAAGGTGAAGTCGGAGCGCAGGCGCAGACGAGCGTTCATCTCGGGACGGCGCAGGTCGAGGTAGCGATAACGCAGACGCGTATCCTCGGCCGTCTCGATGCCATCCTCAATCTGGAACGGCGGGGTCTTGGAGCGGTTGAGCACCGTTGCCTCGTCCACCAGAACCTCGACCTCACCCGTGGCGAGCTTGGGGTTTACGGCGTCCTCACCGCGGCCGCGCACCACGCCGTGCACGCGGATGGGCCACTCGGGACGCATGGTCTCGGCGATCTTGAACGCCTCGCCCAGCGAGTGCTCGGGGTCGAACGTGAGCTGCGTAATGCCTTCGCGGTCGCGCAGGTCGCAGAAAATCAGGCCGCCGTGATCGCGGCGACGACTCACCCAACCGGTAAGCGTGACTTCCTCGCCCACGTTCTCGGAACGAAGCTCACCGCAGGTGCGCGTATGCATGGAGTGAATGTTTGCGGGGTTGGTGGCATGGCAATCCGCCATGGCGTCCTCCTTTTCATCTGTGCCGCCCCGTGCCGGTACGGGCGACTGGTGTACAGACTGCCCGGGCGCGTAGACAGCGCGGCCGGACATAACGCGACACGCAAGAGTGCAAGTAAAAGCAGGCGTTCCGTGCAGCGAGTCAACAGCATACTTGATGGAATGCGATTCACCAAGAAAAGCACGCGCACTTCAACGGCTCGAAATCATTTGTACATCGTCCGCTTCACAATCCACAGCCTGAAAAGAACGAGTATCGACCGTTCGCGGATAAAAATCGACCGTTCATCAAATCAGCTGAGGTTGATGCCCACCATCTCTTCGCATACTTCACACGTCGCAAGAAATGCGGAAGGTAACTGCGCTCAGGCAGGCCTAACCAAAATCTTGAGGCTTGTTCTGGTATGGACGGTCTCCAGCTTTTGGTTGGGCCTATTTTATTGGCTTCGCGCCAATAGGACAGTAAGGAGCGCATCGTGGGTTTTCTCTCGAATCTCTTCTCGAACAACACAGAATCTGCCACGCACACGAAATCCGCGCTCACCGCTCCTGTCATGGGTGCCGAACCGGCGGCAGCAACCGCGGCGACCATGCCCGAACACCCCGCGATCCTTTGTCCCGTCGCTGGAGAAGCCGTGGATCTCGCCCACGTCAACGACCCGGTGTTTTCCGGCAAGGCCATGGGGGATGGCATTGCCATCAACCCCGCCAACGGCATTCTCACCGCACCTGTTGCTGGCACTGTCGTCGCACTTTTCCCCACCGGCCACGCCCTTGGCATCCGCACCGATGACGGCATGGAAGTGCTCCTGCACATCGGCATCGATACCGTCGAGATGAAGGGCGAGGGTTTCCAAGCGCTCGTTGCGCAGGGCGAACGCGTGAAGCAGGGTCAGGCGCTCGTCCGCTTTGACCTTGATGCAATCGAGCGTGCGGGCTACGAAGCCACCACCATGGTCATCGCAACCAGCGCGCCCAAGAACACCACAATGCACACCCGCGCCGAGGGCCCCGTTGCCGACGGCGATACGATTATCTGGTTTGAATAACGAACGCGATAGGACTTTGCAGTTGCAAGGGGATGTTCCAATGCTTATCAAGCGCGTCTATAACAACAATGTCGTGATGGCCGTCAACGAACCCGACGGCGATGAGTTCGTCGTCATCGGTCGCGGCATCGCCTTCGGACGGCGCGCCGGCGATGAAATCGATTCCTCCTCCATCGAAAAGGTCTTTTCACTCGAAAACCCGGAAAATGCGACGCGTCTCGAACGCGTCGTCAAGAACATCCCCTCCGTCTACCTCTCCATCGCGGAAGAGATCATGGAAATGGTCCGTCGTGAATCCGACCTCAACGCAAGCAATAACCTGCTCATCGCCCTCACTGACCATCTTTCGCTCTCACTTGAGCGCGCACGTGACGGGATTCCATGCGACAACCCCCTGCTCATGGAAATGCGCGAAATGGACGAGAAAATTCCACTGCGCCATGGCTGCGTTGGCCAGGAGACCTGCGGCTGCGGCGGCCTTGCCTACGGCATGCGCACCATCTTCCCCATGATCGAGCTCATCGACGACGTGGAAAAGTACGCCAAACCCACGTACTGGATCCTCAACTACTCCAACCCCGCGGCCATCGTCTCAGAGGCCTGCCGCGTCATGCGTCCTAACGCCCGCATCATCAACATCTGCGACATGCCCATCGCCATCATCGATGTCGTATGCGTTGCGCTGGGCATTGAGAAGAAGGATGTCGAATACGATTACTTCGGCCTCATCACTTCGGCTGGTTCACGAGCATCCGCCACAAGGGCAAGGAAGTGCTGCCCGAACTTGCCGCATACATCAAGGAGCACGAGATCCTGCTGCCCGAGGCATACCTCAAGAACATGAGCTCCCTGTTAAAGACCAACCACCCGGAGGAGGGCCAAGAGGAGGCCGCGGAGCAGAATCGCCACACCAAGGGAAGCTGGTACTACGTCTGGAAGGGCGTGTACGAGATCATGGAGAACTTCCCCGAGTACCTCCCCAACACCTATCTCAACTACTACCTGCAGCAGAAGGAATTCGTCGAGCACTCCAACCCTGAGCGCACCCGTGCGAACGAGGTCATGGACACCCGCGAGAAGAACCTCTTCGACGGCATTTCACACTATGAGGAGACGGGTGAAATCGACGAGGGAACGTTCTACGCCGGCAGCCATGGCGACTGGATCGCCGACCTGGCCATTGCGCTCAAGAACGACACCAAAGCCCGCTTCCTGGTGATCTGTGAAAACAGGGGCGCTATCCCCAACATGCCCTATGACGCCATGGTCGAGATGCCCGCCTACGTGGGCAACCGCGGGCCCGAGGTCATCGCGCGTGAGAACATCCCGCTGTTCCAGCAGGGTCTCATGATGCAGCAGCTCAACTCCGAAAAGCTGCTCGTCGAGGCGTGCATCGAAGGTTCCTACGAGAAGGCGCTCCAGGCGTTTACGTTTAACAAGACCGTCCCGTCCATGGCCGTGGCAAAGGCGATCCTCGACGACATGATCGAGGCAAATAAGGACTATTCGCCCGAGCTGAAGTAAGACGCATACAAATCGCTTGAATGTTTTCGCCTTCATAGCAAAACGGACCCTGCTCGCGCGGGGTCCGTTTTTGTCTCTTGTGCTTTAATCGCGCCTGTTATTCCCCCTTCGCCTTGCGCAGCGCGCGCGAGAAGGAGGACGGATGATTGCGGCCCCACATCACATACAAAACGATGGACACCACGTTGGCGATCACCATGATCATCCACATGTTGCTGTAACCCACAGCGGTGATGAGCGAACCGGCGATGCCGGCCCCCACGCCGATGCCGATGTCATAAGCGCACAGGAACGTGGAGTTCGCCGAGCCGCGCTCCTCAGCCGACGCCGTATGCACCGCCATCGACTGCAATGCCGGTTCCAAACCGCCGAAACCATAGCCGGAAAGCACCGCGGAAAGTATGAATGTCACCGTGTTGGGCATACACCCCAGCAGCAAAAACGACACGAGCATGGCGGCGTTGCAGGTGTAGACGAAAATCGCCTCGCCGCGCGTGTCGACCACGCGGCCCAAAAAGACGCGGACAAGCAGAAGCATGATGGCCATGATGGCGAAGTACAATCCGCCCGACGGCAGACCCTCGTTTGTGGCGAAGATGGCGAGGAAGTTCTCGAGGGCACCAAAGGTGAACATGAACACGAGCATGATCATGGACGCGGGCAGGGCATCCGCATTGATGAGTGATTTCACGCTGAATGCCTTTTTGGGAACTTCAATCTTGGGCGCACGCACGAACTGGAACAGAATGAGGGCCGCGATGGCGATTCCCACCGCCGAACCGAAAAGGGCGCCAAAGCCGAGCTGCTCCATGAGCATCAGGCCAAGCGCGGGCGCTGCGGCCGTGGCGAGCGCGGTTGCCATGCCGAACAGGCCCATGCCCTCGGCAAAACGGTCCTTGGGGATGATATCGGAGGCAACGGTGGACGTGGTGGTGTTGGAAAGCGCGAGCGAAGCGCCGTGTACCATACGGAACGCGATGACCACGGAGAGCACCGGCACGGTCATGTAGCCAAACGGCGCGATGGCCAAGCCGATGAGGCCGGCGATGAGCACCGCGCGGCGCGCTCCGTTGTCGAGCATCCAGCCGATAAACGGACGCAGCACCACGGCCACGAGCGAAAACGCCGTGGCAACAGCACCGGCCAGCGCCTCGGTTCCACCGAGCTCCTGGATGTAATACGGGAATGTCGACAAGTTCATGATGTGATTCACGAACACCAGGAAGTTGATAATGATGGTGAGGGCGAAGTCTTTGCTCCAAAGCTTAGATGCGACCTGTTGCTTGGATGCTTCGGTAGGTTGTGCCATGTGGCGCAGCTCCAATCTAATTCGTCGCGCTCGCAGCGCGGTGGATTGCCGCACAACTCCTCACGGACAGGCTCGACGGCGCTGCCCGCATGGGCGTTATGCAGTTTGGACAAGAAGGGATGCGGCATAAAAAAATGCGCAAGCCCTGGTCCGGACTTACGCATAGATGCAACTCGACCAGCGGGTATTGTACGAGTTTTGGAAACTCGAGTCAAAGCAGAACCAAGACTCGAGTCAAAGCAGAACCGTCTCCAAAATCAAGACATGGTGATTATCTGACCTGTAGGTTTGCTCGTGCTAGGATACCGCCTTGCGTGTAGCGCCTGTCCAAGCGAGGATTCAGCTCCAAACGGAGCACCGTCGCTCCAGCTGGAATGTCATTGACCTCTCGGTCGAGCCTTTCCAACTGGAATGCAGCTGCTCCAATCGGAGCCCCGTCGCTCCAATCGGATCGTCAACGGCCTCCTCGCCCGAGCCAAAGCTCGACGGGACAGGACAACATGAGGCAAAGCGTGCGATGGCCTTCGGGCTGCCGCGCGCTTTTTTTAGTTTCGGCACAGGGCATGCGGGGCACATACCCACGCCCGCGAAGGGAGAACACAATGCCAAAAACAAAGCTGCAGGGAATTCTATTCGGCATCATTATGTCGATCACCATGGCCTATGGCATGGAGATCTACAACATTGCATGGAAGATGGGGATTCCAACGCTTCCAGGCGGTTTTTCCAACATGACCAACATCGTGTTCTGGGAAGCGGCCATCGAGGCATCCTACATGTGCATCTTCGTGTTCATCTTCTCGAACCTCTGGGGAAACCGTCTGGGGCACGCGCTTGCGCACCGTTTGGTTGACCCCGCAAACGACCACGAGTTTTTCTGCACGCTCGTCACGTCCGGCTGCACCGTGCTGATCATGTGCCCCACCATGAGCATGGTGGCGGCTATTCTCTTCAACGTGATCCTCGCCGGTCAGCCTGCCATCGAACTCCCGGCGATCTGGGTGGGCACCGTCATCAAGAACTTCCCGATGGCGCTCCTGTGGAACCTCTTCGCAGCGGGCCCCATCACGCGCACGGCATTTCGTGCGATCATGATACAGCGCGGGGGGCGCCAGCCTGACGCCGGCACCCCCCGACACTTGGATATCTAACTCGTTCATTTGATTGGCGCCTGCCCCGCCGCTAAAGGGCAACTTTGCCGAGTTTTGAACGAATAATCGCGCAAATTCTCGTCAAAACTACCCTATAGCGGCGGGCACAGCACGAGCGCACAGCGGGAATTACCCCGTGTTCTGCAAGCCCGCGGAGACGGCGGTCACGGTCTCCAAAATCAGGCTCAGGTACTCGGCCTTCGCCTCATCCGCAAGCTCATCCTGCTGCGCGCGAATCTTGCGCAGCGCACGGACCTGCGCAATCGACAGCGCGTCGACGTAGGGGTTGCGCACACGCACGGCCTGTCCTAGCACGCGGCGGTTCTGCAGCGGCCACTCGTTACCGGTGATTGCCAGCACCCACTTGCGCGTGAGGTGCATCTCGTGAAGGACCTTCTCGGACAAATCCGCGCGATCGCCCAACGCAAGGTACATCTTGGCGATACGCCCGTCCGTCTTTGCAATGGACATCTCGATGTTGTCAATGAAGGTCGCGAACAGCGGCCACTCTTCGTACGTGCGGCGCAACAGGTCAAGATCGCCCAGCTCATCGCAGGCGGTGCCTAGACCATACCATGCGGCAAGGTTGATACGCGCCTGGCTCCAGCTGAACACCCAGGGGATGGCTCGCAGGTCATCAAGGGACTTCGCGCCCAAGCCACGCTTGGCAGGACGGCTGCCGATGGGCAGCAGGCCGACCTCGGTAAGCGGGGTCACCGTCGAGAACCACGGGGCAAAGTCGTCGGTGGCAAGCAGATCAAGATAGCGATCCGTGCTCGTCTTGCACAGACGGTCGGACAGCTCGGCATACTTTTGCGTCATATCGGTGTTGGTTCGCTCCACCGAGGGCGCAGAGTTGAGCAGCGTAGCAGCGGCAACGCTCTCGATGTGACGCTGTGCCAACACGCGGTTACCGTAGCGCGCAAAAATAATCTCACCCTGCTCAGTTACCTTAAAGCAGCAGTTCACTGAGCCCGCAGGCTGAGCCAGCACCGCACGGTTGGCCGGACCACCACCGCGGCCCACGGCACCGCCGCGGCCGTGCATGAGCACAAGGTTGATATCGTTTTCCTTTGCCCAAGCAGCCAGGCGCTCCTCAGCGCTATGAAGCGCGAGCATAGCCGTGGTAGGACCGGCGTCCTTAGACGAATCGGAATAGCCGAGCATAATCTCGAACGTGCGGCCGTTCTCGCCCAATCGACGCTGGACATCGGGAAGCGTAAGCATCTCGTTGACCACATCGACGCAGCCCTCGAGGTCCTCAAGCTGCTCGAACAGCGGAATCACGTCGATCGTGGGAACGTCTTCGGGATGCGCGAACGCCAAGCGCGCCAGCTCGTACACGTCGGCCACATGCTGCGCCGACTTGGTGAACGAGATGATGTAGCGGCGCGCGGCCTTCTGGCCGTAGCGCTTCTGAATCGCACCGAGTGCGCGGAACGTATCGAGCACCTCGCGCGTCATGGGCTGCAGATCGCCATGGATACCGTGCTCGGCAATGTCCTCGAGCGCACGGGCGTGCACTTCAGAGTGCTGACGGAACTCGGTTTCCACCATATGGAAACCGAAGGACTCCACCTGCCAGATGAGTGTTTGAACCGGTCCGTATGCCGTGCGCACGGCACCGGCCTGTGCGAGCGAGCGCTGCACCACGCGCAGGTCGTCCAGGAATTCCTCGGGCGAGTGATACATCGTGTCGGCATTGCGGCGCACCGTCGCATTCAAGCGGTCTGCCATAACGAGCATGACGGCGCGATGCGGCTCCGAGGTGGAAATATCTGCGGCACGCGACGAAAGAACCTCGCTCATCTCAACCTGATGACTCCACAGGTTGAGCAGCTCCTCGCTCGGCTTGGTGTAGGCGGCCTCAAGCGTGAGGTTGCGACCCACGCTGCGGCATTTCTCTTCAAGCTTACTCACCATATGCAGGGAATATTTGGCTGCGACCTCACGGCTCACCTTAGCGGTGACGTTGGGATTGCCGTCGCGGTCGGTACCGATCCAGCTGCCCGGATGGAAGAACGCAGGGCACACGGGCGGCACCGTGCCGGCTAAATCGCCCAAAACCCAGTCGTCAAAACGGCGGTACACCGTAGGAACCACGTCGAAAAGCGTGCTATCGAAAATGTCGATGATGGTGTCTGCCTCTTCAACGGGCGTGGGCTTTTTGAGCGCGATAGGGCTCGTGCGCACAAGGGCATCGATCTCCTGCAGCATATGGCGCTCGTTTTCCGCCAAGTCGGAACCCCCCAGATGCGGACGCTCATTGAGCAGGTTCGCGATGCGACGGATCTTGCCCTCAACCGCACGACGACGCGCCTCGGTGGGATGCGCGGTAAACACGGGATGGAACTCGAGACGACAGAGCAGCTCGTTCGCCTTTTCTGCACCCGCTTCCTCAATGAGCTGGCGATATGCCACCGTCAGCGCATTGGATGGATCGACCAAGCCACCCATCTCCACGCCGCGCTCGCGCTCGTGCAGCGTGCGAACACGGTAGTTCTCCTCTGAGAGGTTCGCCAAATGGAAGAAGCTCTCCACCGCGCGCACCAGCACGCTCGCCTTGTCGAACGGCAGCTCGTCAATGAGTGCAACGGCATCGCGAAACGCCTTCGTACCTGCGGTATCACCTGTCGGGATGCCTTGGTCGTCCACGTCCTCCTGTACAGCCACGGAACCGGGGTTGCCCTCATTGGCGGTAATCATGCTTTCAAGCAGCGTGTCAAATGCCTTGCACACGCCCTCGTCGTACTCGTTAAGTACGCGATGTTCAAGGCGCAGGAACAGCGCCAGGTTCTCGCTCAGGCTCTCCGGAATCTCAATCTCGGTGAGCGGAGCATTCACATATGCTTCGACCTCAGCCACAGTAAGCCCTCTCGTTCGAATGTTCATGCGGGGACCATTATACGCGCGGGGTCGGCGCGTCCGTCGTTTTACAAATGAGCGACACCGCGCCGATACCTACACGCAACAATCGGGCGAAACCGCATTGGATTTCGCCCGTAACAATCGAAATAGTTTTTTGAGCCAAATGGATCGACAAGCAGAGTCAAAACGCTACAGCGCGGCGATAACCTCAGCCGCGGTAGCTCGATCGATCAGCTGCTCCTCGTGCGTCGCCATGTTGCGCAGCTTCACCTTGCCGCCAGCGAGTTCGTCACCGCCGATAATCACAATGTACGCCGCGCCCAGCTTGTCCGCCTGCTTGAACTGGCCCTTGAGCGATTTGCCCTGATAGTCGCACTCGGTACGCACTCCCTGAGCGCGCAGCTCGTGCGAGAGCGCAAACACCTCTTCGCGCAGCTCGGCGCCCGCGTTGGCTACGAACACGCACGGCTCGGCATCGGCACCCAGGTCAACACCCTGCGCCTCGAGCGCCAGCACGATGCGCTCGAAGCCCACGGCAAAGCCCACACCCGGCGTCGGCTTTCCACCCTCGAGCTCCACCAAGCCATCGTAACGACCGCCGCCGCCAATCGAGCCCACACCTGCACCGGGAACCTCGACCTCGAACACCGTACGCGTGTAGTAATCCAAGCCACGCACCAGCGTGGGGTCCTCGACATACGCAATGCCTGCGGCATCAAGATAGCGCTTGACCTGCGCATAGTGCTCGGCGCACTCGTCGCACAGGTTGTCGCCCATAAGCGGAGCGCCCTTCATGATCTCGCGGCAATGATCGTTCTTGCAGTCGAATGCGCGCAGCGGGTTGAGCTCGGCGCGCTCGCGACACTCGTCGCACATCTCGTCGGCATGATCGAGGATAAACGCCTTCACGCGATCGCGATACGCGGGACGGCACGCCGGGTCGCCCATCGAGTTGATGAGCAGGCGCAGACGGGACAGGTCGAAGCCCAGTTGCTTGAAGAACTCCATGAGCATGATGATGCACTCAGCGTCGGCAGCCGCATCGGGCGCACCCAACCACTCGAGACCCACCTGGTGGAACTGGCGCAAACGGCCCTTCTGCGGACGCTCGCCACGGAACATGGCCTCGGCATACCAACCCTTAAACGGCACACCACCTTGCGGAACCAGGTTATTCTCCACCACGGCGCGGACAACGCCGGCAGTACCCTCGGGTCTCAACGCCAGGCGCTGCTTGGCCTTGAGCTTGGCATCGGTGCCCTCTTCCAAAACTCGAGCGAAGTTGGCGCCGGAAAACACGCGGAACATCTCTTTGCGCACCACATCGGTAGATTGGCCGATGCCGTGCACGAACACATCGAGTTGCTCGATAGCAGGCGTCTCAATGGGATCGAAGCCATATGGACCAAACACGTTGGCGGCGACTTCCTGCATCTTCTGCCAGGCGCGCATCTCGCGGCCCATCAAGTCCTTCGTGCCCTCTGCTCGCTGTGCCTGCATGATCATCCTCCTCAAACGCCGTTCTCAATAAACGGCGGGCATTTTCGTTCACCATATTATAGGAACCCACATAAACAGCTGCGAGTAAGTTCTATTCATCACCAGAACTGTCAATCATTGGATAAAAATGACGGAAATGCATAAATTGTTTCTATCTTTCCGAGTAGACAGCGATTTAAAAAAACAAAACCTCAGGTAGGATGGGTGCCAGATTTGCCTATACTCGGCATGCCCGAATAGATTTGCGCATTTCCGTCATTTTGAAACTCGATTCGAGGCGCAGCGCGTCCCGAATTGGAAACGCCAAATAAAACTGCCTCATCTTGCAGGGCCCACACGCGTCGGCCCGCGCAGTGACGAAAGCATCTGCACGAACCAAAGCGCGCGGTATCATAGGGGCTGCCAATCACGTTCAATCCCCCTCTAACAGGAGGTTTACCATGCACCAATTCCGCAATGACTATTCCGAGGGCGCCTGCCCCGAGGTCCTCAACGCGTTGATCCGCACCAACGCCGAACAAACACCCGGATACGGCACCGACGACCATTGCGCCCACGCCGCCGAGCTCATTTGCGAAGCGTGCGGCCAGCCCGATGCCTATGTGCGCTTCATTCCAGGCGGAACCGCTGCAAATGCGGTGTGCATCTCTGCGTTCACCGATGATTTCGAAGGTCCCATTCTCGCTGCCGATGCGCACCCCACCGCGCATGAGACCGGTGCAATCGAGGCATGCGGGCGCCGGATCCTTGCCACAAACGACCCCCTCGGTATTCTCACGCCCACAGAAGTCGAGCGTGTGTGGCGCGTGAACACCGCGGGTGGCTGCCATTCCACGCGCCCGGCGATGCTCTATTTCTCCAACACCTCTGAGCTGGGACACGTGTATAACCGTGTGGAGTTCGACGCCCTTTGCGACATCGCCGAGGAGCTCGGACTCGCCGTATACGTCGACGGTGCCCGCATGGCCAGCGCGCTTACGGCGGAGGAAACCGACCTCACACTCGAGCACCTCGCCGCGCCGATGCCTTCTCCTTGGGTGGCACCAAGGCGGGCATGCTGTTCGGCGAGGCGCTTGTGGTGAACCCGCGCACGGCACGTGGCGCCCGCGCCATCGAGCGCATCCCCTACCTCACCAAACGCAGCGGCCACATGACCGCCAAGGGCCGTCTCATGGGCGTGCAATACGAGGCGGCTTTCGATTCCGACCTGAGCAACGACCAGGGGCTTGTCCCCTACTTCGCGCATGCAGCACAGGCAAACGCCTGTGCCATCGCTTTGGCGCACGGCCTCGAGGAACTCGGATTCGAAGCGCTCATTCGCACCACGGGCAATCAGCAGTTCTTCTGGTTTGATGCAGAGCTCGCACAGAAGCTCGCTGAAGCATGCGGCGCCGAGTCGATGCCAGCCGCTGACCCCACGGGCATGAACCGCGTTGTCCTGCGTTTCGTCACGAGTTGGGCAACGCGTGCCGAGCACGTGGAAGAATTGCTCGATTTCATCCGCGATTCTGTTCAGTAAGGCGAACACTTGCGTGCGTAAATTGTCCGCGAGCTTGCTCGATAAGACGCGCCCCTGCATGCGTTAACCTGCCGAGTCGTCTCCGCCCACATAAACCTGCCGAGTCGTCCCCGCTCGAATAAACCTGCCGAGTTGTCTCCGCTCGCGTTAACCGCGCTGACAACAACAAGCCCAAATCGGGATCGCCGCCGCTTCGACAAAGCCGAGCAAAGCGACAACTCATGCAAAGCCGATAGACAATAGTCTACCGGCGCGTTCCCTCGTGAACGACTTCCATAAAGGGGCGCGGTGACACCTGATTGCCATCGTGCTCCCCCAGCATCTTCTCCATCCAAACCATGTTGTACCAGCGACCGCCCTTGAAACCGCAGCGATAGAACTCACCCACCAAGCGGTACCCCAGATGCGCATGGAATTGCTCACTATTGCGTGTGAGCGTCTCGTCATCCGCCCCATCCGGAACGGCGATGCAGGCATACATGTTGAGGATTCCCTGAGCAGCAAGGGCCCGCTCAAGGACATCATGAAGGGCACGGCCGATTCCCTTGCCCGCATAACCTTGAGCAACGTAGATAGATGTTTCCACAGCCCAGTCGTAGGCAGGACGACCCTTGAAGGTACCGGCATACGCGTATCCGACCGGCTCGCCTTCGAGCTCGGCCACGAAATAGGGGTAAAACGCCAGCGTATCCCGCATACGAGCGGCAAACTCCTCCGCCGTGGGAGGCTCATACTCAAACGTGATTGCCGTCTCGCGCACATAATGGGCGTAAATCTCCGCAAGCGCGGGTGCATCCGCCTCGGTGGCAACACGGAGCACAAGGGGATGTTGCTCGAAAGATTTGGAACCGATCTGACTCATATGTCTCGCACCCTTTCAGTGCTCTTTGAAATGACGCGGATCGACCAAGGATAACGCGGACCGATCAAAATTGAAATCAATCCGTATGCACGGTCACTTCCGCCTCAGAAAGCTGAAATGCGTTTCAGACAAGATGATCGACGTGAAAATCAGCGCAAAACCGATGAGCAGCCGACCGGTAAGAACCTCGCCGGCAAACAGCACAGAGAAGAACACGCCTGAAGGCGATTCGAGCGAAAGCAGCAGAGAGCCCGTCGCGGGCGGAACATGCGCCAACGCCACATTCTGAATGAGCAGACAAATACAGGTGCAGATGATTGACAAAAATGCCAGCACGGCGAATACGCGGTACGTCCAAACATCCATCGGCGGCCACACCTCAAGGGAAAGCGAGGTAATGGCGCTCAAAATACCCACCGTCAAAAACATCCAGAACGTGATGACATTCACATCGAGATCGCGGCCGTATTTGGCAACAATCGACATCTGCAGCGCATAAAAACACGCTCCCGCAAGGGTCAACGCGTCGCCCACGCCCATCGTAAAGTTATCGAGCGCCACAAGGGCGATACCGCTCAAACAGAGCAACGCCGCGCCGACGTTGTACTTGGTAAGGGGCTCGCGGGCAAGCGCGTAGCTGATAAACGGCACCAAAATGCAGTAGGTTCCCGTGAGGAACGCGCTCTTGCCCGCCGTCGTCTGGCCCAGACCCATCGTCTGCACTCCGTAGGCAAGCCACATGATGATGCCCATGGCAACGCCCACCACAATGCTCCGTTTATTCAAATGAACCCTGATGCGCCTGGAAAACAGCGTGAACATGATGAGCGCCGAAGGAAGAAAACGACAGGTGAGCAACACGAACGTGGGCAGGACATTGAGCGTGTCCTTCATCACGAACGTGGAAAGGCCCCATATAACCGCAGCACCCGCGAGCAACAGCTTCCAAAACAGCGGAGAGCGCGCACCGGCACCGCGCAGAGCGCCCGACGGAATACGATCTTCTGCCGGAACCGGGGCATCCGGACCGAGCAGCTCGTCGAGTTCATTGGGATTGGACGTCATGGTGCACCCCCTCATGCCTCACGTAACAAAAAACGCGTGCACCTGATTCGGGGCACGCGTTCAAATGTAGCATCCTACCAGCGGTTTCTCAATCCATCGAGCTAAAGCGCCGCAAGATTGCACCCCGTATCCTCAGCCTACTTGCAACCGCGAGCAGCCATGTCCTTGGGCGTCTGGGGCAGATCGAACGTGTTGGGGTCACCGCTCATCCGATTCGCCGGATCGTCAAGCTCGTCAATCGCAGCCATCTCGTCCACGCTCAGCTCAAATCCATCCAAGTCGAGATTCTCGCGCATGCGCTCGATATGCGCCGACTTGGGAATAAGCACGCGACCGCTCTGCAGATGCCAGCGCAGCACCGCCTGGGCCGGTGTGACACCATGTGCCTTCGCGGCAGCCAAAGTGGGCTCAGAAGCCATGTCGCTTCCTCGTCCAAGCGGCGAAAACGCCTCGACGACAATCCCCTTTTCCGCACAGTACGCGCACAGTCCAGGCTGGGAGTAGCTCGGATGGCTCTCAATCTGGTCGACAACGGGGACGACTCCGGTCTCATTCACGATACGATCGATATGGTCGGGCAGGAAATTGCTGACGCCGATGGCTCGTATGGCGCCTTCCTCGTGCAGACGCACCAAAGCGCGCCACGAATCGAGATAACGATCCCAACGGGGAACGGGCCAGTGGATCAGATACAAATCGAGCACATCGACGCCGAGCTTGGCACGGGACTCCTCAAAGGCACGCAAAGCGGAGTCATAACCTTGGTCGGCGTTTCTCAGCTTCGTCGTCACGAAAACGCGGTCCGACATACCCGTCGCACGCAATGCGGCGCCCACGCCTTCTTCGTTGTTATACGCCGCCGCGTTGTCGATCAGGCGATATCCGACTTCAAGCGCCTCCTCGACCGCACGCTGCGTGTCTGCGACGGGAAGCTTGTAGGTTCCAAACCCAATCTGCGGCATCACGATGCCGTTTGCAAGCTCAACCGTCCTGATACCGTCGTCAAACTGTTTATCCATCGTCCGCTCCTTAGATATCCGAGCATCTCGCCATTGGGTTCGTCGCGCTGCGCGACCCTCCGTTCAAAACGAGATGTCGTTTGCGAGTGACTAAATCAGACCCAACATTTCCAGTCCACGGGCCACGCCGGCCTCGTCACAGGGCGCCGTGACGTACGTCGCGCGCGCCTTACAGGACTCCACGGCATTGCCCATGGCCACCGACGTTCCCGCCACCTCGAACATCGAGATATCGTTGGCGCTATCGCCAAAGACGATCACCTGCGACGTCTCCATTCCTAGACGCTCGCGTATCGCCTCGACTGCAGATCCCTTCGAAGCGCCTTTCGAGGTGATCTCCACCGCATTGGGAAGAACGCGCACCGCGCTGACATCGTGCATCTCGGCCAGGTAGGGCATGATCTTGTCCATCTCCTCGGCCGTCAGGGAAAGCAGGCTCGCGCGGTTGATGACGTCGAGCGAGTCAACGAGCGCTTCGAAGGCTCCATCGAATGGCACGCGAATGGACGAGAGGTACTCTTTGACCGAAGGTTTGAGCTCCGCGTTATCGGTGATCCACATCTGGTCGGCTATGGTGTGGACGCTTCCGTCTGCATACAGGTCGACCTCGATACCCAGCTCTTTTGCCACGGCAAAGACGTCAAGCGCCTGCTGCTTCTCGATGGGGCGACTCCAAATTAACGTCCCGACAGCGTCGTAAACCGACGCGCCGCTATCGCACACGTAATAATCGGATCTGCCCGCCTCCCTCAACTGCACGGGAATGCCGCCCAGATGCCTGCCGGTGCAGGGAGCAAATAAATGGCCCGCACGTTTGAGGGCATCGACTGCCGCGATGTTATCGGCAGGCGGCATCTTGTTGGACGTGAGGAACGTGTCATCCATATCGCTCAAAATCAAATGTTTCATCGGTTTTGCATCCCAACTGACATCATGGCCATCGAACAAGGCGCCGTAATGGAAAAGAGGGAGCAGCGCCCAGCGCCACTCCCTCACATGCAAGCAAAGCTCAGATACTACTTGCCGCGCTTGGAGTCATGCATACGCATGAGAACCTCGAGCTCCTCCTTGGGAAGATCGCAGGAGATCTCCGGGAACAGCATCTTGCGGATGAAGTAGGTCTGGAGCAGCATCTCGACGGACATGATCTTCGAGAAGGCCTCGAGGACCGTGGAGCCCACGCCAAGAACACCGTGGTTCTGCAGGAACACGACGTCATAGTCGTTGATGTACTTCGGGAGCTCCTCGATGATCTCGGGGCTGCCGGGAGTGCCATACTTCAGGCAGGGAACCTTGCCGAAGAGGATCTGGAACTCGGGGGAAGCAGGGTCATCGTAGGCCATGTTCGCCTGAGCGAAAGCAGTGCAGTACGGAGCGTGGCAGTGCACGACGGCGTGGACGTCGTCACGCAGGGTGTAGCACTTTGTGTGCATCGGCGTCTCGGACGTCGGGGTGAGCTCGCCCTCGATCAGGTTGCCGTCCATGTCAACGGTGATGATACGGCCCTCGGTCAGCAGCTCCTTGCTGTTGCCAGACGGGGTCTCATAAACCTTGTCACCCTTGCGGACGGAGATGTTGCCCTCATAGGTACCAACAAGGCCCTTGCGGTTCATCATGTGAGCGATCTCAACGATTTCACGCTTGATCTCGTAATCGGGTACGTTGTCGTAACCGGCCATGTAATGCCTCCTGCACAAAATGTTTGACAAAATAGCCGCAAGGGGTGAACGAGCAGCCCCTTGCGGCGAAGGAAATTAAGGGACTAATTGTTTGCCTAGTGGCCGAGCTCTTCCTTTATCTTCACGTTGCGCGTCTTGAACTCCTTGTAGAGCCACACGAAGAGAGCGAACCAGGCGACCAGAGCGACCATGCCGATGATGTTACCAGAGAAGGCCTGAGCGATGGCGTAACGGAAGTCCGGGCACTCGAGGGTGGACCAGGAGATCAGAGCGCCGTCGGCGATGCCCTCAAGAGCGGAGGGAGCATACTTGGCAGCAAGGTCGGTGACGTACGGGGCGATAGCGGTGGAAACGAAGAGGTAGATCGGGGTCAGGATGATGCCGATGAGGACCATCTTCAGGAGGTTGCCGCCCGTGACCAGCAGCAGCGGCACGGCGAGGCAGAGGTTGACGATACCGGCGAAGGGCAGCACGGTGTTGCCAGCCGGAGCCAGGGCGATGGCGAGCAGAAGCTCAAACGGGATCAGCAGAATGGTGGTAACCCAGAGCTCGTTGGAGCCAGCGAGGATCGGCCAGTCAAGACCGACGTAGAGCTCACGGCCATGGAAGCGCTTGCGCATGTACTCGCCCATAGCGTCGGAGATCGGGGAAAGGGCCTGCATGAAGAGCTTGGAAACCATCGGGAAGAGCTGCATAGCAGTAGCGGCCTGGATACCGAGGGTCAGAGCCTGCTGGAGCTCACCGTAAGCGGCGAAGCCGAGGCAAACGCCGATGATGAAGCCCATGACGGCGTTCTCACCGAAGACACCGATCTTGCTGCGGAGCCACTTGGCGTCGAAGGACGCGTCGCGGACGGCGGGGATCATGTCGAGAAGCTTGTCGAAGGGAAGCACGAGGACGGCGGTGAAGGCCATGGCATGCGGGACGGTAACGCCGGGGATGCCGGTGATCTTCTCGATGGACGGCTGCCACATATCGCCGAACTTCAGCTCGAGCACGCACTCGATGGCGGCGGCGGTGAAGCCGAGGCCGACAGCGGTGCCCTCAGGAATGCCAGCGGTCAGAGCAAAGTAGTACACGAGGACCGTGGTGAGCAGCTTGTTCCAGCAGTTCCACAGGTCGACGTTCAGGGTGTTGGTCTTGTTGATGGCGAGCATGATCATGTTGACCACGAGGTGCAGCGGGAAGCACAGAACGCCGAGAGGCCAAGCCCAAGCGATAGCGGAAAGCGCAGGCCAACCGATATCGGTGGTGGTCAGGGTAATGCCGGTGTTGGCGGCGAGACCCTGAGCAGCGGGGGTAACAGCGCCCGTCATGAAGCTGACGAGCATGTTCATGCCGGTAAAGGCAACGCCGAGCGTAAGAGCCGCGACGAAAGCATCGCTGAGCTTCATCTTAACGAGAAGACCAACGATGAGCATGATCAACGGAACGAAAACCGCTGCGCCAAAACCGAGAATGTAGTTAACGACACCTAACAAAACATCCATTAGGTCTCACTCCTTTTTTCTCATCTGGTTAATACTTGATCGCTATCTTTGACGCCGTCCCTTAAAGCGTCGAAAACGACCTATTGTTCAAAGCGGAAAACCGCCCTAGAACCGAATTAGCACGTGAGATAACCCTCACGCGGGGTAAGGCCGAACGTGTCGCAAATCTCACGCAGGCCCTTGTCGTCGATACCGGGGTTGCGGTGGCCGCAAGCCTCAGCGGTTAGCCACACCTCGCAACACTTGTTAACGGTCTCGAGCAGACCGAAGGCGTCGTGGAGCGACTTGCCGGTGGTGAACACGCCATGGTAGCCCCAGATGACGATGCGGCGATCGCGCATCTTCTCGAGCGTCTTGTCGGCGATCTCCTTGCCGCCGCAAACGCACCAGGGCACATAGCCGATGCCGTCGGGGAACAGCACCATAGCCTCGGTGATCACGCGCCACAGAGCGAGCGTGAACTCCTTCTCGTCGATGGGAGCGACATGCGTCATGGCAAGCACACTCGTGGCGTGGTTGTGCATAACGACGCGCTGCTCGGGATCGACGCTCAAACGAACCGCCATGGCGGCAAGGTGCGTGTCGAACTCGGAGGTCGGACGGTTGTTCTCGAGACCGAAGGCGATCTCATAGTAATCGCCCTCCTCAGGGATATAGCAGATGCCCGTCAACTCGTCGAGGTTGTCCTTGAGCTCGCGGAAGTGAGAGCCGGTGGACGTGACGAAGACATACTTGCCGCGCACCTCAGGCAGAATGCCGGCAAGCTCGATCTTGCGACCGGAGCCGGGCGTATACTCGAGCGCGACGGCCTCCTCATCAGTCAACAGGTAGGAGATGTTGCCACCGTTGGCCTCATCCCAGCCGCGATCCCACATGAGGTAGGAAAGCTCAGCCGCCTCCTTGACCGTCGGAATGGTCTTCCAATCCATGTTTCGTTCCCCTTTCTTTCGAACAGTCTCGAACAAACGAATGGATTAATGGATGAATTTAACTCTGATAGTGGTTATTGCTTTTTGCGAGCCGTCTTGCGCTCCTCGCGCTTTTGCTTTTGCGAACGGCGCATTTCCTCAATCGCCGCACGCCGCTGTTCCGGAGTCAAGTCAACCTGGATGTTGTACTGACCGCGAATCCTATCAACGCGATCGTTGTACTTTTCCAGCAAAACGGGCGCACCGCGTTTTTCGATAAAAAACGCTAGGAAAAACGCGGTGACAATCGCAATCAAATCACCGGTGAAAATACCGTAGATGAACATGAGGACGTTGAGGAACAGAAGGAAGGACCAGCCGAGCTTCGACGAAGAATACTCCGCGCTGCTCTTGGCAATAAACTGCTTCCACTTCTGCATAACGCCCCAATGCCTCAGTCCGTCACAACACGCTTGCCCACCTATGAACGGGGCAAGCAGACCCATCAAAGGGATTTGCTCTTAGCTCTCGATGAGCTTGATGATCTTCTCGAGCTCGGCGTCCTGGCCCACGCCGGTCAGGAAGGCAACGCCGTTGAACTGAGGGATGCCCCAGTCGGTATCGTCCCTGACGATGGAGATGTAAGCGCTGGAACCGTGAATCTCATGCTGGAGGCGCTTGATGTCGACAGCCTCGATGTCCGCATCGATACCGCGCTCTTTGAGCAGGCGACCGACCTTGCTTGCCACGGCCTGAGAAGTCGCAACGCCGGAACCGCAGGCAACGATAATACGCTTGGACATGTTTGCATCCTTTCTATAAGCACCGTCCACCGGTGCTGTCCGCAGCCCGCCACTCGCCCAAGTACCAAGCCAAACTTGCTCAAAACGGAACAAACTCGCTCGAAAGGGCTTGTATAAGACCCTTCGAAGTTGTTCGATTCACTGCAAGCACGCTCGATTGCGGTGAGCGAATGACATCAACGTTTATAGGTATAACATACTTTCGACGCATTTTCCACACATTTTTTTGCGATTTTGAGCCTTTCTGTTCGTTTTCTTTCGAATTGAGGCTCTCAATGTTCGTTTTATTCTGTACTATAATGTTCATAGTTCTGTAGTGGGACATTTCCCATCTGAGACAGGAGGACATATGAAGAAGATCATCAACGATCCCGAGAACTTCGAAAGGGAGATGCTTGAGGGTATCTGTGCCGCCTATGGCGACAAGGTTGGCCTTCTTGAGGACGATCCCAAGGTGCTTGTGAGCAAGTACCCCGTTCGCGACGGAAAGGTCGGCATCGTGACCCTCGGCGGTTCCGGTCACCTTCCTGTGTTCCTCGGTTACGTTGGTCAGGGCATGCTCGATGCCTGCGCAGTCGGTAACGTCTTCGCCAGCCCTTCCGCCAAGGTTATGACCGACGCCATCCGCTATGCCGACCACGGCAACGGCGTTCTGTGCCTGTACGGTAACTATGGTGGCGACAAGCTCAACACCGCCATGGCCCGCGAAGAGGCCGATTTCGACGACATCGAGACCGCTGAGGTCATCGTTGCTGACGACATCTGCTCCTCCCCTGTCGAGACCAAGGAAAACCGCCGCGGTGTCGCCGGTATGGTGTACGCCTTCAAGATCGCCGGTGCTTCCGCTGACAACGGTGACGACCTCCAGACCGTTGCCGCCAACGCTGAGAAGGCCCTGGCGAACATCCGCACCATGGGTGCTGCTCTTACCCCCTGCATCGTTCCGCGCGCAGGCGAGCCTGGCTTCACCATCGGCGACGACGAGATCGAGATCGGCATGGGCATCCACGGCGAGCCCGGCATCGAGGTCCGCAAGATGATCACCGCTGACGAGCTGGCCGAGACGCTGTTCGCTCCCATCAACGCCGAGCTCCAGCTTGGCGAGGGCGATGAGTGCTCCGTTATGATCAACGGCCTGGGCGCCACCCCGCTCGAGGAGCAGTTCATCCTGTACCGCAAGATCGCTCAGCTCATCGAGGGCTGCGGTGCATCCATCGTGATGCCGCACGTCGGCGAGTTCGCCACCTCCATGGAGATGGCCGGCGTATCCCTCACGATCTTCAAGCTCGACGCTCAGCTTAAGGAGCTCCTGCTCCAGGACGCCAACACGCCGTTCTACACCACCGCTAACAAATAGGTAATAGTGTGGGGTCACATGGTGGCCCCATATTTGTCTCTCGAGAGGGGAAACATTATGCTCGATTCCGCCACCCTGAAAGCTAAATTCAACGCCATCGCCCAGATCATGGCCGACAACTGCGATTACCTCGTTGAGCTCGACCGCCAGAACGGCGACGGCGACCTGGGCTTCTCCATGAAGAGCGGCTTTGGCGACACCGCCGCCGCCCTTGAGGCCTCCGACGAGACCGACCTGGGCAGGCTTTTCCTGCTCGCTTCTCGCACGTTCAACGAGTCTGCTCCCTCCAGCCTCGGCACCATCCTCTCCATCGGCATGATGGGTACCGCCAAGGCGCTCAAGGGTTCCCAGACCGCCACTGCCGAAGAGGCTTCCGCCGGTCTTAAGGCCGGTCTCCAGGCCATCATGGACCGCACCGGTTCCTCCCTTGGCGAGAAGACGATTCTCGACTCCCTCGCCCCTGGCATCGAGGCCCTTGCTTCCGGCGACCTGGCCGCCGCTGCCGAGGCTGCCGCCAACGGCTCCGAGGCAACCAAGCAGATGCTCGCCAAGCACGGCCGCGCCGCATATTACGGTGAGAAGAGTCTGGGCATCCTCGACGGCGGTTCTGTCGTCGGTCGCCTGATCTTTGAGGCCATTGCCAAGTAACACCACGTCGAAACATACCGACACGGCTTAAAACCAAGGCCCGCCGCAATTCTCGTTGCGACGGGCTTTATTCATGTTCACTCTAATGTACGTCTAAAGCGGGAGCTTCAAAAGCTTCGACGCATAGTCGCCAAGCTTTTCGATGCGCTCCTGCGGTGCGTCCGGTTCGACAACGATGGCGTCGAGGTCCGAGAGATTGAAAAACGTAAAGAACTCACGCTCGCCGATTTTGCTTGAATCTGCAAGGAGGATGCGCTTTTTTGCCACGCTGAGAGCGCACCGCTGGAACTCTGCCTCCTCCATATATGCAGATGAGATGCCACTTCCATCAACACCGTCGCTGCTCACAAACGCGATATCGGTACCAAGACGAGAGATGAACTCTTCGGCAAATGAACCAGTGAACGCTCCGATGTGTCGGTCGTAAGAGCCGCCGATTAAAAAGAGGTCGTAATTCTCTTCTTCGCTCAATTCGTTAAACACGGGTAGTGAATTGGTAACGATGCGTAAACGGCACTTTGGCAGAAACGGCACCAGGGACTCGACTGTTGTACCCGCAGCGAGATAAACCGCCTGGCCTTCCTCGATCAAGGATGCCGCGATTTGGCCAATCGCGCGCTTTTCTTCGGCGTGGCGCGTTTGCTTGATGCTGCGGGAATAATCTCGAAACATGACGGGGGCATCATACTGGTCAATTGCCGCCGCGCCACCATGAACGCGTCTAAGCAGACCGCGTGCGCCGAGCTCCTCGAAGTCCCTTCGAATCGTCACTTCGGACACGTTCAGTTTTTGTGCGACTGCTTTAACGGAAACAGTTCCGTTTTTTTCCAACAAACGGCAGATTTCATTTTGGCGATCTATTCGGATCATCTTTTATGCCTCTCAAATTATGGCTATGGGCTACCCCATGACAATAATTTACACCATATACCTGCGTTTTTTATTCACGTCTATCACAATGAACGGAAAATGCGGAATCGCGCTTCGAGAAGCCCATGCCTTATTCGCACAAAAACGATCAAAAAAATGCCCAAGGGAATATCCCTTGGGCATCTCGTTCGCAATCGACTTGCTTTTATGCGCGACCGACGGAGCCGAGGTTCTCCATGCGAATCTTGACGATCTTGGTAATCTCGGCCATGCCCGCCTTGCCCGGCTTCTTGGGATCGAAGCAAGCAGGGTTCTCGGCCATATAGGCCATGTAACCCTTCGTGTAAGCCTGACGCAGCTCGGTAGCGTAGTTCACCTTGCAGATGCCGTTCTTCACGGCCTCGGCAACCTGCTCATCGGGCACGCCGGACGTTCCATGCAGCACGAGCGGCACATCCACAGCAGCGGCGATGGCTTTGACGACGTCCTGCTCGATGTGCGGGGTCTCGGTGTACACGCCGTGGGCAGTACCGACACCAATGGCAAGCGAGGTGCAGCCCGTGCGCTCGACGAACTCCTTGGCCTCAGCGGGATCGGTATACGGAGACTCGCCCTCAACTGCAGGGCCGTCGTCCTCCTTGCCGCCCACCTTGCCAAGCTCGGCCTCAACCGGCACACCCATTGCGGCGCCGGCATCGGCAACGCTCTTGGTGAGGGCAATGTTGTCCTCAAAGGTCTCGTGCGAGCCGTCAATCATAACGGAGGTGTAACCCGTGCGCAGCGCCTTCATGCAACGATCGTAGCCGTCGCCGTGATCGAGGTGCAGCACGATCTGCGGATGGGCGCAGCCCAGCTCCTTGGCGTACTCGACGGCCCCCTGAGCCATATAGCGCAGCAGCGTCTGATTGGCGTACTTGCGCGCGCCGCTCGACACCTGCAGAATGACGGGCGACTTGGTCTCGACCGCAGCCTGAATGATGGCCTGCATCTGCTCCATGTTGTTGAAGTTGAACGCAGCGATCGCATACTGCCCTGCGATGGCCTTCTTGAACATCTCGCGGGTGTTCACCAGACCCAAATCCTTGTAGTTAACCATAACTGATTCGTTTTATGTTAGTAAATGCGTAACTCGTCCTCTCGCGGCAACTTTCGCCCGACACCCGTCGCCGAAGCCCTTCCGAAGCCGTCCCGGGCTTTTCCGCCGACAGGCGGCCGGATTTCCCTCGCGGCCCAAATTTAGCGAAATTTCGTCGCATTGCGAAGGGTTTCATAAAATTATTTAAAATTCATTTCGCCGCGAAACGACGGCAAGCCGCGCCGAGCTCGGAGCGAACGGGGCTCGGTCATGTCCGATCCGTCATCCGTGCAAGGCTCCGTCTGCCGGTATCCGGGGCGGACAATCGCCCGGCCCGAGCAAAATCCGGAACGGTCTTTCCCGGTTCCGCTCCGATAGCGGAACGGACCGAACCGTCCGCCCTTCGATCGATCTCCCGGCCACAAAAGCGATAGCCGGAAATCCCCCGTCTTTCTACGGCGGACGACGATTACCCGCCCCCCGACCATGCGAGCGTTCCAAACGCCAAACGACCGAAAACTCCGCCGTCCGGCTCCCTCGTCCGGCCTCGCCGTCAGAATATAAGAGAGGATGCCGGAA
>OLVZ01000327.1_pt1 | contig 47383 bp, 40 predicted proteins | sample 1673341 | NCBI WGS metagenome assembly OLVZ01 (sample SAMEA3178944, study PRJEB25190) | human gut metagenome | biome: human gut; feature: human-associated habitat; material: faeces | place: Austria | collected 2013 | reverse complement strand
AGGCGGCGCTCCCGCATCGATGGTCACATCTGCCGCAGCTTGATACAGGGGAACCCGCTTTTCATAGAGTTCCGCAATCACCTGGCGCCGGTTGGGCACCTGCAAAAGGGGCCGGCGCTTATCTCGCTTCAGGCGTTCTTGCAAAGCGGCCACCGGCACATCCAAAAACAGGATCGTCCCTCCCAAACGATGGAAACACTCCACGTTGGCCGGGTACAGCACAGTTCCCCCTCCGCTGGCGACGACCAACCCTTTTTGCGAGGCGATCAACGCCACAGCCTGAGCTTCTCGCAGACGAAAGCCCAGTTCCCCTTCCCGGTCAAAGATTTGCGACACGGTCATGCCGGCTTGCTGCTCAATCCACTGGTCCGGGTCGCAGAACCGACGCCCCATCAGTTTTGCCACCCGGCGTCCCACACTGGTTTTTCCGCAGCCCATAAAGCCGCACAGAATCAGGTTCCCACCTTGTGGGGGACGGTTTTCTGTGCTGTTTCTTCCCTTTTCATAATTCACTGTGTTTCCATCCTTTCCCTGGGAGGCTGGTCCCCTGTTTGGGGAAACAGCCGGAAGAGCTCCTGTTGGGCATCTTGGCACAGTTTCTCCAGATCGTCTCGGCGAAAATCGGTCCCGTACCAGATCTCATGGGCCGCTACGGCCTGATAGACCAGCATTTCCATCCCGCCCACCGTGGGAATGCCGTGGCTCTCCGCCAGCCGGAGCAGCTCTGTCTGCGCCGGATTGTACACCGCGTCAAACACGGCCTTGCAGCGAGAGACCACCTCTTCCGGCACCGGGCTTATGCCGGTGTGGGGAAACATCCCCACGCTGGTGGCGTTGAGCAGCAGGTCAAAACCAAGCGCGGAATGGCCGGGCAGGCTCTCCTCCTCCAGCTCTTCATAGGTTTTTATGCTGAGGCGGAAAGCCCTGTCACCCCGCTCCCGCAGGAAGGCTGCCACCTCTTGTGCCAGCGCCACCGCTTTAGGCTGGGAGCTTTCCCGGCAGGCAACGGTCAAATCCAAATCTCTCTGGCGGACGGCAGCCTCGAAAGCCATGGCCCGGGCAGCGCCGCCATTGCCCAGCAGCAGCACCCGGCCGGAAAAATCGCAGCCGTGGTTTTCCAGGGCCTTGTAGCAGCCGGCGCCGTCGGTGGTGAAGCCCAGCAGCTTGCCCTCTTTCACCTGGACGGTGTTCACCGAGCCGAAGAGCCGGGCCTTTTCCTCCAGGCCGTCTAAAAAGGGCAGGATGGCGCTTTTGTGGGGGATGGTGATGTTAAAGCAGTCCAGCTCCCGCAGGGCGGGCAGGGCGGCGGGCAGGGCGGCGGACACGTCTGCTGGCTGCCGCCGGAGCAGGCCGCGCAGCCCTGAACCGCCTGCGGCTCGGGACAGCCCCCGGTCGTCGTATAATTGCAGGGTTGATTCATAAAACCCCTCCTTCAAAGACAAGAATGTTTTCTGTCTTCCCTACCATATGCCGGGCCTGCCCGTTTGGTGCATGGTTGCAAATCCGGCCGCGTTGCGGTATGATGCAGATACTTGAAAACGCAGAAGGAGAAGCGGATATGAGAATGAAAAAAGTCCGGGCGGCAGCGGCAGCGCTGCTCTGCGCGGCGTGTCTTGCGCAGACGGCGTTTCCCGCGCTGGCAGCAGAGGCATATACGGCCCCCGATGTGACGGGGAAGACGCTGGAGCAGCTGATGGACGACTTCCGCGCTGAGCACGCGCTGACCGGGGATAATTTCGAGATCAGCTTTTACGTGCCGGAAACCGGCGAACAGTATGACTTCAACGAGACGAAAATGCTTTACGGCGCAAGCACCTACAAGCTGCCGCTGAACCTGTATTATTATGATATGCAGCTCGCGGGTGAGATCACCGGGGACACGATGATCACGCAGGGCGCTTCGCTGGACGAGGCGCACTATCAGTCGCTGGTCTATTCCAACAACGAGCTTTCGTATTCCCTCTGGCGGCGCATTGGCGACTGGCCGGAATACAAGATGGCCATGCGTAAATATTTCACCATGACCGACGACGAGATCCCGCAGAATTACTATTATGACCACCTGTTCTGCACGCGCATGATGCTGGACACGCTGAAGGTCGTCTGGGACGGGCAGGAGCAATATCCCGAGCTGATCGACTACCTGAAAATTGCCTGCCCGGACGCGTATTTCAAGACGTATCTCGACGTGGATGAAACGCCCATCGCGCACAAATACGGCAGCTACGAGGGCGCGGAGAACGACGTCGGCATTATCTGGGCCGAGCGGCCGTTTCTGCTGGCCGTGTATACGAGCGGCCTGTCCTATGGGCCGGGCGGCAACGTGGACATGGCGTATGCCGATGGGCAGAGCGCAGGCTCTGTGATCTGCGGCCAGCTGGCCGTGCTGCTGAAGACCTATCTTGACGAGCAGGTGCGGCTGGAACGGGAGCAGGCCGAAAAGGAAGCCGAAGAAGCCCGCCTCGCCGAAGAGCAGGCGAAGGCCGAGCAGGCAGAGAAAGAGCGGCTTGCCGCCGAAGCGAAAGCCGCAGAGGAAAAGAAGGCCGAGGAAGAACGGCAGGCCGAGCTCCAGCGGCAGGCCGAGGAGCAGGCCGCGCAGGAGGCAGCGCAAAAGGCCGCGGAGGAAGCCGCCCGCGAGGCCGCCCGTCAGGCCGCGCACCGCAGGCTGGTCATCCGGCTTACCTGCGTGGGCGCGTTCAGCGCGCTTGTCATTGCGCTGGCCGTTGTGCTCATTCGGAAGCTCCATAAGGCAGGCAGGTGCTGATTTGCCTCACGGGATGATCCGGCTGGGCTTTTGATAGCGCTCCTGCTCGGAGAAGACGCAGCCGCAGTATTTCTGCATATAAAAGCCCAGCTCCCGCGCACGGGCCTGGCCGTCGCGGAACATGGGGCGGAAATCCTGATAATAAAATTCCACGCCGTATTCCTCTGCCGCGCGGTAGGCCACGTCGCGCATCAGCTCGTGCTTCTGATAGGGGCTGATGAACAGAGACGACGTAAACGCGTCGAACCCGCCCTCCTTCGCGGCCCGTGCCGCCTCAAAAAGGCGCATTTCGTAGCATTTGACGCACCGGCCCGCGATATCGCCGGCTACCTCGCGCACGAATGGCCGCAGGCCGTAATCGTCGCGCATGAGAAGGGGCAGCTCGATGGTCTTCGCGTATTCCTGCAGGCAGTTCCGCCGGGCGCGGTATTCGGTAAAGGGATGGATGTTGGGATTGTACCAGTAGCCGGTCAGATCGATCCCGTCCGCGCGCAGCGCGTCGATCGGCATATTCGCGCAGGGCGCGCAGCAGATGTGCATCAGTAATTTCATGACGTTCGCCTCCCATTGTGCAATAAGCATACCACATTTCCCGGTTTCTGTACAGATTGCAAAAAAGAATCTGCGACATTCCGTAGAAAATGAACATGGACAAGCGGCAGGAGCAGTGCTATAATTCCATCTAATATCAGATACAAGCAAAACTGAACGCAGAAAGGAAGATGTTCCATGGCTTTTCCCATTGAGAGCTACGCAGCGAAGATCCAGCGGAAGCTGTTAAAGAAGCAGCGTGTGATCGAGGCCGCCTCCGGCCGGCAGAAGGCCGATCTGGTGCTGAAAAACGCGACGTATGTCAACGTATTCTCCAATGAGCTGCTGACGTGCGATATCGCCGTGGCGAACGGCCTGATCGTGGGCCTCGGCAGCTATGAGGGCGAGGTCGAATACGATATGACCGGCAAGATCGTCTGCCCCGGCTTCGTCGACGCGCACATCCATCTGGAATCCAGTCTCGTCACGCCGAAGGAATTCGTCCGCGCGACGCTGCCGCACGGCACGACCACCGTCATCACCGACCCCCATGAGATCACCAACGTCATGGGCACCGACGGCATTGACTATATGTTCCAGGCGACCGAGGGGCTGCCCATCGACGTGCGGTTCATGCTGCCGTCCTGCGTCCCGGCCACGCCGATGGACGAATCCGGCGCGAATCTGGACTACCGCGCCATCGATTCGTTCTACGACTACCCCAGAGTACAGGGTCTGGCCGAGATGATGAACTCCTACGGCGTGATCCACAATGACGCCGAGGTCGTCTCGAAGATCGTCGCCTCGCAGGCGCACCACAAGAAGATCGACGGCCACGCGCCGGGCCTGCAGGGCAAGGATCTCGACACCTACGTCGCCGCAGGCGTCTATTCCGACCACGAATGCGCCACGATGGAGGACGCGCTGGCAAAGCTGCAGCGCGGCCAGTTCATCATGATCCGCGAGGGCACCGCCGCGCGCAATCTGGAAGCGCTTGCTCCCCTGCTCACGCCGCAGTACGCCGAGCGCTGTATGTTCTGCACCGACGACAAGCATCCGAGCGATCTGCTGGAAAAGGGTCACATTGATTATATCGCCCGTGAGGCCATCAACAAATACGGCGTCGACCCCATCATTGCCGTCAAGGCCGCCTGCCACCACGCCTCGCGCTATTTCCTGCTCAATAACCGCGGCGCGATCGCGCCCGGCTATCTGGCCGACTTCGCCGTGATCGACAATTTCAAGGACTTCAACGTCGAAATGGTCTTCAAGAAGGGCGTTCTGTACTGGAACAACGGCGAGCTGCGCGACTTTGAAGCGCCGAAGATCGAGGAATATCTCGACAAGCGCGCCCACGACACCTTCCACGTCTCGACGCTCACGCCCGACGATTTCCGCGACACCCGCCAGAGAGGCGTTCTGGGCATGGTCCCGGGCGAGATCATCACGACCGACAACGGCTATGCCGATCATGTCGATCTGGAAAAGGACATTCTGAAGATCGCCGTCGTCGAGCGCCACAAGGGCACGCATCACATCGGCCTCGGCTACATTCAGGGCTACGGCCTGAAATCCGGCGCGGTCGCGACCAGCATTTCGCATGACTCGCATAACATCATCGTCGTCGGCACGAACTCCGCCGATATGGCGTTCGCCGCGAATTACATCGTCGAGCACCACGGCGGCATCGTCGTGGTCGAAAACGGAACGGTAAAGGGTTCGGTCGTGCTGGAGATCGCGGGCATCATGTCCGACCGTCCGCTGACCGAGGTCAACGACCAGCTTGAGGCGGCCAAGGACGCGGCCTTCACGCTCGGCGTCAGCCGGGGCATCGACCCGTTCATGACGCTCAGCTTTATGGCCCTGCCCGTCATCCCCAAGCTCCGCATCACCACCAGAGGCGTCGTCGACGTCGACACCCAGCAGTACGTATAAAATACACAGAAATAAGGCAACCGGCCCGCAGGCGTGTCCTGCGGGCCGGTTCTGATTTTTATGACCGCCTCCGGCGGTATTCTGTCGGCAGCTCGCCGTAGGTCTCCTTGAACGCGGCCGTGAACCGGCTCTGGCTCTCGTAGCCGACGGCCTGCGCGATGGCGGCAATGTCGTTCTGCGTTTTTAACAGCAGGGACGCGGCCTGCTCCATGCGGTGCTTTTTCATGTGTGCGGCGATCGTCTCGCCGTAGACCTGCTTGAAGCAGCGCTTGAGCGTCGTCGTGTTCATCAGATACTTCCGCGACAACTCCTCAATGGTGACGCGCTCGGCGAGATTGGCCGTCAGCTCGTTGTGGACATGGCGGATGATCTGCTCCTGCGAGTCCTGATAGTCGACGGCCTTTTCCGGGCAGGCGATCTGCATGACCTGCTCGACGATCTCGTGCAGGAGCTTGATCTGCATGGTGTCGCCCGCCTTGTAATAGACCTCCTTGCCGCACCGGCGGCTTTCGATCAGCCCGCTCTGCGCAAGTGAACGCAGATGGTGCGAGACGGCGGGGCTGGACATATCGAGCAGCGCCGCGATGTTGATGACGCACTCCTCCCGGTGGCTGAGCAGCCAGAAAATGCGCACGCGGGTCGGGTCGCTCAGCTGTTTGAAGATATCGCACACCGCACCGAAGTGCTCCACGTTTTTCAGCTCCCGGTACAGATCCTCCGTGTGTCCGTGCACGCCGTGGTCGTGCGGAAGAGAGAATTCCGGCATTTGTCCCATCTCCTTTGTCCGTTTTGGACATTCCGTTCGCCCGTTTGGAAGCAAGATCCCCGGAGGGCTTGATTTCCGGCGTTTTTCTCAGTATACTGCGGATGTAATGATTAAGCAAGCGTTTAATTCAAAATTTCAAACGGAGGGCCTGACCATGAAAAAGACATACCAGATCGAAGTCGACTGCGCAAACTGCGCAAACCTGATGGAGGAAGCCGCGAAGAAGACCGAGGGCGTTGCGAACGCGACCGTCAACTTCATGACGCAGAAGATGATCGTGGAATTCGCCGAGGGCGCAGACGAGAAGAAGACCATGAAGGCCGTGCGCAAGGCCTGCAAAAAGGTCGAGCCTGACTGCGAGATCGAGCTTTAAGCTGCAATTGCTGCTCCGGCAGCGCGGAACGGAGTGTTTGCTATGACAAAGAAACAGAAAAAAATGCTCGTGCGCATCCTCATCACCGCCGTGATGCTCATTGCGCTGAAATTTATCCCCATCACCGGCATCCCGCAGCTGCTTGCCTATGTGGCCGCGTATCTGGTCATCGGCTATGACATTCTGCGCAAGGCCGGAAAGGGCATTCTCAACGGACGCGCGTTTGACGAAAACTTCCTCATGACGCTGGCCACGCTCGGCGCGTTCTTTCTCGCCATCTGGACGAAAAGCGGCGACTATGTCGAGGGCATCGCCGTTATGCTGTTCTATCAGATCGGCGAGCTGTTCCAGAGCTACGCCGTCGGCAGGAGCCGGAAGAATATCTCCGCACTGATGGATATCCGCCCGGACTACGCGAACATTGAGCAGGACGGTCAGCTGACGCAGGTCGACCCGGACGTGGTCGCGGTCGGCAGCATCATCGTCGTCCAGCCGGGCGAAAAGGTGCCGCTCGACGGCGTGGTCGTCGAGGGCACATCCAGTCTCAACACCAGCGCGCTGACCGGCGAAAGCCTGCCGCGCGACGTCAAGGCGGGCGACGAGATCATCAGCGGCTGCATCGATCTGTCCGGCGTGCTGAAGATCCGCACGACAAAGGCATTCGGCGAGTCCACCGTTTCGAAGATCCTCGATCTGGTCGAGAACGCAAGCTCCCGCAAGTCGCGCTCCGAAACGTTTATTTCCCGTTTTGCCAAGGTCTACACGCCTGCCGTGTGCGCCGCAGCGCTGGCGCTGGCCGTGCTGGTCCCGCTGGGCCGGATGCTTGCGGGGGCTGACGCGAACTGGACCGACTGGGTTTACCGCGCGCTGTCCTTCCTCGTCGTCAGCTGCCCGTGCGCGCTGGTCATCAGCATTCCCCTGAGCTTCTTCGCGGGCATCGGCGGTGCAAGCCGGGAGGGCGTGCTGATCAAGGGTTCAAACTATCTGGAGGCCCTGTCCGCAGCGAAGGTCGTCGTGTTCGACAAGACCGGGACGCTGACGCGCGGCGTGTTTGAGGTCACGGCTGTCCACCACAGCCCGCTGGCTGAGGAGCAGCTGCTGGAATACGCGGCGCTGGCCGAATGCGCCTCCTCGCACCCCATCAGCAAGAGTCTGCAGAAGGCCTATGGCAAGGAAATTGACCGCAGCCGCGTGACGGACATCGAAGAGCTCAGCGGCCACGGCATCACCGCCACGGTCGACGGGCACGCGGTCGCCGCAGGCAACAGCAAGCTGATGAAAAAGCTGGGCGTCCAATACTGCGACTGCCACAGCACCGGCACGATCATCCACATGGCTGTTGACGGGCAGTATGCGGGACACATCGTCATTTCCGACGTCGTCAAGCCGCACTCGAAGGAAGCCATCGAGCAACTCAAGCGCGCGGGTGTCCAGAAGACCGTCATGCTGACGGGCGATGCAAAGCGCGTAGCCGACAGCGTAGCCGCCGAGCTCGGCGTCGACGAGGTGCGCAGTGAGCTTCTGCCGGGCGACAAGGTCGCGGAGGTCGAGAAGCTGCTGGCCACGAAGGGCAAAAACGACATGCTGGCCTTCGTCGGCGACGGCATCAACGACGCGCCGGTCCTCACGCGGGCGGATATCGGTATCGCCATGGGCGCGATGGGTTCCGATGCAGCCATCGAGGCCGCCGACATCGTCCTCATGGACGACGACCCGCTGCAGATCGCAAAGGCCATCAAAATTTCCCGCAAGTGCATCGGCATCGTCCGGCAGAACATTGTGTTCTCTCTGGTCGTGAAGTTCGGCTGCCTCGCGCTCGTCGCCTTCGGCATCGCGAATATGTGGGCCGCCATCTTCGCCGACGTCGGCGTGATGGTCCTCGCCGTCCTGAACGCGATCCGGGCGCTGAAATACAAGGACTGACGGATAAAAATGCAAAAAAGAACGGGGCTCCGCAGGCAGCGGAGTCCCGTTTTTGCCATATTGCGCAGCGCCGGTCAGCCCTCCGCCACGGACGGGCAGGTGCGGACGTATTCGTAGAACTGCGCGTTTGCCGCTTCCATGTACGGCGTGACCCAGAGCGTGCCGACGCCGAGGCACAAAGAGCCGACGATGATCCAGCCGAGGAAGCTCAGGTCGAGCACGAATTTTTCCCACTTGTGGCCGTCCATCAGCTGACGGCTTGCGGTGATGCAGGCGTTCCAGCCGTAATCGGGGTGGTCGAGCTTGATATAGTATGCCATAGAATAGGCATACGCCTTGACAATGCCGGGGATGACGAACAGCAGCGACCACAGGAACGTGAAAAGCGACGTCATGAGGCCGATGAGGAACGTTCCGCCGAAATCATCCTGAAAGCCGCGGAACATATCGCCCAGCTGCACGGGCTGATGGTCACGCGCCTGCTTGAGGAAGATATACGCCATGCCGTATTCCAGCGGGCCGACCACGAGCAGCGCGCCGATACCGGGGATGATCCCGGCGGCAGCCGACTCCAGCAGGCCAATCAGCAGGCACACGGCCAGACCCATCATCCAGAGATTCTGAAAAATACCGCCGCCGAGCTGCGCTCTTGCGCGGGCCTTTAATTCTGCACGATCCATAAATTACACAGTCCTTTCTGAATCCTCTTATTTCTTTCTTTTTCCCGGACACTCCCATTATACTGTATGCCGCCCGGCAATGCAAGATTCACAATTCCGGCACACCCGCGAGGCACAGCGGCAGCACCGCCGCCGTGATCAGCCCCTCGACCAGACCGATCGCCAGATGGATCGGCTGCATGAGCACCGCGAACGCGCCGAGCGGCAGCGCTGTGATGCCGGAGAGCGTCGTTTCCAGCACGACGGAGAATGCGCCGAGCTGCAGCGTTGCAACGCAGCCGAGCACCGACGCAAGCGTCAGGCGCAGCCGGGCCTTGCCCGCGGAAAGATTTCCGCGCATCAGGGGCCGGTAGATAAGGAAATATCCCACGAAGCAGCCGTAGAACGCCATGTTCCAGACATTCGCGCCCAGCGCAAGCAGCCCTCCGTCAGCAAAGAACAGCGCCTGAATGGCAAGAATGACGATCATGGACAAAAAGCCTGCCCACGGCCCCAGCATGGCGGACAGCAGCATACCGCCGCACAGATGCCCGGACGAGCCTGTGCCGGGGATGGTATAGTTGATCATCTGTCCGGCAAAGACGAGCGCGGACATGACCGCCATTGTCGGAAGCTTCTTTTTTGCCGTCTCCGATGCGGCAAGCTCCTCCCTGCGCAGCTGCACGAGCGAAACGCCCGCCGCAGCAGCAGAGGCTGCGTACATCGTAACGGCGACAGCAGGAGATAAAAGTGCGTCTGCCATATGCATGGTCTGTTCCTCCGAACTTTTTTGCTTATTATTAAGAAGCCAGAACGCCGCGCACAAGCTCCCCTGGGGGATATTTCGGATAAAAAAGTCCTTGTGCATCATGACAAATTGCGGCAAAGGAATTTGTGGAAGTCTACCGAAAAATTTAAAATCGCAAGATTGTCGGATAAAAAAAGCAAGTCTAACATTGAACAAACATCCTGTTCCGCTATGATGGAGCTATCCGGAGGCGGCTTTCGGTAAAAGCCGCCCGCCCCTCAAGCACATATTTGTATGAAACCAGACAATTGATACAGGAGGATGCAGACATGGCAACATTCAGATTTACCGCAGGCCCGTGGAACGTCCACGAGGGCAACGAAACCTTTGGCCCCGGCCACCGCAAGAGCGTTCCGCTGGAAGAGAAAATGAAGAAGTATGCCGAGATCGGTCTGGCCGGCATGCAGTTCCATGACGACGACGCCGTTCCCGACATGAACAACATGACCGAGAAGCAGATCGTTGACTACGCGAAGGACGTCAAGGCGATGCTCGACAAATACGGCCTGTTTGCAGAGTTCGTCGCGCCGCGTCTGTGGTTCGACAAGCGCACGAATGACGGCGGCTTCACCGCCTCCCGCAAGGAAGACCGTGAATTTGCCCAGTGGCGTGCTCGCCGCTCCTGCGACATTGCCAAGGCGCTCGGCACCAAGAAGATCCAGCTGTGGCTGGCCCGCGAGGGCACGCTCTGCGCCGAGGGCAAGAACCCCGTTGAAATGACCCTCCAGCTGCGCGACGCGTTCAACGACATCCTGACCTACCGCGACGACGCGCTCATCCTTGTCGAGCCGAAGCCCAATGAGCCCATCGACCGCTCCATCTGCGGCACTGCCGGTCACGCGCTGGCCGTCGGCGCATACACCGTCGATCCGAGCCGCGTCGGCCTGTGCATCGAATCCGCGCACTCCATCCTCGCCGGTCTTGATCCCGCGAACGACATGGGCTTCGCGCTGGCGCTCGATAAGCTGTGGGGCGTGCATCTGAACGACCAGAACGGCTGCCGCTACGACCAGGACAAGGCGTTCGGCGTCGACAACCTGCGCAACGCGTTCAACCAGGTCAAGGTCCTGTACGAGAACAACTTCGGCGACCGCGGCAACTTTGAATGCGTCGGCCTCGACGTCAAGGCCATGCGCACCCAGCCCGATGAGGACTGCTACCGCCATCTGATCAACTCCAAGAAGATCTTCGAGAAGCTGCTGGCCAAGGTCAAGAGATTCGACTACGAATTCCAGGCCGCCTGCGTCAAGGAGCAGAACTTCGAAAAGCTCGAAATGTACGTCATGGACCTGCTGATGGGCGACTGAAAAAACCGGGCCGCCGCGCACGGGAAGCGTCCCCAAAAGGTCAGGCAAAATTTCGAACAACAAAGAATCAAGCCGCCAAAAGGGCTTGCCGTCTGTGAATCGCAGGCGGCAGGCCCTTCAGTCGTTCCCGCAGCCAGCTTCCCGAACTCCGGTGTATTCTCCCTGGACATAGTGAACCCCCATTTCTTAGTATCAGGTTTTTCCCATACCTGGCTAACAAATGGGGGTTTTCACCGCGCCGGGCGGTTTTTCATGTGCGGTAATTCAGAATGTCGTTCGCGACCGGGGTGTAGAACAGGCGGTGGATCTGGGCGGGGGCCCTGGTCTGGCCGAGGATCCACATGAGCTTTCCCGTGATGGCCTCGGTCGTCATGTCGAACGCCTCAAGCACCTGCGGGCATTCGCGGATCTTATGCCCGACCTGATAAACGCCGACGTTGCTGCCCTCGTTCTGCACCTGCGTGGTCAGAACGACGGTCTTGCCGCCCTGAATGCCCTCCTCCAGCACGGACAGGAAGTCATTCCCGTCATACGACGGGATGCCGCCCACGCCGAAGCTTTCCAGGATCAGCGCGTCGTTGTGCCGGAGCATCCAGCCCGCAAGCTCCGCCCGCGCGCCGGGGATGAGCTTTAAAAGCGCGACGCGCTCGTCGAGCGTGTCATAGAAGACCGGCTCGGGCAGGCAGGCGTTTTCGATATACTGCAGAATGCAGCCGTCCTGCAAGACGGCCAGATACGGATAATTGATGCTGGAAAAGGCCTCGTAGCTCTTTGTGCGCGTTTTGCAGGCGCGGGTGCCCTGAATGACCTTGCCGTTGAAGACGATCATGACGCCGTGCAGGGTGTCACTGCACGCGCATAAAAACGCGTCGGTCAGATTGACCTTGGAATCAGTCGAGTCAAAGCTGATGGGCTTCTGCGCGCCAGTCAGGATGATGGGCTTGCGCGCACCCTGAATGAGATAGCTGAGGGCCGCGGCGGTATAGGCCATGGTGTCCGTGCCGTGGCTGATGACGAAGCCGTCGTAGCGGTCATACCGCTCACGGATGGCCTTCGCGATCAGCAGCCAGTGCGACGGGGCAAGATTTGTGCTGTCCAGCGACAAAAGTTGTAAGCATTCCGCCCGGCAAAGCGCCGATACCGCCGGGACGAAGGACAGAAGCTGTTCGCTCGTCAGCTCCGGCATAAGGCCCTCCGCCGTTTTCCCGGACGCGATCGTTCCGCCGGTGCCGATCATCAGGATTCGTTTCATGGGCGTATCCTCCCGCGTTTTTTCATTATTCTTCCGTATGCACCGTATACGGCAGGAACCAGTCGAGGTAGCGTGTCGGCTCTGTTACGGCGCCGCGCGTGGTATAGAGCGCGTAGCTTTTGAACAGGATGGGCGTAATATACCCGCGCTCGCATACACGCTTATAGAGATTATAGGTGTTGCCGCTGTTGACAAGCGCCATGCTGCACAGGTTCATCATCGTGCTGTCGGACAGGTCGCCATAGTTGAGCGTGCCGGTCGCACCGAAAAACGGCGAGAGGTCAAAGTTCGGAGACAGGCGCACCTCGCCGTAGTACAGGTCGAAATTCCCCTGTAAAAGCGCCTGCTTGTACTCGGTATACTCCATGGACTTGACTGTGATGTTGAAGCCCAGAGAATTGAGCATTTTCGCGGCCTCGTTTGCCGCCTGTACGCGGATGTAGCTCGACGAGCAGACGAGCATCGTGCCCTCGACCGGGACGGAATAGCCCTTGGAGGGGACGTAGAGGTCGAGGATGCCGTCGCCGGTCGCGTCCTCGACGGAGGCGCCGACCAGCTGGTCGTAGTACGAGCCGGTGTCATAGGCGAAGCTGTTGGCCAGCTTCACGTCGTAATACCGGGAATTGGGTGAGCACGGCAGCGTCGACGCGACGGCAAAGCCGCCCAGCGTCTGCTCGACCAGCTGCTCGCGGTCGATGGCGAAGGTGATCGCGCCGCGCAGGCCGTAGTTGGAGAAGACGGGCGAGTTCATGTTGTAGCCGATGTACTGCATGATGGTCGTCTCCTCGTTCCACAGCTCGTAGTCGTTGTGGAAGCCTGCGAACGCGGAGGAGTTCGGGTCCGTCAGAACCATGTTGACCTTCTGATACTCAAAATTATCGCGCACGTCGGCGGCGGTGGACGAAACGGTCAGCGCGATCTCGTCAAAGTCGACCAGCGGCTGGGTGTCGCGCCACCAGCTTTCGCAGCGCGTGAGCTTTGTCCCGGCAAAGTCATACGGGCCTGTGCCCGGAGGGCTGGCCTCGTCCTTCGTGCCGTTTTTGATGATGGGGATATCCAGCAGCAGCGGCAGGCACTCATACGCTTCGCTCGTCGAGAGCACGAGCGTCAGATCGTCCTGCGCCTCGGCGGAAGTGATGAAGCGCAGGCGCGAACCGTAATATTCCGAGCCTGCGGCGGATTCGATGGAATATGCCGCGTCCGCCGCGGTAAGGGCGCTGCCGTCGTGGAAGGTCACGCCGGAGCGGAGCTTCACCGTGGTCGTGCGTCCGTCGTCAGTGACAAAATAGCTCTCGGCGAGAATCGGTTCTGCCTCGTAGCTGCTTGTCACGGCGAACAGCGGCTCGTAGAGGAAGGAAAAGATGATGCGGTTGTTGAGACTCTGGCAGTTATAGGGCTGCAGGCCGTAATCCGGCTGGTAGGCCAGGCCGAAGGACTCAAGCGCCGTATACGTCTCGGTGACGACCTGCTTGACCTCCTGCTTATCCTCCGAGCCGTTGACCGAGCCGGTCTGCTGGGCGGCGACGGCCTCGTCGCCGACGGGGAAAAGATTCTGCATCCATTCGCTCGTCGCGATCGTCGTGCAGCCGCAAAGAAGGGCCAGACACAGCGCAAGCGCTGTGAGCATCAAAAGCTTTCGTTTCATGCCGGTGCGCCTCCTTTCAGCCGGATGATGGCGGCCTGCGACCCGCGGTTCCCGCCGGTCACGCGATGCGACCAGAAGCGCTCCGGCTGGCATTTGGTGCAGTCCGGGCAGATATCAATCGCCCGCACGCCTGCCTTTTCCAGCCAGATGCGGTTCAGGCGCTTCAGATCGACGTGCGCCTTTTCGCCGTGCAGTTCAATTGCCGCTTCCGCGTCCGGGCCGAGCGATCGCCGCATGGCCTCCGGCACCTCCGGCCCGACCTCAAAGCAGCAGCGGCCGATGCACGGGCCGATGGCCGCATGAATGTGCTCCGGCGCGCAGCCGAATTCCGCCTGCATCCGAAGGACGGCCTTGTACGCAATGCCCTGCGCCGTCCCGCGCCACCCGGCGTGGACGGCGGCGATGGCCTGCCGCACGGGGTCAAACAGCAGCAGCGTCGTGCAGTCCGCGCCGAAGCAGACGAGCGCCGCGCCGGGTTCGTCGGTCAGAAGCCCGTCGCAGACGGCGGTCTGCTCCCGCTCCAGCCCTGTGCCGCAGTCCTGCTTGCCGACGCGCAGCAGAAGATCGGTATGCTCCTGCCGGGTAAAGATCGTTTCCTCCGGCGAAAAGCCAACGGCGGTGCCGAGAATGCGGTAATTCTCCCGCACGTTTTCCGGCCTGTCTCCCCGGTGCGTGCCGAGATTGAGGGAGGACAGCGCCCCCTCGCTCACGCCGCCGAAGCGCGTGGAGAAGCAGTGCACGCTCCCGGAAAGCGCGTCGGCGGTCAGATATTCAAGTGATCCGTGGTGAATGGTGTGAAACATGGGCTTAATTCGCGTTCTGGCCGCGTTCGGCGGCGAGATCCTTGTCGCGGCAGCATTTTTTGTATTTTTTTCCGCTGCCGCACGGGCACGGGTCGTTCGGGCCGACCTTGATCTTCTTGACGACGGGCTGACGCTTGACGGTCTTGTCGCCGCCCGCGCCCTCGCCGGTGACCTTTGCCACGCGCTGGCGCTTGATTTCCTCATTCGTCTTGATCCGGACGAGGAAGACGCGGCGGACGATCTCTTCTTTAATTGCGTCGTTCATGGCCTCGAACATATCAAAGCCCTCGCGCTTATACTCGATGACGGGGTCTGTCTGCGCGTAGGCGCGCAGGCGGATGCCCTGCCGCAGATCGTCCATGGCGTCGATGTGATCCATCCAGAATTCATCGACCACGCGCAGCGTTACGACGCGCTCAATCTCGCGCATGACGGGAGACGTGAACTGCTCCTCCCGCTTGGCATAGGCGCGCTGCATGAGAGACAAAATCTTCTCTTCCGCCTGCTCCCGCGTGAGCGCGGCCAACTCCTCGTCGGAGAGAAGCCATGTGCCCGTGGGGAAGAAGATGGGCTCGAAATGCGTCATCATCTCGAAGAAATGCTGCTTGTCGGCCAGCTTCGGCTGCTCACCGAAGGCGCTGGCAACGTAGGTATCCACATAGAACCGCATCATGGACTGGATGTTCTTCTGCAGATCCTCGCCGTCGAGCACCTGGCGGCGCTGCTCGTAAATGATCTTACGCTGGACGTTCATCACGTCGTCGTATTCCAGCACGTTCTTTCTGGACTGGAAGTTGCGGCCCTCAACGGTCTTCTGCGCGTTTTCGATCGCGCCGGAGAGAATTTTGGCGTCGATAGGCGTATCCTCGTCGATGCCGAGCGTCTCCATCATGTTCATAATGCGCTCGGAGCCGAACAGGCGCATGATATCGTCCTGCATGGACAGATAAAACCGCGTCTCGCCGGGGTCGCCCTGGCGGCCGGAACGGCCGCGCAGCTGGTTGTCGATGCGGCGCGATTCGTGCCGCTCGGTGCCAATGATGAAAAGGCCCCCTGCCTGCCGGACAAGCTCTGCCTGCTTGTCCGTCTCGACCTTGAAGCGCTTATAGGCCTCGGTATAGGCCGCGCGTGCGGCCAGAATTTCGGGATTCTCCGTCTCGGCGAAGGAATTGGACTCGGCGATCAGCTCGTCGGACAGGCCCTGCTTGCGCAGCTCGTTCTTTGCCATGTATTCGGCGTTGCCGCCCAGCATGATGTCGGTGCCGCGGCCAGCCATGTTCGTCGCAATGGTCACGGCGCCCAGATGGCCCGCCTGCGCGACGATCTCGGCCTCCTTTTCATGGTGCTTGGCGTTCAGGACGTTGTGCGGGATGCCCTCGCGCTTGAGCATCTGCGAAAGAAGCTCGGATTTTTCAATGGAGATCGTGCCGACCAGAACCGGCTGGCCCTTGGCATGGCATTCCTTGATCTGGGCGATGACGGCGCGGTATTTGCCCGCCTCGGTCTTATAAACAACATCGGGGTCGTCGATACGGATGACCGGTTTGTTCGTCGGGATCTCGACGACGTCGAGATTGTAGATGCCGGAGAATTCCTCCTCCTCGGTCAGCGCCGTGCCGGTCATGCCGGAGAGCTTGTCGTACAGACGGAAGAAGTTCTGGAATGTGATGGTGGCGAGCGTCTTGTTTTCGCTTGCAACCTTGACGCCCTCCTTGGCCTCGATGGCCTGATGCAGGCCCTCGTTATAGCGGCGGCCGTACATGAGGCGGCCCGTGAATTCGTCGACGATGATGACCTCGCCGTCCTTGACAACGTAGTCGATGTCGCGCTTCATGAGGCCCCTTGCCTTCATGGCCTGATTGATGTGGTGCGAGAGCGTGGCGTTTTCGGGGTCGGCCAGATTTTCTACATTGAAGAACTGCTCGGCCTTTTCAATGCCCTTCTGCGTGAGCGAAACGGAGCGGTCCTTTTCATCGACAATGTAATCGCAGTCATACTGATCCTGCAGCTCCTTGTTGTCCGTCGTGGAGAAGACCTGCTTTTTCAGGCGGGAGACGAAATAATCCGCCATTTCATACAGCTTGGACGATTCCTCGCCTTTGCCGGAAATGATGAGCGGTGTGCGCGCTTCATCAATGAGGATGGAGTCGACCTCGTCGACGATGGCGAAGGCGTGGCCGCGCTGCACCATCTCCTGTTTGTAGATCGCCATATTGTCGCGCAGGTAGTCGAAGCCCAGCTCGTTATTCGTGCCGTAGGTGATATCGGCGGCATAGGCCACGCGGCGCTGCTCCGCGGTCAGATCGTGGACGATGAGGCCGACGGACAGCCCCAGAAAACGGTAGACCTTGCCCATCCACTCCGAGTCGCGCTTGGCGAGATAATCGTTGACCGTGACGATGTGCACGCCCCGTCCGGCCAGCGCATTCAAGTATGCAGGCAGGATTGCGACGAGCGTCTTGCCTTCGCCGGTCTTCATTTCGGCGATGCGGCCCTGGTGCAGCACGATGCCGCCCACGACCTGCACCCGGTACGGACGCATGCCGAGCACGCGGTCAGCTGCCTCGCGGCAGACGGCGAACGCCTCCGGCAGCAGCGCGTCGAGCGTCTCACCGGATGCGTAGCGATCCTTGAATTCCTGCGTCTTTGCGCGAAGCTCCTGATCAGTCAGCTTTTTATACGGCTCCTCGAGCGCCATGACGGCCTCGACCTGCGGCTCGAGCTTTTTGACCTCTCGCTCAGAGCGGGTGCCGAATAGTTTTGTAAACAGTCCCATGGTAAAAACCCTTTCTGCGCCGCGCGGTACGCGCGGCGGTACGTATTCTAAAGTGAGATTATACCACATATATGGCGGCAAAAAAAGAAGAAATTGTGAATTTCGGCGGCTTGATTTACCCGGAGGGGACTGGTAAAATGAGTTTGATTTTTATGGTATCGAGGTAATCTGCTATGGCTATCCGTCTTGTGGCCGTCGATGTCGACGGCACGCTCGTCACTGCCGACCAGCGTGTTCTGCCGCGGGTGCAGGCCGCGGCGCAGCGTGCGCTGGAGCACGGCATCCAGCTCGTTCTGTGCACCGGCCGCGCGCCGGGAGAGTGCTGGTACATTTTAGACGCGCTTCCGCAGATCCGCTACGCCGTCACGCAGACCGGCGCGATCGCACAGGATCTGAAAACCGGTGAAACACTCTACCACTGCCCGCTGTCTCCGGACGATGCGCGGCTGATCTATTCCCACGTGCGCCGGTACGACGGGCTTGTCAATTTCTTCTCCGGCGGCATTGTGTATAACTCCAAAGAGCAGATGGCGCGCTTTGAGCGCTATTATCCCGCCGACTTCCGGTGGCTGTTTGAGCAGTCGCATGAATTTGTCGACGATCTGGACGCCATGGTCGCCGGTTGGGGTAAACCCGTAGAAAAGCTCTATGTGCCGTTTTCCAGTCAGGAAGAGTGTGAAAGGGCCATGGCCGATCTGACAAAGCTGCCGTATTTCGTGACAGGCGCGGGCTACGTTGATCTGGAGGTCATGAACCCGAACACCAGCAAGGGCATTGCGCTTGCAGCGCTGTGCAAAAAACTCGGCATCCCGCGCGAGCAGGTCATGGCCATCGGCGACAGCGGCAACGACGCGGCCATGCTCGACTTTGCGGGCGTCGGCGTCGCAATGGGAAACGGGGAAGAAGCACTCAAGCAGAAAGCAGATCTGATCGCGCCGACAAATGAAGAAGGCGGCGTGGCCGATATGCTGGAGCTTGCAATCAAAGGAGAGATATAAAATGGGCGTACAGGATCTGACAGTACAAATGGTCGTCATCGTCGTCATCGGCGTATTCTTTGCGTCGTTCATGGACGCCATCGCGGGCGGCGGCGGCATTATTTCCGTGCCGACCTATCTGCTGGCGGGACTTCCGATGCACTTTGCGCTGGGCACAAACAAATTTTCCTCCTCCATCGGCACCGCGTTTTCCACGGGCCGGTATATCAAAAACGGCTATGTCGACTGGAAGCTCGGCATTCCGTCCATCGTGCTGGCGCTCATCGGCTCGTTCTTCGGAACAAAATTGCAGCTGATGATCTCCGAGGTGTACTTACAGTATCTGCTGCTGATCGTGCTGCCGGTCGTGGCCTTTGTCGTGCTGCGCCAGCGGCAGCTGCCGGAGGAGCGCGGCGATATCGAGCCCAAAAAGCAGATGGCCATCGTCTATCTGGCCGCGCTCGTCGTCGGCGCGTACGACGGGTTCTACGGGCCCGGCACGGGCACGTTCCTGCTGCTCATTTTCTGCAATCTCGGCAAGCTCGACGTGCGCACGGCGGGCGGCAATGTCAAGCTCGTGAATCTGTCTTCCAACATTGCCTCGCTCCTGACCAGCCTGTTAAGCGGCAAGGTCTTCCTCGTCCTCGGTCTGATCGGCACGGTGTCGAGCATCCTCGGCCATTTCATCGGCGCGGGACTCGCCATCAAAAACGGCTCCAAGATCGTAAAGCCCGCCATCATCATTGTCCTCATCCTCCTGGCCGCAAAGGTCGTCCAGGGGTTGATTGCGGAATGATATATCATAAAACTGCACTGCCGCTGTAGGGGCCGACGACTCTGTCGGCCCCTTAAATGTTGCAGATTTGCTGAAAATATCAGAGAATTCGCAGCGGGCGGACAGAGTCGTCCGCCCCTACGTACAATTCGGAAAAATTGCAAAAACCTATGCCTTTGACTGCTTGTTTTGCTCCATTGCAAATCCACATAGAATCTGCTATAATAAATTGTTAAGTTATGCAGTTCGGAGGAAACGTACATGGAACGCAAACCCGTTGTGATCCCGCAGGAGGCGCTGGAGAAGGAAGCCGCTGTCTGCGAGCAGATCAAAGCCCTTTGGGCCTCGCGCGGCAGGACGCCGCGGGCCTTTGTCGATACATACGGCTGCCAGCAGAACGAGGCGGATTCCGAGCGTATCCGCGGGATGCTGCGCGCAAGCGGGTATGAGATCGTGGACACCGAAGAGGGCGCGGACTGCATCGTTATCAACACCTGCGCCATCCGTGAGCACGCGGAAACCCGCGTCTACGGCAACGTCGGCGCGCTGGTACACACCAAGGCCCGGCACCCGGAGCAGAAAATTTTTCTCTGCGGCTGCATGATGGGCCAGCCGCAGGTCGTCGAGCGCATCAAAAACAGCTACCGCCATGTCGACGGCGTGTTCAATCCGCACGAATTATGGCGCTTCCCGGAACTGCTGCAAAGCGTGCTGCGCACGAACAAGCGCATCTTCGCCGTGGACGATTCCGCGGGCAATATCGCCGAGGGTATCCCCGTCGTGCGCTCGTCCGATCTCAAGGCGTGGGTGTCGATCATGTACGGCTGCAACAACTTCTGTTCCTACTGCATCGTGCCGTATGTGCGCGGGCGGGAGCGGTCAAGACGGCCCGAGGAGATTCTCGAAGAAGTCAAGGGCCTCATCGCGGCGGGCTATAAGGACATTACGCTTTTGGGTCAGAACGTCAACTCCTACGGCAAGGATCTGGGGCTGGGCGTTGATTTTGCCGACCTCATGGCCGAGATCGCGCAGCTGCCGGGAGACTTCTGGCTGCGCTTCATGACGAGCCACCCGAAGGACGCAAGCAAAAAGCTCTTTGACACCATTGCGAAATACCCCAAGATCGCAAAGCAGTTCCACCTGCCCTTCCAGTCCGGCAACGACCGGGTGCTGAAGGCCATGAACCGGCACTATAACCGCGAGGAATATCTGAAGCTGGCGCACTATGGCCGCCAGATCATGCCCGAGCTGGTTCTGACCAGCGACGTGATCGTCGGCTTCCCCGGCGAGACGGAGGAGGAATTCGAGGACACGATCAGCCTCATTGAAGACGTGCGCTATGACGCGCTGTTTACCTTTATCTTCTCCCCGCGCGCGGGAACGCCTGCCGCGAAAATGGACGATCCGACGCCCAAGGAGGAGAAAAACCGCCGCTTTGACCGGCTCTGCGCCGTGCAGAACCGCATTTCGCTGGAAATTCATCAGGGCTACGTCGGCAAGACCGTCCGCGTGCTCTGCGACGGCCGCGACAAGGACCTGCTCACCGCCCGCACCGAGGGCGGGAGACTCGTCCGCTTCGCGGGAGACGACAGCCTGATCGGCCAGTTTTTGGACGTGACGATCACAGGCTGCACAACATGGAGCCTTGTGGGCGAACTCCGATAACACAGCACCCTGGTGCGGGCTTTGTAGGGGCCGATGCCCACATCGGCCCGGCAGAATGCACCGTTTTTACGGTATTCTTCGGCGAATTTGCAACTTCCCAACGGGCCGATGTGGGCATCGGCCCCTACAAACGAATGCGTAAGTGCATATGGATTTGCCGAAAGCATAATTTCAGACGTTAAAAGAGAAAACCCGGAGGTTTTGATTATGGCCGAACTCACCCCCATGATGCAGCAGTATTATGCGGTCAAGGAGCGCAATCCCGACTGCCTGCTGTTTTTCCGGCTGGGCGATTTTTATGAGATGTTCGAGGAGGACGCGCGCATTGCCTCGCGTGAGCTCGATCTGACGCTCACCTCGCGCGACCATGCCAAGGACAAGAGCGCAGAGGACAAAATTCCCATGTGCGGCGTGCCGTATCATTCCTCGGAGAGCTATATCGCGCGGCTGGTCGCCAAGGGCTACAAGGTCGCCATCTGTGAGCAGATGGAGGACCCGGCGCTGGCAAAGGGGCTTGTAAAGCGCGATATCATCCGCATCGTGACGCCCGGCTCCGTGACGGAAAGCTCGATGCTGGTGGAATCCAAAAACAATTATTACGCCTGCGTCTACGGCGCAGCCGGTACATACGGCCTGTGCTTCTGCGATGTGTCGACCGGCGCGTTCAGCGCAACGCAAATTTCCGGCACCGACGCCATGCAGGACGCGCAGAACGAACTCGGCAGCTTTCTGCCGTCCGAGGCCCTTCTGGGCGGCACGGCGGCGGAGGACGGCGCGCTGGCGGATTTTCTGCGCGACCGCTTCCACACCTGCGTGAACATCGGCACGGACGCGCAGTTTGACCCCGCGCTGTGCGCGGCTGCCGTGACGGCGCAGTTTGGCCAGTCGCCGGAGGCGCTCGGCCTTGCGAATATGCCGTGCGTGACCGCCGCGGCGGGCGCGCTTCTGACCACGCTGCGCGATCTGCAGAAAAACGAGCTGCCGCACATCCGGGCGCTGGAATTATATATTGCAGGCAAGTTCATGCAGCTCGATCTTGCCGCGCGGCGGAATCTCGAACTGACGGAGACGATGCGCGCAAAGGAAAAGCGCGGGAGCCTCCTGTGGGTGCTCGACAAGACGAAGACCGCCATGGGCGGCCGTCTGCTGCGGGCGTGGATGGAGCGGCCGCTTCTCAGCCCCGCGCAGATCACGCGCCGATTGACTGCCGTGGAGGAGCTGGTCAAAAAGACCATCGACCGCGAGGAACTGATCCTGTCCCTGCGCGAAATTACAGACTTTGAACGCGCCATGACCCGCATTATGACGGGCACGGCCTCCTGCCGTGATCTTGCCGCGCTTTCTCAGGGCGCGGCGAGTCTGCCTGCCATTAAGGAGCGGCTGTCCGAGATGCGTTCGCCGTATCTGCAGACGCTTTTTGAGCAGCTTGACACGCTGGCAGATCTCAAGGAGAAGATCGACGCGACCATCGTGGACGATCCTCCGTTTCTGCTGCGCGAAGGCGGCCTGATCCGCGACGGCGCGAACAAAGAACTCGACGAGCTGCGCGCCGTCCAGTCCGGCGGCAAGGGGATGCTCACGCAGATCGAGGCCCGCGAAAAGGAAAAGACCGGCATCCGGAATCTGCGCGTGGGCTATAACCGCGTGTTCGGCTATTATATCGAGGTTGCAAAGGGCCAGCTGAATCTTGTCCCGGACAGCTATATCCGCAAACAGACGCTCTCGACCGGCGAACGGTACATCACGGAAGAACTCAAGGAGCTGGAAAGCACCATTCTGACAGCGAAAGACCGCATCGTCGCGCTGGAATATGACCTGTTTGTCGCGCTGCGGCAGTTTGTCGCGGGGGAATCTGCCCGCGTCAAGCAGACGGCGCAGGCCGTCGCGCAGCTGGATGTGCTGTGCAGCTTTGCCGCCGTCGCCGTTCATAATCATTACTGCAAGCCCGAGGTCGATCTCGGCAATACCGTCTCCATCACGGCGGGCCGCCATCCAGTCGTCGAGCAGATGCTCAAAAACGCGCTGTTCGTGCCGAACGACACGCTGCTTGGCTCGGAGGACTGCCGCACGGCCATCATCACCGGCCCGAACATGGCCGGTAAATCGACCTATATGCGGCAGGTGGCGCTCATCGTCCTCATGGCGCAGATGGGCTCGTTCGTCCCGGCGCAGTCGGCGCACATCGGCATTGTTGACCGGCTGTTTACGCGCATCGGCGCATCGGACGATCTGGCCTCCGGCCAGTCGACATTCATGGTCGAGATGACCGAGGTTGCCGACATCCTCAAAAACGCGACGCCGCGTTCGCTTCTCATCCTCGACGAGATCGGCAGAGGCACGTCGACGTTCGACGGCATGGCGATCGCAAGAGCCGTGCTCGAATACGCGGCCGACCGCAAGCGGCTGGGCGCGAAAACGCTCTTCGCCACGCACTATCACGAGCTGACGGACATTGAGCAGGCGCTGCCGGGCGTCAAAAACTTCAACATCGCCGTCAAGAAGCGGCAGGGGGACATGATCTTCCTGCGCAAGATCGTCCCCGGTGCGGCGGACGACAGCTACGGCATCGAGGTCGCCAAGCTCGCGGGCATTCCCGACCGGGTCATTACGCGCGCGCGGGAGATTCTCAAGGATCTCGAATCCGGCGCGCCGGAGCGCGCAAAGCCCGCCGCCGCGCCCGTGTCCGATCAGGTTTCCATGCTCGATATGCAGTCGGACGAGCTGCGCCGCGCACTTGAAGCCATCACCGTCGAAACACTCACGCCCATCGAGGCGCTGAACCAGCTGTACCAGCTGAAGCAGCTGCTGTAAAGGGGCTGCCTGTAGGGGTCGATGCCTGCATCGGCCCGGCAGAATGCAGCGTTTTTACGGGACTCTTCAGCGAATTCGCAGCTTCCCAATGGGCCGACAGAGTCGTCGGCCCCTACAGATTCTCTCGGAAAGGGGCTTCTCCATTATGGCCCGCAAAGCGTCCCACGCGATTTCTTACCGGCTGACGAAATTTGAAACGATTGCCGGGTGGCTTTATCTGCCGTTTTATCTGCTGATTCTGAATCTGCTTTTGCAGCTGGCGAACGTGAAATTCTCGCTCGGCATGACGGCGCTGACGATGAATCTCGTCTATTTTGCCGTGAATCTGCTGGCCGTGCTGCTGATTTTCCATGGTTTCCTGCGGCAGTCGTTTTTCGGCGGCTCATTCTGGAATTTTGTGCAGGCGCTGGTTCTGGGCTTCGCGATGTATTACGCGGGCACGTGGGTGCTGCAATTCGCGCTTTCCCGGCTGGCTCCCGGCTTTACGATCTACAATAACGAAACGGTCGGTTCGCTCATTTCCGATAACCAGTATGTCATGCTGGCCGTGACGGTTTTCCTTGCGCCGATCATTGAGGAGACGCTTGTGCGCGGGCTTGTCTTCGGCTCCATTCAGCCGACGTCGCGCGTCATGGCGTATCTCGTGTCCGTTATTCTGTTCACGCTCATGCACAACTGGCAGTATTTCATGCTCTATCCTGCCGGAAAGGTGCTTCTGAGCTGCATTCCGTATCTGCCCGCCTCCGTCGCGCTGGCCTGGACGTATGAAAAGGCCGGGACGATCTGGGCGTCCATCTCGCTGCACGCCATTGTCAACGCGCTGTCGTTCGGGCTTTTGCAGCTGAACTTCTGATTGGGAGGGGCTTTATGCCGAAGATCATTCAGCTTGACCGCCATGTCGCCGATCTCATCGCCGCAGGCGAGGTCGTCGAGCGCCCGGCGTCCGCCGTCAAGGAGCTGGTCGAAAATTCCATTGACGCAGGCGCAAAAAATATTACAATAGAATTACAAAACGGCGGCATGACTTTCCTGCGCATCACCGACGACGGCTGCGGCATGGAGCCGGTCGACGCCCGCACGGCGTTTCTGCGCCACGCGACGAGCAAGATCCGCAAAAAAGAGGATCTTGCCTGCATCGGCACGCTTGGTTTCCGGGGCGAGGCGCTGGCGGCCATTTCGTCCGTGTCGAAGATCGACCTGCTCACGCGGGCGCAGGGCGCGGAAAACGGCGTCCGGCTGCATCTGGAGGCGGGGCAGATCCTGTCCGAGGAGCCTGCCGGATGCCCGTACGGCACGACAATTTTGGTGCGGGAGCTGTTTTACAACACGCCCGCGCGGATGAAGTTCATGAAATCCGACGCGGCGGAGTCCTCCGCTGTTTTCTCCGTCGTGCAGCAGCAGGCGCTCGCGCACCCGGAGATCTCCTTCCGCTTTCTGAAGGACGGGCAGGAGCAGCTGCACACTGACGGGCAGGGCGACCGCATGGCCGCGATCTACGCCATCTATGGCCGGGAACTTGCCAACAATATGCTGCCGGTCGACGGCAGCTGGGAAAAGCTGCGCGTGCGCGGCTTCGTCACGAAGCCGACCGCCACGCGCGGCAACCGCGCCTGGCAGAGCTTTTTTGTCAACAACCGCTATATCAAGTCCCGTCTGCTCTCCGCCGCGCTGGAGGAGGCGTACCGCAACCAGATCATGGTGGGCCGCTTCCCGGCCTGCGTGCTGGAGATCGATATGCCCGTGCAGGCCGTGGATGTGAACGTCCACCCGGCCAAGACGGAGGTCAAGTTCTTATCCGAGCGCGAGGTCTTCGACGCGGTGCACTATGCCGTTTTGTCCACGCTCTCCAGAGCGGCGGGCCGCCCGGAATGGAAAACGCCGGAGAAAAAGCAGGAGTCTGCTCCGCAGCCGCAATCACAGCCAAAGGCTGTCCAGCCGCCGAAGCCCGGCTTCTATCAGACCATGCAGTCATCCGAATACCGCCGTCAGGCTGCGCAGCAGCCTGTGCAGAAGCCGGCCCAGCCCGTGCTGGCCTCGCCGGTGCAGCTGCCGCGCTCCGAGCCTGTGCCTGCGCAGCAGAGCTTTCCGCTTCCGAAGCCGGAAGCAAAGCCGGAGGTCAGACCGGAGTCGAAGCCCGAACCGAAGATTGAGGTCAGGCCCGAGCCGAAGCCGGAACCCGTCAAAGAGCCGGAAGCACAGCAGGCGCTTTCTGTCCCGGAAGAGCCCTTCCGCATCATCGGCGAGGCGCTGCACACCTATATCATTGTCGAGCAGGGCGAGGCCGTTCTGTTCCTCGACAAGCACGCCGCGCACGAGCGTATCCGCTTTGAAGCGCTCAAAAAGGAGGACCACCCCATCATGGCCCAGCTGCTGCTGGCCCCTGTTTCCGCAGAACTTTCACGGGAAGAGGCCGCTGCCGTGCTGGAAAACAGGGCGCTTCTGGAGCGCTGCGGGTTCGAGACGGAGGACTTTGGCGGCGGAGACGTGCTCATCCGGCAGATCCCGTCCGACGTGGACGTGGAGGACGCAAAGGCGCTTTTGCAGGAGCTGGCGGGCGATCTGCTGGCCGGAAAAACGCTCGACCCGGACAGCCTGCGCGACAATCTGCTGCACACCATCGCCTGCAAATCGGCCATCAAGGCCGGATGGCAGACGTCTGATGAGGAGCTGCGGCGGCTCGTTCAGGAGGTTCTGTCCCGCGACGATATCAAATACTGCCCGCATGGCCGCCCCGTCTGCGTGACGCTCACGAAGCGGCAGCTGGAAAAGCAGTTCAAGAGGGTCTGAGCATGGACAGGATCATCTGCGTCGTCGGCCCGACGGCCTCCGGCAAGACGAAGCTTGCCGTGCAGCTTGCGAAGCTGTACGGCGGCGAGGTCGTCTCCTGCGATTCCATGCAGATCTATAAACACATGGACATCGGCACGGCCAAGCCCACAAAAGAGGAGATGGAGGGCGTGCACCACCATCTGCTGGACACGGTCGAACCGGGTGAGGATTTTTCCGCCGGAAAATACGTGCAGCTGGCAGACAGCTGCGTGCAGGACATTTTATCGCGCGGCAGGACCGCCGTCATCGCGGGCGGCACGGGGCTGTATGTCGACAGCCTCATCGCGGGCCGTTCATTTGCGCCCGTCCCGCAGACCGGCAGGCGCGAAGCGCTTGAAACGCAGCTGCGCGAAAACGGCGGAGAGGCCATGCTGGCGCGTCTGCGCAGCATTGACCCGGAGGCCGCTGCGCGGCTCCATCCGGCGGACGAAAAGCGCATTGTCCGCGCGCTGGAGGTCTATGAGGAAACCGGCAAGACCATCACGCAGCACAATCTGGAAACGCAGGCCATCCCCCCGCGCTACCGGCCCGTGTGGCTGGGGCTTGATTACAGCGACCGCGCCGTTTTGTACCGGCGCATCGATCTGCGGGTCGACAAAATGCTGGAAGACGGGCTGCTGGACGAAATTCGCGCGCTGCTCGCCCTCGGCGTCAGCCCGAAGGCGACCGCCATGCAGGCCATCGGCTATAAAGAATTTTTTGGATACTTAAACGGCGCGTGCACGCTGGACGAAGCCGCTGCGCTCTGCAAGCAGCGCTCGCGCAACTACGCCAAGCGGCAGCTGACCTGGTTCCGGCGCAATCCGGACATTCACTGGCTCCGGCTGACGGGCACGGAAGATTTTTCGGAGGTTCTTTCCGCCGCTCGACAGAATATTCCTTTTTCCGCGTTTTGAATATGGTACGATATGGGTGTCAGATCATTGGGGAGGCCCTGATGCAATGGACAAGGGCATTGGAGCAGAGCCTCCCATATAAAGAAAAGGAGCCGATACCCATGCAAAAAACAACAGAGAATTATCAGGACGTTTTTCTGAACCAGGCCCGCAAGGACCGCACGATGCTGACCGTTTTTCTGATGAACGGCTTTCAGATGCGCGGCATTATCACGGGCTTTGACCAGTTCGTGATCATGCTGCAGTCCGACGGTCGGCAGCAGATGATCTATAAGCACGCGGTGTCTACCATGACGCCCGCCATGCCCGTCCACCTGACGCAGGGCTGAGCACCGTTCTTGCTCCTGCGGGAAGGAGCGCTATGAAGCAAGGCAAATCCTATTTTACAGTCATCCTCTGGATCCTGCTGGCCGCGATCGCCGCGTATTTCGGCTATCACGTGATCAGCAGTCTCTATGCACCCCTTATGACGGCCACCGTCACACCATACGAAGCCGGGGCGGGCTACTACGCCTCCGGCTTTGTCGTGCGTGAGGAGGAGCTTTTATATTCGCAGTACGGCACGACCGTTCTGAGCTGTGCCGAAGGCGCGCACGTGGCCGCGAACGACACCGTCGCCACCGGCTACCGCTCCGAGGACGCACGGCTCCGGCAGACGCGCATGGACGAGCTGTCCGGCCAGATCGAGCAGCTTCAGTACGCGTGGAGCGCCGTCTCCAGCGTCTACGATCAGGCTGCGCTCGACACGGACATCGCGGATGCGCTTGCGCAGCTGAGCCGGTACCTGGCGCTGCGCGACATGAATTCCGTCTCCGATCTTTCGCCGGAGCTCAAGGGCCTCATCCTGCGGCGCACGGGAAGCGGCGCCGACAGCGGCGCGCTGCAATCGCGCATCAGCGCGCTGCAGGCGGAGCTGGATACGCTTGAGGCGCAGTCCGCGGGCGATACCAGCGCCATTTCCGCGGGCAGGGCCGGAACATTTTCCGCCGCCGTCGACGGCTATGAGGCCGTGCTGACGCCGGAACGGCTGATGGACATGACCGTTGCGGAATTTGAGGCCGTCCAGCCGGACGAGGCGGACGCCCACGCCATCGGCAGGCTCATCACGTCCACGACCTGGTATTACGCCTGCGTCGTGCCCGCAAGCGAGCTTTCCGATGTGGAGGAGGGCGACCGCGCCACGCTGACCTTCGCCCGCGATTATTACCAGCCGGTCACCATGCGCGTGGAGCGTCTGGGCGAAAACGAGGCAGGCTCCCGGCTGCTGGTCCTGTCGTCTGACCGGGCATTGCAGAACGTAACGCTCCTGCGGCAGCAGTCGGCGGAGATTGTCTTCACGTCCTACGCCGGGCTGCGCGTCCCGAAGTCCGCCGTCCGTGTCGAAAACGGTCAGACGGGCGTGTATATCCTCGAAGGGACGCTCGCCAAGTGGAAGCCCATCACCATTCTCCACGATACCGGCGAAAGCTATGTCGTCACGCTCGACACCAGCTCGACCAACAACCTCTGGCCGGGCGACGAGCTGATTATCAACGCGAAAAATCTATACGATGGAAAGGTCGTCAACTGATATGTCTACAATTGCTGAAAATATCGCGAATATCCGCGCCCAGATGGCTGAGGCCGCAAAAAAAGCCGGACGCGACCCATCCGAAATTCTGCTGTGCGCCGCGACGAAGATGAACGACGCCGAGCGCGTGAAGGAAGCCGTCGCCGCAGGCGTCGACTGCTGCGGCGAGAACCGCGTGCAGGAGATCCAGGCCAAGCGCCCGCTGGGCGCGTACACGGGAAAGCCCCTGCACTTCATCGGCCATCTGCAGACCAACAAGGTCAAGTATCTCGTCGGCGTGGTCGATCTCATTGAGTCCGTCGACCGGCTGGAGCTGCTGGAGTGCATCGAAAAGCAGGCGGAAAAGCTGGGCGTCGTGCAGAACATTCTCTTTGAGGTCAACATCGGCAATGAGGAGAGCAAATCCGGCTTTACCCCGGCCGAGGCCGCCGCGCTTGCCGCCCGAATGGCCGATTTTCCGCACACGGCGCTCAAGGGTCTGATGGCAATTCCCCCTGTGAGCGAATTTCCGGGCGAAAATTGCAGATATTTTGCCGAAATGCGCAATCTTTTTGTTGACATAAGGGCAAAAAAATACGATAATGTGTCCATGGAATGCCTGTCGATGGGCATGAGCGACGATTTTGCCGACGCCATCGCCGAAGGCTCGACCATGGTGCGCATCGGCACCGCAATTTTTGGCAAACGGAACTATAACATCTGACCGACACGCCGACACGGCACAATTACATAGAATAGCAAATCTGGAGGATACATTACAATGGGATTTATGGATGACCTGAAGAAGCTCACGAAGCCGTATACAGAAGACGACGACGATTTTGATGAATTCGACGACGACGCCCGCCCCAGCCGGCCTTCCCGTTCGTCCTCGGCGCCGAAGCCCTCGTATCGCAGCAGCTTCGATCTGGACAGCGATGAGTTTTCCTCGACCGGCAGCAGCGCTTCCACCGGCCGCCGGACACTCGGAGGCAATAACGCCGCCGGTACGCAGAGCGGCAAGGTCGTGAACATTCACGCCACGGCCCAGCTGCAGGTCGTGCTCGTCAAGCCCGACCGCTTTGACAGCGTGACCGAGATCGCGGAGCATCTGCGCAGCAAGCACGCGGTCGTCCTCAATCTGGAATCCACGAACAAAGACGTCGCCCGCCGTCTGGTCGATTTCCTGTCCGGCTGCGCCTATGCGCTCGACGGCAAGATCAAAAAGATCGCCATCAGCACCTACATCATCACGCCGTACAACGTCGACTTCGTCGGCGACAATCTGATGGACGAATTGGAAAACAACGGCGTCTATCTCTAATCGTACAAGGGGGCAGCGTCCATGTTCACACCGCAGGAAATTCAGGAGCAAACCTTCTCCAAGGCCGTCTTCGGCGGCTATGATATGCAGCAGGTCGACGATTTTCTCGAACCGCTGACCGACGACTACATCACGCTCTATAAGGAAAATTCCGTGCTCAAGGCCAAGATGAAGATCCTGGTCGAAAAGCTGGAGGAATACCGCGCGCAGGAGACGAAGCAGTCCACTGCCGCAGCTGATGCAGAGGCCAAAAGCGCCCAGCTGCTCAAGGAAACGCAGGCGCGGTGCGCCGCCATGCTGCAGAACGCGGAGGTCAACGCGCAGGCCAATGCGCAGGTCAACGCCGCGAACGTGCAGCTTGCGCAGCTCAATCAGCAGCTGCACGCCGAGCAGGAGCGGCTGGATTACGCCAAGCAGACCGCGCTGAATTTCATCTCCGTGGTCGAGCGCGACATTCAGGGCCATCTGGAGCTGCTTGAAACGCTCAAGGCCCGCGATCTGACGCGCGAAGCCGCGCCTGCGCAGCCGCAGCCTGCGCATGAAAAGCCCTACGACTGGCAGGCAGAGCAGCCCGCAGCGCCCGCTCCCGCTCCCAGTGAGGACGCAGAGAAAATCGCGACGGAGATCTCCGACAACCTCGAAAAGCTGATCGGCAGCGACAGCGGAGCCGAAACGAAGACCGCCTCCGCGCCCGCACTGTCCAAGCAAAGCGCACGCCCCATGCACCCCGAAAGCGCGACGATCAAATTTGAAGATCTCAAATTTGGCCGCAATTACGACCCGACATCATCGAAGTAAGCCGTGCAAAACTCCCCCACCCGCGGTGGGGGAGTTTTCTATCCTTCGCTGTGCAGTGCCGCCAGCAGCGCGTTCAGGCGCAGCTCTTCGTCCGTGCGGCGGAGATAGACACGCCCGCTCAGCCTTTCCGCGAACAGCGCCTCCGGCGCTGCTTCTCCTGCGGCCAGCATCCGCTTTTTTGCGGGCGGGAGCGTCTTGAGGAACGCTTCCAGCCGTGCAGCGGCTGCGTGATCCTCCGCCTGATAGAGTGCGGCGAGGGCTTCGGGCGGGTGGGCACGCGTGTATTTTGCGCAGGCCGCGCCGCCGGACGCGTGCTGCCGCAGGCGCTTTTCCATGTCGGCAGCAATGCCGGTATACAGACTCCCGCCCCGGCAGCGGAGCATATAGACGAAATACATTACAGCTCCGTCAGCGCGTTCGCGATCGCGGCGAAGCCCGGAATATCCAGCGTCTCCCCGCGCACCGTGGGCGCAAAGCCGCAATCTTCGATCACGGCGGCAAGCGCGGGCTTGTCAAACTGCGAAAGCCCGGATGAAAGCGCGTTCAGAAGCGTCTTCCTGCGCTGGGCGAACGCTGCGCGAACGACCTTGAAGAACATGGTCTCGCTTTTGATCTCGCAGACCGGCTCTTTCCGCATGGTGAGCTTTAAAACCGCGCTCGTGACCTTCGGCTGCGGGATGAAGCAGCTTGCCGGTACGTCGAACAGCAGCTCCGGCTCGGCGTAATACTGGCAGAAGACGCTGAACGCGCCGTAATCGCCCTTGCCTGCGGGCGAGCAGATGCGCTGCGCGACCTCCTTCTGCACCATGACGGTCACGGCCTCGAACGCACGGCTCTCCAGAAGCGCTGCCAGCACGGGCGTCGTGATATAATACGGCAGATTCGCGCAGGCCATTGGGCGCAGGCCCGCGAATTCCTCCTGTACCAGCGCGGAAATGTCCGTTTTCAGAATGTCACCGAAGATAATTTCCAGATTTTCGTTGCCCGCCATCGTCTCGGCCAGCACGGGCTGGAGCGTCCGGTCGACCTCGACCGCGACGACCTTTTTCGCGTACCGGCACAGCTGCTGCGTCAGCGGCCCGATGCCGGGGCCGACCTCCAGCACGCCGCACGTCTCGTCCACGCCGGATTCCAGCACGATGTTCTGCGGCACCCAGCTCTGCGTCAGGAAATTCTGCCCCTTGGCCTTGGAAAAATGGAATCCGTGCCGCGCGAGCAGCGCCTTGATCTCGTTGATATTACAAAGGTCCATAGTCGGCCTCCCTGTCTGATTCTGAGGCTATGATACCAGAAAAAAAGCCGGTTTGCAACGCATTTCCGTGTCCGCGGGGGATTGACAGAACCCCGGAAACGTGCTATTGTAGCATCCAGAAAAGGCTGAGACGAAGACACGTCCCGGCACCGGCAGCGCATCACAGAGAGAGGCTCGTATGCTGCAAGAGCCTTTGCGCGGCCCGCCCGGATACCGCTTCTGAGCCGCGGCGCGGAAATGCGCCGCCGGGTTCTCCCGTTACAGAGACACAAAGCGACGGATGTTTTTTCGTCCGTAAGCAGGGTGGAACCGTGGAGCGTACAGCGCCTCACCCCTGAAACGACAGGGGTAAGGCGTTTTTGTTTTGCCCCAAATCAATTTAGGAGGCAGAAAACCATGTCCGAAAACAATGAATTCTCGTTTGAAAACCCGCAGTACCGCAAAACGTACTGGCACACCTGTTCCCACGTCATGGCGCAGGCCGTCAAGCGCCTGTGGCCGGAGGTCAAGCTGGCCATCGGCCCGTCCATCGACAACGGCTTCTATTATGACTTCGACGCTCCGTTCAACTTCACGCAGGAAAATCTCGACGCCATCGAGGCCGAGATGCGCAAGATCTGCAAGGAAAAGCTGAAGCTCGAGCGATTCGAGCTGCCGCGCGAGGAAGCCATCAAATATATGCAGGAAAAGGACGAGCCGTATAAGGTCGAGCTGATCAACGATCTGCCCGAAGATGCGCACATCTCGTTCTACACGCAGGGCGAGTTCACCGACCTCTGCGCAGGCCCGCATCTGGACTCCACCGGCCGCATCAAGGGCAACGCCATCAAGCTGACGCAGTGCTGCGGCGCATACTGGCGCGGCGACTCCAAGCGCAAGATGCTGCAGAGAATCTACGCCGTCGCATTCCCGAAGAAGGAAGAGCTTGACCAGTATCTGGCCGAGCAGGCAGAAGCCCTCAAGCGCGACCATAACAAGCTGGGCCGCGAACTGGAATACTTCACGACGGTCGACTGCATCGGCCAGGGCCTTCCCATTCTGCTGCCGAAGGGTGCGCGCGTCATTCAGCTGCTGCAGCGCTGGGTCGAGGACGTCGAACAGGCGCACGGATACCTGCTGACCAAGACGCCGCTCATGGCCAAGCGTGAGCTTTACAAGATCTCCGGCCACTGGGATCACTATCTCGACGGTATGTTCGTCCTCGGCGACCCGCAGGATGAGACGAAGGAGTGCTTCGCCCTGCGTCCGATGACCTGCCCGTTCCAGTATCAGGTCTATCTGAACCGCGGCCGCAGCTACCGCGATCTGCCGATGCGCCTCGGCGAAACGTCCACGCTGTTCCGCAATGAGGACTCCGGCGAAATGCACGGCCTCATCCGTGTGCGTCAGTTTACGATCTCCGAGGGCCATCTGGTGCTCCGCCCGGATCAGCTGGAGGATGAATTCCGTGACTGCCTCGATCTTGCCAAGTATTGCCTCAGTACAGTCGGCCTGCTTGATAAGTGTACGTTCCGCTTCTCCCAGTGGGATCCCGCGAACCCCAAGAACAAGTACGAGGGCACCAAAGAGCAATGGGATCACGCGCAGAGCGTCATGGCAAAGATCCTCGACGATCTCGACGTCAAGTACGATATCGGCATCGACGAAGCCGCGTTCTACGGCCCGAAGCTCGATATCCAGTATAAGAACGTCTACGGCAAGGAGGACACCCTCGTCACCATCCAGATCGATATGCTGCTGGCTGAGCGCTTCGGGATGTACTACACCGATGAAAACGGCGAGAAGAAGCTGCCGTATATCATCCACAGAACGAGCCTTGGCTGCTACGAGCGCACGCTGGCCTACCTGATCGAGACGTATGCCGGTGCGCTGCCCACGTGGATGGCGCCGGAGCAGGTCCGCTTCCTGCCGGTCACGGACCGCGCTGTTGACTACTGCAAGGAGCAGGCCGCAAAGCTCACCGCGCAGGGCTACCGCGTGACGGTCGACACCCGCAGCGAGAAGATCGGCAAGAAGATCCGCGACGCGCAGATGGAGAAGATCCCTTATATGCTCGTCGTCGGCGACCGCGATATCGAAGCCGGTACCGTCTCCCCGCGCAACCGCGCAGACGGCGACCTCGGCGCCATGACGCTTGATGCCTTCACCGCCGTCCTCAAGGACGTTGTGGACAACAAGCTGAAAAAGTAATCGACCACACCCGCCCCTGTCCGGCTGGACATGGGCGGGTGTAACGGTCTGCGCTTCATCGGTACGCTTGACAAATCAGAAGTGTCTGGTATAATAAAAATAGCAAGAGCGCTGCCGGCAAACGGTTAGCCCCCTCTGGCGATTAGGTCAAAAGAAGTAACCGCGAGTTGGAAGCTGGGCGGTTACTTCTTTTTGTATATCTGAACGAACAGACTACAAATGCCGATGATCACAAGGCAAAGCTGCAAAACTTCGGATGTACTCATATGCAGTCCCCCTTTCCGAAGATCAGGGGACAAGAAGCGCCCCCTGTCAAAAGCCAGGGGAACTAACCGCTTGCCGCTTATCGGCAGCGCCGTGGTTATTCTACCAAATCAGTCGAAACCTGTCAATCTATGCCGGGATAAAAGACCCGCCCCGGGCAGCTGCCCGGGGCGGGTTCTGCATAGAAAGGGGATCACTCAATGTCGTGGTTGACGACGGGGGCGGGCTTGTCGAGCTGTTCGGGGTGGGACAGCAGGCGCTTGAGGTGCTTGAGCGTGGTGGCGTAATAGAAGCCGTCGCAGATGCGCTCGTCGGTGTTGACGGTGTAGTCGATGTACTTGCGGCGCACGACCGTGCCGTCGTCGAGCACCTCGTTCTTGTGGTACTTACAGCCGAAGGAGACGAAGACGGGCATATTGCCGAAGTCGTACAGATGGTGCACGATGGGCGGGATGCCGAGCGATCCCATGGACGTAAAGAAGATCGAGGCGTGGAACGGGCTGACCTCCAGCAGGAATTTCGGCAGGAAACCGAAATAATCGATGGTCTTGAGCAGCCAGACCACAAATTTGAACAGCACGCCGGGGATAAACGACAGGAATTTCGCGGTTTTGTCAAAGTCACTGCCGCCGATGGCCTGTCCCTGAATGGCGGCGATGCCCTTGTTGAGCTTTTCGTAGATATCGTCGATGGTGTCGGTCGGCTTCAGATGGAGCTTCGTGATCGACTCCGGCGCGGAGGTGTCCATCGAGGTCTTGACGACCATGCAGAACTGGATATCGTCGTCGCGCGAATAGACCTGCTGCCCGGACAGGAAGCGGTTGAGCGCCGGGTATTTCGCCACACACTGGACATAAGCGGCCAGAAATACGTGCGTCACGCCGAGATTCGTATAGCCCTGCTTGCGCTTTTCACGGATGTAGCGCTCCATGGCGGAGATTTCAACGGACTCGCGGATAAAATTGGACGACCCGCCGCGCGTCGGCATGATATAATTGGCTACGACCGCCATCGGGTCAAGTGTGCGCAGCCTGCGGCCGTCGGAGCGGTCGCCCCAGGTGGGGTGGTACGCGCCGTCGAGATAGACCTTCGTGCCGAGCAGCGTCAGGATCCCGGCCAGCAGGAACAGCATATCCGGCAGGGTCTTCCGCAGCTGCGGCCAGGCTTCCTGCATGAATTCCTTTTCGTGCATCCCGACCAGAATGCCGAGCGCGGCGAGCAGCAGCAGAAGCAGCGGGATCGTGCTTTTGATGTGGCCGGAGACGGTCACGGCGTAAAACGCGGCGATGGCGAGATAGGCGATCCAGAACACAAACGTCAGCCACAGATACGGCGAGACGAGCGTGATCTTGATGCCGTAATAGATCGCAAGCAGAATGACGGGCACGGATGAACGGTAGAACCGGTCGCTGCCATTGCACAGGATATTCAGCACATAGAACACACAGCCCACGACCGGCAGCACGACTAAAAACCACACCGTCTTTGTGTCTGCGCCTTTCCCGCAGACATTTGCGATGCGAAGCGCTGCCGAGGCCAGCATGACCAGCGCGGCCAGCCAGATAAGCGGATTCTTCCGGCTGACATAGTAAGCAACTCTTTTCTTCATAGCTTTATCATACCAGCCGCAGGCAGAAAAAGCAAGAACTCTGGGGAAACAGGGAAAATTTCCGTGCGGCTGCAACAAAATCGGCCAAACACCCGACATGATAGACGTCAGTATGCTGAACACAATGCAAGTAACCGATCAGCGGTTACAAAAGGAGGAATGCGGCTTGGACGAAAAGGAGCTGCTGCGGCAGCTGCAAAAGCAGCGCGCAGGTGCGCTGGAGCAGGCGGTCGCACAGTACGGCGCATACGTTCTGGCCATCATCCGCAACCGCAGCCGCGGCGTTCTGACGCCGGAGGACCATGAGGAAATTGCCTCAGACGTGTTTTTCGCGCTCTGGAACGGCGCGGCGCGCATCGAGCGCGGACAGCTGCGGCCATGGCTCGGCGCGGTGGCGCGGAACCGGACGGCGGAGGCCATGCGGAAGCAGAACGTCTATCTTCCGCTGGAGGACGATACGCTCATCACGCTCGACCGGCTCTGGGAGCAGATGGTGGAACAGGAGCGCTGCGCGGCCATTGCGCAGGCCATGCGCGCCCTGCCGGACGAGGACCGGGAAATATTTTACCGGTTTTACGATCTGTCGCAGACAGCTGCGCAGATCGCGGAGGACTTACATTTGAACGCGTCGACCGTGCGTTCGCGCCTGATGCGCGGACGGCGGACGCTGCGCGAGGCTTTGGAAAAAGGAGGTCTGTTTTGTGAAAACGACGTGGGATGAGCTCATGCGCTATGCGCCGGAGCAGGAGATTCCGCTGCCCCCGCTGCAGGATGGCGAGGGTGCGCGGATTTTGAGCAAGACGATGGGAAAAATCAGAGAAACGAAGCGGAAGCCCGCCCGGCCTGTCCGGACGGTGCTGATCGCGGCGGCAATCGCGGCGCTTTTGTGCGGCAGTGCGTTTGCGGCGCACTCCTTCGGCTGGTTCGACCAGCTGTTTGGCGAAAAAGCCGCGCTGGTCAAGGACCATGTCACCAGCTACGACGAAACTACGACTACGGATATCACACAGCCGACGTACACCGAGGAAGAGCAGGCCATGATCGCCGAGGGCACGATGCAGGTGCCCGACACTGCCGATTTGGCGGATACGGGCGTATCGGCCACGACGGAGAATTTCGTATTCACGCTTGAATCCATGCTGGCCTCAAAGGATTCTGTTCTCGCAATCCTGCGCGTCGACGCGCGGAACGATGAAGCCGCGGCGCAGCTTGCCGCGCTGCCGGAGGCTGACGGCTATCAGCAGGAACTTGAGCGGATGCTGCGGGTTGGTGTGCGCAACAATACCGGCTTCGGCACGGATCACCGTCTGGAATGGAAAAATGGCGGCGTCAAAATGGAAATTATTCAGGTAGATGGAAGCACGGCGTATGCGGTCGTGACGAACGTCGGCGGCGAATTCGAGCCGGGCGACCGGCTGCTGTTCCGGGCGTCGTATCACGACCAGAGCGCAGACCTGTTTGAGCTCCCGGTACCGGAGCAGCTGGAACAGGAGCTGGTGATCGAGCTGGACGGCGATCCATCCTGGAAGACCGCGACAATCACGCCGATCTCCTTCCGGCTTGACGGTATTGATTCCTCGCAGAGCAGCAATTCTGTGACTGTTACATTGAAGGACGGGACGCGCTTCAATCTTGCCAGCAAGGAAAACAACTACGCGGACAGTGCCTACGGAACCTACGGTTCCATGAGTCATTCAGCAAGCTGGATGTACGACTCAGATCACTGCAAGGAGACCTGGCTGTTCTCCCAGCTGATCGCTCTGGACGAGCTTGCGTCCATCACTGTGTGCGGCGTCACATACCCGATTTTACAATAAAAGCAACGCAAAGCAACATAATCGGAATATATACATCACAAATAAGCATTTCCAATCTGCTGCCGGGTATGCTAAACTGAGAAAAAACGCGGCAGGAGGAATTTAAAATGCAGGAATTTGATCTGATCGTGATCGGCGGCGGGCCGGGCGGGTATCTCTGCGCGGAACGCGCGGGAAAGGCGGGGCTGCGGACAGCGCTGATCGAAAAGCGCGCGCTGGGCGGCACCTGTCTGAACGAGGGCTGCATCCCGACAAAGAGCCTTCTTTACTGCGCCAAGCAGTATCAGGCGGCGCTGCACGGCGCGGAATACGGCGTGACGGCGCAGAACGTCTCCATCGACCACGCGCAGGTCGTTGCGCGGAAGGACGGCGTGGTCAGAACGCTCGTCCGGGGTGTGGGCGCGGCAATGAAGGCGCATGGCGTGACGGTTTTCGCCGCCGAGGGCCGGATCCTCGGCAAAACGGGGGAGCGCTTTGAGGTCGCTGCAGGCGGCGAGACACTGTCCGCGCCGCGGCTCGTGCTGGCGTCCGGCTCCCGCGCCGTGATCCCGCCGATCCCCGGTGTGCGGGAAGGACTTGCTTCCGGCTTCGTCATGACAAACCGCGAGCTGCTTTCCCTTTCGGAGCAGCCGGAATCGCTCGTCTGCATCGGCGGCGGCGTGATCGGGCTGGAAATGGCGTGCTATTTCGCGTCCATCGGCACGAAGGTGACGGTCATTGAGATGCTGCCCAAAATCGCGGGCAGCACCGACCCGGAGATCTGCGAGCTGCTGATGCGGACGTACAAAAAGCAGGGCATGGACTTCTGCCTGAACGCCAGAGTCGAGGCTGTCACAGACCGGAGCGTCGTGTATTCCGACGCTTCCGGGCGGCACGAGATCGCCTGCGGGCGCGTGCTGCTGTCGGCGGGACGGCGGGCAGATGTGACGGGGCTGAATGTGGAGGCGCTCGGCATTGCGCTCGAACGCGGCGCAGTCGTGACAGACCGGCAGATGCGCACGAACGTCCCCGGCGTCTGGGCCGTCGGCGACTGCAATGGCGAGCTGATGCTGGCCCACACGGCCTATCGCGAGGCAGAGGTCGCGGTCAACGATATGCTCGGCAAAAAGGACGCGATCGACTATTCCATCATCCCCTCCGTGATCTACACCACGCCGGAGGTCGCCTGCGTCGGCGAAACGGAGCAGAGCGCAAGGGAAAAGGGACTGGACGTGCAGGTGGTCAAGGCGCCGATGGCGCTCTCGGGCCGGTATCTTGCAGAAAATCCGAAGGGAACCGGCTTCTGCAAGCTGCTCTATGACCGGAAAAACCGCTGCGTCGTGGGCGTCCATATGGTCGGCTCCTATGTCTCGGAGATCATCTACGGCGCGGCCATGATGGTGCATTCCAAGCTCCCCGTGCAGCATCTGGACAAGATCGTCTTCCCCCACCCCACAGTCGGCGAGGTCGTGCGCGAAGCGCTGTTTCTGCTGTGACCGGGCAACCCCGGAGCTTTGGCACATAGAAAACGCCCCGAAGCGGCTGCTTCGGGGCGTTCGAGACTGTCAAAAAACCATGAAAAGCAGTTGGACGACAGAGCAGCAGGGGAAGCGTGAAGGGGGCAAAGAGCCCCCTTCGCGTTCAATCAACCTGTTTTTCGAACTTTTTTAAAGTTCGAAAAACTGCCTCAGCGGGGCGAAAAGACTTTTTCGACACGCTGAAACGCCCCGAAGCGGCTGCTTCGGGGCGTTCGCTCGATCTGTCAGTCTGCGTAATCCTTCATTTCCTCGCGGCGCGCGCGGCAGGCGGCAAGCTTTTTGACGCCTGCGCAGATCTCGTCGAGGAAGCCGACGACGACAAGCACGGTGCCGATCACGGCCATGACCGCGCCCGCGATCTTCAGGATGCTTTTGATGGATTTCATATCAGTGCCCTCCTGTTTTTTCTTCAGTATAAGCCTGTTTTTTCGATTTTGCAAGGGGTTTAGTAACCGATGATTTAATCGACAAGAGTTACCAGCGAGAGATTTTGCCGCAGATGAAAGTTTGAAAGCGCAGGAATCCTTTGTGTATTTCAAGCTTTTCAAACTGCACAGCTGCGGTAAAAGATCCGCTGGTAACCGCAGGCGATTGGATCATCGGTTACGATCAACGCGTACAATGAAATCGGCCTTTCTGGGCTTTGCGGGGGCGGGCTCCTGCGCGGCGTAGCCGAGGATGCAGTGGCCGATGCCGGCGTAATTCTCGCTCACGCCCCATTTTTTCATCAGCGCCTTGCCCTCCGCGCTTTCAAACTCCTGCCGGGCCCGGTGGATCCAGCAGCTGCCGAGGCCGAGGCTGTGCGCGGCGGCCATCATATTGCCGATGACAAGGCTGCCGTCCTCGACCCATGTATTCACATTCGTGTCTGCGAACACGACGCACACGACCGGCGCGCCGTAGAACGGGTGCGCGTCCGGGTTTCCGAGGATCGACGCGTTCATTTTTTCCAGCTGCGCGATATCGTCCGGGTTTTGCAGCACGACGATCTTCCCGGCCTGACGGCCCATGCCGCAGGCGGCATACGTTCCGGCCTCCAGAACGGCGTCCAGCTTTTCCTTCTCGACCGGCTGCGAAAGATACTTCTTGACGCTTCTGCGGGTCAGCAGGCAGTTCAGCACTTCATTCATGACAGTCCCTCCGTTTTATTTCTTTTCCGCGCCCTCCGGGGGCGTGGTGATGTGGACATGATTGTTGATGTGATCGATGCAGTAGCAATAATAGCCATTGCACTTCGAGCAGTAGCGGAATTCGAGGTTCGGATAGTCCGTATCCGTCCGGCCGCAGACCGTGCATTTATGCCGGTAGGGCTTCTCGCCGGATTTGGAGCGGTAGGAGCCTGCCCAATTGGGGTTCGGGCGGGCATTTGTCGTGGTCGTGCGGTAATTCTTCCGCTGCCGGTAGCGCAGTGCGTCGGGCAGGATGTTTTTGACGTCGCTGCCGAAGAAGAGGAAGTAGTTCAAAAGCGGCACGACGGGCAGCAGCCAGTAGAACGAGAGGAACGAGGACAGCTGCAAGGACGAGAACACGTTCAGCACCGTGAAGCCGAGATAGACCCACGCCATGTATTTCATCTTGATGGGGATGAAGAAAAACAGCAGCACCTTTGCCTCCGGCGCGATGGTCGCGACGGCCAGGAACAGACTGAGGTTCAGCGCGGACGCGTCCGCCCCGGAGCCGAGCAGCAGCGCGGCCAGATCGGTCAAAACGAGCCCGGTGAGATAATAGAGGTTGAAGCGGAACGTGCCCCAGTAGCTCTCCAGGATCTTTCCGAACTGATAATAGCAGAACAGCGACACCGCCGCCAACAGCAGTCCCGCGCCCCGCACGTCGTTCAGGTACGTAAAGATGTACGAAAACAGCCGCCAGACCTGTCCGCGCAGAATGGCGGAGCGGCTGAAGCAGAGATAGCTGTAGACGATATTGCTGGGGTCGATGTACGAGAGCGCAAAGACCGCCAGATTTCCAATGGCAATGACGAGCATGAGATTCGGAATGCCCTTGCCCCGGTTTTTAAGGCAGAAGCGTTCAAACCGTCTGCGAAGATCCTTCATAGTGTTCACCCTCCTGATGTTCAGGTTTCATCATACCGGCTCCGGGCGGAAAAATCTACCCTGCAAATGTAAACATTCTGTTCTGCATGGAGTATGGGCGGGTTCCCGCTGAGATAAACCGGGAATTTTGCCGAAATCAAAACTTTTCTCTTGACTTTTCCGGCGGGTTTTGTATAATCAGGGTACAACTGAACAGCCTTATCAAGAGTGGTGGAGGGAACGGCCCAATGAAACCCGGCAACCTGCGGATGCAAGGTGCCAAATCCGGCGAAGGAATCGAAAGATGAGGGAGAGAACCGTATATCGTTCTGCCCCTCGGGCAGGGCGCTTTTTTATGCCCGGAAAGGAATCAGATATGAACAACAGAAAAATCTTTACTTCAGAGTCCGTTACACAGGGCCATCCCGACAAGCTGTGCGACCTTGTCTCCGACAGCGTGCTCGACGCCGTGCTCGAGCAGGACCCCATGGGCCGCGTCGCCTGCGAGACAGCGGCGACGACCGGCATGGTGCTCGTCATGGGCGAGATCACCACGTCCGCCCGCATCGATATCGCCCAGATCGCCCGCAAGGCCATCTGCGACGCGGGCTATGACCGCCCCGAGATGGGCTTTGACGGCCACAGCTGCAACGTCATGGTCTCCATGGGGCGGCAGTCCCCGGACATCGCCATGGGCGTCGACAACGCCTATGACGACGGCACGACCGGCGCAGGCGATCAGGGCATGATGTTCGGCTTCGCCTGCACGCAGACAAAGGAATTGATGCCCGCTCCCATCGCCTACGCGCACAATCTCACCAAGGCGCTGACGCACGCGCGGGAATCCGGTCTTCTGCCCTGGCTCCGCCCGGACGGCAAGAGCCAGGTCTCCGTGGAATACGGCCCCGACGGACTGCCCGCCCGCATCGACACCGTCGTCGTCTCGACCCAGCACGCAGACACCATCGCCATCGACGATCTGCGCAAGGCCGTTATTGAGACGGTCATCGAGCCGAACCTGCCGTCGCGCCTGCTGGACGAGAACACAAAATACTACGTGAACCCGACGGGCCGCTTCGTCATCGGCGGGCGATTCGGGCCTCACGGGCCGCAAGATCATCGTCGACACCTACGGCGGCTACGCGGCCCACGGCGGCGGCGCGTTCTCCGGCAAGGACCCCACGAAGGTCGACCGCAGCGGCGCGTACATGGCACGCTATATCGCAAAAAATCTGGTCGCAGCCGGTCTGGCCGACGCCTGCCAGCTGCAGCTGGCCTACGCCATCGGCGTGGCGCACCCTGTTTCCGTTCTCGTCGAGACATATGGAACCGGCAAGATCGCGGATGATAAGCTGGCCCAGCTCGTGCGTGAATGCTTTGACCTGCGCCCGGCGGCGATCATCAAGACGCTTGACCTGCGCCGCCCGATCTACCGTCAGACCGCCGGTTACGGCCACTTTGGCCGTGCGGAGCTGGATCTGCCGTGGGAAAAGACGGATATGGTGCAGACTCTGCTTGCAAAAGCGTAAAAAATAGGATATAGTATCCTTGTATGTTTGCATACAAAGGAGCGAAATAGCATGAAAAAAATCGAGATCATGGGCTGCGGCTATATCGGCCTCCCCACCGCTATCACGTTTACGCTGGCGGGCTATGAGGTCTGCGGCTTCGACGTAAAGGATACCGTCGTGGACACGCTGAACGCGGGCCATATCCATATTGTAGAACCCGGCCTGCAGGACGCCATGACGAAGGCCATGGCGACCGGCCGCCTGCACTTTACGACGAAGCCGGAACCTGCCGACGTCTTTATCATCTGCGTCCAGACGCCCTACCGCGAGACGGAGGAGCACAAGCGCGTGTCCGATATGCGCTTCGTCGAATCCGCCGCGAAGGAGGTCGGTTCCGTCCTGCGCGCGGGGAACCTCTGCGTGCTCGAATCCACCTCGCCTCCCTATTCCACGCGCATGGTGGAGAAGATCGTCTCGGAAACGTCCGGCCTTGCACCGGAGCAGTTCATGACGGCGCACTGCCCGGAGCGCATCATCCCCGGCCGGATGCTCATCGAGCTGCGCGAGAACGATCGCATCATCGGCTCGAACCGTCCGGAATCGGCGCAATTCGCCAAGGAAATCTATGAAAAGGTCGTCACCGGCGGCACGATCCGCCTGACGGACGATCTGACCGCCGAGATGTGCAAGCTGACGGAAAACACGTTCCGCGACATCAACATCGCCTATGCAAATGAGCTGAGCAAGGTCTGCGACCGGCTCGGCATCGACGTCTTCAAGCTCATCGAGCTTGCCAACTGCCACCCCAGAGTGAACGTGCATACCCCCGGCGTCGGTGTCGGCGGACACTGCATCGCGGTCGACCCGTGGTTCATCCATGAAAAGTTCGAGGATATCACGCCGCTCATCTACGAGGCCCGTCTTGTCAACGACGGCAAGCCGGCGTGGACGGCAGACCGCATTGCGCGCGATGTGAAGCCCGGCGCGAAGATCGCCGTGCTCGGCATGAGTTTCAAAGCCAACATTGACGATACGCGCGAAAGCCCGTCCGTCCTGTTTGCGAACATCCTCAAAGCGCGTGGATACGAAGTCCTTGCCTGCGAGCCGTACATTCAGGGCGACGTAGCGGGGTATCACAATTATTCCCTTGCCGAAGCCATGGCGCAGTGCGATTACGCCGTCATTACGCTCATGCACAATGTCTTCAAGGAAAACAAAGCCCTCATCGCCTCCAGACCGTATTACGACTGCGTGGGCCTGATGGAGCAGTAAACAGACAGCCCAGCCGCTGCAAGCGGCTGGGCGCTTTTGCTATAGAAACGTGCCATTTCCTCGCCCCTGCGGGGCAACCGGAAATGATGCACAAAAACTTCATGCACCGGCATTTGCGCATTTTCGTGGTGCAGTGCTCACGCATGAAGTTTTATGCCAGCAGGTTTTGCGTGCGGCAGAGGCTGGCGTAGATGCCGTCTTTTTTGAGAAGCTCCTCGTTCGTGCCGCGTTCGGCGATGCGGCCGTCGGCAATGACGACGATCTCGCCTGCGGCGCGGATGGTGGACAGGCGGTGTGCGATGATGAGCGTGGTGCGGTTCTTTGCCAGCTCGTCAAACGCGTGCTGGATCTTCGCCTCGGTCAGCGTGTCAAGGGCGCTCGTCGCCTCGTCAAGGATGAGGATGGGCGGATTTTTGAGGAAAATGCGCGCGATGGAAATGCGCTGCTTCTGTCCGCCGGACAGGAGCGTGCCGCGTTCGCCGACGTAGGTGTCGAAGCCGTCGGGCATGGCCATGATATCATCGTATATTTCCGCGCGCTTCGCCGCCTCCACGATCTCCTCCATCGTCGCGCCGGGCTTACCGTAGCGGATGTTTTCCAGAATGGAATCGGCGAACAGAAACACATCCTGCTGCACGATGCCGATGGAGCGGCGCAGGGACTCCTGCGTGACGCTGCGCACGTCATGGCCGTCGACGGTGATCGAGCCGCCGGTCACGTCGTAAAAGCGTGGAATGAGCTGGCAGAGCGTGCTCTTGCCGCCGCCGGAGGGACCGACGATGGCGACGGTCTTGCCCGCCGGGACGTGCAGGGACACGTCATGCAGGACCTCCGGGTCGTCCTCATAGGAAAAGCTCACGTTCTCGACTCCAATTTCGCCGCGCACGTGCGTCAGCTCAAGCGCGTCCGGCGCGTCGTGCAGCTCCGGCGCGGTGCGCATGATCTCCAAAAAGCGCTCAAAGCCCGCCGTGCCGTTGGAAAACAGCTCCGTAAAGTTCGCAAGCTTCCGGATGGGGTTGACAAAGGACGCGATATAGAGCGTGAACCTCAGAAGATCGACCGTATCCATCTGCCCCTTCATAATGAGCAGGCCGCCCACAGTCACGACGGCCACGGACAGGGAGCTTGTGAAAAACTCCATCACGGCCATGAAAATGCCCATTTCCCGATGGAACATCTTCTTGGAGGTCTTGTAAATGTCGTTCGAGCGGTCGAATTTTTCTTCCTCGACGTGCTCGTTGGCGAATGCCTTGGCCGTGCGGATGCCGGAGAGGGCAGATTCGATGTCGGCGTTGATCGCGCCGGTCTTTTTCTTCACGCGGCGGGAGGCCTCGCGCATCGCCTTGCGGCGCGAGACGATGATCGCGATAAACACCGGGATCATGACCGCCACGACCAGCGCCAGCCGCCATTCGATCGTCGCCATGACAGTCAGCGCGCCAACGATGGTCACAAGCGAGATGAACAGATCCTCCGGCCCGTGGTGGGCAAGCTCGGTGATCTCAAAGAGGTCGGTCGTCATGCGGCTCATCAGCTGGCCGGTGCGGTTGCGGTCGAAGAACTCAAACCCCAGCTCCTGCATATGGCCGAACAGGGCCGCGCGGATATCGGCCTCCACGCGGATGCCAAAGGTGTGGCCCCAGTAGGTGATGATGAAATACAGCACCGACCGCAGCGCATAGGCCGCCAGCACGATCAGCATGATCGTAAAGAACGTGCGGTACGCGCTCTGCGGCAGCAGCGTGCGCATGGCGTAGCGCGAGATGATGGGGTACGCCAGATCGATCATCGACACGACCAGCGCGCAGGCCATGTCGAGAAAAAACAGCCCCCGGTGGGGCTTGAAGAAGGACAGGAAGATCGAAAAGCCTGACCGCTTCCGGTATTGCTCTGTTGTCATGATATTTGCTCCGTTTCTTATATTCATGTGTATTATACCGGGAGTTTCCGCGGATTGCAAGCCGTTGCGCAGTGCGTATTTTTCTGGTAGAATAGCCCCAAAAGAGAGGCGAAGCATATGATTGAAATTCTGAAGGAAACAGCGCGCTATCTCGTCTGCGTCAAGCCCGTCGGCACAGCCGCACAGGGCACGCAGGCGGAGGCGATGCCGCAGCTGCTCTCCGAGCAGCTGGGCTGTGACATTTTCCCCGTCCACCGGCTCGACCAGACGGTCGGCGGCGTGATGGTCTTCGCAAAGACGGCGCAGGAGGCCGCACGGCTGACGCAGGCGATGGGACAGGGACAGATGCAGAAGACGTATCTGGCCGTCCTGACCGGCTGTCCGGCAGAGAGGGCCGGGACACTGGAAGATCTGCTGTTCCACGACCGGGCGAAAAACAAGACCTACGTGGTCAGGCGGCAGCGCGGCGGCGTGAAGCAGGCGCGACTGCACTATGAAATCCTTGCCGAACAGGACGGGCTGAGCCTTGCGCGCATCCGGCTCGAAACGGGGCGCACGCACCAGATCCGCGTCCAGTTTGCCTCGCGCGGCCTGCCGCTGCTGGGCGACGGAAAATACGGCAGCCGCGACAATCGCTGCACCTGCGCGCTCTGGTCGTACCGGCTGTCCTTCCCGGACGGGAAAGGCGAAGCGGCTTTTGAGGCACAGCCCCCGGCCAGGTTCCCGTGGACGGTGTTTTTCTGATACGATGTACAGTACAAAGCTTTCGGCAAATTCGCACCGTATTTTCCCGTTTGCCTGTAGGGGCCGATGCCGGTCACAGCCGTTCGCGACGAAGGAGCGTTACGGATG
>OLVZ01000326.1_pt1 | contig 47473 bp, 44 predicted proteins | sample 1673341 | NCBI WGS metagenome assembly OLVZ01 (sample SAMEA3178944, study PRJEB25190) | human gut metagenome | biome: human gut; feature: human-associated habitat; material: faeces | place: Austria | collected 2013 | reverse complement strand
GGCACGGCAGTCAGCGTTGGGCGAACCTCGCTGCATTCAGCGAAGCGACCGACCTGTTCCGCTTTCGGTGTATTCCTGGGCTGACGATCACTACCGACCAGTTACTCATTTGCGGCGGAGAGCGGTTTAATATCATCTCTGTTGAAAATGTGAAAGGTCGTGGGATGTACATCGAGGTTTTAGCGAAAAGGAGTGAACCCACCATTGGCAAAAGCTGAAATGAAAATGCCGGAGGATTTCCTTCTGAAGATCTCCAAGCTCGGCAGCAACTTCGACAGCGTGGCGGATACCGTCCTGCAGGCCGGTGGCGAGGTCGTGCTGAAGAAGGTCAAGAGCAATCTCTCCTCCGTTATCGGCAAAGGGACAAAATTCAAATCCCGCACCACGGGCGAACTGGAAGGTGCGCTCGGTCTTTCTCCCTCCAAGCTGAACCGTGACGGCAACCACGACATCAAGGTCGGTTTTGCCGAGCCTCGCTCGGACGGCGGCAGCAATGCCAAACTTGCCAACATTCTCGAATACGGCAAGCACGGCCAGCCTGCAAAACCGTTTCTGAAGCCTGCGAAAACGGCGTCCCGGCAGGAATGCATCGATGCCATGACCAAGGCACTGGATGAGGAGGTGGAAAAGCTGTGAGTCTGCTATCCGATTTACAAGCCATCGCCGAAAGCTGCGGCGTATCCGTGGAAACGGGTGTGTTCTCCGGCAAAGCACCGGACACCTATCTGGTCATCACGCCGCTGTCGGACAGCTTCGAGCTTCACGCCGACAACGCTCCCGGCTGTGAAACGCAGGAGGCACGGCTGTCCCTTTTCACGAAGGGCAGCTACACCAAACTGAAAAACAACCTCGTCCGTGCCTTGCTGGGTGCGGATTTTTATATTACCGACCGCCGGTATATCGGCTTTGAGACCGAAACCGGCTACCATCACTACGCCATTGATGTGGCGCAACTGTATGAATTATAAAATAACACGGCGTTTCGTCGCAGGCACCGCACAGAAAATACCGCAAAGGTAAGTGTGCGTATTGCCACCGGCGGCTCGCCGGGAATTGGAGGAATGAATCATGGCAACGATCGGTCTTGACAGACTGTATTACGCAAAAATCACCGAAAACGATGCCGGTGAAGAAACCTACGGTACGCCGTCCCAGCTTGCCAAAGCCATCTCCGCTGACCTTTCGGTGGAACTGGCAGAGGCAACGCTCTACGCCGATGACGGGGCTTCGGAGATCGTGAAGGAATTCAAATCCGGCACGCTCTCACTCGGCATTGACGATATCGGCTCTGCGGCGGCATCCGACCTTACCGGTGCGACCATCGACAAAAACAAGGTGCTCATTTCCGCATCCGAGGACGGCGGCGATCCTGTGGCGGTGGGCTTCCGTGCCAAGAAGTCCAACGGCAAATATAAGTATTACTGGCTGTACCGAGTGAAATTCGGTATTCCGGCGACGAACCTTGCTACCAAGGGCGACAGCATCACCTTCTCCACGCCGACCATTGAAGGCACCATTCTGCGCCGCAACAAGGCAGACGCAGGCGGCAAGCACCCGTGGAAAGCGGAGGCACTGGAGGGCGATGTGCCCACTGCGACCATCACGAACTGGTATAAGGAAGTCTACGAACCTACTTATGCTACAACTCCCCAGAATCAGGGCTAACGGAGGTAACGCACAATGGATAACGAAAGAACCGCAGTCATCACTATCGGCGACGAGGAGTACACGCTGCTCCTCACGACCAAGGCTACCAAGGAGATCGCCGGTCGCTACGGCGGTCTGGAAAACCTCGGCGAGAAGCTGATGAAGTCCGAGAACTTTGAAATGGCAATCGGCGAGATCGTGTGGCTCATCACGCTTCTGGCAAATCAGAGCATTCTTATCCACAACCTCAAGGACAAGGAGCATCCCAAGGAACTGCTCACCGAGGATGCGGTGGAGCTTCTGACCACACCCCTCGACCTCGCCGGTTACAAAACCGCTATTACGGAAGCTCTCTACAAGGGCACCAAGCGGAATGTGGAAAGTGAGAAAGACGCAAAAAACGCACAAGTCGGGTAACGGTCTCCGATGCGGAGCTGTTTACCCGGCTTCTCTATTACGGCCTTGCCCACCTTCATCTGTCACAGGATGAGGTGTGGCTGATGCCGTTTGGTCTGCTGCTGGATCTGTGGGAATGCCATAAGCAGTATAACGGGCAGGCCACCCCGGCACGAGAGCATTACATCGACGATATTATCCCGGACGGGGTCTGATATTGTATTGCTATTGTGCGCACATTCGTGTATAATAAACAGCGAATGATAATGCATAAAGGGGTGTCGTTATGGCCAAATCATCTAACCTGTATGTCCGAATCGAACCGGAACTCAAAGAGCAGGCAGAAGCAATTCTAAGCGCTCTCGGAATCCCTGTTTCCATTGCAATCACCATGTATTATAAGCAAATCGTGCTGCAGCGCGGAATCCCATTCAAAGCGAAACTGCCGGAATTACCGCTGAATGCCAGTCGCATGACGAATGTGCAACTGGATGCAGCATTGGAGAAGGGCTATGCTGAGGCAATGGATGGGCGCACAATTCCTTTGGAACAGGCATTTGAAGATATCCGTAAGGGATTGGACGGCATTGAACTCCACGAGAAAGCCTCGGAGGCTCAAAAGATTATTGCGGGCATAGAAGATGTGGAAGCCGGTCGTGTAACCGACGGAGATACAGCGTTGTCTGCAATCAGAGAGAAAAAAGGCATTTGACATTCGGATATACCAATAGTTGAGGAGTGACCTTTCGGGGTCGCTCCTTTTTCATACCATCAAGCACGCTTTCATCGAGAACTTCGGACGGTTTCGTCCCAACTTCTCGGTGAGATGGTGCTTTTTTTATGCCATCCACAAGGAGGTGACGGTACATGGCAGACAGTTTCGGACTGAAGATCGGTCTTGAGGGCGAAAAGGAGTTCAAAAAAGCACTTGCAGATATCAACCAGTCCTTCAAGGTGCTCGGCTCCGAAATGAAGCTCGCCACCTCCCAGTTCAATAAGAACGACAAATCTGCGGAGGCGCTCACCGCACGGAACAAGGTGCTGAACAAAGAGATCGAGGCGCAAAAGCAGAAAATTGAAACACTGCGCTCTGCTCTTAAAAACGCTGCCGACTCCTTTGGTGAGAACGACCGCCGTACTCAGAACTGGCAGATTCAGCTCAACAACGCCGAAGCCGCTCTCAATGACATGAACCGGGAGCTGGACGAAAACAAGAAAGCTCTCAAGGATGGCGGCAAAGCTGCGGAGGAATCCGGCAGTAAGTTTGAAGCCTTCGGCAATGTTCTGAAAACCGTGGGTGCGGCGATGGGTGCTGTGGCTGTCGCCGCAGGTGCCGCCGCCGTAAAGCTCGGCAAAGAAGTCATCGCCGCCTATGCAGACTACGAGCAGTTGGTCGGTGGTGTTGACACTCTGTTCAAGGACTCCTCGCAGGAGATCCAACGGTACGCCGCCAACGCATACAAAACAGCCGGTCTTTCCGCCAACGAGTACATGGAGACGGTCACGGGCTTCTCCGCAAGCCTGATTCAGTCCCTCGGCGGCGATACCGAGAAAGCCGCAAAGTATGCGGATATGGCAATCACGGATATGTCCGATAATGCCAATAAGATGGGCACGGATATGTCCTCCATTCAGAATGCCTACCAGGGCTTTGCCAAGCAGAACTACACGATGCTCGACAACCTCAAGCTGGGCTACGGCGGCACAAAGCAGGAAATGGAGCGACTTCTTGCCGATGCGGAGAAGATATCCGGCGTCAAGTATGGCATCTCCTCCTACGCAGATGTGGTGGAAGCCATCCATGTCATGCAGGAAAGCATGGACATTGCCGGAACGACCGCAAAGGAAGCCGAGGCTACCATTTCCGGCTCTGTCAATGCGCTGAAATCCGCCGTGTCGAACCTCATCGTAGGCTTCGGCGATGCGGACGCTGACATGGAACTGCTGTGCAACAACATGGTGGATGCCTTCAAGACTGTGGTGGCAAACATCACGCCGGTCATTGAAAATATCGTTGCGGCTCTGCCCACAGCGCTGGACGCTCTGCTGACGGCTGTGGGTGAGCTGCTGCCCACACTGCTGGAGGCGGTCACCGAGCTATTTTCGCAGGTGCTGGAAACGCTGCTGTCCCTGCTTCCGCAGCTTATCCCTGCGGCGGTGTCTGCGCTCATGACCATCGTGAACACGCTGATTGAGAATCTGCCCCTGCTCATTGATGCGGCAGTTCAACTGGTGTCCACGCTGGTGACCGGCATTGCGGATGCTCTGCCCACGCTCATCCCGGCAGCGGTGCAGGCTATCGTCACCATCGTGCAAGGACTGGTGGACAGCCTGCCGATGCTCCTTGACGCAGCCTTGCAGCTTATCACCGGACTGGCGCAGGGACTTCTGGACGCACTGCCCGTCTTGATCGCCGCTCTGCCGGAGATCATCAACGGCATCATTACCTTTCTGCTGGATTCCATCCCGCAGATCATTGAAACGGGCATTCAGCTTCTGACCTCGCTGGTGACTGCATTGCCGGAGATCATTACGGCAATCGTGGAAGCTATCCCGAAAATCATCGATGGCATTATTACCGCCGTGCTGAACGCCATACCTCAGATCATCCAAGCGGGTATCGACCTGTTGATTTCCCTTATTCAAGCCCTGCCGCAGATCATCACGACTATCGTGCAGGCGATTCCGCAAATTATTTCCGGTATCGTCAATGCACTTGTCGGGAACATCGACAAGATCATCATGGCAGGCGTTCAGTTGTTCGTTGCCCTGATTGAAAACTTGCCCACCATCATCGTGGAGATCGTCAAGGCGGTGCCGCAGATCATTGCGGGTATCGTGAAAGCCTTCGGATCTCTAATGTATAAGATCGTGGAGATTGGCGGCAATATCGTCAAGGGACTATGGAGCGGCATTCAGCAGCTTGCCTCGTGGCTGTGGGATAAGGTATCCGGGTGGATATCCTCCATCTGGGACGGCATCTGCGATTTCTTCGGCATCCACTCGCCCTCGAAGGAGATGGCGTGGGTCGGTGAAATGCTGGTCAAGGGCCTTGCAGGCTCCATTGACGACAACGGCGATGAAGCGGTCAAAGCCGCAGAAGGTATGGCAGAGGACATCAACGGCGTTATGGGCGACCTTGCCCACGATATGCAGACGGCTTTGCCCACCGACTTTGATGTAAACGGCTCGATCCGCTCTGCCGTGGACGGCGTGGTCGGCAAAGCGGCTTCCGCTTTCACCATTGCACTGAACATCACGAATTTCAACAATTACAGCAGTGAAGACATCCGTCAGCTCACCAACGAAGTCATGGAAACGGCGAATCAGTTTGCCCAGCGGAAAGGAGTGGTATTCGCATGACCTATTTCACCTACAACGGCCGCAGTTCCGCTGATTTCGGTCTGCATATTGAGAAAAAGGATGTGTTCTCCGCACCGGAGTACGATGCGGAGTTCATCTCCATTCCCGGTCGGAGCGGCGATATCATCAATCCGAACCGCCGCTTTGCCAACATCAAGGTCACCTACACGGTGTTCCTTGCACGGAAGAACGCAGCCGCCCTTACATCCGTCCTGCGTGACATCAAGGGCTGGCTGTATTCCGAGCCGGACAGATACCACGAGATCACCGACTCCTACGATGCGGAGTGTTTCCGTTACGGTGTTATTTCCGGCAGTCTGGACATTGAGGAGCAGCTGAACAAGGTCGGCAGCTTTACCGTGACCTTCAACTGCAAGCCGTATAAATACAGCTTTGCGGGACAGCAAACGGTGGCGGCAGACAGTGCAAGCCTCTCCGTCACCAATCCGACCGCTTTTGAGAGCCGACCGTATATCAAGCTATACGGCAGCGGTGCAGTCACGCTCAATGTCTCCTCCGGCAATAGCACAAATTCGTGGATGATTTCAGAGATTGACGAATCCATCGAAATTGACAGCGAACTCATGAATTGTTTTAAGGATACCGTCCTCAAAAACGATACCGTTACAGGAGACGGCTTTCCTACGCTGAATCCGGGAACGACTACCATCGCGTGTGTAGGAAATGTGCAGCGGATTGAAGTAATTCCGAGGTGGTGCTGCCTGTAAGGTATATCTGCTGTAGATGGTAGAAAAATTCAAAAAAGTATGGTATAATATTTTGATGAGAACGATAAATTGGAACTTTTGCGAGGCACCTATTTATCAAACGTTCGGCGAAGGCGAACAAATGGAATCGTTTTCTCTACGGATCAAATTATAGTATGATTAACAACGCTCATAGATAAAGTGGGAGGATCGTATGAAAGAGTTTATTTTTTATCCGAAGGATTATTCTTGTTTATATGATAAACAAAAGGTATATTTTACCTGTCATCCAGATGACTACGACCTATTTTATGAATTCGTTTCCGGCATTTTGCTAAAGCATTTTGACTGCGTGGTCTGTTCCTTCCGTGATGTGGTTGATGACATTCAGGAGTACTCGCTCGGATTGAGCGAAATGAAGGCTTTTATTGTGCCGATTACACAAAAAATGCTGCTAGAAAAGAACCGCGCGAGAGATTTTGATATAAAATACGCCTTGGATCACAATATTCCCGTCCTGCCGCTTATAGAGACGCCGGGGCTCGCAGAATTCTTTTCAAGCCGTTTTGGAAATCTCCAGTGCGTCGACAAGAGCGCGTGCAACATCACGACATTTTCATACGAGGAAAAAATCGTCCGGTTTCTGTCATCCTTTCTGGTAAATAAAGAAATAATTCGTCAAATACAAGCCACATTTTACGCGAGGATATTTCTGAGTTATAGAAAAAAAGACCGGGAATTTGCCAACCAGCTAATGCGTATTATCCATGATATCCCTTTTTGCCGGGATGTCGCGATTTGGTTTGACGAGTACCTAGTCCCAGGCGAGGATTTTAACGAGGCAATCGAGCAGGCAATGAAAAGGAGCCGGCTGTTTGCCCTTTGCGTGACGGAAAATCTTGTAAACGAACAGAACTATATCAGTAAAACGGAGTATCCGAAAGCGCGAGAACTGGCAATGCCAGTTTTACCTGTGCTGTCGCGTCCAATGAGCAACGATCATTTGGCGACGCTTAAGGAAATGTACGAGAGCATTCCAGACTGCCTTGACGGGCGTAGCGACGAAAAACTGACAGAGGTACTGCAGTCAATCCTTGCAGAACTGGCGGAAACTCCGCTGAACGACGACCCCGTGCATCTGTTTTTCGTAGGACTGGCTTATTTGAACGGGATCGAAGTAGAGGTAAATCACGCGCGCGCAGCAGATTTGATCGAGGCGTCCGCCGACCGAGATTACGAACCGGCCGTCAAAAAACTGGCGAATATGTACAGATTCGGCGAGGGTGTAAAAAGAGATCCAGAAAAAGCGGCGGAGCTACTGAAAAAAGACGTCCGTTTGATTTCTTCGGGCGGCAGCAAGGCGGAATTATATGATTCCCTCTATTCGTTGCTGGAGTTTTTTCTGCACGCGGATCTGCCGTTGCAGTTGGAAAATGCAGAGTATATCCACGATTGCACAATGCGCATCCTCTCGATCGCGACGGATCTCAGTCTTTGTGATGAAGAAATGCTAAAGCTCTTTTCTCTGCTAGCGTTCGTCAATCTATTCGACGAAAAAGTCGCAGACGGATTCATTCACGCGGCGTTGAGGCTGCTGGAGACATCCTGTGAAACAGACTATCGCATGCGTGCAGAAACGGCACTGTTTTATAACCGGCTGGCACTTTATTATTATCAACACTCCGCCGGACGGATCGTATATCTCTGCAAAGAGAATGCCACGAGAGAATTGAAAAAAGAAAAGGCCGAAACGTACGCGCGCAAGTCGATAGAGCTTCTTTCCGCTTTACATAATGAGAACCCCTATCAATGGCGGGAATACTACGCGGATGCGCTGACGCGCTTTTGCATGATGTTCTTCATTGAGCCGCTCTGCAACGACGAGACAATTGTCGGATACGCAGAACAAGCAATCGCTTTCTATCGGCAGCTGAATGCGGAGCGGAACGATTTCTACGCTGACCGCATAGCGGGCTTATGTAGGGATTTCGGCAATTATCTGGCGTATGATCTTGATGTCGTGTGGGAGGACTTATTTCATTTTCAGTTAGATCTCGACGTAGATTACGTGCCGACGGATGCGCCCGAATGCAAGATTCCTCTCAGCGTAAAGCTGTTTGACGATTTTGACAACAAATACGATGTCAGACGCGTGAAAAAAGCGCTGGCGTTGATGCGGTACAGCGTTCAATGGTATCTGAAGGCGATTGATAACGGGCAAAGCTTTCTGATAGTTGATCTGGCACAGGCGTATTCTCAACTGGCAAAGCTACAGTATTGCCTGTCGGAATGGATCAGCTCAAACGAGAAATCCGAGATGGAGGATATCGAAATCGGGCTGTTAAAAAATGCGTTCCACTGTTATTGTGATATGCTACGCTGTTTATGCCGCGGTTATAATCTTCTCAGGCAAAAGAACCTGAACGAGCATGAACGATCCCGCACGGATTTCGTAGCTTCAAAGGATTCCGAGGAGGCACTTCTGGAAATGGAAGACCGGGCTTACAATAGCGATTATTTTTCTTCGGGAGAGTGTTATAATTTTGCCGTGCATCTTCGCGCGTGTGGATTGAAAAGCGAAGCGGCTCAACTACACGAGGAACTCTACAATTTTTTCAAAAACGGTCCCAAGAGTGCAGATCCAGTATTGGTGCTGATGAATCTTTATGAATATGCCCGTGATAAAACGGACATTGACGAGATATTATCCATTTTGTTGGAATATGACGACAATGAAACAGAGAATAATAAACAAAAAACATATGTCTCCTTATACTTTGTTGATATCTTCTTCAACTATTATTGTAAGCTCGCAAAATGCTTGCTGGAGAAAGAGAGGTTTTCCGAGGCGGGCGCTTTTTGTCATAAAGCAAAACAGGAATATGTAGGTAAGATGCGTAAAAATCCTGAGGAGTACGTCCACCTTGTATATCTTTGGGCTAGATGCAAAAAAGGTGCAGGGGATCTGACCGGAGCAGAAACGCTGATTTTGGAAGGCTTAGATATCTTAATGTCTATGGAACCCACGCCACCAAAGCTATGGAACAGACTGTGCAGAGAGTACGCGTCTTTATTGACCTATATGGGAAAGCCGACGGAAGCAGAGGACTGGTTAAATGAAACATTGCCGGAGTGACGGTGGTTCCAATGCTGTACACATGGAAACTGATAAAAAACAAATTCCGGTTTGTCGATCCACAAATAAATCACACTTATCACACCACCAGGGAGAAATCCCCGGTGGTATTTTTATGCCCGGAGGGAGGTGGCATTCATGATTCCGGTACTTTATCCGCCCAACGCTGCGGACTTTTCCTCATTCGGCCTTGGTGTACTGACGGACACCATTTCCTGCGAAGTCGCAGAGGAGCGAAACGGTGTGTTCGAGTGTCTGCTCAAATACCCGGTGAGCGGTCAACACTATGGGCTAATCACCAAGGAATGCATCGTCAAAGCGAAGCCCAACGACACCGCCGCCGACCAGGCATTCCGCATTTACCGTATCACAAAGCCGCTGAATGGCGTCGTCACCATCTACGGGCAGCACATCTCCTATGACCTTGCCAATGTGCCGGTGCTGCCGTTTTCGACCGAAAGCCGTTCTCCGCAGCTCATTCTCTCGCAGCTTCTCGCCGGAGATACACGATTCACGGGCTGGACGGACTATTCGGACGCAAAGGCATTTTCCGTTACGCAGCCGAAAAGTGTCCGCGCCTGCCTCGGCGGCACGGAAGGCTCTATGCTCTCCAAATGGTACGGTGAATTTGAGTGGGACAACTTCATGGTAAAGTTTCATTCGCACCGTGGGCAGAAGACCGGCGTGGTCATTGAGTACGGCAAAAACCTCACCTCCTTGGAGCAGGACGAGGACAACAGCGGCGTGTATACCGCACTGCTCCCGTATGCCGTATACACACCGGAAGGATCGGACACCGAAACGGTGGTCACACTGCCAGAGATAACGATCCCCATTGTGACCTCGGAGATCGTCCGAGCGAAAACGCTCATCATGGATTTCTCCGACCAGTTCGGCAGCGACACCGCCATCACGGAGGAAGTACTCCGGGCAAAGGCCAACAGCTACATCAAAGCAAATCCGCTGGGAGCGACCATCCCCACGGTGAAGGTATCCTTTGAGCCGCTTTGGAAACAGCCGGAGTATTCGGCACTGCTGGAGCGGGTCAATCTCTGCGATACCGTTACAATTCGACACTCGCTGCTTGGTGTCAGCGTATCGGCTATGGTTATTGAAACCGTGTACGACACCCTCGCCGAGCGGTACAAGAGCATTTCCCTCGGCCAGAGCAAGTCCAGTATGATCACCACCATCTCCGAGGTGCAGTCAACGGTCGATACGGTGGAGTCCACGGTGGGACGCTTTCCGAAGCTGCTCCAAACCGCCATCGGCAAGGCCACAGGGCTTATCACCGGCCAGAGCGGCGGCTATGTGGTCATCCACACCAGCGAGGAAAACGGACAGCCCTATGAGCTGCTCATTCTGGACGCTCCATCCATTGACGAAGCCGTGAATGTCTGGCGTTGGAATGTGGGCGGTCTGGGCTTTTCCCACAACGGCTACAACGGTCCCTACGAAACTGCCATCACGGCGGACGGGCAGATCGTTGCGGATTTCATCACTTCCGGCTCTCTGGTGGCAAACATCATCAAGGCAGGCGTCATTCAATCGCAGGACGGCTCGTCATGGTGGGACTTGGAGAGCGGTGAAGTCGTGCTTCGTGCCTATGTCTCAACAGATGAATTCACAGAGAAAACGGCATACCTTCAGCAGAATGCCGATGGGCTTAACAGCTATGTGGCAACCCTCACCGAAACAATGGAGTCGGTATCCGACAGCCAGGAAAAACTTGAAGAACGGCTAAAGAGTTCTGAAAGCAAGGTGTCTCAGCTTGAGCACACAGTGAACGGCTTATCCGTCACCATGCAGGAGCAGTACATCGGCGGTATCAACTATGTGCAGAATTCTTCCGGGCTGAACGGTGTCACGGATGACTGGAGCTATTCCGGTACGGTGAAAACCGACACTTCAACAGATACGCAGAACAATACCGTTTCCGACTCATGTTTTGTGTTGGGAGCTTATTCTTCGCTGTCTCAGTACATCCGCAGTGTTGTTCCCGGAACATACACGATCACGATTCGTGCGAAGAAAACCTCGGCCATGTCCGCGTATTTTTATGTGACATATAACGGAAACAAAACGAAGTATCTGTTCAATAAATCCACGGCGTTTGACTGGACGGATTTCACTGTCACTCTGACCGACGTGACCGACCCTACACTTCGTATCTACTGCTACTGCCGTGACGCATCCGTTTATCTTGCGGATATTATGATCACCGAAGGTGCGATCCCAAGAAAATGGACACCTGCACCAAACGAGATATACACGCAGGAGGTCAAAATCGACAAGCGAGGTATCGAGGTATCAAACAATGCATCGTCCCAGCGGACGGTCATCACGAACACAGAGTTCGCCGGTTACTACAACGATGAGGTCATTTTCACTCTTAACAAGGATGAAACGCAGACCAAGAAAACCACGGTGGACGGCGAGCTGACCGTGGGCAAAACGAAGTTTGTCCCGATGCCGACGGCGTCTGAGGGACTAAACATCGTCATTCTGGATTAAGGAGGCAAGGCTATGGCATTAAGCGGTTCATTTTACAAATATCCTACGAGTAAATTCGGACTGTACTGCGACTGGAGCGGCAGTCAAAGCGTCACGGGGAACTACACCGATGTGACGCTCAATGTTTATCTGCAGTTTTATACACTGCAGGTAGGTGCCCGTGCAGACTCCACAATATCAATCAACGGCGAGAGCGAAACATATACCGCGCCGGCTATCAACGACTTAAGCTCGAAAAGCTGGCACAAGGTACATTTAAAAAGCAAAACAGTCCGGGTTTATCATAACAGCAACGGCACAAAAACAGGTGTGTCACTGTCTGCTTCATGGAGATTTTCCGGCACTTACTCCGGCGTATCCATCGGAACGATAACCGCATCCGCAACCGTTGACCTTAACACAATCGACCGCAATGCTCCGACCGTGAGCTTCAGCACATCGAATATCACGGCAAACGGTTTCAAAATATCAGCTGCATCTTCGGCCACGGCGGACATCTGGCAGTACAGTACAAACGGCGGTTCGAGCTGGACGCAGTTCTCAACGACCGCAGGGACAAGTGCAAGCGTAACACTTTCCTCGCTTTCACCGAATACAAGCTATACGGTAAAGGTCAGAGCAAGACGGCAGTACAACCGGGTCTACGGCACTTCCGGCAGTTCCACGGTCAAGACGCTCGGCGGTGCGGTATTAAACAGCGTCAGCACGGTGACAGCGGACAATGCCAAGGTCACCATTACTCTCAATGTAACTGTGTACGAAGCCTCATACACAAACTCACTGGCACTCAAAAACGGAAGTACGACTATATTGACCGTCTCCGGGCTTTCCTGGACAAAGGGTACAGCAAACCGTACGGTTACACTGACATCGGCGCAGAGGACTGCGCTGCTGAACGCAATGGCATCCGTCAAGTCATTCACGGGCACCTTTGCGGTTTCGTCTTTCAGCGGCTCTACGCAGATAGGCAGTACATCAAGCAAGACTGCCACGGTACAGACCACGGCGAACTCTGCTCCGACCATCAGCGACTTTACCTATGCCGACAGCTATTCAACTACAAAAAATCTGACCGGCAACGATCAATTGTTAATACAGGACTATTCGACCCTCAAGGTCACACCCGGAACGGCGACCGCAAAGAACGGTGCTTCTATTTCAAACTACACAGTATCCTGCAACGGTTTATCTGTCTCCAATTCGACCGGGGCTGCCTTGTCCGTTGGTAAGATCACCAAGTCCGGCAATGTGATGGTCACACTTACAGTCACGGACTCACGCGGCTATACCGCAGGTATTTCCAAAGCCGTAACGGTGATTCCGTACTCCAAACCGAAGGTGTCCTCGATAACTCTTAGGCGAACCAATGATATCGAAGCGGAAATGCAGCTCATATTCAGCGGCTCAATTTCCGCCGTATCGGTGAACGGGGTACAGAAAAACAGCGTGGTCTATGTGCGTTATCAATACAAGAAAACCAGTGAGAGCAGCTATGGCAGTTACACAAGTATTGTTTCCTCAACGACCAGAAGCGGCACCTCGTTCAGCTACTCCAATCTTGAACTTTGCAATTTGGACGCAAACAGCTCATACGACTTTCATTTACAGATCCAAGACAAGCTCTATTCTTTGAGCGGTCTGGATCTGTATTTTACTGTCCCGCAGGGAACGCCGCTCATTGCACTGCGGAAAAAGAAGGTCGGCATCAATACACCGAATCCGCAGGCAGCACTTGATGTGAACGGCAGCATTCACATGAACGGAGTCAATATCCAAGGCAAAATGGGCAGTGTGGACGGTTCGGCTGTTGACCTCAACAATGTGCAGATCCCCGGATATTATTTTGCGTATTCCGCTTCCACGGCAAAGCACTTCCCAACGACAACTATCGGTATGCTTGAGGTCTTTCAGCCGGAAAGCTACTTCATTCAGCAGCGGTACACCGTCTATGACGGCTCAAGGATGTTTATCCGTGGAAACTACGGCGGCACATGGTCTTCATGGTACACAGTGTCGCTGACAAAAGTAACATAACAATTTTTTCGGAATCAAGGCGCTCTGCGGAGTGCCTTTTTTCATACACAAATTAAACTTTCAAAGGAGGACAACAACATGAAAGAATTTTGGACGACCATTCAAGTGGTATTCGCAGGTATCGGCGGCTGGCTCGGATGGTTTCTGGGAGGATGTGACGGCTTGCTTTATGCACTTTTGGCTTTCGTGGTCATTGACTACATAACCGGCATCATGTGTGCCGTGGTAGACAAGAAACTGTCAAGTGAAGTCGGCTTCAAGGGTATTTTCAAGAAGGTGCTCATCTTCGCTCTGGTCGGCATCGGGCATATTCTCGACACCCGTGTCATCGGCAGCGGCTCGGTGATGCGTACTGCCGTCATTTTCTTCTACCTGTCGAATGAGGGCGTGTCCCTGTTGGAGAACGCCGCTTATCTGGGACTGCCCATTCCGCAGAAGCTGAAATCCGTGCTGGAGCAGCTTCATGACCGCGCCGAAAAGGAGGACGAATAATATGGCTTACACGAACAGCTCCTTGGTGTCCTACACCAAACTCAGCCCGAACCATTCCGGGCAACGCACCCACAGCATTGACCGCATCACGCCTCACTGCGTGGTGGGTCAGTGCAGTGTGGAAACCCTCGGCAATATCTTTCTGCCCACTTCCAAGCAGGCAAGCTGCAACTACGGCATCGGCGTCGATGGACGGGTCGGAATGTATGTGGAAGAGAAAAACCGCTCCTGGTGCTCCTCTTGCGCAGCCAACGACCAGAGAGCCGTAACCATCGAATGTGCTTCCGATACCACGGAGCCGTATGCGTTTCGTGATGTTGTGTATCAGACGCTCATCAAACTCTGTGTTGACATCTGCAGGCGCAACGGCAAAACGAAACTGCTCTGGCTCGGCGATAAGGCTAAGACGCTGAATTATACCCCGAAATCCGACGAGATGGTACTTACCGTCCACAGGTGGTTTGCAAACAAATCCTGCCCCGGCAACTGGATGTATGCCCGTATGAGCGACCTTGCCAAAAAGGTAACGGCGGCTCTCGGGGGAGACACGAATCCCGCAAAGCCCGTCAAGCCCTCTGCAGCAATCAAAGTCGGTGACCTTGTGACTATCACAGGCAGCACCTATTACAACGGCAAGAGCATCCCCAAGTGGGTGAAAGAGAAAAACTGGTATGTTCTCCAGGCTGACGGCGCGAGGGTCGTCATCGATAAGAGCGAGGACGGTAAAAACGCCATCTGCAGCCCCGTCAACGCCGCCGACCTTCAGCTTGTGAACGTGAAGCCCGGAAAAACAGTGGACGAGCTTGCCTACGAGGTGATCAACGGCAAGTGGGGCAACGGTGCGGCGAGAAAGAAAAAGCTGACCGCCGTCGGTTATGATTACGACGCCGTGCAGAAAAGAGTAAACGAACTGATGAAATAACCCCCGTATCGAGGCTCATTGAGGATTCTTCCTTGATGGGCCTCTACTTTTTTTGCCTGTTTTTCGTTCAAGACATTTCTCCGTGACCGGTGGGAAACGGGAGGACATATGATATGACGAACGAACAGACAATTATGATTTCCCGTCTCATGAAAGACGGAATGGGATACAGAAGAATCGCCTCCGAGCTGAATCTACCCGTCAATTCGGTGAAAAGCTGGTGCAGAAGACATCCCCGTGAAGAAGGAGAAACAAATCACTGCATGATGTGCGGAAAGGAAATATCCTCGACGCCGCACAAAAGAGTCCGCAAATTCTGCTCGGACAAATGCAGATACGCTTGGTGGTCGGCACATCCTGAAAAAAGAAAAATCAGAACCGAATACAAACACATCTGTTTTAATTGCGGCAGAGAGTTTACCAACAACCGTATCAATGCCGCTTACTGCAGTCGGAAATGTTTCGCCGAGGCAAGGCGGAAGGCGGTGTGACATGGATGTAGGGCTTTACGGAAAAATAAAAGAATACAATACAGCCCTCGCCGTCATCAGAGAAATGCTCTCCGCCGGGATTATAACCGATAAGGATTTCGACATAATCTGCACAGTTCTGGCTGAGAAATACGGCCTAAGTTCGTGCAGTATATTTGCCGGAATTGACTTGATAACCGCCCGGACTGACGGTAATATCTGACTGATAAGGAGGTATTATCTATGGATAGAATCATAGAAAAAGTGCGGTTCAATATGCCGGCGCAGCCGAAGGCAAAACGGGTAGCCGCCTATGCGCGTGTATCGTCCGGCAAAGACGCCATGCTGCATTCGCTGTCGGCGCAGATCAGCTGTTACAGCAAAATGATACAGGGGCATCCCAGCTGGCTCTACGCCGGGGTATATTCGGACGAAGCGCTGACGGGAACAAAGGAGAACCGCGGCGGTTTCCAATCACTTCTCGCCGACTGCCGCTCGGGAAAAATCGACATGGTCATCGTCAAGTCGATTTCCCGTCTTGCTCGCAATACGGTGATGCTGCTTGAAACGGTCAGGGAATTAAAGTCCCTTGGCGTGGATGTATATTTTGAAGAGCAGAACATCCATACGCTCAGCAGCGAAGGCGAACTGATGCTGACGATTCTCGCGAGCTATGCGCAGGAGGAATCGCTGTCGGTCAGCGAAAACCAGAAGTGGCGCATACAGAAAAACTTCAAAGAAGGAAAGCCCTGGAACGGCACCATGCTCGGTTACAGGAATGTAAACGGAACGCTTACGATTGTGCCCGAAGAAGCGGAGATTGTAAAACGGATTTTTGATATGTACCTTTCGGGTATGGGCATCCAGTCGATTGCCAACACGCTCAACCGGGAGGGCATCCCGACAAGGCTCGGCGCAAAGTTCAAGAGGTCCGCAATCTCCAAAATGCTTCGTAATGAGGCGTATGCCGGAAATCTGCTGCTTCAGAAAACCTTCAAAGACAATCACATCACAAAACGCACCATAATCAACAGGGGCGAACTGCCGATGTACTATGTGGAGAAAGCGCATGAGGCGATCATACCGTCCGAAACATTCCAAAAGGTGCAGGAGATGATTACACAACGGGCAGAAAAATATGCGCCACCATCTCTTGAAAAGCCCGCTGTTTATCCCTTCACTTCGCTGATTACCTGCGCCAAATGCGGAAAGCATTTCAGGAGAAAAACCGTGAGAGGTAAGCCGATATGGATTTGTCCTGTATTCAACAACGAGGGGAAAGATGCCTGCGCTGCAAAACAGATTCCAGAAGGAATTCTTGAAGAAATCACTGCCGATATGGATATGGAAAATATTGCCGGAATCACAGCGGATGACGGAAACCGGCTCCTGTTTCATTTTACCGACGGAACCGTTACGGAAAGGACATGGCGCGACCGCTCACGCTCGGAATCGTGGACGGATGAAATGCGGCAGAAAGCGAGAGAGCGGACAAAAGCGAGGAATCAGAAAAAATGACGGAAAGGATTGTGACCGTAATACCGGCAACAAAAGCACCGATTCACAGGATTGCCGGTTCGTCTGCAAAAAAACGCCGGGTTGCCGGATATGCAAGGGTATCCACGGAAAAAGACGAGCAGTACACTTCATATGAAGCGCAGGTGGATTACTACACACAGTTCATCCAGAGCCATGCCAGATGGGAGTTTGTTAAGGTCTACACAGACGAGGGAATCAGCGGCCTTGGAACAAGAAAACGTGACGGCTTCAACGAAATGATAGATGACGCCATGTCCGGCTCCATCGACCTGATCATAACGAAGTCGGTCAGCCGTTTCGCCCGGAACACCGTCGACAGTCTGGTGACGATACGGAAGCTGAAAGAAAAAGGCGTCGAGGTCTATTTTGAAAAGGAAAACATCTACAGTCTGGACGGCAAAGGCGAACTGTTGCTTACCATTATGTCAAGCCTTGCGCAGGAAGAGTCCCGATCCATTTCGGAAAACGTCACATGGGGACAGCGCAAGCGGTTCTCGGACGGAAAAGTCAGTCTGCCGTACAAACAGTTTCTCGGCTATGAGCGCGGCGAGAACAAAAACGATCCGCCCGTGGTCAATCCCGAACAGGCTGTAATTGTCAGACGGATCTACAGGTCCTTTATGGAAGGAAAAACAGCCGGAGCCATTGCGAAAGAATTAACGGCGGAAGGCATACCCACTCCTGCGGGCAAAACAAACTGGCGGGCATCCACGATAAACAGCATCCTACAAAATGAAAAATACCGCGGCTCGGCACTTCTTCAAAAGTGCTATACCACGGATTTTCTGACCAAAAAGCAACAGGTCAACGAGGGCGAGGTTCCTCAGTACTATATCGAACACAGCCACGAAGCCATTATCGATCCGCTCGAATGGGACGCGGTTCAGGATGAAATCAGGCGCAGAAAAGAAATCGGCAGAGCTTACAGCGGCACAAGCGTGTTCAGCGCAAAACTGGTCTGCGGAGATTGCGGCGGCTGGTACGGACACAAAACATGGCACTCGACCGACAAATACCGTTCTACAGTCTGGCGCTGCAATCAAAAGTACTCTGACGGGAAGTGCAAATGTGGTACTCCGGCAGTTACCGAAGATGAGATTAAGGACAGATTTATTTCAGCATTCAACCGCATCATTTCTTCCAAAAAGCCTTACATCAAAGCCTGCAGAACGGCAAAACAGGTTCTCACGGACACAACCGCCATTGACGCCGAGATGGCGGATTTGCTTTGGGAGATAGAAGTTGTTTCGGAGCTTACGAGAAAATGCATCGAAAAGAACTCAGCCGTTGCTCAAGACCAGAAAGAATTCAATGACAGATACAACGGCTATGTTGAAAAATATGAAGCACTGAAAGAACGGTATGACAGCCTCGCGTCCGAACGGGAAAGAAAAACCGAAAAGGCAAAAGCCATCGACAGGTTCATTCACACCGTTGAATCAAGAGACGGCCTGCTCAAGGAGTTCGATCCGCACCTTTGGATGACAACAGTTGAAACTGTAACGATAACCGATGAGGGAAAGATGGTGTTCCGTTTCTTTGACGGGACGGTATTACCCGGCTGAACAAATATTGCATGACGGCAGGATTTCGGAGTTGCCGATTTCCTGCCGTTTTTTCTTTTTTGATGCACCCCACAAAGTCAAAATGCACCCCACGACAAAAATGGGGTGCATTAAAGCAAAAAAGAATAAGAACGGTCATTGTATCCAAATAACCGTTCTTATATGGTCGGAGTGACGGGATTCGAACCCATGGCCTCTTGGTCCCGAACCAAGCGCGATACCAAACTTCGCCACACCCCGAAGTGCTTTAAGAATTATATACTATTGTCGCGAAAATTGCAAGAGCTTTTTTAAATAAATTCGTGTGTTGCACAAATTTATTCTGCGCCTGCGAAGCAGGGGAGCCGGATTGCCGGCTCCCTTTTGCTATCAGTCTCTGTGCTTTTCTTCGAGTGCTCTTTTGGTTTCGTCCCATTTCTCTCCGGCGAGTGGATAGAACTTCAGGCTTACCGCGCAGATTATGAGCAGCGCGGCGGGTACAGCCATCCATGCGACGAGCACGCCCTGCTTTGCCCATTCGCTCTGCATTCCGGAGGCGAGGGTCGTGTCGTAGCCGAATGCCTTGGCTATGAGCAGAAACGCGGAGTTCGCGAAGCTTATTGCAGGCTTTGTTATCAGGCTGTTGACTCCCGCGTACATGCCCTCGTGGCGCAGCCCGGTGATGCTTTCATCGTAGTCGATAACATCGCCGTTCATCAGCGGAACAAGGTACATTCCGCCCGCAAATCCCATGCCTGCGGTGAAGAATCCGAGGATGGCAATGACGCTTATCTTGCCGAATATTGCCATCGCCGCAGAGCCGCAGGCGAATATCACGCACATGATGAATACGCATTTTTTGACGCCCCATGTCTTGACTTTAGTCGCCCATAGTATAACCCCGAGCACCGCGCCGAGCCCCAATGCTCCGTAGGCTACCGGCATCGGCAGGTCGAATTCGTCAAAGTAGTATATGACGCCCTGCATGAGTATCGTCTGAATGAATACTACAGTAAACGAGAGCACCTCGAAAACGACGAACGAGCGGTTCTTGAAGCAGTCTATGACTGCCTTGAAAATGTTTTCGTTCTTGTCGCTCTCGGTCGTGACTTTCTCTTTGTAGAAGAAAGTAGATGTGAATATGATAACGAACGCGAGGATTCCTATGCCCGCCATTATCAGCTGAAACTTTGTCGGGTCGCTTCCGACCTCCGGCTTTATCAGCGGGAAAACAACGAGCGGAACCGCCATCGCGATGAGCGTGAAGAATATCTTCCACAGGAAGATGCCGCTGCGCGCCTTGTTCGATACCGCCATGGTGTAGGGCATGACGTAGATGGACGTCGCGATTGCCGTGTAGAGCGTGTCAAAAAGGAACAGCGTTGCGAGCATCTGAATGAACAGAGCCGTCTGCGAGCTGCCGAGCGGCCATCTGACCCATGTCAGCACGAAAATCAGCGAATAGAAGAACGCGCCGTATCTTATATACGGTATTCTGCGCCCGAGCTTCGACTTCGTGTGGTCGGAGATATAACCGAACAGCGGGTCGTTCAATGCGTTCCATATGGCGAATATCATCCATACCGTGCTCGCGCGTCCCTCGGAAAGACCGAGGAATTTCGTGAAGAAATATGTCATTCCTCCGCCTGTCAGCAGGCTGTTTATCGTTGTGCAAAGGCAGTCCGCCGAGCAAAGCCAGAATTTGCTTGACGCGGAGACTCTTTCTTCGGTACCTGTGGTGTTTTTATTTTTCATATTTTTACCCTCATTTTCTGAATACTTTGTCGGTGCGGTAGATTATTCCGTCGGGTCTGTTCGGATACTGTGTTATCCTCGGCAGCTTTGTGTTTCCCCGACTTTTTGCCATGATTTCCTTGCCCCAGGTTATGACCTGAGCTATATATTCGCGCTCCAGCTGCGGAACTCTGTGACCCCAGAATATCCTGTAGTCGGCGCTCATGTCATATAGCCACTGCGCGCTCGGGAGCCACTCCTCAATGCTCGTGACTCCGGGCAGCTGCATCCACAGCGCGTCGCAGACATTGTCGCCGCTGAATATGATTTTGTCCTGCTCGTCGATAAATGCGACGCTGCCGTGAGAATGTCCGGGCGTGTGCCTGACGCGAACAGTCTTTCCGCCGAGGTCAAAGATATGCCCGTCGTCCATGGGGATTATCTTTGTTTTGTATTTGCCGGGTTTTACGTCGCCCATTTTGAACCCGTGCGATTTTACGGGCGCGTTTGCTGCGAGGAATACTTTGCGAAACAGCAGGGACATCTGCGCTTTGTTGAGCATCTCACAGTCAGCGCGGTGAATGTAAATTTCTTCAAACTGTCCCGCGCCGCCGATGTGGTCGCCGTGCCCGTGCGTCGCCGCGAGGATTATCGGCAGATCGGTGAGCTTTTCCGCCGCACCTCTTATGTCGCAAAAGCCGGTGCCGCAGTCTATCAGCAGAGCCTTTTCGCTGCCGACGACAAGATAACAGTTCGTGCCGTCAAACTCGTTGAGCAGATAAACATTTTCGGCGAGCTTTGTTACCGGAAGATCGCTTCTCATTCTTTGCCCTCCGCTGTCTTTTCGCTTATGCGCTTGTCGTGGTATTTCTTCGCGGGGATGAGCGGGATTATCGTCAGCAGCACGAGAGCCGCGCCGACGAGCAGAAGCGTGTAGGTCGGCAGATATGCCGTCAGCCCGTTTTCGTCAACGAACTCGCCGCTCTTTTTGATTATCGGGTTTGCAATCAGCGGAGCTACGACCATCGGGATGAGCACGAAGAAGAGAATACGGATTCCCTCAAACTGACCTCTCGCGTCCTCGGGATAGAGCTGCTTGCCCCAGACCGTGCTGCTCTGCAGGAACAGCACATAGCCCATGCCGAGCAGGAGAACGCCGATGAGAAGCATCGGGTTCCAAATCGAGTTTGTGTTGACATTCTCGGGTCTTACAAACAGTCCGAGCAGACCGACTCCGATGCTGTTGAGAACAGTTGAAATAAAGCAGAGCAGGGGAGCCTTGTTATTGTTGAGCAGCTTCGTGCAGGGGATAGTGAACAGCATCGCGAGCACGAGCGCAACGCCCTCGATATATCCCATCATGTCGGCGGAGAAGCCGAGATAATATATCATGTAGTTGCCGATATGGGCGAAATACATGTTGAACGCTATGAAATAGACGGAGAGCGAGAGATTGACCCAGGCGAGCTCCTTGTTCTTTATGTAGTTCTTGAAGTTGAGTATGCTGAAGAACTGCTGGGCGAATGTGCCGCGCTTGCTGGGCTTTAATTCCGGGCTGTCCTTCATCGCGAACAGGCAGTATATGCCGAAGAGTATAACCGCAACGCCCATGACTAAGAACAGGCGCATGTAGTTGTCGTTGCTGCCGACGAGCATTCCGCCCGCTACAGTGCCGACTATTGTGCCTATGACCGGCTGAGTGGCAAGAGCCGCGCCTATCTGCCCCTTGTTGCTGTCTTTCATGTGGTCGTTGACCCATGCGTTGAAGCCGATGTCATTGCCCATCGAGCCGAAGAAACTCATTATCGCGTCTGCCGCGACGACCGCAACGCCGACTGCCATGAGCACGGACGAAGTCTCCGTGCTGCCGCGCACGAGATACTGCGTCAGACCGAAAACAATGGTGAATATGCCCCAGAGGATATAGCCGACCGAAGCCATCACCTTGCGCTTGCCTATCCTGTCTGAGATGCAGCCGAATAGGAAAGTTGAGATAGTCGTCGCCGTTGCCGAAACGCCGACCATCCATGAGATTATTGTCGGATCTTTTGCGATTTTTGCGTAGACAAATGTGTTGAACCACTGGTTTTCCATGTTCCAGCAGATTTGTCCGGCAATTCCGAGACCCCATATGAGAATCCAGAACCTTGCGTTTGAAAGTCCGTTTTTGCTTTTCATTATCTTTCACCGCCTCAAAAGATTTCTGTCAGTTTTATATTAAACTTGCACCGCCCAAAAGTCAATAAAACTATATGCAGAATTGCTGAAAAGTTTATAAATATATTTATTATTTTGTACATGATATAAAAACACGGCCTGAAAATATCAGACCGTGCTTTTATTTAAAATATTTTATTTTTTCGCTTTGAATCGGCGGCCCTTGGCGTTGAGCGATTTCATCGCTTCGACGAAGCCCTCGCGGGTCACGCCTGCGGGCATGTGCGCCCATTCTGTTGTTTGAACGAATTTGTCCGCCATCTTTTCGAATTCGCTCTCGTCTATTTCAACATCGTCGAAGCAGACGGGGAGACCTATCGAGCTGTTGAACTTCATTATGCGCTCAACCTCGCTGTCGTTTTTCTCAAACTCGAGCAGGCAGAGCACGCCGAGCGAAACGACTTCGCCATGCAGGTGGTGATGTCCGTTCTCGGTTACAGTCGAGCCGTAGTAGACGCAGTGGGCGAGGGTGGAGTTGTAATAGTAGCTGTCAACCGTGCTCATCATGTTCGAGACGATGCCGGTCGATATAATAATGTCGAGCGTCACCTGGTCGAGCGCGAACGACGCTTTCTTTTCTCTTATGGATTCCAGAGCCTCTGCGCCGTATTCTATCAGCGGGTCAGTGCATATCCTGCTTATCTGCTTGCCCATGAGCGGCGTGTGCGAGAGCGTGTCGTCCTTTGAGGAGAACACAGCTTCGTATTCCTTGCTCAGCGCGTCGCCGATGCCCGCCCACAGCAGCTGCTCCGGCGAATCCGCGATAACTGCGGAGTTTATAAAGCAGTGGTTTGCAAGCTTCGGATAATAATATTCCCTGAACGAGCCGTCGGGGTTGTATATGACCGAGATGGCGGTCACTGATGCGCAGTTTGAAGCGACGGTCGGAAATGTGAACAGCGGCTTGTCAAGCTTGTCTGCAACATATTTGCCCGTGTCGCATGCGCGCCCGCCTCCGACTGCGAATATCATGTCGGCGTCCCTGACAGTCGGATTCGCTATCAGCGCGTCGCCGTTTTCGTATGTCGAATCACCGCCGTATTCGATAAAATCGAGCAGCTTTACATCGCTCCCGGCAACGCCGTCGATCATGGCTTTTTTAGCCTTAGCCATTGCGGTCTTTCCGCCGATGACTGCGGCGGTCTTGCCGAAGAACCGCGTGACATGCGGTATTTCTTTGTAGCAGTCGGGACCTATCGAATAGCTCGGCAGGTATAGGTTGTAGTTGATGTTGTAGTCAGACATTTTTATCACTATCCTTTTTCAGTGTTCCGCGTTATATTTTTCAAGCTCTGTTATGGCGTCAACAATCATGTCCTCAGTTACTTCATAGGGATATTTGCGAACATCGATGCCCTTGAGCGCTTTCTCGGCAACGGTTCTGACATCGTCGGGAGTTGCGTGAATGTCGCTGAGCTTTGTCGGCAGACCCATGGAGCGGTTGAAATTGAATACTTTTTCTCGCTCTTCGTACTGCTTGTCAACCGTCAGCAGAACGAGTATTCCGTAGGAGACGACCTCGCCGTGCAGATGATGGTTCTCTTCGGTGCTCTTGAGAACGGTGAAGCCGTTGTAGACCGCGTGAGCAAGACCGGTCGTGTAATCGACCTGAACGAAGTTCGAGACAAGTCCTGTCGAGACGATTATTCCGAGGATAACTTCGGTCAGCTCGTCAGTTGCTTTGTGGGCGCGGCAGTCGGCAAGAGCCTTTTCGCCCCAGCGGAGCATCGGCACTGCGCACATTGAGCTCAGCGCAATACCCATGGCGTCCGAGTGAGCCGGTGTGTCGCCGCGCGAAGATACCGTGCATTCATAGTGCTTCGCCATCGTGTCGCCGATGCCTGCCCAGAGATATTTGTCCGGCGCGTCGGCGATTATCTGAGTGTCTATAAAAATGTGCTTGGGCGGGATCTTCGAGAACGAATATTCGCGCAGGCTTCCGTCCGGATGATAGAGTATGCCGAGGCTCGTGCAGGATGCGCAGGTCGAGGCGATGGTCGGGAATGTGAAGAACGGTCTGTCCGTCGAGTGGGAGAGTACCTTGCAGGTGTCGATAGCCTTGCCGCCGCCGACTGCGAAAATCATGTCCGCGTCCGCAACTTTTGGCTTGAGCATCTCAATATTCTCGACCGATGCTTCGCCGCCGTACCAGAACGGACCGATGATTTCAATTCCGGCTTCTTTAGCCGCTGCGATTATCTTATCTTGCGCCGCGGCGAGTGCGTGCTTGCCGCCGATTATCGCAGCCTTTTTGCCGTATGCCGGGCAGATTTCTTTTATATCCTCATATGCGTCCGTGCCTACCGAATATCCGGGAAAAAGTGTTCTCTTCATATTATATCATCCTTTCCGAAAAAGTGAAGTCCTGTTATTTGCACTCGGGGTGCTCTTTGATGTATTTTCTGTTCTTGTATACACCGACCGTCAGGAACGGTACAACAACTATGGCGATGGCGAGATATCCGCAGTAGCCGTAGCCGTATTTGATAATATTTGTAAGACCGACGAGCGAAATGGTCATCGACAGTATAATAATGAACGCCGAAACAACTGCGCTGCGCACTCTCTGCGACTTGATCTTTTTGAATACTTTGTGGTTCTCAAAGCGGGCGACGAAGCCGAAAGTTGTTGTGACGCCTGTCGAAATGAGGCACAGGAGCAGGCAGATACCGTAGATAACCGTCAGCCACTTCATGCCCATCTCGGTGCATACGGTCAGCGTCGGGATTGTCGAGCCGCCCTCGACTGAGCTGTAGTAGCCTTTCCACGACATCAGCATGAATACCGAGAGAACGAGCGCAGCGGAGTTCATGACGAATGAGATCCACATCGACTTCGAGCAGTTCTTTTTGCCCTTGAGCGGAGTGCCGCAGGCTATCATCGTCGGCAGGGTGACGCACTGGAATCCGGCATATGTGAAAGCATTGAGAATGGCCTTGGGTATATTCTTGAATCCGACCGCGCTGAAATCTGCGCTCATGACCGTGAACAGTGTCTTGCTCTTGAAAATGCCGATGGTGTAAATAGTTATCGCGGTTACAAGAATAGCTATGCCCATATAGGTCGAAACTTTTCTGACAAGGTCTGCGCCGAATATCGTCAGCAGCAGAACGAGCGCGCCGACAATAACAATGCCGATATAGTAGTTGAGTCCGAAATACTGATTAAGTGCGGATGCCGCGCCGGATATAGCGGCGGCGACTGCCATGAGCACCATTATATAAAAGAAAACTTCAAACAGAACGTAGCATTTGTCGAGCGGGTGATAGAGCGTTTCAAAAAGCTCTTTGTGGCTCTTGAGTCCGCGCGAGTTGTACATGATCATCGCCTCGCGCATTGTGAGCGTCAGCAGAAGCATTGCTATCACTGTCGATATCGGACCGAGCCAGCCGAGCCCGACATAGTATGTGTTTGCCTGGTTACCGGTTGCGAAGCCACCGCCGGCGTGCGCCGAAAACAGAACCGAACCGACGGAGAATGCAAGGGCGAACGAGCCCTTCGCTGCGATGTTCTTTGCGGATGTTTTTTCTTTCATTTTTTGCATCACCTTTCGTGAGTGAGATTTTCAGGCAAGCAAAAAGCCCTTTCGTCTCCTATGCTTGCCACATAAGAGACGAAAGGGTAAAACCTTCCGCGGTACCACTCTTATTCATTCATCCGGGGAATGCACTTAGGGGATACTGACATATCCCTGCTTTTTAACGGCAGCGTCCCGTCCGCACCTATTTTCCGAAAGGCTTTTCAGCGCAGCCGCTCAACGGTGAGTTCGTCGCTGAATCTCCTTGATGCCTCGCAGCTCCCGGCACTTCTCTGAAAGGGTATCAACGCTTACTATTCCGTGTCATCGCGTTTATGCTTCGTATTTTAGTCCCGAAATCATGGATTGTCAAGTAGAAAAACGCAGGACTAAAACAGTATGTTTTTGTGCATTTTTGAACCACAGTTTATCAAAAACTGTTGCGCTTCGAGCCACATATTTGCTTGACATTGATATATAAAAGTATTATACTGAAATCAGATGTTATGTAACTTATGTTATATAACATATTGAAGCAAAAGGGGGATACTGTTATGCCGCCAAAACCGAAATTTTCAAGAGAAGATATAATAAACGCCGCGTTTGATATAGTGCAGAAGAGCGGTACCGATGCCATGACCGCGCGCGAGGTCGGAAAATATCTCGGCACTTCGTCAACGCCGATTTTTACCGCGTTCAATGATATGAGCGAACTGCGAGCCGCTGTGTGCGACAAGGCGAGAAAGGTGTTCGACGAATACATGGCTGTGGCGGAGGACTTCTCGCCCGCATATAAAAAGCGCGGAATGCAGTGGGTGAAATTCGCCCGCGAAAACCCGATGCTTTTTCAGCTGCTATTCATGAGCGGCAGCGAGACCGAGACCGACTTCAACTCCGCTGTTGAGATAATGCCGTTCGGCAAGGAAAATGATATTGCCATTATAACCCGCGACTATAACGCGACACCAGAGCAGGCGGAGCATCTTTTCAGCCAGATGTGGACATATACCTACGGACTCTGCGTGCTCTGCGCGCGCAAGGTGTGCAACTTCACCGAGGACGAGATAACTAAAAGACTCGGCGAGATTTTTGCCGGCATGATCTATGTTCTCAAAAGCAATCTCGGAAAAACCACTGCCGTCAACCCCGCTCAAAAGGACTCGCAGAGCGGCATTGAAAACAAGAGCAAAAATCCCGATCTCTCCGAAAGCGAGATGGACGAAATATATCGCGGCGACCGATGAGGTGAATTTATGCAGAAAACTTTGACCCGCAGCGGACTCGATTCAAATATGCTCAAGCTTATCGCGATAGCCGCCATGACGGCGGATCATATCGCGTGGCTTCTGTTCCCGGGCTATCCGACAGACCCTCTGCCGATAATTTTGCATATCATAGGCAGGCTTACCTGCCCGATAATGTGCTTTTTCATTGCCGAGGGCTATCACTATACGCGCAATATTAAGAAATATACGGCGCGACTGTTTGTGTTCGCCGTGATATCGCATTTTGCTTATATATTCGCTTCAAACGATTTTGCAGACTGGCACTCATTTATTCCGTTTTATTATGGGAACCTCCTCAATCAGACGAGCGTCATATGGTCGCTCGCGTGGGGACTCGTCCTGCTGCGTATAGCGGACAACAACAGAATCAAAATGCCGGCAAAGGTGATTTTAACTCTGCTTATCTGCGCCGTCGCCCTGCCTGCCGATTGGAGCTGCATAGCGTCGCTGAGCGTGCTGTCCATAGGCACAAACAGGGGAGAGCCGAAAAAGCAGATAGCCTGGTCTATGCTCTGGGCTACGATATATGCCGTTGTATATTTCTTCGCTATCGATAAAATATACGGGCTGATACAGCTCTGCGTCGCGCTCGCGATACCGTTGCTCTTTTTATATAACGGAAAGCGCGGACGAAACCCCAAAATCAACAGATTCATGAAATGGCTGTTCTATGCATATTATCCTCTTCATTTGCTTGTTATAGGTATTATAAGAGAGCTTGTGCGTTGACAAATAAATTCACGGAGACAATACAATGGCTAAAAACGACAGATTTGAAAACGTCTATTCGCAGGGCGGATTATCAACTATGGAAATCTGGGTCGATAAAGAAACAGGAGTAAATTACCTGTTTCACACAAGCGGCTATGCCGGAGGTATGACGCCTCTGTTGGGTAGAGACGGAAAACCGATAATTTCTCCTGTTCAAAGATAATACGGACGTAAAAACACGGCGCGGAACTCGCACCGTGTTCTTTTATATCTTCGCCGAGAGCTTTATGTAAATCGCTCCGGCCGTCAAAAACGCCGTGTATCCGATTATCGCGGCAGCTGTTCAAGAAAAATATCGGCGAGCCGGCTGTGCGCAATCATGCGAATTTGTAAATTGTTTTTAAATAATATGAATAAGCGGAGCATTGCATACCAAAAAGGTGTATAATATATCCGCAGGCGGGAGTCGGAGACTCCGGCTATCTTGAAACAAAGGAGCTGTGTAAAAATGAAACTTGTGTTGCTTCGCCACGGAGAAAGCGAATGGAATCTCGAAAACCGCTTCACGGGCTGGACGGATGTCGACCTCTCCGACAACGGCAGAAAAGAGGCGCTGTCCGCGGGAAAAGCCCTGCTCGACGGCGGATACGATTTCGACATTTGCTATACGTCTTATCTCAAACGCGCCATCCATACTCTCGACGCAGTGCTTGATGTCATGGACAGGGCATGGCTTCCCGTTATAAAATCATATAAGCTCAACGAGCGCCATTACGGCGCGCTTCAGGGGCTGAACAAATCCGAGACCGCCGAGAAGTTCGGCGAGGAGCAGGTGCTTATCTGGCGCCGTTCGTTCGATGTGCGCCCGCCCGTGCTCGAACCTACCGATGAGCGTAATCCCGCCAACCAGGCGCAGTACAGAGACGAGGACAAAGCAGAGCTTCCGCTCGGCGAGAGCCTCAAAGACACGATTGCAAGGACCGTTCCGTATTTTGAAAACGAGATCGCGCCGAAAATGCGCGAGGGCAAGCGCGTTATTATCGCGGCGCACGGTAATTCGCTGCGTGCGCTCGTCATGCATTTTGAAAAGCTGACCCCGGACGAGATAATGAAAGTCAATCTCCCGACCGGCGTTCCGCTTGTCTATGAGTTCGACGACAACTTTAATGTAATATCCAAGCAGTATCTCGGCGATCCCGAAGTTATAGCCGCAAAAATAAACAAAGTCGCGGCACAGGGTAAAAAACACTGAGAGTGTGTCACAAATGACCGTACCTCCCGGGCTTTGAACCGGGAGGTATTGCTATGCCGTGGTTTTGCATAAAAATCTCTGCTCGCACGAATCGTTTTTGATCGTTTCACAGATAGTAAAAATTTTTGAAAAAAAGTGTTGATTTTAGCGTAGTAACGTGGTATCATACAATCACACTAAACAACACGGAGGAACACACCATGAAAAAAAGAATTGTTGCACTTGTACTCGCAGTCCTGACCCTCGTGCTTGCACTCGGTTTTGCAGGCTGCAAGAAGAACGATAAGACCGATTGGGACTACATCGCAGATAAGGGCGAGCTGGTCATCGGAATTACTTACTTCAGACCCATGAACTACATGGAGAACGGCGAGCTTGTCGGCTTCGAGACCGAGTTTGCCAAGGCTGTTTGCGAGAAGCTCGGCGTGACCGCAAAGTTCCAGGAGATCGACTGGGATTCGAAAGTCACCGAACTCAACTCCAAGACTATCGACTGCATCTGGAACGGCATGACCGCAACGGACGAGCTCAAGAATCAGATCAACTTCTCCAGCGCTTACATGAACAACTCCCAGGTCGCCGTTATCCGCAAGGCTGACGCCGCAAAGTATAAGGATCTCGCTTCGATGAGCGGCGCTAAGGTTGTCGCAGAAGCAGGTTCCGCAGGCGAGATAGCCGTCAAGGCGGACGCAGGACTCAGCAAGAGCTACCTTCCCGTCAAGGATCAGGGCACTTCGCTCATGGAAGTCAAGAGCAAGACCGCCGATATCGCGATAATCGACGCTGTTACCGCAGCGGGCAGCATCGGCGAGGGAACCGACTATGACGATCTTATGATAGTCGATGTCATCTCGAGCGCAGATTCTGAAGTCTATGCGGTTGGTATCCGCAAGAGCGACACCGAGCTCACCGCGAAGATCAACGCCGCTATCAAGGAGCTCTACGATGACGGTACTCTTGCAAAGCTTGCCGAAAAGTATAACCTCTCCGGCAGAGTCATCGCTCAGTAAAGCAACAAACTAAATATCACGCAGGTCCTGCCGACTTTCTGCGGCGGGGCTTGCGCTGTGCTCAAAAATGGTTTAATATATATCGAAGTCAGATAACCTCAAAGGAAGAAGGATACATAAATGGATTTTCTCGGCGTCAACGCTCAGCTGCTCGGGGGCTTTAAATATACGCTGTTGATATTTTTTATAACCCTCGTTGCGGCCATACCGCTCGGCCTGCCGATAGCTCTCGGTTCGATGAGCCGTTTCAAGCCCCTGCGCTGGATCAGCCGCGCTTTTGTGTGGGTAATCCGCGGAACGCCGCTGATGCTCCAGATTATGGTCGTCTTTTATGTTCCCGGTCTTGTGTTCGGCACGCCGTTCAGATCGCGCATAATCGCCGTTATCATAGCGTTTATAATCAACTATGCGGCGTATTTTTCAGAGATATACCGCGGCGGCATAGAGAGCATCCCGGTCGGCCAGTATGAGGCGGGTCAGGTGCTCGGACTCACGAAGACCCAGACCTTCTTCAAAGTAGTGCTGTTCCAGGTCGTCAAGCGTATCATGGCGCCGATGAGCAACGAGGTAATTACGCTCGTCAAGGATACTTCACTCGCGAATGTTATCGCAGTCGGCGAGCTTATTATGTCGGCTCAGAATATCGTTAAAGTCTACGCCATAATCTGGCCGCTGTTCTATACCGCGATATTCTACCTCATCTTCTGCGGAGTTCTCACTCTGCTCTTCAACGCGCTCGAAAAGAAACTTAACTATTACAGAGGTTGATCATGGCTATACTTGAAGTTAAAGATCTCAAAAAATCCTTCGGCGATGCCGAGGTTCTCAAAGGCATAAGCTTCTCGCTTGAAGAGAAGAATGTCCTCGCTATAATCGGCTCGTCGGGCAGCGGAAAAACAACTCTGCTGCGCTGCATCAATATGCTCGAAACTGCGGACAGCGGCTCGATAACCGTTGACGGCGGCGTTGTTTTTGACGGCAGTAATACCGATAAGCTCTCCGCTCAGCAGCAGCGCGAGAATCAGCTCAAGATAGGACTCGTGTTCCAGTCCTTCAATCTGTTCCCGCAGTATACGGCGCTTGAAAATGTCACTCTCGCCGCAAAAATCCATGCAAAGAGCCGCCCGGATTTCAAGAAGAACCGCAAGGCTATCTTCGCCGAGATAGATGAAAACGGTAAAGCCCTGCTTCGCAAGGTCGGACTCGGCGAGAAGATGAACAACTATCCCTGCGAGCTTTCCGGCGGTCAGCAGCAGCGCGTGTCGATAGCCCGCGCAATGGCTCTCAAACCGAAGATTCTGTTCTTCGACGAGCCGACGAGCGCTCTCGACCCCGAACTCACCGGAGAGATTCTCAAGGTCATAAAAGACCTTGCCGCCGAAAAGATGACGATGGTTATCGTCACGCATGAAATGAGCTTCGCACGCGAGGCGGCGGACAGGATAATCTTCATGGATAACGGAGTTATCGAAGAAGAGGGAACTCCCGAAGAGGTGTTCGACAATCCCAAATCCGAGCGTACCCGCGAATTCATCGCCGGCTATTCGGACTGATAATTGATAAATCAAAGACCCGTTTCGGCGGGTCTTTAATTATTCGAATGTTTACAGATTGTCTATATACATTTTTGCGTTCCTGTGTTAAAATACATATCGTTGTGATATCCCACCGATGCCGGGATATAATATATGACAAGGCGCAAAAGGAGAAAAATCATGCTTGAATTCAGATACGATACCCAGCTTCTTATCGATGGCCACGATCTTGACGAAGATGTTATAAACGATTATTTTACGGATAACTTCAAGGGCGACTGCCTGCTTGCCGTCGGCGACGAAGAGCTGATAAAGATTCATTTCCATACCAACGAGCCGTGGAAGGTGCTTGAATACTGCGCGTCTCTCGGCGAGATATACGATATCGTCGTCGAGGATATGGACAGACAGGAACGCGGTCTCAAGGGCTGAGAAAATTTGATATTTCGGGCTGCTGCATCTGAATGCGGCGGCCTCTTTTCATATTATCCGACCTGTCCGCATAGATTTAAATGATATCTATTTTGGAGGCGGATGTATGGACTCGGAAAACGGACGCATGACGCGCGAAGAATACCGCGCGCAGATGGGGCTCGATGTTGAGCCGAATGCAAAACGCGAAAAGAGCGGCGACGCCGGAGCACGTCTTATATTGCTCCAGCTCATTATCTGCGCCGCCGCCGTCGGTCTGATTTTCGGCATACGCAGGCTGTCTCCCGCGAGCTTTGAGACGATTAAGAATACATATAAATCCGCCATGCAGTATAGCATAAATGCGCGTGAAGCATGGGGAAAAATAAAGAGCGCCGCGGGCTTTGTGTTTGAACCCGCAGGCGCGCTTGCCGACAGTGATAAAGATTCCGAAACGAGCACCGAAAGTCTCGGCAAAGGCTCGCCGGAGCTCAATGTAAAGGCGTATAGAATGAGCTTCTCGCCTTATTACACAACTATGAGCGCGCATATGCCGGTCAGCGGCAGGGTCAGTTCGCCGTTCGGCAGGCGTGAAGATCCGTTTACGGGCGAAGCGTCGCTCCATTCGGGGCTCGATATCGCGGCGGCGCAGGAAAGTCCGATTTCCGCCGCATTTTACGGCACCGTCACCAAGGTCGGAGAGGATGAAATTGCCGGCAAGTATATCCGCCTGACCCACGCGGACGGGCTTGAAACTTTTTATTGTCACTGTTCCGAGATATTGGCTCCCATGAATGCGGTTATTCGCCAGGGCGAGACGATAGCCCTCGTCGGTTCAACGGGCATGGCGACCGGACCGCATCTTCATTTTGAAGTGCGGATAAACGGGCTCAAATATGATCCCGCACGTCTGCTTTTCGGCGAAAATATCTGATGCATTTTTATATAAAAACGACCCGCATTGATTTAGGTTTCCCGTTCGCCGCATCCGCCGCCGTTATTCTTATGCTCGACAAAAGCGGAACGGCGCTGCTTATTTTTCTTTGCTGTGCTCTGCATGAAGCGGGGCATATTTTGCTCTTGACCCTCTGCTCCGCGCCGCCCGATGCGATAATTCTCGGCGTGTTCGGCATGAGGATAGAGCGGGGAGAAGTGTGCCTCGATTACCGCCGTGAGGCTGTCTGCGCCCTCGCGGGACCTGCTGCGAATTTTATTGTTTCGCTTGCCGCTTTGCCGTTCGCGCGGTGGTATCCAAACGCTTTGAAGCTTGCGGCTCTGAGTGCGGGTATAGGTGTTTTCAATCTCCTGCCTGTTGAGCCGATGGACGGCGCGGCGGCACTTAAAAGCTTGCTGCTGCTCAAATATGAGGAGTGCACGGCCGATAAGGTTGTTGATATCTTTGCCGTCGTGTTGCTGATTCCTTTGACCGTGTGCGGGATAATTTTGCTTATTAAAACAGGAAACAACTTCACTCTGCTGTGCGTGTGTATTTATATCTCTGTCTATCTTATAGCAAAAAAGCGCACCGCCTGATTCTTTCAGACGGTGCGCCGTTAATTTTATCTGTCAGATCGTGATGATGCCGAAGGCGGAAAGAACCTGCGCGACGAGGATAACAACGAGAAGAATCGGGGCTACCCACTTTATCATCACGCGGTGCAGCTTCTCGCCAGTAAATTTGGCGGAAAGTCCGACCTCGTCCGCGATGACCTTTGTGCCGACAACATGACCGATAAGAATACAGGTCAGGAAAGCGACGATTGGCATGAGCACGGAGTTCGAGATGAAGTCGAAGAAGTCGAGCATCTGCATGCCGAAAATCTTGAAGTTTGCAAGCGGGCCGTAGCCGAGGACGGAGAGCGAGCCGATGGCTACAGTACACAATGTAACAACGACAGTCGTGACTACGCGGTTCCAGTGGAACTTGTCTCTGACCATCGAAACGACCGTCTCCATGAGGGAGATGGAAGAAGTGATTGCCGCGAAGAAAACGAGCAGGAAGAACAGCGTGCCGACCACACCGCCTATTGATCCCATGGCGTTGAAGACCTGGGGCAGGGTGATGAACATAAGACCGGGGCCCGCGTTGATTCCGTCAGCCGAACCGCCGTTGAATGCGACGACCGAGGGAATGATGATAAGACCCGCGAGAAGAGCTATACCGGTGTCGAATATCTCGATCTGGCGCACGCTCTTTTCGATGTTGTCCTCTTTCTTCATATATGAGCCGTAGGTTATCATGATACCCATTGCCAGCGACATCGAATAGAACAGCTGACCGAGCGCACCGAGAACGGTTGCGGAGGAGAACTTTGAAAAATCGGGCAGCAGGTAATATTTGAGACCCGCGAGCGCGCCGTCAATTGTCAGCGCGAAAACTGCGATAACCACGCAGAGTATAACGAGTATCGGCATCATTACTTTGCTGACCTTTTCGATGCCCTTCTCAACGCCGAATATAACTACGGCGGAGGTGAGCGCGACGAAAATGATGAACCAGAGCATTGGGTTGTCAACTATGCCGCCCTTCATTCCGATGAAGTTCGAAAAGAAATCGGCGGAGCTTGTGGCAAGATCCTTGCCGTGACCCGAAACGAACTCGGCGAAATATCTGATGACCCAGCCGCCGATAACGCAGTAGTAGGGGGTTATAATAACAGGCACGAGTGCGGACAGCCAGCCCATGAAGCCGAAACGCTTGTCAAGCTTCTTGTATGCGCTGATGCAGGAAAGCCCGGTCTTTCTGCCGATGGCAATTTCAGTCACCATTAGCGTAAAGCCGAATGTTATCGCGAGAATAATGTAGACGAGCAGGAAGATACCGCCGCCGTATTTTGCTGCAAGATAGGGGAAACGCCAAAGGTTTCCGAGTCCGACTGCAGAACCTGCCGCCGCCAGAACGAAACCGACGCGCCCTGTAAAGCTGCTTCGTTTTTTCTCCATTAAAGATCCCTCATTCTGATAAAAATTTTTGCCAAAAAAGTTGCACCAGTATATTAAAGCACAAAATCGCCGGTATTGCAACAGCCTTTTTATATTTGTTTGTATTTGTGAACAAACACCGTGCTTTATTGACAACAGAGAACAGAAATGCTATATTAGCAGTGACAAATCAGAGATTACGGAGACAGAGAAAATGAAAAATATATGGCTCGTTGTTCCGTGCTATAACGAAGAAGAAGTTCTGCCGGAGACATCAAGGCAACTGAAAGCTGTCATGCAGTCCATGATAGACAGCGGCAAAATATCGCCCGAGAGCAAAATAGCTTTCGTCAACGACGGCTCAAAGGACAACACATGGAATATAATAAGCGCCCTTTGCACCGATGACGGCATTTTTGCCGGAATAAATCTTTCCCGCAACAAGGGGCATCAGAACGCTCTGCTCGCGGGACTTATGACCGCGAAAAAATACGCTGATGCCGTGATAAGCCTCGACGCCGATCTCCAGGACGATGTCGACGCCATTGAAAAGATGGTGGACAACTTTATTGCGGGTGACGATATAGTTTACGGTGTGCGCTCTTCGCGCAAAAAAGATACATTCTTCAAACGCTTCACCGCAGAGGGATTCTATAAATTCATGGCGGCAATGGGCGTTGAGATAGTTTTCAACCACGCCGATTACAGGCTCATGAGCCGCCGCGCTCTCGACGCTCTGAGCGAGTTTGACGAAGTGAATTTGTTCCTGCGCGGAATAGTGCCGCAGATAGGCTTCAGGACTTCTACTGTCGAGTATGAGCGCAAGGAGCGCCTTGCGGGCGAGTCAAAATATCCGCTGAAAAAGATGCTCTCGTTCGCCTTTGAGGGAATAACTTCGTTCAGCGTCAGACCACTCAAAATTGCCACAACTCTCGGTATATTCTCTCTGCTCGTGTGCCTTGCAATGCTTATCTACTGCATCGTCAGCAAGGCGACAGGTCACGCTGTCGCGGGATGGGCGAGTATAGGCGCATCCGTGTGGGCGCTCGGCGGACTTCAGCTGTTCATGCTCGGCATTATCGGCGAGTATGTCGGCAAGATATACACGGAGACCAAGCATCGCCCGAAATATATAATAGAGTCAATCATTATCGACCGCGAAAAGCTTGAAAAATAATTGATATGCCGCCAAAACTGTGGTAAAATGAAAGTATAAACAGGAAAGGAAGTTGTATTATGACCGAAATTACAAAAGATATGCTTATCGGAGATATACTTGACGCCGACAGAGGTACCGCAAAGTACTTCCTTGAGATGGGTATGCATTGCCTCGGCTGCCCCGCTTCCAGAGGCGAGAGCGTTGAGCAGGCGTGCATGGTTCACGGCGTTGATGTCGATTCGCTTGTTGCCGAGATCAACGAGTATCTCGCTTCCAAGTAAATGATCGTGCTTTCACCCCGCCTGAAAACGGCGGCTGATATGGTGCGCAAGGGCGTGGTCGCTGCCGATATCGGTACCGACCACGCCTATCTTCCGTCATACCTTGTCCTGAGCGGTATCTGCCCGCGCGCGCTCGCCTGCGACTTACGGAAAGGTCCGCTTGAAAACGCGGCGGAGACGCTCGAACATTGGAACATTGCGGATAAAATAACCCTGCGTCTCTCCGATGGACTCGACGAGCTTTCGGCGGGCGAGGCGGATGATATAATAATGGCGGGAATGGGTGGAATACTTATCGCCAAACTTCTCGAGCGCACCGAGTGGGTAAAAAATAAAAACATAAGGTTGATACTTCAGCCGATGTCCCATGCCGAAGAGGTGAGATTGTTTCTCTGCAATAACGGCTTTGATATAATCGAAGAGCGCACCTGCCGCGATGACGGGCGTATATATTCAGTCATATGTGCCGAATATTCGGGGAAAATAGAAGCTTTCCCTCAGGGTTATGAGTTCTACGGAAAGCTTGATCCAAACGATGATATCGCGCGAAAACTCGTTGAGAGACAGCATAAGCGGCTGAAAATACGCGCGTCGTCTCTGCGCGAAGCGAACTTCAAACTCGACGAGGCGGAGTACTGCGAAAAGGCCTGTCTCGGTATGGAAAGTTTTTTGAACGGAGGAGAAAAGTGATGGCTGTTGTCGGTGATATTTATAACGCTCTTGATGCGTTCTGTCCGTTTGATGTCCATGAGCAGTGGGACAATGTCGGCCTGCTCGTCGGCGAAAGCTCGGCGCAGGTCACAAGGGCTGCCGTTGTGCTCGATATAACGCCAGATGCCGTTGAAAGAGCGCACGAAGCCGGGGCACAGCTTATAATAAGCCACCACCCGGTCATATTCCATCCGATAAAAAATCTCGGGGCGCACGACCCTGTATATTTGTTGGCAAAATACGGCATGAACGCTATCTGCGCCCATACAAATCTCGATTGTGCGGACGGCGGCGTCAACGATGTTCTGGCGCAGTGCTTAGGGCTTGAAAATGTTCGCAAGATTCCGTCCCCGAATGCCGGAACGATGCTTCTTAGAGCGGGCGAGCTCAGAGAAGCGCTTTCACCCAAACAATTTGCGGAGCTTGTCTCGCAGAGACTCTGCTGCCATGTGCGCTATTGCGACGGCGGCAGAAGCATAAAACGAGTCGCCCTGTGCGGCGGCGCGGGCGGCGAATTCTTCTCCGATGCGCTCGCGTTCGGCTGTGAAGCACTTGTCTCCGGCGACGTTGCCCACCACGAATTTTTGGGTGCGTCCGCCTGCGGAGTCACTCTTGTTGCCGCCGGGCATTTCGAGACCGAAAATCCTGTAGTCAAAACAATTTTTGATTATCTTGAAAAGACTGTCACGGATGTCGACTTCTTTGTTATATCACAGCAGTCTCCGACCCATTTTATCTGATATATTAGTCTGGAGTTTTACTTATGCCGCTTGACGGATTTACATTGCATTTCTTAACAGAAGAGCTTCGCCGCGATATCGTCGGATGCCGTGTCGAAAAGGTGCATCAGCCCTCAAAAGATGAGCTTGTCATGCACCTGCGTGACAGAAACGGCGCGAAGAAGCTCTTTCTCTCCGCGTCCGCAAACAGCCCGCGCGTCCATCTGACTTCACGCGCGCCGGAGAATCCGGCAGTGCCGCCGATGTTCTGCATGCTCATGCGAAAGCATCTGACGAACGCACAGATAACCGATGTGCGCCAGAACGGGCTTGACCGCGTGCTCGCGATAGATTTTTCTGCCACAAACGAGCTCGGCGACAAAGTCGCGCTCACGCTCTACGCCGAAATTATGGCGAAGCACAGCAACCTGATTCTCGTCTCGGAGTCGGGGAGAATAGTCGATGCCGTCAAGCGTATCGACTGCACTCAGTCCTCCGTAAGGCAGATACTGCCCGGCGGCGAATATCGTGACCCGCCCGCGCAGAATAAACTGAGCCTGCTCGAGGAGACTGCTGAAAAGACAACCGAAACCGTATTCTCTTTCTCTTCAAAGATGCTCTCGTCCTCGCTGCTCGGCTGCGTCGAGGGCGCGTCGCCGCTAATATGCCGCGAGATAGCGGAGACGAGCGGGGGAGATGTTCAAACCGGCTGTGCCGACGAAGCACAGCGCGAGCGCGTATGCGCCGCACTTGAGAGCATAAAAAACAGGCTCGATTCAAATTCCGGCGAACCGACTATGCTCAAGGACGAATCCGGCAAGCCGTTCGATTTCTCTTTTGAAGAGATACACCAGTATGGCACGGCGTATACCTCCGAGAGCTATGACAGCTTTTCTCAGCTTCTCGATGAATTCTACAGCGAGCGCGACAGAATAGACCGCACGCGCCAACGCTCGTCCGATTTGCAGAAGCTTCTGAGCAACGCAACTTCGCGAATAAGCCGCAGACTCAACAATCAGCGCGCCGAGCTTGCCGCCTGTGCCGATAAGGATGAACTGAGGATAAATGCCGAGCTGATAACCGCATATCAGCATACGCTCGGCAAGGGCGTGCCGTTCTACGAAGTGGCGGACTATTATAACGAAAACAAGCCCCGCCGCATAAATGCCGATCCTGCGCTCTCTCCGAGCGCAAACGCGCAGAAATATTACAAAGAGTACCGCAAGGCAAAGACGGCGGAGCAGATGCTCGCAACGCTCATCGAACAGGGCGAGGCGGAGCTCCAGTATATAGATACTGTCTCCGACGCGCTTAGCCGCGCTTCGGGCTTCGGCGAGATAAACGAGATACGCGCCGAGCTTGCGGCGTCCGGATATATAAAGAGAAAGAGCGTCCAAAATAAAAAAGGTCTGCAGAAGCCGAACGCTCCGATGGAGTACCGGTCCACAGACGGATTCAAAATTTTGGTCGGCAGAAACAATGTGCAGAACGATAAGCTCTCGCTGAAAACCGCCGCAAAGGGCGATATGTGGCTCCATACGCAGAAGATACCCGGCTCACATGTCATAATCTGCGCCGAGGGTATGGAGATACCCGACTCGACGCTCGAAGAGGCGGCGCGCCTCGCGGCTTATCACAGCCGAGCGAGAGAATCGTCAAACGTACCGGTTGATTATACGCGAGTGAAGAACCTCAAAAAGCCCGTCGGCGCGAAGCCCGGCAAGGTTATCTATCATGTGTATAACACCGCTTTCGTGACTCCCGACAGCGCCGAGGCGGAGAAGCTTGCCGTCAAGGTATGAGCCCGATAAGCCAAAAAATTCCGCTCAACGGAGCGGGCAGAAAATATAAATAATCCCTGTACTTTTCCGGCAGTGACAGATTGAATGTCACTGCCGTCTTTTCGTTTATATTGAGTTCGAGCTTTTTTTCGTTATGGGCGAGTGCCACCGTGCTGCCGCTCTCTCCCATGGACATGTGCCGCGAGTTGCCGCCCGCATATGATATCCCCGCCGCGAGCCCGGTCATGCTCAGAATGAGTATGCAGCTTATCATAAATCGCTTCGCGGTGACTGTGAATGTTTCTGCCTTTTTATTTTTGCGCCTTTTCATGGAATACCCCCGTTCTGCGGGAAGTATTCCCTTTTTTATGCGGAATATTCGTCGAGCAGCTTTGCGATGGCTGTGCCGACAAGCCTGCCGGAATATGCGGCCTCTTCGAGCGTGTTTGCGTCGCTGCCAATCTCGAGCAGAAGATTGCAGTGCGACAGATTCATGTTGTATTTGCGCTGCGAAAACAGAATAGGTCTCATCAGTCCGGGATACATCGTCTCGCAGGTCTGCTGCAATCTTACCGCAAAGCGCAGATTCTGTTCCCAGTCGGGGAAGTCTTTGACCTTGCCCTCCTGCGCTCCGGTGATTATCATGATTTGCGCCGCCTTTTTGCCGTTTATCTCTGCAGTAGGCTTTATCTTGTTGCCGTTGCTCAGATGTATCGCGTCGCGGTGGATATCGAGCACGACTTGAATCGACGGATATTTCTTGAGATAAGCCTCGACATTGACTCTTGAGTGATCATATGCACCGGTGTATTTTCTGTCGTGTATCTCCGTGTCGTGGATTACTTTGTAGCCGGATTTTTCGAGCATCTTTGTAATTTCATCGCCGACGCGCACCATGTTTCGACTTTTGTCCTCTCCGCGCCCGGTGTAGCTGTTCGAGTAGAATCCGCGGCCGAGCATCTCATAGCCCTCGGTCGTGTGCGTGTGGAAAATGAGCACGGCGGGCTGTGATTTGTCGACGGCTTTCAAATCAATCGGCTCGTTCAGAACTTTTTCTATGTTTATTGATTTTGTCTGCGTCGTGTTTTTGACGCAGATGTTTTTGTATGTGTTGGTCGCGTTGGCTTTTCCGTATTTTGTTTCAACTATCTTGCCGTCGCCTTTTTCGGAACTGTGCTTCGATTCAAATTCCGCCATCGCCGCTAAAATATCCGAGGGTGTCGCCGCGATGTCGAAGCTCTTTTCCGTTTCGCTCGCTTTCTCTTCCGATTCCGGCGCGTTTCTGCTCTGTACTGTGGCGCTCGCCTGAGCTTCGCTCTCTGTGGTCTCTGTTTTGTCTTTGACGGAAGGGGAGTTCTCTTTTATGTATTCTATCCCGCCTTCGGGCATGGCAAGTCCCGCGCTTATCAGCGCAAGCTTCGTTCCGCCGACCCCGAACAGCAGCAACGACGCCGTGAGAATGACCGTTATTGCGAGGGCAGGCAGCCCGCCGGCAAACGACGGCAGACGGAATGTGCGGTATATTTTTGTCTTTCTTCTTTTTTTCATTTTGATTATCGCGCCTTTCATCATGCTGTGAAAATTATATGATGAAATTTCCGCGGTTATGTTAGATTGACTTTAATAAGAGTGAATATTCACTGAATGGTATATTGTAATTGTGAATAAACAGTTAACAAGCAGCGCTACGAGTTACAAAGATATATTTATATAAGAATTAAAACGACGAGTTTTCAACAGTTTCCACACAGTTATCCACATTGTCAAGTGATTTGCTTTACACTTTTGCTATATTCATCGAGACTGAATAATATCCGCAATATTCATTTATTCCGTCCATTCCTGTTTGATAAAAGAATATTTCCGAGAGGGTGTTCATGCGCCGCGAAGCTATAAAAAGAAATATAAGCGCCACCGTCAGCACGGCTGCGGCAGTCCACATTCTGATTATTTTTTCGTTCGGATTTTGTCGCATATTTCTCCCGCCCTTTCTCTTTTGCTATTCTCTGCACGGTATTCGGCAAAATTCAATGTAAAATATTACTCTTGACGAAAGCATAAAAAAGATATATAATATGTTTGAACAAATGTTCGAATTAAGGAGGGCGAACACCGATGGGCGACAGGGTTATTCTGCACTGCGATCTCGATAACTTTTTTGCCTCGGTGGAGTGTACCTTCAGACCCGAACTGCGCGATGTGCCGATGGCAGTCTGCGGCAGTGAGAGCGACAGGCACGGAATAGTGCTCGCGAAAAATCAGCTCGCCAAAAAGGCGGGCGTGAAAACCGCGCAGACTGTCTGGCAGGCACGCTCGATTTGCCCTCAGCTCGTCTGCGTGCCGCCGCATATGGATAAATACCGCGAGTTCTCCGTCCTCGCAAGACAAATATATCTAAGATATACCGACCTTGTCGAGCCGTTTAGCATTGACGAGTGCTGGCTCGATGTGACCGGCAGCTCTCTGCTCTTCGGCTCGGGGGAGGAGATAGCGCAAAGAATCTCCGCCGATATGCAAAACGAACTCGGGATAACAGTCTCGATCGGCGTCAGCTTCTGCAAATTTTTTTCAAAGCTTTCAAGCGATATCAATAAGCCGAACGGCATATTCTCTGCAAAGCGCAGCGATTATAAAGAAAAGCTCTATACGCGCCCGGTGACGGAGCTCATGGGTGTCGGTGGCTCAACGCGCGATAAGCTCTTTTCGGTTGGCATATTTACTATAGGCGACCTCGCCGCCGCATCAAATGAACTTGTCAAGCAACTGCTCGGCAAGCCCGGAGATTATCTTTTGAAGGCCGTCCGTGGACTTGACTGCGATCCTGTCCGCCGTTATGGCGACAAGCCTGCGCCAAAAAGCATCGGGCGCAGCGTGACTCTGCCCGAAGATGTTACAGACGCTCTGCGCGTGCGCGGAATTTTCGCCGAGCTTGCCGATGATATATCCTCGAAGCTGCGCCGCGAGGGGATGCTCGCCGGTGCGGTTCAGGTGCAGATAAAAGACAATACTTTCAAAACCTCTCAGTATCAGAAAAAGCTTTCAAACCCGACCCGCATCGCCGATGAGCTTCTTTCGGCGGCGATAGGGCTTGTTCGCTCGAATAACGCCCTGCGTGTGCCCGCGCGCCTTGTCGGCATAACCGCTTGCGACCTTGTCGGCGAGGATGAGGGCTTTCAGCTCTCATTTGACTTCGACCAGACTCACGCCGACAGCATGGAACAGCTCGGCAGCCGCGTAGACGGTCTGAGGGACAAGTACGGCAAGCAGATAATCAGGCGTGCGTCTCAGCTCAATAGTGAGCAAAAAGAATCAAAAGATAAAAAATAGTTATATTTTCATAAAATCCACGCCAAAAAATGATGAAATTGCACGAAAAAATGTTGACAAAATTTTTAAATTTGTTATTATAAACCTAATGATGCTTATCAAAGGAGTGGAATATGGATCGCGATCTCGGCAAATTCAGCGATGAACAGCTCTGCTCTATGGCTGCCTCGGGCGATGATTCCGCAATGGCGGAGCTCATCAGCCGTATAACGCCGCTCGCCGGCGCAAAGGCCGCAATGTACAACAACGGCGATATCCACAGGGACGATCTTTTTCAGGAGGGCATGATAGCCTTCATAACGGCGGTCAATACCTATGACCCGAAGAAAAACGCGTCATTCAGAACATATGCCGCCGCGTGCATCAATAACCGTATTATCTCCGTGCTCAGAAGCAGAAACGCACAGAAAAATATCCCGCAGGACATGATGCAGAACATCGACGACGGGGAAGAGGTTCAGGACTTCTCCGCCGACCCGCAAAATATATATTCCGCGCAGGAGGACGACGCAAGGTTTGAAGATCTGCTCAGCGAAAAGTTGACCGATTTTGAACGTAGCGTTCTGACTCTCAGAGCGGAAAAGCTGAGCTATGAAGAAATAGCCGAGCGCCTCGGCACCAACCCGAAAGCTGTTGACAATGCTCTTCAGCGCATAAGGCGCAAACTCGCTTCCGACAGCCGTCGGTAATCACAAATACATCCGACCGGCGCTGTTCAGATAAATGCCCGCGTAGCTTAAAAGCAGAGCGTTGAAGTTCAAAGGCGGCGGTGCGATTCCGTCCAGGGGCGACTATACTATCAAGTGAGGTTAGACAAATGTACGAAGACAAGACTCTCATCTGCAAAGACTGCCATAAGGAATTCGTTTTCACGGCCGGCGAGCAGGAGTTCTATGCTGAGAAAGGCTTTGTAAACGAGCCGCAGCGCTGCAAGGCTTGCCGCCAGGCGAAGAAGGCAAGCACGATGTATGAGGCAGTTTGCGATGATTGCGGCGGAGTCGCAAGAGTTCCTTTCAAGCCCAGCGAGGACAAGCCTGTTTATTGCAGCGCTTGCTTTGAGAAGAGAAAGAACAACGCATAAGGATATTTTAATATAGTTCTATGCAAACGGAGCAGGGCGGTTTATACCGTCCTGCTCCGTTTTTGTGCTTTATTTGTGCGCAGAGGTTATTTGCTTCGGTGCTTTTTTATTTCAGCCTTTCTTCAAAATCAACTATGCGGCAGTTTGAATATCTCTTGAGACATTCGTCAAATCCGCAGCTGAGAAAATACGAATCGTGGCAGTCGGAGGAGAGAATGAATTCGCCGCCGCGCTCGGTGATGTATTCGGCAATGTCCAAAGCAGGGTAGGGAGTCACGCGGCAGTTTCTTGCGATAGCTCCGGTGTTTATCTCGAACGGCACTTTGAGCTTCAGCAGCTCGTCTGCGGCTGCCTGCCATGCCTCAATATATCGCGGGTCTTTCGTCGAAAACAGGCAGTCGTTCTCGTTGAACTTAGTCACAAGATCAAAATGCCCGATGAACGACGGATTTATTTTCTCTCCGAGCTTAGCGACATTTTCATAATATGCCTGCGAAAAGCTTATAAACGAGCCACCGAAATATTTGTTGACATAGTCGATTTGGTGTTGCGCCGGCGACTCGTCAACGGGAACATAAACATCTCCCGCCTTCACATAGTGAACCGAACCGATTGTGTAGTCAAATTCAGACAGGTCAGTTTCGTCTGTGTAAAGATCTGCCTCGAGACCGATGTATATCCTGATCTTGTCCGCGTATTTTTCGCGCAGGGCTTTGAGCTCGTCTATATATCTGCGCGTCTCGTCCGTCGTCATGCAATATGACGGGTCAATCGATGTGTGCGAGTGACCGGAGAACCCGAGCGCCGTGAAGCCCTGATTTATTGCGGAAAGAATCATTTCCTCTGCGGTGTTCTTCCCGTCGCAGTATGTTGTGTGAGTGTGAAAATTTTTCAGTTCCATGTCTTTGCCATTACTTTCTGAGTGATCTGTTTATTGCGCAGAGTATGCCGCGTATCGAAGCGTAGTTGATGTTGTGCGAGATGCCGACGCCGAACAGCTGCTTGCCGGCAGGCGAGGTGAGGTGAATGTAGGAGACAGCCTTTGCGTCCGAGCCTATCGATATGGCGTGCTCGGAGTAGTCAACGAAGCTGTAGCCCGTCACGCCGACTGTCGCGAGCGCGTTGAAGAATGCGTCGATAGGACCGTTACCTTTTCCGACGATTTTTCTGTCTCCGTCTCCGTCGTGACGGAGCACGCCCTCAAACCTGACCTTCGGCGAGGTGTCATTGACCTCGTTCTCTTCGTAGAATTTGTGGCTGATGAGTGAATATGGGCCGTGAATGTCGATATATTCGCGCCTGAACAACTCCATGACCTCGTCCGCGCTTATCTCCCTGCCGACCTCGTCGCAGTAGTGCTTAACGGCGCGCCCGAATTCGGGATGCATGGCTTTGGGCAGATTGTAGCCGAAGCTGTTCGCCATGACGAACGCCGCGCCGCCCTTGCCGGACTGGCTGTTTATGCGGATTATCGGCTCGTATTCGCGCCCGAGGTCTGACGGGTCTATCGGGAGATAGGGCACCTCCCAGTATTCGCCGCCGTGGTCTTTCATATACTGCTCGCCCTTGTTTATCGCGTCCTGATGCGAACCCGAGAACGCGGTGAAAACAAGCTCGCCGGAGTACGGATGCCGCGGCTCAACGTGCATGTGCGTCGTGCGTTCGTATATGTCTTTTATCGCGTTTATGTCGTGCAGGTCAAGCTCAGGGTCGATGCCCTGAGTATAAAGATTGAGCGCAAGGGTTATGAGATCGACATTTCCAGTCCGCTCGCCGTTTCCGAAGAGCGTGCCCTCGATTCTTTCAGCTCCCGCGAGCATACCGAGCTCCGCCGCGGCGACTGCCGTTCCGCGGTCGTTGTGCGGGTGCAGGCTGATTATTGCGTGTTCGCGGTGGGGGAGACAGCGGCAGAAATACTCTATCTGATCCGCGAAAAGATTCGGCGTGCTGCTCTCGACCGTCGAGGGCAGATTCAGTATTACTTTGTTATCATCATCTGCGCCGAGCGCGTCCATGACCGCCGCGCAGATGTCTGCGGCAAAGTCCGTCTCCGTGCCCATGAAGCTCTCGGGCGAATATTCATATATAATGTTTGTGCCGTCGGCTTTTGCTTCGTCGCCGAGCTGCTTTATGAGCTTTGCTGCGTTGACGGCAATATCAGTAACGCCCCGCTTGTCTGTGTGAAACACGACTTTTCTCTGCAAAGTGGAGGTGGAGTTATAGAAATGGAAGATGACATTCTTGGCGCCCTTTATCGCCTCGAAAGTCTTTCTTATAAGATGCTCGCGCGACTGCACAAGCACCTGTATCTTCACGTCGTCCGGGATATATCCGCCGTCTATCAGCGCACGGAGTATCTCGTATTCTGTCTCGCTCGCCGACGGGAACCCGACTTCTATTTCCTTTATACCAATGGCGCAGAGCGTCTTGAACATCTCAAGCTTCTCCGGCAGGTTCATCGGATCGATGAGCGCCTGATTGCCGTCTCTGAGATCGACACTGCACCATGTCGGCGCGCGCTCGATTTTATTGCACGGCCATGTGCGCGATTCAAGCTCAACAGGCTTGAACGGTATGTATTTTTTGCAGCCCTCTTTCATTTTGAAAACCTCCAAAAATAAAACACCCCTACGCAAAAGCATAGGGGTGTGAAGCTTCACACGGTACCACCCTAATTCGGCGAAAACGCCCTCAGAGGTCTCTGATAAGACCCGGCATATAACGCTGCCAGACGGATCGCCCTATACATCCGCAGACTTTGAGGCGATCGACTCCGGAATGAGCTATACATCTGCATCGCGGCACCGCTCTCAGCAAACGCGGCTCTCTTGGGCTCGCAGGTGCAGATCTTGTTTCCTTCACAGTCTTTGCATTTGAATTATATCAAATCTTAGTATTTTGTCAAGAGTTGGTAAACCTATAAGTGGTTACTCGTTATTAATGTATATATAATAACGCCCAACGTCACTGAACGCCCGGATAAGTGTAAAAGAAGTTAAGAAAAAGGTTAAAAAAGTTGGAAAAAGGTGTTGACAAACGGAGCTGGGAGTGGTAA